>MDTG01085172.1_pt1 | contig 39414 bp, 44 predicted proteins | sample 811421 | NCBI WGS metagenome assembly MDTG01 (sample SAMN05326645, study PRJNA326480) | marine metagenome | isolation source: seawater | place: Pacific Ocean: South East | collected 2011 | reverse complement strand
TTTAAACTATTGGAAACTATGCCCATTGAAATTTATAATGTTTTTTTTAAATTATTAATAACACAAAATGCAAAATACTTACCAAGAAAAAATACTAGATATTGAGACTACTAGCAACCCGATAAAGAGAAAGTTAGAGGGAGGGATCAAATTTAAAATCAAAAGTGACTTTCAACCAGCTGGTGATCAGCCTCAAGCTATTAAAGAATTAACAAAAAATTTAAAAGATAAAAAAAATGAACAAGTTCTTTTAGGTGTTACAGGTTCAGGTAAAACCTTTACTATGGCAAAAGTAATAGAGGCAACAAATAGACCTGCTTTGGTACTTGCTCCGAACAAAACCTTAGCCGCCCAATTATATGGAGAGTTTAAAAGTTTTTTTCCTAACAATGCGGTAGAATATTTTGTTTCATATTATGATTATTACACTCCAGAAGCTTATGTTCCAAGGTCTGATACTTACATAGAAAAAGAAGCTTCTATAAATGAACAAATAGATAGAATGAGACACTCGGCAACAAGGTCGCTCTTAGAAAGAGATGACGTAATTATTGTAGCTAGTGTTTCTTGTATTTATGGACTTGGCTCTGTTGAAGCTTATAGCAAAATGACTATAACTTTAAAAAAAAATAATGAATACGATAGAGATCAATTAATCAGGACTTTCATTACTCTACAGTATAAAAGAAATGATCAGAATTTTTTTAGGGGAACTTTTAGAGTCCGCGGGGAAAATTTAGAAATTTTTCCTTCACATCTTGAAGATAGAGCTTGGAGAATAAGTTTCAACTTTAATAAGTTAGAAAAAATTGAGGAATTTGACCCTTTGACTGGAAATAAAACTAATGATTATTCAATTATAAAAATTTATGCAAATAGTCACTACATAACTCCAAAACCTACTATGGACCAAGCTATTAGACAAATTAAATCAGAGCTAGCTGAAACATTAAACAAACATCGAGAAAATAATAAATTATTAGAAGAGCAAAGATTGAGAGAAAGAACCAAGTTTGATCTTGAAATGATAGAAGCTACTGGAACATGTGCAGGTATTGAGAACTATTCACGTTTTTTATCAGGAAGAAAAGCTGGTGAACCTCCACCGACATTGTTTGAATATTTTCCTGATAATACAATTATTTTTGTAGATGAAAGTCATGTAACTGTTCCTCAATTAAACGGAATGTATAAAGGAGATAGAACTCGAAAAAGTACGCTAGCCGAATATGGTTTTAGGCTTCCATCTTGTATGGATAACCGACCGCTTAAGTTTGAAGAATGGGATATGATGAGAACACAAACTGTTTTTGTTTCAGCCACTCCGGGTCCTTGGGAGTTAAAACAAACTAACAATGAATATATTGATCAAATTATAAGACCCACTGGCTTGATAGATCCGCCCGTAGAAATAAAACCTGCAAAAACTCAGGTGGATGATCTAATGCATGAAGCTAGTAAAGTAATTGAAAAAGGATACCGAGTTTTGGCTACTACCTTAACTAAAAAAATGGCAGAGGACTTGACAGAATATCTTCATGAAAATGGACTTAAAGTAAGATACATGCATTCTGATATCGATACCCTAGAAAGAATAGAAATCATAAGAGATTTAAGATTGGGAGTTTTTGATATATTAGTTGGAATAAATCTTTTAAGAGAAGGTTTAGATATTCCAGAATGTGGACTCGTAGCTATTCTCGACGCAGATAAAGAAGGTTTTTTAAGATCAGAAACCTCATTAATTCAAACTATTGGTAGAGCTGCTAGAAATATAGATGGTAAGGTAATTTTATATGCAGACAAAGTAACTAAAAGCATTGATAAAGCCATCAAAGAGACAGATCGAAGAAGATCAAAACAATTACAGTATAACAAAAAAAACAATATTACTGCTGAGTCTATTAAAAAAGAAATAGGAGATATTCTTCAGTCAGTTTACGAAAAAGATTATGTAAATGTCAAAGATTCAAATGTTGGTGGAAATCTAAAAAAACACTTAAAGGGATTGAATAAAAAAATGAAAGACTCTGCAGCTAATTTAGAGTTTGAAGAGGCTGCAAAAATCAGAGATGAAATCAGGAAGTTAGAAGCAAGTGAGTTGGAAATAACGTTGAATCCAAAAATAAGTCAGTATAATTTAAAAAGTAAAGTTTACCCGAAAGGAAGGTCTACTCTGGGGATGCCAGGAAGCAAAACAAAAAAACAAAAAAAATGGAAGCAAAAAAAATAATCATTACTGGTGGTGCAACAAGAATAGGTGCCGCAATTGCGAAAGCTTTAGCCGGTCATGGTATAAAAATAACAATCCACTATAATAAATCTGAAAAAGAAGTTAAAAAATTGAAAACTGAATTAGAAGATTTTGGATCAGAAATTTTTTTAATTAAAGCAGATTTATTAAAAAAAATACAAGTCAAAAAAATTATTCCATTTGCAAATAAAAAGATGAAAGGTTTAGACTGTTTGATTAATAACGCTTCTATTTTTGAAAAAGATAATTTAACTAATTTTAACGAAAAGACTTTTTATAATCATATGGATATAAATCTTAAAGCTCCTGCCCTTCTTACTCAGGACTTCAAAAAATATTTAAAAACAAAAAAAGGAAACATAATTAATATTATTGACCAAAGAATATTTAAGTTAACTCCTTTCTTTTTTTCGTATACTTTAAGTAAAACTGGTCTTCAAACACTTACGAAAACTTCAGCTTTATCCTTAGCTCCGTATATAAGAGTAAATGGTATCGCTCCAGGCCCTACGTTAAAAAACAAAAGGCAATCTCAAAAACATTTTAAAAAACAGTGGAAGTCACTAATTCTTGAGAAAAAAGTAAGTTCTGAGAATATTTGTGAGACAGTAAAATATTTTATAAATAATGATAGTGTCACCGGTCAAATTCTAAGTGTAGATGGAGGTCAATCTCTTGCTTGGAAAACGCCAGATATAATCAATACAAAAGAATGAAAAGAAAAAACTTAAAAATATTAAGCTTAAAAAAAACACAAAACTTCTCTTACAAAAGAAGAGTGATAATATCTGATTTAATTCTGTTAATTTCAATTGGAATTCATAGCTTTGAAAAAATTAAAAAACAGGAGGTTAAATTTAATATTTACTTGGACATAGATCCTTCTCTTGTGCCATCAGAAAAAAATTTAAGAAGTATCGTGAACTACGAAGATGTTATAAAAATTATAACAAATCTTGTAAAAAAAAAACATTACGAACTTCTAGAAACTTTAGCTGAAGATATTTTTATGGATTTATTTAAAAACTCTAATGTTCATAAAATAAAACTTAAAATTGAAAAAACTCAAATTATCAAAAATACTTCCTCTGTAGGAATAGAAATAACAAAAAAAAGATTATGATTAATAACCTAGATGCTGGAAAAAAAGTAATTAAAGATAAAATCCCGTTACTACCAAAAAACCCGGGCGTCTACAGAATGTTAAGTGAAAAAAAAGAAATCTTATACATAGGTAAAGCAAAGAATATTCCTAACAGATTGAAAAATTATGTGTCTGACAGCAATTTAACTATTCGAACCGAAAGAATGTTGTCATTAACTAAATACTTAGAAATCACAACTACAAGCAATGAAAGCGAGGCTCTATTGCTAGAAGCAAACTTAATTAAGAAACATAAACCAAGGTTTAATATATTGTTAAGAGATGATAAGTCATTTCCTTATATATTCATTGGACACAAAGATAAATGGCCTCAACTTACTAAATTGAGAGGTAAAAAAAATAGAGATGGCTATTATTTCGGACCTTTTGCATCAATTGGTTCAGCCAATTGGACAATAAAGATACTTCAAAAAATTTTTATGCTTAGAGTTTGTGATGATAGTGTTTTTAAAAATAGAGAAAGGCCCTGTATTCTTTATCAAATAAAACGATGTTCGGCTCCTTGTGTTGGAAACGTAAGCAAGAACGATTACAAAAAAACAGTTGCCGACGCTGTAGATTTTATATCTGGTAAATCAAGAAGGATTCAAAAAAAATTATCTAATGACATGGAGAATGCTAGTAAAGAATTAGACTACGAAAAAGCAGCTATAGCCAGAGATAGAATTAAAGCTCTTACTCAAATACAATCTTCTCAAAAAATTAATCAAACAAATTTAAATGAGGCAGATGTGATAAGTATCCAAAAAGAGTCTGGCAAAACTTGCATACAAGTATTTTTCTTTAGATCAAAACAAAATTGGGGTAATCAAGCTTTTTTTCCAAAACACGACCCTGACGATAAATTAGAAAATATTCTTTCCTCTTTTATCTCTCAATTTTATGAAAATAAAACTTCACCTAAGTTAATAATTACTAATCATGGAGTTCAAGAAAAAGAACTTATTCAAAAAACTTTTAGTCAAAAAGAAGGTAAGGATGTAATTATTAAAGTTGCTAAAACTAAAGAAGAAATTAGTTTGTCCAACTTAGCTCAAAAAAATGCCAAACAAGCATTAACTCAAAAAATTTATGACACTAAAAGTAATTCAACCTTGATAGATCAATTGGCAAAACAATTTAATCTTAATCAAAGTACAAATCTTATAGAAGTTTACGATAATAGTCATATTCAGGGTACAAATTGTATTGGTGCCTTAATTACATTTGGAAATGAAGGATTTGAAAAAAAAAGATATAGAAAATTTAATATTAAAAATGAACTTGTAAAAGGAGATGATTACGGAATGCTTAAAGAAGTCTTGTTTAGAAGATTTTCAAAAATAGTGAAAGAAAAAGTTGGCGCATTGTCTTTACCTGACTTGGTTATAGTTGACGGAGGCAAAGGACAGTACTCTGTAAGTAGAGAAATTCTAAATGAGCTAGGGTTACATGACATTCCTATAATAGCAGTAGCTAAAGGAGAAAATAGAAGAGCTGGAGAAGAAAAGATGTTTTTTAAAGATAAAGTATTTAAATTTGAAAAAAATGATCCACTTTTATTTTTTATTCAAAGACTAAGAGATGAGGCTCACAGGTTTGCAATAAGCTCTCACAGAGCTCAAAGAAAGAAAAACTTAAGTAAATCTTTGTTAGATCAAATTGCAGGAATAGGTAAACAAAGAAAAAGAGCATTGCTAAACCACTTTGGTTCAGCTAGAGCTGTTGAATCTGCTAGTTTTGATGAATTAAAATCGGTTGAAGGAATAGAGGACAATATAGCTAAGAAAATATATAATTATTTTCACGAATGAATATTAAAATACCAAATATACTAACAATAGGACGTATTATTATAGTCCCTATTTTTGTAGTTTCATTTTTTTTACCAGGATTATTTGGTGATCTAATACCTTTTTTTCTTTTTGTAATAGCAAGTTTTACTGATTACTTAGATGGTTTATTAGCAAGGTTGTTTAAAGAAGAGTCGAAACTAGGTGAGTTATTAGATCCAATTGCGGATAAAATATTGGTATCAGCCGCATTAATATTATTGGTAATGAACGGTACAATAAAAAATTATGAAGTAATAGCTGCAATTATCATTTTGACTCGAGAAATTTTAGTCTCTGGATTAAGGGAATTTCTGGCTAAAACTAGTGTTGCACTGCCAGTTAATAGCTTAACAAAATTAAAAACATTTTTACAGATGTTATCTATTTCAATTTTATTAACTGGAGAAAGTGGAAATAAAATAATTAATTTTCAGGATTATAATGCTCAAACTATTGGTATAATTTTGTTATGGTTATCAGCGTTTTTAACGCTTTACACTGGCTTCGATTATCTCGCAAAAGGTATAGACCACGCAATTAACGAAGACAATAAGGAGGATTAACAAATGAAACTTTCCGAAGTAAATATAAGAGAAAAAAAATTTCATAATGAACTTCACTCTGTTAAAGGAAGCCGTAAAGAAAACATTTTTTATAAAGCTGTTTATAACCTGTATGAAGATTTTTACGAATTTTTAAATAATAATTGTAAAGATAAATTTGTTTTAGATTTTGGTTGCGGAGTTGGCTCAATAACCGAACAGATAGCAAAACAAAAACCATCAAAAATTATAGGAGCAGACATTTCAAATATTTCAATTGAAAAAGCAAAAAAAAGAGCCAGTGAAACAAATCTAGATATAGATTATAGAATAGAAAATTGTGAAAAATCTAGTTTTGACTCAAATTCGTTCGACTTAATTTATGGAACGGGGATTTTACATCATTTAAATTTAAAAAATGCAATAACCGAAATCAATAGATTACTTAAAAAAAATGGAAAAATGGTATTCGTGGAACCTTTGGGAACTAACCCAATTATTAATTTGTATAGAAAATTAACTCCAAGTTCTAGATCTAAAGACGAACATCCGTTCATTAAAAAAGATTTTGATTATTTGGAAAAAACTTTAGGAAATTTAGATGTAAGATATTATGGTTTTTTTACTCTAGTTTTTTTTCTTTTTTACAAAAATCCTAAAAAATCTTTTGTTTACAAAATTCTTGCGTTTTGTGATCAAATTATTTTTAAGGTAAAATATCTTAGATTTTTAGCTTGGTCTGTATTAATTGTAGGGACTAAAAATTAAGCTGCTGATTTTTTTCTAACAAGAATTTGATAGCTTTCGTCTAATTCAGAAATTAACTTGCATACCTTAAAATTATATTTATCGATTTGAGAAACCGGGGTGATTTCCGCGGCAGTACCAGTTAAAAAACATCCCTCAAAACTTTTCATTTCTTCAGGTGATATTTTTCTTTCAAACACTTTAATATTTTTTGACTTAGCAATTGATATTACTGCACGTCTAGTGATTCCATCTAAAAATGAGTCAGGAACGGGTGTGTGTAATTCATTTTTTGCATTTTTAAAAAAAATATTAGCTCCAGTTGCTTCAGCTATATTTCCTTCATGGTCTAACATTAAGGAATCTGCAAAACCTTCTCTTTCAGCTTCGTGTTTCGAAAGAGTACATATCATATATAGTCCAGCAGCTTTTGTATCCCAAGGCACAGATTGGGGAGATGGTCTTCTCCATGATGAAATATTTAATTTTATTCCTTCCTTTTTTAGTTTTGGATCAAAATATGATCCCCACTCCCAAGCGGCTATTGCAACATTAATTTTATTCTTTTGTGCTGAGACAGCCATCATTTCACTCCCTCTCCAAATTACAGGTCTAACGTATCCGTTTTTTACTTTTTGGATATTTACGATTTTTTTACAAGCTTCATTAACTTCATCTTTAGTATATGGAACTGTAATCCCCATTCTCTTGGCGGAGTAAAACAATCTCTCGGTGTGCTCTTCTAATTTAAAAATATCTCCTTCATAAACTCTCTCTCCTTCAAAAACACAACTAGCATAATGAAGTCCATGGCTTAAGACATGAATTTTAGCGTCAGCCCATTCAATCGCTTCGCCATTAAACCAAATTTTTCCAGCTCTTTTGTCGTAAGGTACAGATTCCATAAAAAAATTAATATATCGTTTTTTTTCTTACAAAAAAGTATATTTGTTAATATAATAAGTCAATATAACTTACCAATTATGAAAGACCTACTTTATCTTAAAGATGAACAGATTAAAGACTTCATTCAACTCCTTTTCTATGCTTACAGGGAGACATTTTCAGACCCTAAAAAGATACTTTCAAAAAAATCTTTCGGTCCTGCACATTTGAGAGCCTTAAATCTTATCGAAAGAAATCCAGGTATAAGTCTGAGTGAAATTATGTTTAAGTTAAAAATTACAAAACAAAGCCTTAATAGAGTTTTAAGAGAACTTATTAATACAAAAATGATAAAACAAATCAAAGATAGCGATGACACCAGAAGAAAAAATATATATCTTGACAAAGAAGGTCAGGTTTTTTTTGACAAAGTTTATGAATCGCAGAAAAAAAGAATATATCATGCTCTTAAAACTTCTGACCCAAAATCTGTTATACAGTTTAGAGAAGTTTTAAATAAAATAGTTAATGGAAAAAAATAAAAAACATATTTTAGTTATAGATGATGACGATAGAATAAGAGATTTAATTAAGGAATATTTGCAAGAAAAAAATTATATTATTTCTACTGCAAGTGATGCAGAAAAAGCGAAGATAAAAATCTCTCATTTTAAATTTGATTTGATAGTATTAGATGTCATGATGCCAGGGCAAAGCGGTTTTGAACTAACAAAAGAAATAAAAAAAAGGGATAGCACTCCAATAATTCTTTTAACTGCCAAAGGCGAGGTTGAAAGTAGAATAGAAGGCTTAGAACTTGGGGCGGATGACTATTTAGGAAAACCATTTGAACCGAAAGAATTATTATTAAGAATTAAAAATATAATCTCAAAAAGTACTAAGATAAACTTAAATAAAATTAGGCAAATAGGAGAAGCACATGTTGATCTTAATAAAATGTCAATAAAATTAGGAAAAAAGATGAGTAGTTTAAACAATGCTGAAAAAAAAGTTTTAATAGAAATGCTATCTAATCCGGGAAAAACATTTTCTAGATCACAAATAGGATTAATTTCAAATATATCGCAAGAAAGATCAATAGATGTAATGATAACAAGATTAAGACAAAAAATTGAATTAGATCCAAAAAAACCAAAATATTTACAAACTATAAGAGGCTCTGGCTATGTTCTCTGGACTGAATAAATATCTTAAAGTAATTTTTCCAAAAGGTTTGTTTTATAGATCTTTAATAATTGTGGCTGCACCAATAATTCTTTTGCAGGTAATAATTACAATAGTTTTTTTTGATAGTGTATGGATAAAAGCTAATAAAGGAATGACAAGATCTCTTGTAGCTGAACTTAAAACACTTCACGATGTGTACAACAAAGATAACGAAAATATTAGTTTTTTAACGGACAGTTATAAAAATAATTTTGATTTCGAAATTGATATAAGCGAAGAAAAGTTACCATTAATAAGTGGTGAAAGAAGATTTAGCCCAATGGATAGATCGCTTAGAAGAGAGCTAAAATCAGTTTTTGGAAATAATAATTATTGGTTTACATCTTCGAAATATCAAAACGCAGTAGAAATAAAAATAAGAACAAAAAATGAATTAATAAGATTTCTTGTTCCAAAAGATAAGATTTACACTTCCTCTATAAGGATATTTATTCTTTGGGTCACCTTCCCTTCTTTAATACTTATTTTAATTGCTATAATTTTCTTAAAAAATCAAACCAGGCCAATTATAAACTTAGCAAAAGCTGCGGAAAAGTTTGGCAAAGGCATTTATGTTAATGAATTTAAACAATCCGGCGCTTCAGAGATCAGAAAAGCATCTTACGAGTTTGATAGAATGGCAAAGAGAATAAATAGGCATTTAAACCAGAGATCTGAAATGTTATCAGGTATTAGTCATGATCTAAGAACTCCCCTTACAAGACTAAAACTGCAATTAGCTTTATTGAGTCAAAAAGATGTGTCAAAAAAAATGTCTGATGATATTGATGAAATGGAAAGAATGTTAGACGACTACCTTCAGTTTGCTAAAAATCAGACACAAGAAAGTTCAGAGGCTATAAATGTCATTGATTTATTCAATGAAATTGTAAGTGGATCAAAATTAGTAAATTTGAATTCAAATATAAGCAATAAAATCTTTATAGTTGCTAGGAAAAATGCATTAAAAAGATGTTTCCAAAATTTAATACAAAATGGATTATGTTATGGAAAAAATGTTTTCATCACCCTAAGTAGTACAGCTAACTGGATGGTAGTATTAGTAGAGGATGATGGTCCTGGCATACCTGAAGAAGAATATAAAAATGTATTTAAACCATTTCATAGACTTGATGAAAGTAGAAGTTTAAATAAATCTGGAGTAGGGTTAGGATTATCTATATCAGAAGATATAATTAACTCTCATGGAGGCACTATTCAGTTATCAAAAAGTAGTTACTCTGGATTACAAGTTAAAGTTTCTTTGCCTTTTTAGTTTTTTTCTTGTTGTTAAGTTTTTTTATTAAATTGTCTTGCTTTATAACAATTTTTTTCAATACTTCAAATTCTTCCCGTGTTACCAAGTCAAATTTGTTAACCAATTCATCTTTTTTGAATTTAAGACTTGTTACAATTTCTTTTTTAATGTCTTGTGAGGATAAAATTCCATTTTCAATAAAACCAGATAATAGTTTTAATATTTGTTCTTTGTTTTTCATAATTAATCTTATTTGATAAGAATAGTTATTTCAATTATGTTATAAGTTATAAAATGTATATTCATAATTTAGACCCTGTTTTAGTTAATTTAGGAATATTTGAAGTAAGATGGTACTCTCTGGCTTATATAATTGGTATTTTATCTGGATGGTGGTTAGGGAAAAAAATCTTAGTTTTTAGGACAAAGCCTAACGAAGCAGTTTTGTATGAAAAAGAATTTGACAACTTAATTTCTTATTTAATCATTGGAATCATTCTAGGTGGGAGGCTTGGGTACGTAATTTTTTACAATCTTCCCTTTTATCTCCAAAATCCAATGGATATAATAAAAATTTGGCAAGGAGGGATGTCTTTTCATGGAGGGTTAATTGGAGTAATTTTAACTACATATTTTTTTTCTTACAAAAATAAATATGAATCTTTAATTTATTTAGATATTATTTCATGCGTCACTCCTATTGGTTTGTTTTTTGGAAGAATAGCTAATTTTATTAATGCCGAATTATATGGAAAACCAACTGATATGTTTTGGGCAGTAATATTCCCTACAGTTGACAGTATCCCGCGACATCCTTCTCAACTTTATGAGGCTTTTTTAGAAGGTGCAGTATTATTTTTAATATTGATATTTAAAATTTTTAAATCCAAAACTACTACTGGTGTTTGCTCTTGTTTGTTTTTAATTTTTTACGGACTATTTAGAATTTTTTCAGAGTTATTTAGAGAGCCAGACATTCAAGTTGGATATATTTATGGGTTTTTAAGCATGGGAACGCTTTTAAGTACAATTATGATAGTTTTAGGAACGACTCTTTTTATAAAAATAAATAAAAATGCATTCAAATATTAAATATTTTAAAAAAAATAAAATAGTTTCTTTAGACAATTTTTTTAATGATGTTTTGTATAATAAGGTCTATGGATATTATTCTAAGAAGATGCCTTTTGGCAAAGATGGAGATTTTATCACTTCTCCCTCTATTTCTCCTTTGTTTAGCGAAATGATTGCTATTTGGATCGTTTCATATTGGGAGAGCTTAAATAAACCTAAAAATTTCAATGTTATAGAATTAGGTCCTGGAAACGGTGCTCTATACAATATTTTGATAAAGACTTTTCGTAATTTTCCTGAGTTTGAAAAAAATTCAAATTTTTATTTGTTCGAAAAAAGTGAATATTTAAAAAAAATTCAAAAGCAAATCATTAGAAATAAAAAAATTACTTGGTTGTCAAATTTTAATAAAATTAAAAATGGTCCTGTATTATTTTTTGGTAATGAGTTTTTTGATGCAATACCTGTTAAGCAATATGAAAAAAAGAAGAGTCAATTATATGAACATTGTGTTTATCTTGATAAAAAAAACAATATTAAAAAAAGACTAATCAAAGCCTCAGCAAAAAATATTAAAATGATAAAAAAATCCAAGATCCTCAACAAGTTAAAATTTATAGAATACCCTAAATTAGGATTTGAAATTATTGAGCCTATGGTGGAAAAAGTAAATAAATTAGGTGGAGGCATAATGCTAATTGACTACGGGTATATAAAACAAAAAAATTTAAATTCCCTACAATCAATTAAGAAACACAAAAAAAATCATTTATTTTCTTCACTTGGAAATGCAGATATAACTTCTTTAGTAAATTTTGAATTATTAAAAGATTATTTTACTAAAAGGGAGTTGCATGTTGAAAAGATAGTCTCTCAGAACTATTTTTTAAAAAAAATTGGAATTTTGGAAAGAGCAAATATCTTAAGTTTAAAAATGAGTTTTAAAGAAAAAGCTGATTTATTTTTTAGGTTAAAAAGGCTTTTAGACTCTAATTACATGGGAGACTTATTTAAAGTATTATTAGCTCATAAAAAGAAAAAGAAGAAAATTGTGGGTTTTAATTAATGTTTTTTTCAAAACTATTAACAAAATATAAAAAAGTAAATCACTGTTTTTTTTCAAGAAAGAATGGATTTTCAAAAGGAATTTATACTTCCCTTAATTGCGGCATGGGCTCTAAAGATCGTAAAGATCATGTAAGTAAAAATTTAGAATTCGTATGTAAAAAATTAGGTGTGAAAGATAAAAAATTAGTTTTAATGACTCAAACTCATAGTAATAAAGTATTAATTGTTGATGAAAATAATTTTAAATTAACAAAATTTAAAGCTGATGCAATTATTACGAAAGCAAAAGGAATTGCGCTTGGTGTTTTAACGGCAGATTGTGTTCCAATAATTTTATATGACCAAAAAAATAATATTATTGCTAGTATTCACGCCGGCTGGAGAGGTTGTATTAGCGGTATAATTGACAACACTGTCAACAAGATGAAAGAACTTGGTCAAGATAATTCTATTTTGGCTTCCGTTGGACCGTGTATTGGAAACCAGAGTTACGAAGTTGATGAAGATTTTTGTGAAAATTTTAAAAATCAAAGTGTAAAAAATTCATTATTTTTTAAAAGCAAAGGAAACAAAAAGCTTCTTTTCGATATAAGGGCTTTTGTTAATAAAAGATTGGAACTATTAGGTGTTAAGGATATAGATAATATCGAAATGGACACTTTTCAAGATCCTGATAATTTTTATAGCTATAGAAGATCAAAAAAATTGCAAGAGCCTGACTATGGAAGGTGCATATCAACAATATGTTTGAAAACTTAAAAAAATAATTGTATAAGTAGATATCTTTCATGAAAATTTTATCTGGAACTAGCAACCAAAAGCTCAGTAAGGATATTGCCAAACAACTAAAGCTAAAATTAGTCAATACAAATATTAAAAGATTTAAAGATGGTGAAATTTATATTGAGATAAATGAAAATATTAGAGGAAATAGTGTTTTTGTAATTCAGTCAACTTCAAATCCTGCTAACGATAACTTGATGGAATTATTGCTTGTTATTGATGCATTAAAAAGATCTTCAGCAAAAAATATTACAGCTGTAATACCTTATTATGGATATGCGAGACAAGATAGAAAAGTTGCGCCAAGGACTTCTATATCAGCAAAAGTTGTTGCAAACTTACTTACAAATGCTGGAGCAAGCAGAATTGTAACTGTAGACTTACATGCAGGTCAAATTCAAGGTTTTTTCGACATGCCAGTTGATAATTTATTTACGACTCCATTGTTTGCAAAATATATAAAGAAAAAATTTAAAAGTAAAAATTTAATTTGTGTTTCTCCTGATGTTGGCGGTGTTCAAAGAACAAGAGGGCTTGCAACAAGGATAAAAGCAGACTTAGCTATTATCGACAAAAGAAGGCCTAAGCCAGGACAGTCGCAAGTAATGAATATTATTGGAAATGTAGAGGGCAAAACTTGTATAATTGTTGACGACATAATTGATAGCGGGGGTACAATAGTTAATGCAGTAGAAGCATTAAAAAAAGCTGGGGCAATAGATGTATACGTTTTTATTACTCATGCTGTTTTAAGTGGAGAGGCTGTATCAAAGATTAAAAAATCTAAAATCAAAAAATTAATTATCACTGATACTATAGATAATTCACAAAAAATAAAAAATAACAATAAAATTGAGGTATTATCAATATCTCCCCTTATGGCAGAGGCAATAAAGAGAATATCTAATTCAAATTCAGTATCAGATTTATTCAATTAATACTTGTTTTATTATAAAAGTGGAGTTATATAGCTCATCCAAAAAGTAATATGAATAATTTAAAAGCTATAAAAAGAGAAAGTACTTCTACCGGAAAAAATAATAAGCTTCGATCAGAAGGTTATATTCCAGCTATTTTATATGGAGGCAAAGTTCCGAATACTAAAATATCTATTTCTAAAAAATCTATTTCAACCATTTTAAATGATGAGTCTTTTTTATCTACTGTACTAGAATTAGATATAGACGGAAAAAAAGAAAAAGTTTTACCTAGAGAAGTGGCTTACCATGTAGTCTCTGATGAACCTATTCATATTGATTTCATGAGAATAGTTGCAGGGGCCAAGATAATTATAGAAATACCTGTGCAGTTTAAAAATCACGAAGATTCTCCAGGTTTAAAAAAAGGTGGAGTTTTAAATATTGTAAGAAGAAAAGTTGAATTAAAATGTCCTGCAGATAAAATCCCTGACGACATAATTATTGACTTAACTGGACTTGAAATTGGAACTAGTGTAAAAATATCATCGGTTAGTCTCCCGGAAAATGTAAACCCAACAATTTCTGATAGAGACTTCGTTATAGCTACAGTAGCAGCGCCTACAATAGTTAAAGAACCTGAAAAACCAGCGGCAGAAGGAGAAGTTGCTGCAGAGGGAGCTGAGGGAGAAGCATCTACTGCTGAAGGAGGAGAAGGAGCTCCAACTAAAGAAGGAGATGCAGTTAAAAAAGATGAAAAAGGGAAAGAACAAGCTGGGGATAAAAAACAAGCCGGAGATAAAAAACCAGCTCCAGAAAAAAAACCTACTGAAAAGAAATAAATAATATGCTTTTACTTGTCGGATTAGGCAACCCAGGACCTAATAGTTCAAACAATCGTCATAATATCGGATTCAAAATTATAGATGCTATTAATTTACATTTTAAACTCTCAAAACAAAAACCTAAATTTAAGGGACTTTTGACAACTGGCAGCATAGAAAAAGAAAAAGTTTATGCAGTAAAGCCATTAACTTTTATGAATAATTCTGGAACAGCAATAAAAGAATTAATGGATTATTTTAAAATTAATGTGAAAGACGTAATAGTTTTTCATGATGACATGGACATCGATTTTGGGAAAATAAAAACAAAATTTGGTGGAAGCAGCGCTGGTCATAACGGAATAGAGTCTATTGATAAGTTTATAGGTAAAGATTATTCTAGAGTAAGAATAGGAATAGGCCATCCAAAAGAAAGAAAAAAAGTAAACAATCATGTTCTTGAAGACTTTAAAGAAGATGAGGAAGAAAAAATAAAAGAAATTACTGACAATATTATTAAATCAATACCTACTTTGATTGAAAAAAAAATAGACTTATTCTCTAGCAAAGTAAATCAAAATCTTAATGGGATTTAAATGTGGAATAGTTGGTCTTCCAAATGTTGGGAAGTCAACTTTATTTAATGCGCTTACAGCTTCAAAGAATGCAGAAGCGGCGAACTTTCCTTTTTGTACAATTGACCCAAATATAGGCATAGTTGATGTTGTAGATAAAAGATTAGATAAATTATCTGAACTTTCAAAATCAAAAAAAAAAATTTATACAAATATAACATTCGTTGATATTGCTGGACTTGTAAAAGGAGCTTCAAAAGGAGAAGGTCTTGGAAATAAGTTTCTTTCACACATTAGAGAAGTTGATGCAATAATTCATTTAATTAGATGTTTTGATTCTGAAAAAATTACACACGTAAATTCTGAGATAAACCCTTGTAATGACCTGGAAACTATAAAAACTGAAATTCTACTTGCAGACATTGATATAATTCAAAAAAAACTAGAAAAAAGTAAAAGAAAATTACTTAGTCCAAAAGAGATAAATATACTAGAAACAAAATTAAACTCTTTAAACGATGGCGTAGACTCGCTACCAAAGTCAAAAGAAGAAGAAAAATTTCTTTTTTCTTTTGGATTGCTAAGTATGAAGCCAAAAATAATTGTGTGTAATGTTGATGAAAATAGTTTGGCGTCTGGAAATAAATTCACAAATTCTATTAAAGAAAAATATCCTAAAGAAAAAATAGTAATTATTTGTGCGGATATAGAAGACCAAATAATGGGGTTGGATAAAAATGAGAGAGAAATTTTTATGAAGGATGTTGGTTTAGATAAAACTGGGCTAAATCAATTAATCAAAGAAGGGTACGATCTTTTAAATCTTGATACCTTTTTTACTTCTGGACCTGAGGAAAGTAGAGCATGGACAGTAAAAAAAAATACTTTAGCACCGAAAGCGGCAAGCGTTATTCATACTGATTTTGAAAAAAATTTCATAAGAGCTGAAGCAGTTACTTGTGAAGATTTTATAAAATATGGTAGTTCAGAAAAATGTAAAGAAAATGGAAAATTAAGGATAGAGGGTAAAGATTATATCGTTAAAGATGGAGATGTTTTATACTTCAGAGTCAATCCTTGACCATATACGTTTCATACTTAAAAAGACTAAAATAGATAAAAGTATTAAATATAAAAGAACCTTTACTCCTGTCTTATGTCTAGTTTCAAGTTCTGGTTCTGCTGCCCATGACAAAAAGGTAGTGACATCTTTTGCCATATTTTCTATTGAGGCTTCTGTGCCGTCAGTGTACTCGACTATATCTTCTACTAGAGGGGCAGACATTTTTATTTTATTCCCAATCATGTATTTATTATAGTAAACACCTTCATCTAAAATCATTCCTGCAGGTGGATCTTCGTAGCCCATCAAAACAGAGTAAATATAGTTAGCTCCTCCTGGTCTTGCTTTAACTAATACTGACATATCAGGAGGGTATGCTCCGCCATTAGCAGCTATAGAAGCATTAACATTCGGATAAGGACTTTTAAATTTATCTGATGGTCTTCCAGGTCTAGTAAACATTTCTCCTTGGCTATCAGGACCATCTTCAATTTCTATACTTGCAGCTATAGCTTTTACTTCAGTTTCTGAAAATTCCGGCCCTCCAGGTTCTCCTAAATTTCTATAGCTAAGATATTGCATCGAATGGCAAGAAGAACAAACTTCCTTATAAACCTGAAAACCTCTTTGTAATGCTGCTCTATCAAATTTTCCAGTCAAACCTTTAAAGCTCCAATTAACTTTAATTGGATCAATTTGCTCTGCGCTATAGCCTAAATTAGGAAGTAATATTATGAAAGAGGTAATTAAAATTTTTATAAATCTAAATTTTTCCATTATCTTTCTTAGCTAAGGATGGTTCGGCTCCACCGGATAGAACTGGCTCAGAAATACTTATTGGAATTGGATCAGTTTTCTCTAGTAAACCAACAACTGGTAAAATAACGATAAAATGTAAAAAATAGTAGATTGTTCCTACTCTTGCTAAGACTAGGTATATTCCTTCTGCTGGCATTGCTCCCATGTATCCAAGCATCAAAACATCTAAAACAAAAATCCAGAAGAATTGTCTATAAATAGGTCTAAACACTGCAGACCTTACTTTAGAAGTGTCTAACCAAGGCAAAACAAATAAAATAAATATTGATCCAAACATTAAAATTACACCACCTAATTTGTCAGGAACTGATCTTAAAATTGCATAAAAAGGTAAAAGATACCACTCTGGAACTATATGGGCAGGTGTAACTAAAGGGTTAGCAGGAATATAATTATCAGAATGTCCTAAAACATTGGGCGTAAAAAATACGAAACCTGCAAATACAATCATAAACATAAGTAAAGCAAAAGCGTCTTTAATTGTTATATAAGGGTGAAAAGGAACTGTATCTTTTGAGGGTTTTTTAATATCTATACCTACAGGATTATTATTACCTGGAACATGTAAGGCCCAAATATGTAAAACTACTAGTCCCGCGATTAAAAAAGGAAATAAGTAGTGAAGACTAAAAAATCTATTTAAAGTTGGGTTATCAACCGAGTAGGCTCCCCATAACCATGTCGTAATACTCTCTCCAACTAGAGGTATCGCGCTAAATAAGTTAGTTATAACTGTAGCGCCCCAGAAACTCATTTGTCCCCAAGGCAAAACATAGCCCATAAATGCGGTTGCCATCATTAACAAATAAATCATTAAACCGATAATCCAAATAACTTCTCTTGGTGATTTGTACGACCCGTAAAATAAAGATCTAAAAATGTGAATATATACAGCAAGAAAAAACATGGATGCCCCATTACTATGAATATATCTTATTAACCAACCATAATTTACATCTCTCATTATATGCTCAACACTAGCAAACGCTAAATCTGCATGAGCAACATAATGCATAGCTAAAACTATGCCAGTTATAATTTGAGTTAATAAGCAAAAAGTTAATATGCCGCCAAAGGTCCACCAATAATTTAAATTTTTTGGTGTTGGGTAATCTGTAAGATGAGAAGTTAAAGTAAGCAAAGGAAGACGATCGTTAAACCACTTTCCAGCTTTTGACTTAGGCGTATATTCTTGATCGCTCATAATAATTTTTATCCTATCTTAATAGTATTGTTATCAACAAATTCGTATTTCGGTATCTCCATATTTGTTGGAGCTGGACCTTTTCTTATTCTTCCTGAAACATCGTAATGAGATCCATGACAAGGGCAAAACCATCCGTTGTAGTCGCCTTTATTTGATAAAGGAACACAGCCAAGATGTGTACACACACCAAGCATTACCAGCCATTCTTCTTTGCCATCTTTAACTCTATCTTCATCTTTTTGAGGGTCAGGTAGTTCAGATAAGACAACCGAACGTGCTTCATTAATTTCCTCTTTAGTTCTTCTTTTTAAAAATACTGGCTTTCCTCTCCATAAAACTGTTATAGATTTTCCAGGTTCAACCTGACTAATATCAACTTCAGTAGTTGCTAATGCTTGTTGGGCTCTATCTGGATTCATTTGGTCAATCAGAGGCCAAACCACTGCACCTAGGCCGACCGCGCCGACAGTGTAACTAGCAGTAAATAAAAAGTCTCTTCTATTTGTTTTTTTTTCTGGTTTATCCATATAAGATGTTTACTATTTTAATATCTAAATAAAACTAAATTTTGATATTTTCTAGGGTCAGAATGACACATAAATTATGGTAAAATGATCAACATTGCACTTTTTCAGCCTGACATACCTCAAAATACTGCGGCAATTATCAGATTAGCTGCATGTTTAAATATTAAAGTTCATATTATAAAGCCTTGCGGGTTTAATTTACAAGACTCAAGGTTTAAACGCGTTGTAATGGACTACGGAAAAAATGTTAAAATTTCAATTTACGAAGATTTTAAAATGTTTGAACAATTAAATTCAAAATTAAGAATTATTTTAATAACAACAAAAGCAAAGAAAATTTATCATAATTTTAAATTTAAAAAAAATGATATACTTTTACTAGGAAGAGAAAGTGCGGGACTGCCTTCAACAATACATAAAAAATTTAAAAATAAATTAAAAATTTTGATGAGTAAAAAAACTAGATCTTTAAATGTGGCAATAGCAACAGCTATTGTATCATCTGAAGCTCTTAGACAAATTAAAGATGTATCATGATTAAAGATATAAATATTAAAAAAAAATTAATTAATAATTGGTTTGTATTTCTTCAAAATGAAATTTGTAAGCAATTTCAAAACTTAGAAAAATCTAAAAAAAAAATTAATAATAAAAAATTTAAAAAAAGGCAATGGATTAAAATAAATGGAGGAGGTGGAACTTCTTTCTTTCTGAAAAACGGCAACATTTTTGACCAAGTAGGAGTGAACCAATCAACCGTGCACGGAACATTTAAAAAAGAATTTAGATCAAAAATACCAGGGGCTAAAAAAACAGGAATTTATTGGGCGTCTGGAATATCAGTTGTGGCACACATGAAAAATCCTAAAATTCCGGCAATTCATTTTAATACAAGGTTTATAGTTACAACAAAAGAATGGTTTGGAGGAGGAATGGATGTAACTCCATCTTTTAAAGATAAAACAGAAGAAAAAAAAATACACAATAAATTGAGGTTAATATGCAAGCAAAATAAAAAAAATTATAAAAAATATAAAAAATGGTGCGATAAATACTTTTATCTTCCTCATCGGAATGAAACTAGAGGTATAGGCGGAATTTTTTTTGATTATGAAAAAAAAAACTGGACTGAAAATTTTAAATTTATTAGGGATTTAGGTTTATCATTTATTGATATAACAAAAGATATAATTTTAAAAAAAAATAATGTAAGATGGTCTCGCAAAGACAAAAATATTCAATTATTTAAAAGAGGTAAATATATTGAGTTCAATCTGTTATATGACAGAGGAACAAAGTTTGGATTTAATTCAGGTGGAAATATTGAGTCAATCTTAATGTCTTTGCCTCGAGAAGCAAAGTGGAAATAAAATGGATAAAGAGCCTATTACAGTAGCAGGACTAGAAAAAATTAAAGCTGAATTGGAAGAATTAAAAAATAAAAAAAGACCAGAAATAGTTGCTGCTATTGCTGAAGCTAGATCGCATGGAGACCTTAAAGAAAATGCAGAGTATCACGCGGCTAAAGAACAACAAGCTCAGTTAGAAAGTCGAGTTATTGCTATTAATGATATTATCGCTAGAGCAAATGTGATTGATGTTACTAAAATAGAAAATAATGGAAGTGTAATTTTTGGATCAACAGTAACAGTTCAGGACTTAGATAATAACAAAAAAATAAAATATAAAATTGTAGGACGGGACGAAGCAGATATTTCAAAAAATTTGATATATTTTAAATCCCCTATTGGCAAAGCGATGATAGCAAAAAATGTTAAAGATATTGTTTCAGTTAAAACACCATCGGGAGAGCGAAATTTTGAAATACTTGAAGTTGAATATAATTAGTTTTTTGCTTTTTTTATAATACTGGAAATATGCTCTTCTGAGAGAGAGTAGTTATTATTTAACCATTCTTGCTCTAAATTTTTCAGCACCGAACCAATTGTTTTGCCCTCCGAAATTCCTTTTTTCATTAGAAAACTACCATCTATAGGAAATTTTGGAACTTTAATTTTTTCAATATCAGAAATTTGATTTTCAAATTCTTTTGACTTCATTTTTTTACTATCTAAAAAAAGAAATACGGACAAATCATTTAAAATTTTCTTTCCTTCTAAATAAATATTCTTACTAAGATTTTTTTTAAAAAAATTTCTGTCATATTTTGCCGACTCATATAAATTTGCTAAACGTGTAAGGCCATCTTTAATTTCGTTAGAGGTATTATATTTATGGCAAAAATACTCATAATTATTAGTATTATCTATAAGCAATAAAGATAGCATTAGAATGTTGTCAAATTTATAATCAATTTTTTTGATTTTCTCCAATCTATCTAAATATTTTAATTCAGGAAATATATTAGCAAAAATGGTTTTTAGTTGATCGTTGGAAATTATGTTTTTGAAATTTTTTAATTTAATAGTTTTAAGTAACTCTATTAAAATTCTCTCTTTAGAAATTTTTTTTATACCATTTAAATTTAATTTTATTGCTTGAAAAGTAGCTGGTTCTAAACTTATATTATTATATTCTAATGCAAATCTTATAAATCTTATAATCCTCAGATAATCTTCAGTAATTCTTTTACCAGGATCACCAATAAACTTTACAACTCCATTTTTTAAATCTTGAATTCCTAATTGAGGATCAAATATTTTTCCGTTTTTATCTAAATAAATAGAGTTTATAGTAAAATCTCTTCTTTCCGAATCAGCTTTCCAATCTTCAGTAAATTCAACTTTTGCATGCCTTCCATCGGTCATTATGTCTTTTCTTAAAGTTGTTAATTCAAATTTAGATTTATTAATAAGTATTGTGACTGTGCCATGCTTTGATCCCGTGTCTACAACTCTAAATTCTTTCTCTGATTTAAATTTATTTTTTATTTCTTCTGGGTTTAAAATAGTAGCTATATCAATGTCATCAATTTCTTTATCTAAAATAAATTTACGCACACATCCTCCAACAAACATTGCTACGTTTTGATCTTTTGGAAGGTCTTTTTCAAGAATTTTAAAAAGTTTTTTAATTTCTTCCGATTTATAAAAAGGGAATATTATTTTCTTAATTTTTCTAAATAGGTTATTATTTGATAAATCTTTTTTCATTAGTCTGGCTGGGGCACTAGGATTCGAACCTAGGATGGTGGTATCAAAAACCACTGCCTTACCGCTTGGCTATGCCCCAATGCTATCGGTTTGATATATCATATAATTATACAATTAAATAGTTTTTGTAACTGTGGCCCAATATTTTGGGAACTTTTTTTTAATTTTTTTGATACCTAATTTGGCTAGTTTTTGACTTTGAAACATGCCGTAACAAGCTGATCCAGATCCTGTCATTCTTGACATATAACAACCCTCTTGTAAGGATAATAATGATATTATTTTTTTAATACTAGGATAAATTGAAGATGATATCATTTCTAGATCATTTTTTTCTTTTTTAATCAATTCTATAAATCTTGATTCGTGATTAATCTTCACAAAATTTATTTTAGAAGTATCGCTGAACTTTCTAACTTTTGAATAAATTAGTTTTGTAGAACATTTAACATTTGGGTAAATAATAACAAAATATAATTTGTATTTATTTTTATATTTTACCACTGTCTTTAGACTTTTTTGAAACGATTGATTATAAAAAAAAAGTCTGAGATCGGAGCCTAATTTATTTGTAAAAATACCTAATTTTTTTTTTATATTATTTTTTTTTACAAAATATTTTATCAAAAATGCTGCATTGCTGGACCCTCCTCCGAGCCCAGAATAAACAGGAATTTTTTTATTAATTAATATTTTGTAAAAACGATCTTTTTTAATTAAGTCTTCAGACCTCAATAATTTAAGTGTGTTCATTATAGAATTTTTTTTAATATTAACGTCTTTTTTAAATTTTCCGTTAAAAGTTATGACATCATATTTTTTTTTTATCATTTTAATTTTAATTTCATCATACAAATTTATTAAAACTGAATTTGACTGAATGTCATGTAATCCATTATTTAATTTTTTGATTATTCTGAGAGACAAATTAATTTTACAATACGATTTTATCATAAAATAACTAAAGTTTTATATTTGGTCCAAAAAGTAATTTTTTTTTGATTTTGTTTTTGAGATCATTCTCTGTTTCTTTAAGTTTTAATACATACCTCCAATAATACCTTGCCTGAACTTTTTGATTATTCATCCATAAAGAGTCGGCAAAATGGTCATTAATAATTGGATCTGATGGCATAATTCTTACTGCAAATTGCAATTGTTTTTTGGCTTCCTTAAATTTTTTAAGTTTAAACAATGCCCAGCCTAATGAGTCTATAATATATCCATCATTTTTTTTTAGTTCATTTGCTTTTTCTAACATTTTTAATGACTTTTCTATGTAAAGACCTTTTTCAATCCATGAATAGGCAAGGTAATTAATAACGTAGGGTTGATTGGGATTAACTCTAAGGGAATTTAAAAAATCACTTTCAGCTTCTTCCCAATTTCCTTGCCTTTCATTTGCTACTCCTCGTCCATCTCTAGCTTTAGAGTACAAATAATGATTTTCATCAATTTGTTCTATGACTTTTGTAAAATAATTTATAGATATATCATAATTTTCGTTACTATTTAAAAATCGTGCATAGTCATAAGTTTCGTAAACATTAGGACTTAGTATTTTTTCATATTGTTTTTTTAAATATTTTTTTGCTTCTTTTTCATTATTTTCCTTTATTAATATGTTTGAAATTTGTTTAGCCGAATACCATTTATAAACTTTTCCTTTTTTTTGAATCTTATTATAAACTTTCTTTGCTTCGTCAAAATTATTTACCATAAACAAATTTTCTGCATATAAAGTTTCAAAAGATACAAAGTTTGTATTCAAAAATACTGCTAAATTTAGATAAAAATTTGATAAGTAATAAGCAGATTGAGCTGCGGTTGAATTAGCAGTGATATAAAAAATTTCTGCAACTAAATTTGAGGGGTCTTTGCAATCAAACTGATTGCTAAAGTTTTCTGGTTTTTTTTGTAGATCCAGTTTAAGTTGATTTAGCACAAGATTATTTGGATAATTTATGAGTGACTCTTCTAGGTAATTACGGGCAATTTTATCTTTTGAACCTTGATTTAAATAATTTACCAAAAAAAATATATATCTCGAAAAATCTTTTTGATCATTGGATGTAAGATCAATAAAAGCCTGCTCAGTTTTTTCTGAATTATAAAAACAGTGAATAAATGGTCTTTGAATACTTGCAATATTAACAAATTCTTTTGGTAAAGTTTCTAGATAATTTAAAGCTTCATTCATTTCAATACTTGGAAAAGTTGCCCAACCTTTTAATGACAGGGCTAATAATTTTTTTATTGGATCTTTTTGATCAATTTCGTTTAATTTTTCAAAGTATTTTAAAGCTTTATTATATTGCTTTTTCTTTAAATGATATGTGCCTAGTATTAGATTACTTTGAAAATCATTTGGATTATCCTTTGCTATTTTTGCTGAGTAAGAATAAACCTTGTCAAATTTTCTTAGGTTAACTAGAGTATGTTGATAAATTTGAGAATAAAATTTATGTGAATTTTCTAAACCTTCTAACTTCTTCAAATAGTTGAATGAATTAAGATATTCATTATCATATAAAGATACAATTCCGGAAAAGTAGCTAGAAATTTTTTCTGATTTATTATACTTGTCTAATGTTTTGGCATAAACTAAATTGGAGATAGAGATTAAAAAAAATATTTGTAAAAAAAATTGAATTAATAAAGGTTTTTTTTTCATAAAAAATATTTTATATGACAAAGAAAATTAATAACAAATTATCAAAACTCGTCAAATATTACAGTTTAATTAATCACAACCTAATATACGATAATAAATCTATAAATAGATATAAAAAAAATAAATTGGGTATAAATTCAAATAAGGCCTTACTACTTAAAAAACTAGCAGACTCATTGAAGAATATTAAAAATTGCGACTTAAAAAAACATGCTACAAATTTAGTGTTTTCTGATGGTAATCTAAATTCTAAAATAATGATCATAGGTGAAGGTCCTGGAGCTAACGAGGATAAAGAAGGAATACCATTTGTTGGAAGAGCAGGTCAGCTGTTAGACAAAATGTTAAGCTCCATAAATCTTGATAGAAAAAATGTGTATATTACTAATGTAGTAAATTATAGACCTCCAGAGAATAGAAAACCAAATGATGAAGAAATAAAACGTTATTTCCCATTTCTAATTAAACACGTAGAAATCATAAGACCAAAAATTTTGGTTTTGCTAGGAAGTACCGCTTTAAATACTTTAATTGGTAATGAAGTAGTTATATCTAAGGCTAGAGGGAAATGGATAGAAAAAAAAATTGGTAACACAAACGTATCTATCATAGCTTCCTTTCATCCTGCTTTTTTAATGAGGCAGCCTGATCAAAAAAAAATGTCTTGGATTGATCTTAAAATGATAAGAAAAAAAATAGTTGAGCTTGGAATTAAAATTGAAAAATAATTTAATCACAGCTGGAGTTGATGAGGTAGGCAGAGGATGTTTGGCTGGCCCCGTCGTTTCAGCAGCAGTAATTTTAAAAAAAAATATAAATTTAAAGATATTGAAAGATTCTAAAAAAATTAGTTTTAACAAAAGATTAAAAATAGCTGAACACATTAAATTAAATTCATATTTTTCCATCGGTATCGCTTCAGTAGAAGAAATATTTGAATTAAATATTTTGCAAGCTGCCCTTCTATCAATGAAGAGAGCAATTGTTAAATTAAATATTAAACCTGAATTAATTTTAATAGATGGAACTTTTGCACCTAAAGGAATATCAAATTATGAAACTATTATTAATGGAGATGAAAAAATAAAATGCATAAGTGCTGCTTCGATTATAGCTAAAACATATCGCGATTTACTCATGATCAAGTTATCAGAAAAATTTAATAATTATGCTTGGGAAAGAAATTTTGGTTACGGTACTAAAGCTCATTTAGAAGGATTAAAAAAATTTGGCATTACATCTCAACACAGAAAAAGTTTTAAACCAATACACAAGATATTGTTTAAATAAGATTCCTAAGCACTAGAAGACTCTTTTTTATAAAAAATCATTTGATTGTAGATTCAATTTCGAGTTGAATCTTAAAATGCTAAATAATCTAGACAAAATTATAAATGGTGATTCTTTAAAGGAGCTTAAAAAAATTCCTGATGAGTCTTTTGATCTTGTATTTGCCGACCCCCCCTACTTCATGCAAATTGGAGAGTCTTTGACTAGGCCGGATTCTAGTAAAGTCAAAGGTGTTGATGATAAGTGGGATCAATTTCAAAGTTTTGAACATTACGACAATTTTTGCAAAGAATGGCTAATAGAATGTAAAAGAATTTTAAAAAAAAATGGAAGTATTTGGGTTATAGGATCCTACCACAATATTTTTCGTCTTGGTTTTCATTTACAAAATTTGAACTATTGGTTGTTAAATGATGTCATTTGGAGAAAAAATAATCCAATGCCTAATTTTAGAGGGACTAGATTTACTAATGCTCATGAAACTTTAATTTGGGCTTCTAAAGATAAAAAATCAAAATATACATTTAATTATCAATCTTTAAAATGCTTAAATGATGACTTACAAATGAGATCAGATTGGACGTTACCTATTTGTAACGGTAAAGAAAGATTAAAAAAAAGAGGGAAAAAAGTTCATTCAACTCAAAAACCTGAAGCGCTATTACATAGAATTATATTGGCTTCAACTAACAAAGGAGATGCAATATTAGATCCTTTTTTAGGCACAGGTACCACTGCGGTTGTTTGTAAAAAATTAGGAAGGAAATTTTTTGGTATAGAAAAAAGTAAAACATATTTTAAAGCTGCTTATGATAGAATAAATGAGACAAAAATTATCAAAGAAGATTACCTTGATGTAATAGAAAACAACAAATCTAAACCAAGAATACCTTTCGGTTCATTAGTTGAATTGGGAATTCTTAAACCAGGAACAGTACTATTTGATCAAAAGAAAAAAATTAATGCTAAAATCATGGTCGACGGTAGCATTAAGTCTAAAGAAGCAGAAGGGTCAATTCATAAAGTAGCTGCTAAAATAACGGGAACAGAAAGCTGTAATGGTTGGACTTTTTGGCATTGTAATATTGATGGATCAACAGTTTTAATAGATAGTTTTAGACAAAAATTTATTTCTCAAAAAAGAATTTAGTTTTTATATACTTTTCCCAGGTAATTTCTTAAAAATTTGTTATTTTTAACTAACTGTTTTAAAAGCATGTTTCTTATTTTTTTGAAAAAAGAATTAGAGATATGAAAAACAAAAAAATTAAAGTCTGACCTCCTTTTAATAATCTTTACTCTCTCGGATCGATGTTTAAAATATATATTATGCGCATTTTGATTATCGTTTTTTAGCAAATTAAATAATTCATATGAGCTCTCTATTGATTGAGAGGCACCTTGCGCCATACTTGGAAGAAATCCGTGAAAAGCATCTCCTACATAAAAAACTTTTTTGTTTGATGAAGGAAAAGTAGTTTTTGTTGAAAATAAAGACCAACTTTTCAAATCTCCTTGAAATAAAACATCTAAATTTTGATTTTGATTTAAAATTTTATTATTTATTAAATTTCTAATATTGCTTGGATCAAATTTTTTTTCTCTTACTATACACACTAAATTTAATTCACTTTTTTTATTGACTGGATATATTACTAAGTGAGTATTAGATCCCATTATTAAATTAATATTTTTTTCATCAATATCTAACTTTGGTTTAGATTTCAAAATTGTTCTTATTGCAATTGAATTTTTAAATTTAGGAATAACTTTTCTATTTTCAAAAAAAGCTCTAGTATTTGAGAAGATTCCGTCTGCTGCTGCTACATAATCAACTAAATCATTTGTATTGTCTTCAAAGTTTATTAATATTTTATCTTTAATTTTAGAAACTTTCTTTATGCGTTTTCCAAATCTTAAATGTTGAGTATAAATTTCATCTTTTAAGAATTCTATTAATGTTGATCTTTTAAGAGTTGTATATTTAATGTCTGTACTGTTAAATTTTGAAATATCTAAATCACAAATTTTATAATTTTTTATTGAAAGAAAATTCAACTTTTCTGGATGGTATATTTCTTCGCTTTGAATATTTTTAAAATTAATTTTGTTCAATATTGACACACTGTTTGTAGCGAGTTGAATCCCAAATCCTTCTTCTAGTGATAAACTCTCTTCTTTTTCATAAACCATAAATTCAAAATCAGAATTTTTTTTTATAAAATTAGCAAGTGTTAATCCTGCGACTCCTGAACCGATAATAGCTATTTTTTTTTTCATTAAAATAAAATTTGTACTTGTTTAAATATTTTTTTTGTAAAATTTGGAATAAATGTTTTATCGTCATTTATCGAATGCCAAGTAAAAGTTTTAGGAATTTTTTTTGAAAATTTGTAATATAAATTAATGTTTAACTTTAAATTTGATATAGGGTTTTTATAGTTTTTCAAAAACTTCCAGCCTGTATTTTTTTTTTCAAAGTTTGTTTTTTTTATTTTTGGTAAACTAAATTCATTTAAAAAACCTAAGTTGTTTTTTTTTGTAAGTGCTATTTGTTTTTTTTTATTAATGTAACAAAAAACATCATAATTTATATTTTTAAACATCTTTTTATCAACATTCTTAATTTTATTTGAAGAGTTAAAATACTTACAAGATTTAATCAAATTACAAATACTGCATTTTGGGTCTTTGGGTTTACAAATTAAAGCTCCAAATTCCATTAATGCCTCAATAAAATCTGAATTTCTTTTTGAATTAAGTAATCTTTTTTTATTTATTTTAATGAATTTACTAAAATCAATATTCGACTCTTTTTTATTTAATATCCTTGAAAATACTCTTTTTACATTTCCATCCAAAGCAATAACTGGTTTTTCGTGTACTAAACCTAATAATGCGTTAGCAGTGTACTCCCCAACTCCTGGCAACATTTTAATTTCTTTAATATCTGAAGGCAGATTTGAATTATATTTTTTGACCAATAATCTTGAGGTTGCCAAAAGATTTTTGGCTCTTCTATAATAACCAAGTCCCTCCCACAATTTCAAAATTTCTCTTTCACGACACTTAGAAAGCTTTTTTAAAGTTTTAAGTTTTTTAGTAATTTTATAAAAATATGGAATTACAGTTTTGACTTGAGTTTGTTGTAACATGAATTCGCTAAGCAGCCTATAATATAGCTTTTTAGGTGAATTTTTGCTAACACGCCAAGGCAAACTTCGTTTATTATTATCGTACCAACTAAGAATTTTTTTTGATAAATTAGTTTTTAAATGCATAACAAAAATAATAATAATAAATCTCAGAATTTCATACAAGGACTAAGGCCTTTTTCAGCTTCTATACCGCACGGATTTAAAAAAATTTTTAAAAAAGGGGGCTACAACATGTCCAGCGTGGTCGATAATTGGACAAAGATAGTTGGTAGTGAGATTTCAAAATCATGTTACCCTACTACTATCAAAGTGGGTAAAGATTTAAGCAATGGAAAGTTAGTTTTAAGTGTAATTCATGGAAAAGAACTAGAAGTTGAGTACAATAAAAAGAAAATTATCGATGAAATAAACAGTTTTTTTGGGTACAATTATATTAAAGAAATAAAACTTAAAGTAGTACAAGAAAAAAAAATTTCTATAAAAAACAACTTTAATTCAAAGAAAAATATGGATCATTATAATAAAAAAATGGAAAAAATAAAAAATGAAGATTTGAAAGATTCATTAACAAAATTAATAAAGGCTTATAAAAATAAAAATGATTAAAAAAATTCTTTTACCTCTTTTATTTTTATTTATTTCATCTTCTGTCTTGGAGTCTAAAAATAGTGAAATAATTAGAATAGGAGATAAAAATGCTCGAATAGTAATTAAAGTTTTTTCATCTTTAACTTGTCCTCATTGTGCTCATTTTCATGAAAAAGTGATCGAGGATTTAAAAAAAGAATATATAGATCAAAATCAAGTAAGATTTGAACATCATAGCTTTCCTTTAGATTTGGCCGCCCTTAACGCAGAAAAAATATTAAGATGTACCAATAGTAAAGAAACAAGTTTTCAATTATTAAGTGAAATTTATAAAAAACAAAATTTGTGGGCAGTTGGATCTGATATAAATGTAATAAATGATTCTATAAAAAAAATAGGTAAAGAGTTTGGTCTTAAAGAAAGTAATATGAATAAATGTTTAAAAGATGATAATGTTCAAGAACAAATTTTAAATGAGAGAATAAATGCCCAAAAAGAATATAAAATTACCTCTACTCCTTCAATTTTTATTAATGAAAAAAAATATGAAGGAAAACATGAGTTTAGTGAGTTTAAAAAAGTATTAGAAAAAGTTTTAAAAAAAAGTGAAATTTAGAAAATTAGAAATTGCTGGGTTTAAATCTTTTTTTGATAAAACAACTTTTTTAATTGAAGACGGTCTCACTGGTATAGTTGGGCCAAATGGATGCGGGAAATCAAATATTGTTGAGTCTTTAAAATGGTGTATGGGAGAAACATCTGCAAAAAGTATGAGAGGCTCTGGAATGGAGGATGTGATTTTTTCCGGAACGTCAAGCAGGCCAGCAAAAAATATTTCAGAAGTTTCAATTCAAATTGATAATTTAGAAAAGGATGGATCAGCTCAATATAACGAATTGGATGAAATAATAATCTCAAGAAGAATTGAAAGAGATAAAGGTTCAAAATATTTTATGAATGGGAAAGAAGTAAGAGCTAGAGATGCTCAAACTTTTTTCGCAGATCTTTCAACCGGAGCTCACTCACCTTCATTAATAAGCCAAGGGAAAATAGGTATGCTAGTAACTTCAAAGCCATCCGAAAGAAGATCTGTTTTAGAGGAAGCTGCTGGTATTGCGGGTATTCACGCTAGACGCCACGAAGCAGAAAATAGATTAAATGCTGCTGAAAACAATTTAAAAAGAGCAGATGAATTAAAAAAACAACAGGAAAAGCAATTAGAAAATTTAAAAAAACAAGCAGAAGAGGCAACAAAATATAAAGAAATTTCAAAAACAATAAAGAGTATAGAGGCTGGTTTCTACTATTTAAAGATCAAAGAAATAGAAAAAGAAAAATTAATAATAGTTGAAAAACTTGGTGAGCAAGAAGATGAAATGAGTGCAGTAAAAATTGATTTAAATCACAATAACACTTTGCTTAAAGAAGAAAATGATAGGTTGGCTCCTCTACGAGATAAAAAAATGGAAAGTCTAGCAAAACTTCAGAAATTAAATCTTGATATGGCAAGTTTAAGTGAGGAGGAAAATAGAATTAAAAATCTTCAAATTAAACTACAAAAGTCTTTAGAAACTCTAGACTCTGACCTAGAAAGAGAAAGAAGCATTTCATTAGATGCATCGTTAAATGAAAAAAGAATATTAGAAGAAAAAAATGAACTCATACAAGCTGAAAAAGGATTGCTAGAAATTGAGAAGAAATCAGAGGAAAACTTTTATCAGGCAAAAAGAAATTTGGATGAGCATCGTAAAGAGTTTGATAAAGTATTTACAGGAATGAAAAAATTCCTAGAATTCGATGAACAAATTAAAATCTACGAAGAGATAAATAGAAAAATTGAAAATATTAAAGAGCAGCTTAAACAAAATAGAATTGATAATGTCAGAGAGTACTTAGAAAATATTCAAGAAATCCTTTCTACTGAAATAAGTAGCATTAAAGATGCTGAAACAAAAAGTTTTATTGATCGATTTAAAATTTTTATTGACGAGATTACATCTCTGCAAGAAAAATATGCTGATAATTATGGAAAAAATGAAGCTATTAAAAGTGATTCTATTAAAAGAAAAGAAAGAATTAAAAATATAGATATAGAACTTGAAAATTGGAAAGCTCTTAAATCAAACTCTGAAAAAATGATAATAGAATTAACACAAAGAAGGAATCAAATTAAAAATGAAATAAGTGAAAATCAAAAAAATCCAGAAAAAATTGCTACTAGCAAAGGTCAGAATATTCAAAACTTGGAAAACACAAAGAAAAGAAATGAAGAGCTAGAAATTGAATTAAATAAAGCTGAGGAGAAATATAATTTAATCAATGAAAATTTAAAAAGTATTCAAGAAAAATTTACAACTTTAAGAGAAAATAAAGCCCGAAATGAAGCTACCATAGACGGGATCGATCAAAGAAAAAAAGATTTGGTGTATTCTATTAAAAATGAATTAAAAATAGAAAATGAAAATAATCTTCTTTCAATTTCAGACTTAAAAGATGTAAGTTCTGAAAATTTGCCTTCAATTATCAAACAGGAAGAAAAATTAGATAATATTAAAAAACAAAGAGAGTCTCTTGGTTCAGTTAATTTAAGAGCAGATGAGGAAACAAAAAAATACAAGGATGAGATTCAAAGAATGGAAGATGACAGAGCAGATCTTTATTCGGCAATTGTAAAACTTAAAGCTAGTATTGATGAACTTAATCAAAAAGGAAGAGAAAAACTTTTAGATGCTTATACAAAAGTAAATAGAAAATTTAATGAAGTTTACACAAAATTATTTAGCGGTGGAAGTGCCAAGCTTGAATTAGTTGATTCAGATGATCCTTTGGAAGCAGGACTTGAAATGATGGTTTCTCCTCCAGGAAAAAGGCTTCAATCGATAACATTATTATCTGGTGGAGAACAAGCGCTTACAGCCTTGTCTTTAATTTTTGCGGTTTTTTTAGTCAACCCTTCACCTATATGTGTTTTGGACGAGGTTGATGCCCCTTTGGATGATGCAAACGTAACAAGATTTTGTGCATTGTTAGACGAATTAACAAAAATAACAAAAACAAAATTTATAATTATTTCTCACCACGCCTTAACAATGTCTCGTATGCATAGGCTATACGGTGTTACTATGCCTGAAAAAGGTGTAAGCCAATTAGTTGCTGTCGATCTTCAAAAAGCAGAGGAGCTAGTTGCATAGTAAATGGGTGAAGAAAAAGATTTTAAAACTCGCCTAAAAATTGCAAAATCTAAGATTGAAAAAAATCCTGACACTGACGACAAAAAAAGAGGGTCTTTTATGGGATTTGCATTTAAACTTGGCACGGAACTTGTCGCAGCAGTTATAGTTGGGACAATAATTGGGTTTATTTTAGATACTTGGTTTGGTACTAAACCTTGGTTAATAATAATTTTCTTTTTTTTAGGATCCGCAGCTGGAATGCTAAATGTAATTAGAACAGCTAAAAGAATGCAAAAAAAGGAAAAGGAAGGATAAATATGGCAGCAAATCCGATGCATCAGTTCAGCGTTTACAGAATTGGACCTGAAATAAAAATTGCTGGAGTCGATATTTCGTTTACCAATTCTAGTTTGTTTATGGTTATTAGTGCATTAACTATTTGCTTATTATTATTTCTGGGAACAAGAGAAAAAAAAATAATTCCAAGTAAATTACAATTAATTTCAGAGATGCTTTACAATTTTATTGCTAAAATGATTAGCGATACTGCTGGATCAAAAGCAAAACCATATTTCCCTTTTATATTTAGTTTATTTGTATTTGTTCTGTTTTGCAATATGGTTGGAATGCTTCCATATTCATTTACAGTGACAAGTCATATCATTGTTACACTAATTTTAGCCATGTTTATTTTTTTAGCAGTAACAGTTATTGGATTTATTAAACATGGTTTTGGTTATTTAAAACTATTTGTGCCAAGCGGAGTTCCGGCGTTATTACTACCTTTGATTACTGTTATTGAGATTATATCTTATCTAAGCCGACCTGTAAGTCTTTCTGTGAGATTGTTTGCCAACATGATGGCAGGACATACAATGTTAAAAGTTTTTGGAGGTTTTGTTATTAGTTTAGGGCTGCTTGGGGGTTGGTTACCTCTAAGCTTTTCAGTAGCATTAACTGGATTGGAGATATTAGTTGCGTTTCTTCAAGCTTATGTTTTTGCAATATTAACCTGCATCTATTTAAACGATGCATTAAATTTACACCATTAATAAAAAGGAGGAAAAATGGAGTTAGAAGCAGCAAAAATGATTGGAGCAGGTCTCGCTGCAATCGCGTTAGCAGGTGCTGGAGTTGGTATCGGAATAATTTTCGGTAACTACTTGTCTGGAGCTATGAGAAACCCTTCAGCAGCACAAAAGCAATTCCCTAATTTACTATTAGGATTTGCTTTGGCGGAAGCAACAGGACTTTTTGGTCTTGTGGTTGCGTTAATTATTTTATTTGCATTTTAAATAAAATAAATGAAAATATTTTTTGGAATAATTTTAGTCTTTTTGACTAATCAATTAGGTCTATTTGCAGCTGAGGCTGGTATGCCTCAGCTGGATCCAAAATATTGGCCGTCGCAAGCCTTTTGGTTAATTTTAGTTTTTTCTCTTTTATACGTCGCCATATCAAAGTTGTTTATTCCAAAAATTAAAAATAACTTAGATGATAGAGATAACAAGATAAAAAGTGATCTTGATCAAGCAAATGAATTAAAGAGTATAGCTGAAAAAAAACAAAAAGAGTATGAGTTGGTAATTAATAATGCAAATAAAGAAGTGCTTAAAATAATTTTTGAAAATAAAAAAAAATTGAATTTAGATATTCAAAGCAAAAAAAGAGAAATTGAAAAAAACATCCAATTAGAAATAGATAAAGCTCAAAAAGAGATAATAATTTTAAAAAAGAATTCTTTAAATGATGTAATTAAAATTTCTGAGGAAATAGCCTCAAAAATTATTGAAGAAATATCTGGTGACAAAATAAACGAAAGTAGCGTAAAAGCTGCGGTGTCTGAGTCTTCAAAAAAAAACTTAACTAAATTTATATGATTATTAATGCTACTTTTTGGGTTGCTATTTCCTTTGTAATTTTTTTAGGATTGTTAATTTATTTCAAGATTCCAAGAAAAATAATTACCTCTCTAAATGATAGTATTTTAAATATCAAAACCCAAATTGATGATGCTGAAAATCTTAAAGAAGAGGCAAAAAACATATTAAGTGAGAATGAAAAAAGATTAAGTAATTCAAAAAAAGAGATGAAGAATATGTTGTCTAAAGCTAACGAAGAAGCAGAAAAAAATATGTTAAAAGCAAATGACGAATTTCACAAACAAATGGAAAACAGAAAAAAAAATGCTGAAGAAAAAATAAAACAAATTAAGGACCAAGCATTAAAAGATATAAAAAATACCTCCGTCAAAATTTCTATAGATGCAGCTGAGAGAATTCTTAAAAATTCTTTAGATAAAAGTAAGCTTGATAAGCTTTATTTATCTAGTATTGAAGAAACAAAATTAGCTCTTAAGAAAAAATCCAGTTAGAATAGGCCATAATAAAAATGGCAAAAAAAATAATAGTAATAGGCTCTGGCTTTGGCGGTTTAGCTTCATCATTGAGGTTAAAGGCTAAGGGTTATGAAGTAACATTAGTTGAAAAACATCCTGATTTAGGAGGCAGAGCTAGAGTTTTCAAAAAAGATGCTTTCACATATGATGGGGGACCAACTGTTATTACAGCTCCTTATCTTTTTGATGAATTGTTTAATTTATTTAATAAAAAAATTTCAGATTACGTTAAAATAGTTCCACTAGATTTGTGGTACCGTTTTGTATTTAGCGATGGACAGACTTTTGATTACTCTGGCAATGAGAAATCAATGGAAAAAGAAATAAACAAATTTTCTGGTAAAGACTTAAAAGGATATAACGATTTAGTTAATTTTACTGAAAAAATATTTAATAAGGGTTTTACTGAGTTGTCAGACAAACCGTTTAATAATCTTACTTTTATGATTAAGCAAATACCTTCGCTATTAAGCTTAAAAAGTTATAAATCAGTTTATAAATTAGTTTCAAATTATATAAAAAATGAAAAATTAAGAAGGGTTTTTAGTATGCACCCTCTTTTGGTAGGTGGCAATCCTTTTACTACAACATCTATTTACACGTTAATTTTATTTTTAGAAAAAAAATGGGGTATACACTACTCGATGGGAGGTACTGGGAGCGTAGTGAATGCATTAGAAAAATTAATGAAAGAAGAAAATATTAAAATTATTAAAAGTGCTGAGGTTACTGAAATCATTTCTAGCGATAGTAGAGTTAAGGGAATTAAAATAAATAATTCTGAAATAATCGATTGTGATTATATAGTGTGTAATTCCGATCCTCCAAACGTTTATCAAAATTTAATTAAATCTAAAAATAATTATAATTTTTTATTTAAACAAAAAACGAAGAGAATGGACTATTCGATGGGTTTATTTGTTTATTATTTTGGATCTAAAAAACAATATAAAGATGTAGCTCATCACACTATTTACTTTGGAAACTCTTACGAAAAACATTTAAATAAAATTTTTGAAAAAAAAATATTATCTGAAGATATTAGTTATTATTTACATAGACCTTCGGCGACAGATAATAATATGGCTCCTAGTGGCCAAGACGCATTTTATGTTTTAGTCCCAGTACCAAATAATTTATCAAAAATAAATTGGTCGAAGGAAGGTGAAAAATTTAAAAATTTAATTTTAGATAAAATGGATAAGTCAGTGTTACCTGGAATAAAAAAAAATGTGGTTAGTGATTTTTATTTAACACCTGATTATTTTGAAAAAGACTTAGCGACATTACATGGTTCAGGATTTTCAATACAACCTAAGTTTTCACAATCTGCATATTTTAGATTTCATAACCAATCAGAGGTATTTAAAAATCTATATTTTGTAGGAGCTGGAACACATCCCGGCGCAGGAATTCCAGGAGTTCTCTCCTCTGCAAAAGTATTGGATAAACTATTTTAATGAATAATAACTTATTAAAAAAACATGCAAAATCTTTTTATTGGGCAAGTTTTTTTCTGTCTAAGAAAATATTTGATAAGTGTTCTTTTCTATATAACTTCTGTAGAACTTTAGATGATATAGTTGACAATGAGAATAAATTAGAAATTAAAAAAGATAATTTTTTAAAATTTAAAAAAGATTTTATAAATAAAGATTTAAAAAATCCAATTATTAAAGAAATGTGGTCAATAATTGATAGTGAAATGATTTCTAAAAAAGTCGTAATTGATTTATTTGACGGAGTTGAAACAGACCTAGAGGAGAAAGTCAAAATTAATTCAAAAAAAGATTTATTAGTCTATTCTTATAGAGTTGCCGGAACAGTAGGTTTGATGATGTCAAAGATACTGAAGGTTAAAAATAAAGAAGCGCTGAAAGGTGCAATCGATCTTGGAATTGCTATGCAGCTCACAAATATTGCTCGAGACGTTTATGAAGATAAAGAACGTAACCGGCAATATATAAAGTCTGATTTTTCTGCAATTCAAGAAACAATAAATGAGTCTCAAATATTTTACCAAAAATCTTTCAATTCAATAAGTAGTATACCTTTAAGATCTAGATTTTCAGTCATTGTAGCAAGGCGAGTTTATAAGAAGATTGGGGACTACATTCTTAAACAGAAAAATATAGAAAATTACAATAAAGCAGGAAAAATATATGTTCCTACTTTCGAAAAAATAATTCAGACTCTTTTATCCATTTTTGACTTAGTCAAGTTATTGTTTGTTAAAGAATTAAAGTACGATAGTCATATAAACCATAATATTTTAGAGGAAGAAATTAATTTAGATGAAAGAATTTGATTATATAATTATTGGTGGTGGATGCGCAGGGTTGTCTTTAGCATATGAACTCGACACAAATGATCATCTTAAAGATAAAACTTTAGCTATTATTGAGCCCCGAACAGAATATAAGAGAGACAAAACTTGGTCTTTCTGGAAAGTATTTGATCATAATTTTGAAGATTGTGTCATAAAGAGTTGGAACAACTTTACAATAAACACCTCGGAAGATTCTCATGAATTAACACATAAAAATTTTCCTTACCAAAGTATTGATAGTGGAAAGTTTTATAGAAAGATAAATTCAAAACTTTCAAAAAATACAAATATAAATTTTTTTAAAAATCTAAATGAAATAAACTCAAAAAATTCAATTATATTTAACAGTGTATTTGAAGGCAAAACTGATAAATCTAAATTATGGCAGCATTTTCAAGGAATTGAAATTGAAACAAAAAATAATATTTTTGATGATGAAATATTAAATCTTATGGATTTTAATTGCGATCAAAGAAATGATGTACATTTCTTTTATACATTACCTTTTAACAAAAACACTGCATTAATTGAAACAACTTGGCTTTCTACTTTAGAAGATCAAAGTATTATGGATTACGATTTACAATTAGAAAATTATATTAAAAATAGTTTGGGAATTAAAAATTACAAGATAAAATTTACTGAAAAAGGTGCTATTCCATTATTTCATCCTGCAATAGAAAGTAACAGCGATAAAATCAATATTGGCTCTGCAGGCGGAATGACCAGATTAAGCACGGGATACACTTTTTTAAATATTCAAGAACATAGTAAATATATTTCAAAAAATATCGATAATTTATACAAAATCAAAAAATATAGAATAGGTAAAAAATATGAATTTCTAGATAAAATTTTTTTAAAAGTTCTTAGAGACAACCCTAAAAAAATGTCAAATATTTTTTATAAAATGTTTAAATGTTCACCTAATACGGTTATAAAATTTTTATCTAATAAAAGTAATATTTTTGAAGATATAAGTATAATAGGTAAAATGCCTAAATTAATTTTTATAAAAGCATTATTTAATAGATGAAAACTATAAATTTTAAACATTCAATTATTTTTTTTAATTTTTGTATTTTGATAAGTCCTTTTTATTTCAAATTCAGTTATGAACCAATAATACTTTGTTTATTTTTAATATTAATTGTCGGAATTTCTCATGGGGCTCTAGACAATATAAAAGGAAAAAAACTTTTGAAATTATTTGGTTATAATTCTGAATTCTTATTCTACTTCAGCTATCTCATGATCTCTTTTTTTATAATAATTTTATGGCTTATGTTTCCTAATATCATTTTGTTGTTTTTTTTAATTGTAGCTGCTTACCATTTTGGAAAGGAAGATACAGTGATTGAGATTGAAAAAAAATTTTTGATATCAGAATTTTTATTCTTTTTAAAAGGATCTTCAGTGATAGTAGCCCCCTTATTGTTTCAAAGAGATGCAACAAATGAGATATTCAAAATTTTAAATTTTGAAGTTTTTGAAAATTCAATTTTTAGTAACCACTTTTTAATTATATTTTTATTTTTAGGTTTTTTATCATCTATATATATTTCAAATAAGAAAAGTGTTGATATTAAGTTCCTTATGATTATGGATTTTTTATCTATAATAGTTTTAAATTTTTTCTTAACACCTGTTCTAGCTTTCACAATATATTTTTGTTTTCTTCATTCAATAAGACATTCGATTACATTAATTTTTGAGTTGGATAAGTCTTTTAAATCAGGATTTAAAAAATTTGTAAGTAAAGCTATTCCCTTAACTCTTGTCACTAGCTTAATTTTTTTAATCGCCATATATTTTTTGAACAATTTTTATAAGCTTGATGAGGCTATTTACAAGGTCATATTTATTGGTTTGGCGTCACTTACTTTTCCGCATATATTGCTTGAATATCTTTTAGAAAAAAATGAAAAATGAACTTAAAATA
>MDTG01343576.1_pt1 | contig 39451 bp, 33 predicted proteins | sample 811421 | NCBI WGS metagenome assembly MDTG01 (sample SAMN05326645, study PRJNA326480) | marine metagenome | isolation source: seawater | place: Pacific Ocean: South East | collected 2011 | reverse complement strand
CGGCGTGCGCGTGAAGCCGGAGGTCCTGCCCCTGGTCGACCTGCTCGCCGATCAGGCCCCGCGCTGGCGCAAGCTCGTCGCGCGCCAGCCCGCCCCCAGCCGGCGCTACGCCTACCACGACCCCTGCTTCCTGGCCCGTCGCCTCGGCCGCGTCGAGCAGCCCCGCGACGCCCTGCGCGCCGTCGGGATCGACCCGATCGAGCTCGACTACCGCGCGGCCGAGACCCAGTGCTCCGGCGGCGGCGGGGTCTACCCCCTGACCCACCCCGACGCGGCCCAGGCCTGCGCCCGCGGCGTGGGCGACCTGCTCCGGGCCGCGGTCGGCGAGGAGGCCGCCAAGGAGACGATCCTCGTCAGCGGCTGCCCCTCTGCCGTGCGCCGGCTGCGCCAGGCCGAGCCCGAGCTCGAGGTGCGCTCCCTGCCCGAGGTCCTCGAGGAGCGCCTGCTCGGCGAGTGAGCGACGAGCGACTGCGCGACCTGGAGCGCCGCTACGCCGAGGGCGACCTCGAGGCGGGCGAGCGGCTCGTCAACGAGCTCCGCCGGCGCGGCCAGCTGAGCGACCACGCCCTCCGCCTGCGGGACCTGGAGGGGGACCTGGCCGCGGCTCGTGTGCTCGGGGTCCCCGCGGCCCTCGCGCGGATCGAGGCCTGGGTCCAGCGCGAGCGCCCCGCGCTGACTCAGGCCCTGCGAGCTGGCGCGGAGCCAGGCGCGCCAGGGTGGCCAGCCAGCCTGCGGCTGCTGCTTTCCTGGCGAGACGGTCAAGCCAGCGACGAGAAGGTGGGCGGACTCTTCGGCCGCGGACGACTGCTCTCGGCGGCCGAGGTCAGCGAGCACGCGGCGCGGCTCGCCAGGCTGCAGTTCGGCGACAAGGCGCTGAAGGGCTTGCTCCCCTTCGCCTTCGAAGACGACCCCGACCAAGCGGAGGAGGAAGAGGAGGAGGAAGAGGAGGAGGAAGAGGAGGAGGAACAAGCAGGAGCGCCCAACGAGGCTTCCTCCGGGAACACGGAGGAGCTGCAGCTCGACGAGGACTGGGACTACCTCAGCTACTGGGCCGTCGATCGAGAAGGCGTCGTCGCCGAGCGAGGCACGGTGCTCCTGGTCCAGTGCACCCAGCACCAGGTGTTCGACATCGACCTCCTGGTCCCCTCGCTGCCCGACTGGCTGACCACCTTCGCGGAGTCGCTCGAGGAGGAGCTCTGGCAGCGAGAGAACGACGCGTCGAAGGAGGTGTTCGAGCTCGCCGATCAGGAGCGCTGGGAGAGCTTCGTGGAGGAGCGCTTCCCTGGCTACCCGCGCCCCGTCGACACGGCCGCTGAGATCCTCATGTGGTTCGGCTGCGGCGGCTGCGCCTTGCTGCTGCTCCTCATGGACGCCCCCTGCCTCTACTGGCTGCTCACCGATCGAGTCAGCGACGCGTTGCAGTACCCCGGGCTGGTCGTGGTCCTGGTCGGGCTGCTCGGCGTCTACATGGCGGCGAGCGAGATCGTCAAGCTGCGCCGCCGTACGCGCCAGGCCGCCGAGCTGCAGGAGAAGCGCAAGCGAGAGGAGTGAGCGCGCCCCGCCACGCGGCCAGGTTGCGCTCTCCTCGCACGAGGGGGAACATGAAGCCTCAGAGGGAGGCCCCATGGGCGCGATCTACGACGCAATGGTGGAGTGGTTCACCGAGGACAAGTGGAACTTCGGCGAGAACCCCGAGGGCTCCTACATCGAGATGCAGGTCGAGGGGAGCAACTGCACCAACTGGCGCTGCTTCGCCCGCGCCGACGAGGAGCGCGAGATCTTCGTGTTCTACGCCGTCTCGCCCGTGCGCGCGCCCGAGGACAAGCGGAGCGCGATCATGGAGTTCCTCACGCGCGCCAACTACGGAATGCAGATCGGCAACTTCGAGATCGACCTCAACGACGGCGAGATCCGCTACAAGACCAGCGTCGACCTCGAGGGCACCAAGCAGGTCAAGCCCCTGATTCGCCAGTGCGTGGCGGCCTGCCTCTCCATCGCGGACCGCTACTTCACCGGGATCGGCGGCGTGCTCTACGCCAACCTCAGCCCGCTCGACGCGGTGACCCAGATCGAAGGCGGCTGAGCGCCAGAGCGAGCTCGTGACCTCGTCCCTCGACGAGCTGTGGGAGAGCGCCCCGCTCGCGACGGAGCGCTTCACGCCCGACCGCGTCGCGGCGGTCCCCGAGCCGGCGCGCCGCTACCTGCTGCACGCCCTGAGCGAGGGGGCGCCGCTCGCCCAGGCGGTTCGGCTGCGGATGCACGGGGAGATCAAGCTCGGGACCCGCTGGCGCCCCTACACGGCCGACCAGGTCCTGCGCTGGGACCGCGGCATGGTCTGGCGGGCCCAGGTGAAGTGGGGGTTGGCCTCCGTGCGCGGGTTCGACCGGGTCGTGGACGGTCAGGGGGAGATGCGCTGGAAGCTGCTCGGGCTGATTCCCTTGGTCTCCGCTCGGGGCGAGGACGTCACCACCTCGGCGCTGGGTCGCATGCACGTCGAGTCGATCTGGCTGCCTTCGCTGTTCCTGGGGCCGGACGCCCGCTGGCTCGCCGGCGCGAGCGAGGAGGACGCCGAGGTCGAGCTCTCCAGCTCGGGGGTGCGCAGCCGGCTGCGGCTCGGGCTGAGCGACTCGGGCGGGCTGCGAGACGTCGCGACCGAGCGCTGGGGTCAGCCGGACCCCGCTCTGCCCTTCTGCTCCGCGCGCTTCGGCGGAGTGGTCTCGGCCGAGGCGACCTTTGGCGGCTTCACGGTTCCGAGCGAGCTGCGCGCAGGCTGGCACTACGGGAGCGATCGCTTCGGCGAAGGCGAGTTCTTCCGGGTCACCCTCGACGAGGCGCTCTACAAGTAGCTACTCCTCGCGCGCCTTGAGCGCGGGGTCCTCGGGGTCCCAGGGGCCGAGCTCGTCGCCCTCGACCTCGTCGTCGGGCTCGAGGCCGATCTCGATCCCGCCGCGGCCCAGGACCTCGACTCGGCCCGGGCGCATGCCGAGCTTGGCGTGGATGGCCTTCAGCAAGCCCTCGGCGCTCGTCCCCGGGATCGCGATCACGCGGTCCGGCTGCTCGGCGCGCCGCTCGGCGCGCACGAAGAGGAGCAGCCCCTCGGGGCTCTGGTGGAGCGACTCCTGGACCCACACGTAGCCGCCCTCCTCCTCGTCGAGGAGGTTCTCGGCCGAGAGCTGCTCGCCCGCGTCGAGCTCGTGCTGCCAGGGCTCGCCCGCGAGCTGGCCCCAGGCCTCCCAGGGGTCGCTCACAGCGCTACAGACCGGCGTAGACGGGGCCGCCGCTCTCCGGGGTGACCCACGTAATGATCTGGTAGGGGTCGCGGATATCGCAGGTCTTGCAGTGGACGCAGTTGCTGAAGTTCAGCCGCAGCTGCCGCCCCTGGCCGTCGTCGGTGTTGGCCATTTCGTAGACGCCCGCCGGACAGAAGTACTGGCAGGGGTTGCCGTATTCCTCGGTGCAGCGGGTGTGGCAAATGTCCATGTCCGCCACCACGAGGTGGGCCGGCTGGTCCTCCTCGTGGACCGAGCCCGAGTGGTAGACGTCGGTCACCTTGTCGAACACGATCCCCTCGGACTTGACCGTGGGCTCGGGGAGCGGGACCGGCGGCTGGGCCGGGGCGACGCTCTTGACGCCGTCCTTGCGCGAGGCCGCGACCTCGGCGGCGGTGCGGACCGCGGCCGGCTTGGCCTTGGGCGGCGCCTTCCAGCTGGGGTCGGTCTTGCTCGAGATCTTGCGGATCCCGTGGTGGTCCTCCTCGAGGGGCAGGCGCCCGGGAGGCCACAGGCCGCCGGTCATGACGTGCAGGCCGGCGGTCACGTTGCCGCGCAGGAAGCCGAAGGGGCGCTTCTGGAAGGCCTGGCGGAAGTTGCGCACCCGCCACAGCTCGTCGAAGAGCCAGCTGTTGAGCAGCTTGTGCCAGTAGGGGCGCGTCTCCTCCAGGCTGGCCGGCTCGGGCTCCTCCTGGCCGGCCCGCGCGAGGAGCACCTCGAAGGCGGCCTCGGCCGCGAGCATGCCCGACTTCATGGCCAGGTGAATGCCCTTGAGGCGGGTCATGTTGACGAAGCCGGCCGAGTCGCCGACCAGGACCGCGCCCGGCATGTAGGGGCGCGGGAGCGAGAACCAGCCGCCCTCGGGGATCGTCTTGGCGCCGTAGCGGACGACCTCGCCGCCCTCGAGCATCTTGGCGAGGAAGGGGTGCTGCTTCCACTCGCTGAACAGGCGGTGCGGGTCGAGGGTCGGGTCGGGCGAGTCGAGCGAGACCACCAGCCCGATCGAGACGTGGTCGTCCTTGAGCGCGTAGATCCACCCGCCGCCGAACTCGTTGCCGGTGAACTTCAGGGGGTGGCCGACGGTGTGATAGACCTGGCCAGCGCGGATCCGCCCCTCGGGGATCTTCCACACCTCCTTGCAGCCGGTCGAGTAGATCTGCGGGTTGCGGCCCTTGCGCAGGTCGAACTTCTCGATCGCGGTCTTGGTCAGCGAGCCGCGCGAGCCCTCGCCCAGGATCGTGATCGGCGCCGTGATATCGGTGCCCGGCTCGAAGCTGTCCTTCTCCTGGCCGTCCTTGTCGATCCCCTTGTCGGCGGTGCGCACGCCGCGGACCCGGCCGTCCTCGGTGTAGAGGACCTCGGCGCCGGGGAAGTCGGGCGTGATCATGACGCCCATCTCCTCCGCGATCTCAGCCAGCCACTTGACGAAGCGGTTGAGGCTCATGATGTGGTTGCCGTCGTTGTGGAAGGTCGGCGGGGTGATCGGGGCCGCCATGGAGCCCCCGCCGCCGAACATCACGCGCACCTCGTCGTGGAGGGCGGGGCCGTCGAAGGGCGGCTCCTTGTCCATGAAGTCGGGGATCAGCTCCGCGAGCGCCTTGGGGTCGAGGATCGCGCCCGACATGACGTGGTCGCCGACCTCGGACGCCTTCTCGATCACCATGATCGGCAGCTCTTCGACGTCGATCGCCTCGCCCTCGACCTCGCCGGCCTCGACCTTGGCGTTGTGGGCCTCGATCAGCTGCATCAGGCGGATCGAACCAGCCAGGTTGGCGGGACCCGCCCCCACGAAGAGGACGCCGCAGGGCAGCTCGTCGCGCTCGATCTCGTCGCTCATAAAGGCTCCTTACGCAACGCGTCAAGGTCTCCGACGCGGGGCGTCAGGGTAAGGCCAAGGCCCTTCGCCAGCAACGGATACGGGGAGGGGCTGGGGGTGGGCGGGGCTCGCGAGGTGAGGGACCCCAAGACGCCGACGGCAAATTTGAATCTGAATTCGAACCGGGTCGGACCAGCGACAGCCCGAGATCAGCTAATCCAGCGCCACCAGAGTTCTAGCCACAAGATCGCCCACAGCTCGTGCTCGAGGTTGGCCTCGCGCTGGCCGTGGGCGGCGAGCAGGCTGGCGACGGCGCTGGGGTCGAGGAGCTCGGCGCAGCGGGCGTCGGGGGCGAGGACCGTCTCGCGGAACAGGGGCAAGAGCGGACCGCGGAACCAGTCCGCGATCGGGAGCGCGAAGCCGCGCTTGGGGGCGTCGACGACCTCGGGCGGGAGCCGGCGGCGGGCCAGGCGGCGGAGGATCCGCTTGCGCTCCAGGCCGCGCAGCTTCTCCTGGAAGCGGAGGCGCATCGCCCACTCGATCAGGCGGTGGTCGAGGAAGGGCGCGCGCGCCTCGAGCCCGTGGCACATGGTGGCCACGTCGACCTTGGTCAGGATGTCGTCCGCCTGATACATGGCGAAGTCGACCCAGAGCACGCGCTCCTCGTCGCGCGTCGCGCGCGCGTCCGCGAAGTGGCGCCGGTAGGGCTCGAGGGGGTCGAGCTCGCGCAGGGCGCGGGCCGCCTCGGGCGCGAAGAGCCCGGCCGCGAGCTCCGGCTTGATCACCATGTTCATCGTCGCGTTGCGCTCGACGAGGGGCAGCTCGGCCGCGCGCAGGAAGCGGCGCGCGTCGTGGACGAGGGGCACAGCGCCCGGGAGCGCCCCCAGGGCGCTGCCCGCCAAGGCGCGCGCCGGGCCCGGAGCCCAGCGCACGGCGTCGGCCAGCGCGTTGGCGGTGTGGCGCCGGTAGCCCGCGAAGAGCTCGTCGCCGGCGTCCCCCGAGAGGGCGACCGTGACCTGCTCGCGCGCCAGCTGAGCCAGGCGATAGGTCGGCAGGGCCGAGGAGTCGGCGAAGGGCTCGCCGTAGCGGCGGACGAGGAGCGGGAGCAGCTCGACCGCCTCGGCGGGGACGACCCGCTCGTGGTGGGCGGTGTCGTAGAGCCGGCTGACCTCGCGCGCGAGGGGGCGCTCGTCGTAGCGGGCCTCGTCGAAGCCGATCGTGAAGGTGTCGACCCGGCGGTCGGCCTGGAGCGCCAGCGAAGAGGTGATCAGGCCCGAGTCGATCCCGCCCGAGAGGAAGGCCCCCAGGGGCACGTCGGACACCATGCGCAGCTTGACGCTCCGGTCGAGCTGCTCCGCCAGCTCGTCGACGAGCTCCTCGCTCGGGGTCGTGCCCTTGGGCGAGAAGCTCGGCCACCAGTAGCGGCGCAGGAGGGGCGGGCTGCCGGGGCGCCAGTCGAGCAGGTGAGCCGGGGGGAGCTTGCGCGCGCCCGCGAAGGCCGAGCGGGGCGAGGGCACGTAGCCGTAGTGCAAGTAGTAGAAGAGCGACTCGCGGTCCGGCTCGGGGCGCGGCGCGCCCGGGGCGGCCAATAGCGCGGCGGGCTCGCTGGCGAAGCGCAGCGCGTCGGGGTCGACGCGGTAGTGGAGCGGCTTCTGGCCGGCGCGGTCGCGGGCGAGGAGCAGCCGCTGCTCGCGCGCGTCCCAGAGCGCGAAGGCGAACATGCCGACCAGGCGCTCGACGAGGTCCGCGCCGTGCTCCTCGTAGAGGTGGACCAGGACCTCCGAGTCGGTGTCCGAGCGGAAGCGGTGCCCCTTGGCCTCGAGCTCGGCCCGCAGCTCGCGGAAGTTGTAGATCTCCCCGTTGAAGGTGACCCACACCGTGTCGTCTTCGTTGGCGAGGGGCTGGCGGGCCGCCTCGCTGAGGTCGATCACGGCCAGGCGCCGGTGCCCGAGCGTCGCCGGGCCGACGACCTCGATCCCCTCCCCGTCGGGGCCGCGGTGGACCAGCGCCGCGACCATGGGCGCCACCAGCGAGGGGTCCCCCGGCCGGCTCGGGTCCTGCCACACCTGACCTGCGATCCCGCACATGGCGCTATTCCTCCGCCAGCGCCAGCCGAGCCAGCGCCGCCAGGCGATCTTGCGCCGCGCCGAAGGCCTTGGCGACCCCCGGCAGCTTCATGGCCGTCCGCGGGCTGGAGACGATCTTCCAGGCCATGCGCAGGGGCTTGGGCCGCCCGAGCGAGTCCAGCGCGCTGCTCAGGTCGGGCAGCGGCTCGTCCCGGCGGTCGACCACCACCCGCAGGCAGCTCAAGGTCAGGCCCAGCTCGGCCGCGGCCTCGATCGCCCAGTAGGTCTCCATCTCCACCACCGCCGCGGCCGGGAAGCGCTCGGCCAGGGCCTGCTTGGCGGCGGGGTCCCCCGCGACCTGCCGCACCGTCACACACTCCGCGGCGGGCAGGGAGAGGCGCTCGCGCAGCGCGTCCTCCCCGGGGCCCTCGAGGCGCTGGTCCTCGTGGTTGGCGCCCGTGATCCAGAACGCGTCCCCCGGGCGCAGCTCGGCCCGCAGACCGCCCGCGCAGCCGAGATGCAACACCCGGCGGGCGCCGGCGGCCGCCAGCGCCTCGAGCGCGCCGCGGGTCGCGCGCCGGCCGACCCCGCTGAAGGCGATCCCGCCCTCGGCCCAGCGCCAGGCCAGGCCCGGGCTGGGGAGCGTCAGGGGCTCTTGGCTGGCCGGACGCGGGACGCGCTCGAGCTCGCCGGGGAGCGGGGCGAGCAGCCAGAGCGGCTCGCTCACGAGCCCCCCCTCGCGCTCTCGCGCGGCGACTCGGGCACGGGCAGGGGCAGGGGCAGGGGCACGCAGGCGCCGGCTAGGTGCGCTCAGCCAGATAGCGCGCCCGCAGCTCCCGCCGCATGACCTTGTTGCTCGCCGTGCGCGGCAGCTTCTCCAGCACGAGGGTCTCGCTGACCTTGAAGAGCGGGTTCAGCTCGCGCTTGATCAAGCCCCGGAAGGTCTCGGTCAAGGCGGCCGCGTCGAGCTCGGCGCCCGCCTCGGCCTCGGCGTAGACCACGAGCTTGCTCGGGCCGCCGCCCGGGGTCGGGACCGCGATCGCGGCGGTCTGGTGCACGCCCTCGACGTTGTTCAGCAGCTCCTCGATCTCGGCCGAGCTGACCTTGATCCCGCCCAGGTTCATGGTGTCGTCCACGCGCCCCTGGGCGCGCCAGAAGCCGCCCGGCAGGCGCTCGAGCCAGTCGCCGTGGCGCCGCAGGGGCGCGCCCTCGTGGCTGGGGGTCCCCGCGAAGTAGACCTCGTGGTGGTCCCGGTTGAGCAGGCGCTGGCTGAGCCCGACGGAAGGCGCGACCAGGAACACCTCGCCGCGCTCGCCCCGCTGGCCCTCGTCGTCGATCAGGACCAGGTCCAGCCCGCAGGCGGGGGTGCTGAAGTGGCCGGGCGCGGCGGGCAGGTCGTGGCAGCCCGTCAGGTAGCCCCCGCCGATCTCGGTCCCGCCGCAGTACTCGATCACCGGCTTGTAGCCGGCCAGGGACATCAGCCACAGCATGTCCTCGGGGTTGCTGCACTCCCCCGTCGAGCTGAAGCAGCGGATCGAGGACCAGTCGAGGCTGTCGAGGCAGCCCGTGGCGCGCCAGGTGGCGACCAGGCTCGGGACCACGCCCAGCATGGTGACCGCGGCGTCCTGCACGAACACCCCGAAGGCGCGCCCGGTCGGGGCGCCGCAGTAGAGGGCGATCGTGGCGCGGTTGATCAGGGCGGCGTAGATCAGCCAGGGGCCCATCATCCAGCCCAGGTTGGTCGGCCAGCACACCACCTCGCCGGGGCGAATGTCGTGGTGCAGGTGCCCGTCGGCGGCGGCCTTGAGCGGGGTCAGCTGGGTCCAGGGGATCGCCTTGGGCTCGCCCGTGGTGCCCGAGCTGAAGAGCACGTTGGTCAGGGCGTCGGGCTCGCTCAGGACGTCGGCGAAGGGCTCGCGCTCGCTGAGGAAGTCGCCCCAGGCCAGGTCGCCCGCGCGGAGCTCGACCTGCAGCTCGCCGCCGGGGGTCGCCGGGAGCACGATCGCGCGCGGGGCCTCGGCGTCCTGGACCTTGGCGAAGAGGGGCAGGGTCTTGCCGGCCCGCAGCATCACGTCCTGGGTGAACACGCCCTTGGCCGCGCCGATCCGCAGCCGAGTCGCGATCTCGGCCGGCGAGAAGCTGTCCGCGATCGAGATCGCCGCGCAGCCGGCGCGAATGATCCCCAGGTAGATCGCGACCGACTCGGGCGTCATGGGCATGTCGATCGCGATCGCGTCGCCGGCGGAGAAGCCCGCCGCGACCAGCCCGTTGGCCACGCGCCCCGTCAGCGCGCGCAGCTCGTCGTAGCTCCAGCGCTCGAGCTCGCCGCCTTCGCGCTGGAACACGATCGCGGGCGCGTCCCCCGCGGCCTGAAAGCAGGACTGGGTCGCGTTCAGGCGCGCGCCGGGGAACCAGCGCGCGTCCTCGACGCCCGGGCTCGCGTCCAGAGGCGCGCTGGGGGCCTCGGCGAAGCGAAACCCGATGCGCTCCGCGAGCGCGCCCCAGAAGGGCCCGCGCTCCTGGACCGACCAGGCGTGCAGGGCGGCGAAGTCGCTCAGCTCCTGCTGCTGCATCAGCCGGCGCGCGTTGGTCTTGGCGCCCTCGCTGGGCAGCCAGGCCGGCAGGGGCCCGCGCGCGGCGGGGTCCCAGCGCTCGCTCAGGGCCTGATAAAGCCTGAGGTGGACCGCGAAAGGCTGGCTGGGCTTCAAGTCGTCCTGGCTCAGGCGCTGCCAGGCCAGCTCGGGGGATACCTCGGCCAGCTCGGTCCAGCGCGCGCTGAGGTGCGCGGCCTCGTCAGCCTTGAGGCCGAGGGACTCGAGCTCGCCGGCGGTGACTTCGCTCATGGCTCACCTCCGTTGAGGTCGGAGGATAGCTGAATTCCCCGCCTGAAGAGACCAGGGCGGCGCCCTGCCGGCTAGGCGGTTCGCTCCCCTTGCAGCTGGCGCAGCGTGAGCGCTGGCCTTCAACCCACCTGAAAGAAGAGCTCGCGCTCGTCCTCGCAGCGGGGGCAGACCAGGCGCACGACGCGCAGTCTCCGCCCCTCGTGCACGCGGCTGCCCTCGCCGCTCTGCTTGAAGTCGACCTGGCACGCCTCGCAGCGCTCGCGCGAGACGCGCGCCTCGAGGGCGTGGAAGTCCTCGACCTCGAGCGGGGCGCTGGGCGCGCGCCCGGGCTGGGCGAGCTCGCGGCGCCGCGCCGCGCGGCCTCGGATCGTGACCACAGCCAGCGCCGCCAGCACCGCCAGGAGCACGAAGGGGAGGGCGATCACTGCGCCTCCCTCAGCGCTGCACCCTCAGCGCTGCGCACCTCAGCGCTGCGCACCTCAGCGCTGGGGAAACTTGCCCTGGCTGGCCTGGAGCAGGCGCCCCTGGTCGAGGTGCGCGCGCGGGCTTCCCTCGGCGTCCTCGATCCCGCGGTAGGTCGCCCGGACGTAGACCCAGGCCCCAGGGCGGAACATGTTCAGCGCGCTGCCGCCGACCCGCAGCTCGACCCGAGCCACGCACTCGCGGTGGGCAGGGTCGGCGATCAGGAGGGGGTTCGCCCGCACCAGGACGCCCGACAGGCTGAGCTCCTGCCCCAGCAGCCCCTCGACCGGGGTCGCGTTCCCGCACAGTCGCTGGATCGAGACCGGCCCCTGCGGCGCCGGGGGGCGATAGATCAGCAGGAGCAGGGGAATCGCGAGCAGGACGCCGGCCAGCAGCATTTGGACCAGCACACTGCGGCTGGCCTGGCTGGCGGAGGACTCGGACACCCGCTACTAACCCGCGATCGTGGCGGCCAGCGACTTGCCGGGGCGCGAGAAGTGGTCGTGGACGGCCGTGGCCTCGAAGCCGCAGCTGACCATGCAGTTCTGGCACTTGGGGTTGCCGCTCTTGTGCCCGTACTGCGCCCAGTCGGTGGTCTCCATCAGCTCCTTGAAGGTCTTGACGTAGCCTTCGCCGAGCAGATAGCAGGGCTTCTGCCAGCCGAACACCGTCCGGGTCGGGTTGCCCCAGGGGGTGCAGTCGTATTCGGGGTGCTTGCCCTCGAGGAACTCGAGGAAGAAGGGCGAGGCGTTGATCTTCCAGCCCTTGCTCTTGTGGTCGGCCAGGATCTCCTGGAAGAGCGTGTAGGTCTCCTCGCGCTGGAGGAAGAGCTCCTGCTGGGGCGCCTTCTCGTAGGCGTAGCCGGGCGAGATCATCATGCCGTCGATGTTCAGCTCCTTGTGAGCGAAGTCGATCAGCTTGCGCACGCCCTCGGGGTCCTCGCCGCGGAAGATCGTGGTGTTGGTCGTGACCTGGAAGCCAGCCGCCTTGGCGGCCTTCATCGCCTTGATCGCCTTCTCGAACACGCCCTTCTGGCAGACCATCTCGTCGTGGCGCTCCTCGAGGCCGTCGAGGTGGACCGAGAAGCTGAAGTACTTGCTGGGCTTGAAGAGGTGCAGCTTGCTCTCGAGGAGCAGCGCGTTGGTGCAGAGGTAGATGAAGCGCTTGCGCTTGACCAGGCCCTCGACGATCCGGTCGATCTCGGGGTGGATCAGCGGCTCACCGCCCGCGATCGAGACCACCGGCGCGCCGCACTCCTCGGCCGCCTCCCAGCACTCCTCGGCGCTGAGGCGCTTGTCGAGGATGTGGTCGGGATACTGGATCTTGCCGCAGCCCGCGCAGGACAGGTTGCAGCGCAGCAGGGGCTCGAGCATCAGCACGAGGGGATACTTCTCACGCCGGAGGATTCGCTGCTTGAGCACGTAGCCCGCGACGGATGCGGCCTGCTTGAAGTTGACGCCCATAAAGACTCCTTGGTGGAAGGGAGTGTGCCTGAAACGGCCGACAATCCCCCCGATGGCGAGGATCTTCTGCGGATTCGGTGGTCGGGTCTAGTACAAAAACAACGGCCAGTCCACCTGAATCGGGAGGACAGGCCGGGGCGAGTCGTGCAGGAGCGTCGAGGCTCGTGCAGGCCTGTCCGAGCGCATTCCATGTCGCCGCAGGCGACGAGGCCCGCGAAGCGGGCCCCTGAAAACTGGCCGTCGCTGCCTCGGCTGGGCCGAGCGACTCAGTCGTCGAGCGAGCGATACCAGCGCTTACGGGGCTTCTCGATCTTGTCGACCACGATCGTCACGATCTCGGTCCCGACGCCGTTGCTCTTGCCGACGACGTTGCCCCAGAAGTCGGCCCGCTTGACCGTCCCGTAGATCGTCAGGATCGGGCGGTTGCTGAAGATCCGGTAGAGCTCCCAGTAGAGCTTGCGCTTCTCCTGGGCCGCCTGCTCGCGGCTCAGCTCGCGCTTGCGGACGCGCTCGTTGACGTCCTCGATCTGCTTGGTGACCTCCTCGTAGCCCTTGCGCGCGTCGGCCTGGATCGCCTCGAGGTGGGTCCCCATCTTGTCGCTGGGCACGGCGCAGCGGAAGTAGGTCGTGTCGAAGAGGACGTGCTTGCCCCCGTTCAGGCGGTCCTTGCGCTCCTGCACCTCGGGCCACAGCACGCACAGCTCGTCGGTCACGACGACCTGCTTGTCCATGACGTCCTTGGGCTGCTTGTGGATCAAGAAGGCCAGGTCCTTGCGCATGTAGAACAGATAGAGCGCGTGCGCCGGCTGGGCCAGGACCACGAGGGTCAGGGCCAGGACGCTCGCGCTGATCAAGGAGCGCTGGGTCGGAGAGAGCTTCATTCAGGATCCTTCGTGCGTCGCTTCGCGCGTGCAACGCTTGGACTTAGGCCGCGCATTCTAGGGAGATGGCCACTCGTGCGTCAACCATGTCGCCGGGAAGGAGGAGGTGCGTGATTACAATCGCCGCCGAATGGAAGCCCCGCACCCAACCTGTGGTCATGAGCCCCGCCGCTCCTGAGCCCCAAGAGGGTCCCCGTGACCCCAAGGCAGAGGAGCGCGCCTACGACCGCGCGCTCGTCGCCCGGGCCAAGGAAGGCGACCGAGACGCCTTCCGCGAGATCTACGAGCGGCACCGGCACAAGGTCTACAAGGTCGCCTACGGCATGACCCGCAATCAGGACGACGCCCTCGACGTCGTCCAGGACGCCTTCGTCAAGGCGCACCGCTCGATCGCGCGCTTCGAGGGTCGCTCCTCGATCAGCACCTGGCTGTGCCAGATCGCGACCCACCAGGCGATCGACCTCTCGCGCCGCCGCAAGGTGCGCAAGGCAGACACCCTCGAGGAGGGCCTCGTCGCCAAGAAGAAGGCCGGCGACGCGCCGCGCGAGAAGGCGCAAGCCAGCGAGCTGAGCGCCGCCCTGAGCGAGGCGCTGGGCGAGCTGAGCGAGAAGCACCGCAGCGTGTTCGTGCTCTACACGGTCAAGGGGCTGAGCTACAAGGAGATCGCGTCCACCCTCGAGATCTCGATCGGGACGGTGATGTCGCGCTTGTTCTACGCCCGTAAGAACTTGCAACAAATGCTGGCGGAGTTCGCGCCGCAGTGAAGAACACCGAATTAAGTCCCTGGAGGCACGTCGCAGCGGATAACGAGAGGGCCCGCGCACACGGGCTGCACGAGTCAGGAGCGGTTGGGTAGCGATGGCTGGCGAACACGAGACGAGCCCCCAGGAGCTCACCCCGCTCGACATGGAGCGGATCCTGGCCGGCGAGCGAGAGGGCGACCTCAGCCCGGCCGAGGAAGAGGCCTTCATGGCCTTCCTCGAGACCGAGCGCGGACGCGAGCTCCTCGCCCAGGCCGAGCGCGAGCTCGACCCGATCGCGGAGGCCTTTCAGCCCGAGCAGCCCAGCGCTGACGCCTGGGCCCAGGTCGACGAGGCCCTCGAGGACGAGCTCGTCCACGGCGGCGGCGTGGTGGTCACCCCCCCCGCCGCCCCCGCCAACAGCAACTGGGGAGCGACCTTCCTCCTCGCGGCAGCGCTCCTCTTCGCGGCTGGCCTCGGCATGCTCGTGGTCGGCCCCGGCAAGCCCAAGGAGGGCGGCGGCCTGACCTCCCACGCCGACCCCAACGGCGAGCCCGGCTCCATGCGCCCAGCGCCCCTTGCGGCGCAGCCGACCGAGCCCGTCGAGGTGATCCGACCGGCCGCCGAGGCGCTCGAGCTCGTGGCCGGCGAGGGCTACGAGGTCACCCAGGAGACCAAGGACGGCTCGCTCCTGATCGTGGTGGTCAAGGAGAAGGCCGAGGACGAAGGCCACTGACCCCCCGCGTTGGTCGAGGTCGAAGCTACTATGGAGGTCCTCAGGGTCCTTCAGGAGGTTCCGTGCCGCGCCCCAACGCGATCTCGCCGCTCGTCAAGCCGCTGTGGCGGGGAGCCCTCGCGCTCGCCCTCTCGCTGGCGGCGAGCGTCCCGCTCCTGGCGCAGGAGCCCGAGCAGCCCGCTCCCCAGGAGCGGGCTGCGCTCGATATGCGGATCGTCTCGATCAAGGCCGGCGGCAAGCTCCAGGGCGACAAGCCCTTCCTGGGCCCCAAGATCAAGGCCTACGCCCCGCTGCTCAGCTCGCTCGGCTACGACCGCTACCGCGGCCTGGACGCCGAGATCCACGAGGGCGCGGGGGAGCAGGTCCGCTTCGAGCGCCTGCCCCTGAGCTACCACGCGGACGTGAGCTGGAAGCCCGCCCAGGAGGGCGCCCTCCTGCTCGAGCTGCGGATCAGCCGCCCTCCCCGCGCCGGCGAGAAGGAGGGGCGCGTGACCGTCGTCAGGCTCAAGGTCAAGGCGCCCTCGGGGCAGCATTTCCTGGTCAAGCTCAGCGACGCCTACCCCGACGGGGACATGCTCCTCTTGATCACGGCCCGCAGTGTGCTCGCGGACTAGCTGTGACCATGGGGGAGCGGTGCTCCCCCACACCGCCTACCTCGAGGCTCGGGAATCGGTGGTCTCCCACGCCCTCGACACTTCAAGCGCACGAACGCGCTCCTCTGAGGCACGACTCGAGAGCGCCTTGACGATGGGAGAGCTGCGCTGCGCGTTGGTGGTCGATTGGGAGCAAAGACGCGCCTCGCGCTGAGCGCCTCGCTGCGCCATACTGCCGCTGGGTGATTCGCTTCGAGGACTTGCTAGCTGCCCGCTTCCTCTACCAGCAGCTTCCCGATCGCCGGGAGGTGCTGATGGCGGGGCTCGAGACGCTGCGCGACGGCGCCAGCCAGCGCTCGCTCCTCGCGGCCCTCGTCGACTGCAACGTGCTCACCATGGAGCAGGGCAGCTGGATCCATAACCGGGTCGAGGCCTACAAGCGGGAGCGCTCGCGCGCGATCTACGCCCACATGCTGCTCGAGGAGGGGGTCTCCCAGGGCTCGCTCAGCCAGCTCCACCAGCAGGTCGGCGACGTCGAGCTCGACGCCTACGGCGACGTGGTGCGGGCCCGCCGGCTGATCCCACCCGAGCGCGAGCAGCAGCTGCGCTTCCAGGCGCGCCTGGCCTTCGACCGCGACATGGACAACCAGGTCCAGACCCTGCTCCAGTCCTTCGGCCAGCAGCCCTTCGCCCAGCTCGGCCAGACGCCACCTCAGCTGACCCAGCCTCCGACCCAGCGCCTGGGTCGCCTGCAGCCGGTCAACCCGACCAGCTCCCAGGTGATCCGCAACTTGCCCGAGGCGGACGCCAGCGACGAGGTGCGGGCCCTGATCAAGGGGACGCTCTCGGACGCCGACGGCGAGCTGCCTGGGCCCGCCTTTCGGATCCCGCACAGCGTCGACATGTCGGACGCCAAGACGGGCAAGCAGGTGGGCGACTACCGGATCCTGGGCCGAATCGGCGCCGGCGCCATGGGCACGGTCTACCTCGTCGACACCCAGAGCGAGCCCGAGAAGCCGATCGCGCTCAAGCTCTTGCCCAAGGACGCCGGCAGCGACGCGATCGGGCGCTTCAAGCGGGAGATCCTCGCCAACAGCTTCTTCAGCCACCCCGGCGCCCTCGACGTCTACGACGCCGGCCAGACCGACCAGGGCTACCACTACCTGGCCATGGAGTACTTCGAAGGCGAGGACCTCGAGCAGGTGCTCGAGGCCGCGGGCAAGCTCCCGGTCAAGACGGCCCTCGAGCTGGCCCGCCAGGTCTACACGACCCTCGGGGCGGCCCACGAGAGCGGAGTCGTCCACCGCGACGTGAAGCCGAGCAACGTGCTGGTGGACAAGGACTACTCCAACGCGCGCCTGATGGACTTCGGGATCGCGATCATCAAGGAGCTGGACACCTTCGAGCAGAAGGTGTTCCACACGATCGAAGGCGGCGTCACGGGCACGCCCGAGTACATGTCGCCCGAGCAGGCCGCCGGCGAGACCCTGACCCCCTCGAGCGACCTCTACTCCATGGGCGTGGTGCTCTACCACATGCTCAGCGGGCGCCTCCCCTTCGAGTCGGAGACCAGCGGCGGGTTCATCACCTGCCACATGATCGAAGACCCGCTCCCCCTGACCAAGGCGGACTCGAGCCTCAAGGGTCAGCCCAAGGAGCTCAGCCAGCTCGTCGACCGGCTGCTCGACAAGAACCCCGCCAAGCGCCCCGACCTCGCCGAGGTCCTCGGCACGATCGACGCCGTCCTCCCGCGCGTGAGCGAACGCGGCGGCACCTCGCGCCTGCTCAGCTTCCTGGGCTGGCGAAAGGGGTGAGCAGCCCGGCGGTCGTGGGCAGCCGAGGCTGAGTGGCGGCCGGTCGCTGGCCACCCGGAGCGCGAATCGGTCCCTACGTCGTCGTGGAAGAGATCGCGCGCGGAGGTCAGGGGGCGCTCCTGCGCGCCCAGCATCATGAGCTCGGGACCGAGGCCGCGCTCAAGCTCTCGCTCGACGCCGACGAGGACTCCTGGCAGCGCTTCCAGCAGGAGGCCAAGGCCCTCGCCCGCTTGAGCCACCCCAACCTGCTCGCGGTTCACGACTACGGCCGCGCGCCGGGAGGGCTCTACATGGCGATGCCCTTCGTCTCGGGCCAGGACCTCTCGTCTCGCGTCAGGGAGCAGGGCGTGCCCCCGGTCGCGTGGACGGTCGAGGTGCTCGAGGCCGTCGCCGACACCCTCCACTACTGCCACCAGAGCGGCATCGTCCACCGCGACCTCAAGCCCCAGAACGTCCTGATCGAAGCCGAGAGCGGGCGGCCCTACGTGGTGGACTTCGGCCTGATCAAGCGCGATCGCTCCCGCCTGGCCTGGTCCCAGGACCAGGCTCCAGAGACCGCGGAGGGGACCCTGCTGGGCACCCCCGCCTACATGGCGCCCGAGCAAGCCGCCGCGAGGGGCGAGGTCGACGCGCGCGCCGACGTCTACGGCCTGGGGGCCCTGCTCTTCTTCCTGCTCACCGGAGAGGCGCCCTTTCGCGCCGCCGGGCTCTACCCGCTCCTGGCCGAGGTCGCCGAGCGCCCCCCGCCCGACCCGCGAGAGCTACGCCCGGAGGTGCCGGCCGCGCTCGCCGAGCTGTGCCGGGTCAGCCTGGCCAAGGATCCAGCGGCGCGGCCGCCTACGGCGCGCGCCTTCGCAGAGCGAGTGCGAGCGACGAGACCCCGCGCGCGCTGGCCCTACGGCGTCGGCGCCGGCCTGCTCGTCGCCGCGGCCGCGCTCCTGATCTGGAGCCAGGGCCCGGACGCCCGCGCTCGCGCGACGCCCGCCCCGGCGAGCGCCCCCGCTTCGACCACGCCGCTCCCCTCGCCGACTCCCTCGGAGGCGGTCAGCGAAGCCGCTATCCAGGCCAACAACCGCGGCGTGGCGCTCTTCGACGCCGGTCGGATCGAGGAGGCGATCCGCGCCTTCGCAGAGGCGACCCGGCTGGCGCCGGCCTACGCCGACGCGCACCTGAACCGCGGCCTGGCGCGGGCCAAGCTGCGCGACGTGGCCGGCGCGATCGAGGACTTCGACCGCGCCATGAGGCTCCGGCCCGACTGGGACCTCCCCTACGCGAACCGGGGCGCGACGCTGGGGGTGCTGGGAGACCACCTCTCCGCCTCAGCGGACTTCGAGCGCGCCACCCAGCTCGCGCCGGACGTCCCCAGGCACTGGCTGCGGCTCGGGGGCGCCAAGGGGAACCTCGGCGATCACGCGGGGGCCATGGCCTGCTTCGAGCGCGCCCTCGAGCTGGAACCCGACGCCCCCTGGGCCGAGCGATACCGCAGGAAGGTGGCTCGGATCCGTCAGCTCCAGCAGCGCTGAGGCCGGGCGCCCGAGACCGCGCTTGCGCGGTCGGTCCGGCTTCGCACATCCTGCCGTGACGGTCTTGGGCGCCTCGGTGTCCAAGCGGAGGCTGGGGAGAATGGGAACCCACGTGGGACACGTGGCCGAGATCAGCGCTGCGCTGCGCAGCGGGCGCGGCTTGGTGTGGGTCCACGGCGACGACGAGGACCGCCTCGCCCGGAGCCTCGAGGGCCTGTGCGAGGCGCCGCTCGCGCGCTGGGACTGCCTGAGGGGGCTCGCGCCGGCCCAAGGAGCTGACGTTGAGGCCGCTTCGCTCCTCGCGGCGCTCCGGCGCCTGATCGACCAGCCGCGGGCCGGGCTGACCCTCCTCCTGGGCGCGGAGCCGCACCTCGGCGAAGCCGCCGCGCGCTGGGCGCTGCGAGAAGCCGCCGCGGCTCACGAGGGCTGCGGCGGGGCGCTGGTCGTCCTGGCCGAGGGGGAGCCCCCCGCCGAGGTCGAGGACCGCGCGGCGCGAGCGATCCTGCGACCCCCGAGCCGCGCAGAGCTGGCCGACCTGGTGGCCGGCGAGGAGGGCGCTGAGCCCTCGCCCGAGCTGATCTCGGCCCTGGCGGGGCTCTCGCTGCGCGACGCCCGCCACGCCCTGCGCGGCGCGCTCGCGGCCGGCGGCGAGCCGGGCGACGTGGTCGAGGCGGTCCTGCGCGAGAAGGCGGCCCGGATCCGCCGCGCCGGCGTGCTGGAGTTCGTCCCGCCCGGCTGGACCCTCGAGGAGCTGGGCGGGCTCGACGCGCTGGTCGAGTGGCTGGGCAAGCGGCGCGACCTGTTCTCGACCGAGGCCCTGGAGCAGGGGCTGCCCGTCCCGCGCGGGATCCTGCTGATGGGCGTCAGCGGCTGCGGCAAGAGCTCCGCGGCCAAGGCGACCTCGACCCTCTGGAACGCGCCCCTGTTCCGGCTGGACCTGAACCTGGTGTTCAGCGGCTTGTTCGGCACGCCCGAGGCCGCCTTCCACCGCGCGCTCTCGGTGGTCGAGAGCGCGGCCCCCGCCGTGCTCTGGGTCGACGAGCTGGAGAACGGGCTCTCGGCGGCGACCGAGGGCAGCAGCCAGCAGCACCTGTTCTCGGCCTTCCTGACCTGGATGCAGGAGAAGCCGGCGCTGGTGTTCGTGGCGGCCACGGCCAACCGGGTCGACCTGCTCCCGCCCGAGGTCCTGCGCCGCGGCCGCTTCGATCAGGTCTTCTTCTGCGACCTGCCCGACGCCGAGGCCCGGCGCGAGATCGCCCAGATCCACCTCCGCCGCGCCGGCGCCGACCCGGCCGCCTTCGACCTCGACTTCATCGTGACCGACACCGAGGCCTGGACCGGCGCCGAGATCGAGCAGGCGATCGTGGAGGCGCGGATCGACGCCCGCGCCGAGGGCCGGGACTTCACGACCGAAGACGTGTGCCGCGCGGCCGACGCGCTGGTCCCCCTCTCGCGGACCATGTTCGAACAGATTCGCGACCTGCGTGAGTGGTCACGCCACCGCGCGACCCCGGCGTCCGGGCGGAGGCCCCAGTGAGTTCTGGAGAGCACGAGATCACGGGACGCCTGATCGCCCTGGCCGACGACCGCCGCCCCGTGGGGGCCGACGTCCGCCGCCAGGTGCTCGCGGCCCTGTTCCGCCTCCTCGTCCAGCGGCGCGAGCCCAACGCGGAGACGCTCCAGCACGGGCTGCGCCTGACGACCGAGCGCCTGAACCGGGCCCTGGGCGCGCGCGGCAGCTTCCTGCTCCTCCTCGACGCCTCGGTCAAGGAGGCCGAGGTGATCACCGCCGCGCTGGCCGAGCCGAGCGACCCCAGCGCGCGCGAGCGGCGTGAGTCGCGCGCGCAGGCCCTGGTCGGCGCCCGCCTGCGCGCGATCCAGCTGGGCCTGCTGCCAGAGGTGCACGCGCCCCTGCGCCAGACCGAGCTGAGCGAGGAGGAGACCCCCCTCGCCCTCAAGCACTCCCTGCGCGGCGAGTGCGCCCCGCTGGCGGTCGTCCCGGTCTCCGTCAGCCAGCGCCTCGAGGGGCTGCTGGTCCTGCTGGGGCGCACGAGCGGGCGCGCCTACAGCCAGCCCGAGCTGGAGTTCTGCCAGGAGGTCGCCCGGCACCTCGTGCGCGGCCTGCAGCGCTCCCTCGGCCTCGGCTCGCCGCTCAGCGACGACGAGAAGGGCCAGTGCGTCGCGGTCCTGGCCGACGTGGACTGGTGGGACCCGCCCGAGGACTTCGAGCCGGACCTCGACCTGCTCGACGAGCTCGGTGAGCGGCTCCTGGCCCGCAACAGCATCCTCCCCCTGCTGCGCTCGGGCCGCGGGCTGGAGGTCGCCCTGGGCAACCCCCTCGACGCGCAGGCCATCGACGCCTTCGAACTCGCGAGCGGGCTGCAGGTCCGCAAGCGCTTCGCCTCGACCCCCGCGCGCGTGCGCGGCTTCCTGAAGCGAGCCTTCCCCAACCTCGAGGACGAGGCGAGCGACGAAGGTCCAAACCTGCAGGGTGACCTGGTCGCGCAGCTCGCGCAGGGGCTGGGCGAGTTCGAGGACACCGACCCCTTTCAGTACACCTTCAACGAGACGATCGACGAGCGCTCCTCGCCGATCGTGCGCCTGGCCAGCAAGATCGTCGAGGACGCCTACTTCCGCGGCGCGAGCGACATTCACGTCGAGGCCAGCGAGCACGCCGTGGTGGTGCGCCACCGCGTCGACGGCACCTGCCGGGAGCGCGTCCAGCTCCCTGCGGCCGCCGCTCGCCCGCTCGTGGCGCGCTTCAAGATCATGAGCGACCTCGACGTGGCCGAGCACCGCCTGCCTCAGGACGGTCGGATCGACTACCGCCGCTACAACCGCGAGCTCCCGATCGACCTCCGCGTCTCGATCCTGCCCATGCTGCACGGCGAGTGGGTGTGCCTGCGGATCCTCGAGAAGAAGCGCTCGGCCCTGCCCCTCGACGAGCTCGGCTTCTCCTCCTACAACCTCGACCGCTACCGCCAGGCCCTCCGCACGCCCTACGGGCTGATCCTGCACTGCGGCCCGACCGGCGCGGGCAAGAGCATGACGCTCTACGCGGCGCTCAACGAGATCAACGACCCGCGCCTCAAGATCGTGACCGCCGAGGACCCGATCGAGTACGTGCTGGCTGGGATCGGGCAGCTCCAGATCAAGCGCTCGATCGGGCTGGACTTCTCCAAGGCCCTGCGCAGCTTTCTCCGCCACGACCCCGACGTGATCCTGGTCGGCGAGATCCGCGACACCGAGACGGCGCAGATCGCCGTGGACGCGTCCCTGACGGGCCACCTGCTCCTCTCGACCCTGCACACCAACGACGCCGCCTCGAGCATCGCGCGCCTGGTCAAGCTCGGGATCGAGCCCTTCCTGGTCGCCAACACCCTGGTCGGGATCTGCGCCCAGCGGCTGGTGCGTCGCCTCTGCCACTGCCGGCAGCTGGTCCCGCCGAGCGCCCAGGAGCGGGCCTACATGAAGCGCGCCCAGGACGAAGGCGTCGTGGGCGAGCTCGCCAAGGCCGTCGGCTGCGAGCACTGCAATCACCTCGGCTACCGCGGGCGGACCGGAGTGCACGAGCTAATGCTCCTCTCGGGACGCCTCCGCCAGCAGATCAGCGAGGAGGCCACCGCCGAGGTGATCAAGCGCACGGCGCGCGACCTGGGCATGCGAACCCTGTTCGAGGACTGCCTGGAGAAGGTCAAGGCGCAGACGACGACCCTGGAGGAGACCTTCCGGGTCAGTCAGCCGGACGAGCAGCTCTGAGCCGCTCTCTCAGACGGCGGTAGCGAGCGCGGCCCGGGAGGGGCAGCTGCTTGGGGTCGACCCGCTCCAGCTCGGCCAGGGCGTCGGCGCGACGCCCGAGCTCGTCCAGGAGGGTGACCCGCGCCAGGCGGTGCGTCGCCAGGCCCGTGAGCTCGATCGCGCGCTCGAGGTGCTCGAGGCCCAGCTCGCGCTGGCCCTGCGCGACGAGGTTGGCGGCGCGCTCGCTCTCGATCAGGCCCTGCCACCCCGCTTGGCCCCGAGCCTTGTCCTCGGCCTGGCGCAGGTAGGCCTGGGCCTCCGCGCTCTTCCCTGCGCAGCGGAGCGCCTGCGCGTGGACGTAGGGCACCTCGAAGGCCAGTCGGGCCGCCTCGGGGGCGGACGCGGCCAGGGCCGGCAGGAAGCGCAAGGCGCTGCTCGAGACCTGCAGCGGCAGCAAGGGCGGCTCGCCCTCGAACACCAGGAGCGTGCGCGTCAGCTCCAGGATCGCCTCCAGCCGCTCGGAGACGCTGGAGTTGGGCAGCGAGGTAGCCGCCCGCCCCACCTCGCAGGCCTGCTGGTAACGCCCCTCGCCTCGCAGCAGCCGAGCGTGCAGGAGGTCGAGGTTGCCCTGCTGGGGCCAGCTCGGCGTGGCCAGGCCGCGGTAGCCCTTCAGGATCTCGAGCGCCTCGCCGACGCGTCCGAGGCGAGCCAGGCAGTTGGCCAGCGCGCCGACGGCCTCGGGGGCGAGGGGGGCTTCGCGGCACCAGGCCCGCAGCGCGGCCTCGGCGCGCAGCATGGCGGCGGGCGTGAGCGCGCGGAGGGTCCCCCAGAGCAGCTCGTAGTGCACGACGCGCAGGCTCGCTCGTCGGTGGGCGTCGAGGCGCCCGAGGAGCTGCTCCACGTCGCCCACCCCCAGGCCGCGCAGGTGCTCCCGATCCCCGCCGCGGCGGGCGAGGCCCTGGGCGCAGAGCTTCGCGCGGAGGAAGCGGATCTCGAGCTCGAGCTCGGGATCGAGCTTCGCGGCGAGGGCCTGCTGCGCGAGCACGAGCCCCTGCTCGAGGACCGTCGCGGGCGCCTCGGGCCGCTCGAGCGCGTCCTCAATGTGCCGCAGCGCCATGAGCAGGCGCTGCGGAGAGCTCGCGGGCAAGGCCCTCAGCGCCTCGTCGAAGCGAGGCTCGCGCAAGGGGCAGTCGAGGAGCCCGAAGCGCGGGGACGCGCGCTCCACTCCCCAGGCCTCCTCGACCAGCTCGCGGGCTCGCTCGCGGTGCAGAGGCGCGGAGCGGCAGGTCCAGAGACGATAGAGCAGCAGCTCGACGCGGTCCGAGTCCTTGGCGGCGAGGCTGGCCTCCAGCTCGAGCAAGAGGGCTGCAGGGGCGAGCTGCAGCGAGAGCGAAGCGCGCAGGTCTCGCTCGCACGCCGCGGCGTGCCCGAGCGCTCGGTGGGCGCGGGCGCGCAAGGCCAGGAGCTGCGCGCGCCGCAAGGGATCGGAGACGCCGCGCGCGAGGGCCTCGCTCGCGGCCACCAGCGCCTGCTCCGCAGGCAGGACCTGCGCCCGCAGGCTTCCCACCATGCTCCCGCTCCACTCCCGCCCGCCCTCCAGGGCGGCGACGAAGGCGTCGAGGCGGGCGAGCGCTCGCGGGAGCTCTGTGGGCTGCTGCGTCCAGAACCGGTAGCAGAGCTCGACCAGGCCGAGCAGCCGCTCCCCTGGGCGCCGGGTCGCGCGGATCGCCTCCTCGAGGTCCGCGAGGCCGGCGGGGTCCTCGGCCTCGAGCGCCTGACCCTGACGCCAGAGGAGCAGCAGAGGCCGCTCCTCGGGGCTGACCTGAGCCAGCCCGCGCTCGATGACCTCCAGCGCGCTGGCTCTGTCCCCAGCTGCCAACAGCCCGCGAGCCTCGCCGACGTAGCCGACCGCCCACGCAGGGGCGCTGCGCTGGAGCGCTCGCCCCGCGCGCAGCTCCGCGCCCCGAGAGAGGCGCGAGTTCTCGCTCCTCAGCCTGAGCAGCGCGAGGTGAAAGTAGGACAGGCTCTCGCGACCAAAGCGACCGGGAGGGGGGGCTTGGCTCGAGGGCCCCAGGTCGGTGCAGGACCGTTCCAGGTCGGCGACCGCCGCCTGGAGAGACAGGCTCGGATCGGTGAACTTGATCTGAGCGAGGGCGAAGCACAGCCGCCCGCGGAACAGACGCACGAGCCGGATCTTGTCCTCGTCAGGAGGTCGAACCGACTCCGCCCGGCGCGCGTGCGCGGTCAGCTCCTCGTAGAGCCGGTGCCCCCGTCGAAGCAGCTCCGCGCTGGCCGAAGGCGGGTCGCGACCCACCACGCAGGGCCGGACGAAGTGCTCGCTCTCGAGCGCGAGGACCCGAAAGCGGAGGTCCCCCTCGGCGCCTCGGGCGCGCTCCTCGAGGCGCGCGAGCTGCTCCTCGGGTGAGAGCGCCTCCAGCGCGACCGCCCAGGCCGGCGGCGGGCCGAAGATCCCTGCGGGCCACAGGGGCGCCTGAATCGGCTCGAGCAGCTCGAGGGGCGGCGGGAGCTGGGAGGGCTGGGGGCGCTCGGAGGGCTGGAGGCGCTCGGAGGGCTGGGGGCTCGGATCCGGCGAGGGGCGAGCGGAGGCGACCTCGCTGGGGCTCGCCGTGGGGCGCCCGGGCTCTCCCGGCGAGGTCGTGGCCAGCGTCGCCGCGGCGCTCGCCACGAAGACCACGCCCAACAACGCGAAGGCGCCCAGCGCCTTCGGCCAGCGCTTCGCCTCAGGGCGCGCGCTCAGCCCGCCCAGGGCTCGCCGCACGGCCAAGGCCGTCTGGGGCCGCTCGCGCGGGTCCTTGGCCAGACAGCGGAGGCAGAGCGCCTCGAGCTCGGCGGGCAGCGCCTCGCCCCGCAAGGCGCTCGGCCGCTCGGGCGCCGAGTTGAAGACCTTGTCGAGGACCTGCAGCACGGTGCCCGCCTGGAAGGGGGGTGAGCCGGTCAGGGCGGCGTAGAGGATCGCGCCCAGGCCGTAGACGTCGGCCGCGGGGCCGACGTCGTAGGCGGCGCCGGCCTGCTCGGGCGGCATGTAGCTCGGGGTGCCGAGGATCTCGCCCGTGTGGGTCAGCTGCTGGCTGGCCCCGCTGGCGCGGGCCAGGCCGAAGTCGGTCAGGAGGGGCTGCCCGTCGCTGGCGCGGATCATGACGTTGGCCGGCTTGAGGTCGCGGTGCAGCACGCCCTGGTCGTGGGCGGCCTCGATCCCCAGGCAGAGCGCCGTGAGCAGCTCCACCGCCGCTCGGGGCTCGAGCGGGCCCTCGCGCCGCAGGCGCGCGTCGAGGGACTCTCCCTCGATCAGCTCCAGCGCGATCCACGCGACGCGCTCGTCTTCGCCCTGTTCGTAGACCCGGGCCACGTGGGGCGTGGAGATCTTCGCCATGGCCTGCGCTTCGCGGCGGAAGCGCTCCAGGCTCCCGTCCAGGGAGAGGAGCTCGCGCCGCATGATCTTGAGGGCCACACGCTGGCCTCCAGCGGCGTGGCGAGCGCGAAACACCGCGCCCATCCCCCCTTCCCCCAGCTTCGCCTCGAGCAGGTACGGGCCGATCTGCTGCACGCCGCTCAGGCTATCAGGCCTTCGTCATGGGCCGGTGGACCGACGACGAGGAGCGCGGTGCTTGCACCTGCCAGGGGAGTGGGTCACGACCACCCGGCGCGGCCGGCTCTCCCAGCCGTAGGCGCGTGACTCCAGCTCGGCCCGCAGCTCGAACACGTGGTAGGCGCCGAGCTGGTCGTGGCGCGAGACCCGTGCGCGGGGCTCGAAGGGCGAGGGGTCGAGCCGAAAGCGCAGCTCCGTGCGCCCTCCGTGGAGGAGGAGCGGCTCGCTCGGCTCGACCAGGAGTCGGAGGTGCTCGAGCCAGCTCCGGCGGGCCTGGCCGAGGAGCACGCCCTCGGCGCTGAAGAGCGCCTCCTCTCCCACCAGGGCGCGCGCGCGCAGGCGCAGCCCGCGGCCGTGGAGGGCGCGCGGGAGGCTGACGCTCAGGCTGCCCTCCAGGCGCTCGCCGCAGAGGACGCGCTCAGGGAGGCTCAGCCGGAACGAGGGCCGCCGCCGCCCCGCGCCCAGGCGCTCGCTCCGCTTGAGCGAGACGAAGCGGGCCTCCCCGTCGACGCTGGGCAGGAGCGGGTGGAGCTCCCAGCCAGGCTCGCGGACCGCGCCCCGATCTCGCGTGACCTCCTCGCCGCCGCAGCCGAAGGTCGTGCAACGACCATGCTCGCGGTAGCAGCCGGCGTGCAACGCGGTGAGGCAGGCCGAACAGCGGACGACCAGCTCGGGTCCGCGCAGGTCAGCCAGGCAGTAGGGGCAACGCTCCTGCACCCGCCCAGCCTACCGGAGGACTCGCTCGGGCGATTACCGTCGAGCCTGTCGAGCCCGCGACGTGGACGTTAGATTTGGGACCAACCCGAGGAGTCCGAATGGGACGCAAGCGGCGCCAACGATCGACCGCGATCCGCAAGAGGATCGAAAAGAAGCAGCGCGAGGCCGACAAGCAGGCCCGCCGTGTGGCAAAGCGCACGGGCCGCGACCGCGAGATCATGCTGACCATGAGCATCGACGCCGAAGTCGCCTCTGCGTGCGCGACGGCGCTCCAGGAGCTCGACGCTCGCCTGGCCGCTGGCCCGATTCGCGGCTGGAGCCAAAACGACTTCAGCGGCGACAACGGGCTGACCTGGTTCGCCGGCGCCCTGCGCGAGGCGGGCGAGGGCAAGAAGGGGCCGACCGAGCTCGAGGTCGACCGCGCGGCGCAGCAAGAGCTGCTCAACCAGCTCAACGCGCTCGAAATGGCTGCCTCTGGCCTCGACCTCGACTGGGAGGTCGGCTTCCTGCAGCTCGCGCGCTCGCTCAGCCACGCCGAGGAGCCGCCGCCCCCCGAGGAGGAGGACGAGGACGAGGACGAGGACGACTGAGTTCTCTCGCGCGTTGGGTCCCCCCTACGAAGACAGCCGTTGGCGACGCCAACGGCTGGTTGCGTGTGGGAGCTGCGATCTCCCAGCTACATGACCTTGGCCAGGAGCCCCAGAGAGATCACCAGGACCACCCCGAAGGCCACCAGCGCCAGGACGGCGGTGCTGCTATCTCCGCTAGCGCGCGCTCCGCGCCCTCTGTGCTGTCCGCTCACGCGGCGGCTGCCCGAGGGAGCTGCCGCCCTGCGGCGCGAGCCGCTGCGCGCGAGCGCGCGTCGACTGCCGGAGGCCGCGGCTCGCCGGGATCCGCTGGCGGCGCGCCGGGTGCCGCTGCTGGGGAGTGTGCGCTTCGAGCCGCTCCGTCGGCGCCCACGGCGTGACTTGCCGCGCTCGCGCTCTTCGGCCTCCTCGCGCGCCTTGAGCAGCGCCTTGCGCTCCTCGTCCCGGACCTGTTCGCGAGCCTCGACCTCGAGCAGGAGTCCACGCACCTGACGGCGTAACTCCTTCTCCGTCCGATCCAGACCCGAGTCTTCGAGTTCCTCAGCCACCATCATCGTTCCACTCACTCGTCCGCAACGAGCACAGGGCACACGTTATGCCACTTGCTAAGAACTTTGAAGATAGGCAGATCCTCAACCAAATCCTGCGTTCCATTTCGCCAGCGGGACGAACCTGGGAACTGAGTTCGGGTTGGGGCGATGAGTGTCCGAGGTGGTTCGGACAATGAACGGGCCTCAGGAGAGCCTTTGGGAGCGAGAGTGACCGACCCAACCCCTTCCCCGACCGCATCGTCTGTGAGCCTCGCCGATGACGCGGCTCGTCAGGGAGAAGACCCCGCCCTCGAGTCCAAGCTCGAGCGGCTGCGCGAGGTCGTGCGCACGACCTGGGGCTTCGACGAGCTCCGCCCCATGCAGGAGCGCGCCGTCCGCGCCACCCTCCAGGGCCGCGACGCCCTGGTCGTCATGCCGACGGGAGGCGGCAAGAGCCTCTGCTACCAGGCCCCCGCCCTGCTGCGGGAGGGCCTGACGGTCGTGGTCAGCCCCTTGATCTCCCTGATGAAGGACCAGATCGACTCCCTGCATGCCAACGGCGTCGCCGCCGGAATGCTCGCCAGCGGAATGGACCCGCGTCAGCGCCGCGAGGTCCTCGCCGCCCTCGATCGCCGCGAGCTGCGCCTGCTCTTCGTCTCGCCGGAGCGGCTGAGCATGCCGAGCTTCCGCGCGCGCGTGCTCGAGGCAGGCCTCTCGGCCCTCGCGGTCGACGAGGCGCACTGCATCAGCCACTGGGGTCACGACTTCCGGCCCGAATACCGAATGCTGGGCGACCTCCGGCGCGCTCGCCCGGAGATCCCGATTCAGGCCTTCACCGCCACGGCGACCCCGCGCGTCCGCGCCGACATCGCCGAGCTGCTCGGGCTCGAGGACCCCGCGATCGTCGTCGGCAGCTTCGATCGCCCCAACCTGACCTATCGCGTCCAACCCCGCAGCGACCTCCTCGCTCAGGTCCTCGCCGTGATCGAGCGCCACCCAGAGGGGGCCGGGATCATCTACTGCCTCAGGCGCAAGGACGTCGACCAGCTCAGCGAGCGTCTCACCAAGCGAGGCGTCCGCTGCGGGGCCTATCACGCCGGCCTCTCGCCCGGCGAGCGGGCGAAGGTCCAAGACGCCTTCCGCCGCGAGTCCCTCGACATCGTGGTGGCGACCGTGGCCTTCGGAATGGGGATCGACCGCCCAGACGTGCGCTTCGTGGTCCACGCCAGCCTCCCCAAGGGCCTCGAGCAATACAGCCAGGAGACGGGCCGCGCCGGGCGTGACGGGCTCCCCAGCGAGTGCCTGCTCCTCTTCGGCGGCGCGGACTACTACGGCTGGAAGACGATCGTCGAGCGCAGCGTGGCCGAGGCAGCGGAGGCGGGCCACAGGAACCCCGAGGGACTGCTCGAGGGCAACCTCGGTCGCCTGGGAGACATGTGGGGCTTCGCGACGGCGCCCATGTGCCGCCACGCGCGCCTCGTGGCCTACTTCGGCCAGGAGCTCAGCGGTGACTGCGGCGCCTGCGACGTGTGCCTCGGCGAGCTCGAGCCCTTGGACGACGCGTTGGTGACGGCCCAGAAGCTGCTCTCCTGCGTGGCGCGCTGCGAGCAGCGCTACGGCGTCACCCACGTGATCGACGTGCTGCGCGGCAGCCGGAGCGCCCGGGTGCAGGAGAAGGGGCACGACCAGCTCTCGACCTTTGGCCTGCTCAAGGGCACGCCCGTGACCTCGCTGCGCAGCTGGATCGAGCAGCTCATGGCGCAGGGGCTGCTGGGGTGCACGGGCGGGCGCTACCCGACGCTGCACCTGCTGCCCGCCGCCCTGCCCGTGCTCCGGGGAGAGGAGACGCCGACGCTCTATCACCCACCGACGGCGCGCAAGCGCTCGCGGAAGCGGGTGATCGAGATCGAGGACGCCGACCAGGGTCTCTACGAGCATCTGCGCGAGCTGCGCAAGACCCTCGCTGACGAGCGCGACGTCCCGCCCTACGTGATCTGCGGCAACGCGACCCTCGCGGCGCTGGCGGCCCGCAAGCCCGAACGCGTCGAGGACCTGCTCGAGGTGCGCGGGATCGGCCAGAAGAAGGCCGAGACCTACGGCAAGGCCTTCCTGGAGGCGATCGCGGCCTACGCGCCGGCCAACATGCCCTGAGCGAGCTCCGCGGCGCGCTCAGGCGAGACGAGCTCTGCGACGAGCGCCAAGGAGAACTCCAGGGCCGTGCCAGGCCCGCGGCTCGTGATCAAGCGTCCGTCAACGACGACGCGAGCTTCCTCGTGCTGGGCCTCACTGGGGAAGCGATCCTCGAAGCCTGGGTAGCAGGTCGCGCGCTTCCCCGCGAGGACGCCGCTGGGGGCCAGGACCAGGGCGGGCGCCGCGCAGATCGCGGCGACGACTCCGCCGCCGCTCGCGACGCGCTGGATCCACTCCCCGACCTCCTCGGAGGCGGCGAGGTTCGCAGCGCCCGGGAGCCCCCCCGGCAGGATCAAGGCGTCCACGTCGCCGGAGAGCTGATCGAGGAGGAGGTCGACGGAGAGGCCCAGCCCGTGCGCGCCGACGACCGCAGGCGTCTGCAGGCCCGCCACGATCACCTCGACGCCGGCTCGACGCAGGACGTCGATCGGGGTGGTCGCTTCGATCTCCTCGAAGCCTGGTGCCAGCACCACGACCGCCCGTCGCGGGGTCGAGCTCACTGGATCGGCAGCGCGCCGTTGATTGCGCCGGTGACGACGTTGGGCACGATCCCCACCCCAGTGGTCGTGTAGTAGATCACGCCGGCCTGGTTGGTGGCGAAGTTCTTGTCGCCGCTGCTGCCCTGGGCCGCCGGGTCGGCGGTCGCCCAGAACACGAACTGTTGGGAAGACGTGCTGGCCTGGGTGACGAAGTTATAGCCCTGCTTGGTTCCGGCGCCGAGGTAGCCGTCGATCAGCCCGGCGGTGCTCAGCTCGGACAAGCTGCCATAGTCGTAGGAGCCGTCGCCCTCCTTGTCGCCTTCACGGAAGAGACGCTGGGCGGTGGAGATCGCCTTGAGCGAGCCGATGGCGCCCGCCTCGTTGCCGTTCTTGCGGGCAGCGAGCATGTTGGGGATCGCGATCGCGGCGACCGAACCGATGATCAACATGACGATCAACAACTCGATCAAGGTGAATCCACGTCTTCGGATCGGCACCATCCACCCGCCTCCCATAAGCAGCCTAGCGGCTCACTTCGACATCAGCAAAGGTGTAGCCAACTCTAATCCCCCTGTGAAGCCCCCTCGGGCAGCCGATGTGCGGCGCCGAACGTCACTCCACCTCGGGAAGCCCCTGGGGATAGACGACGGCTCGCAGCCAATCTGGTCCGGCGGCCGCTGTACGTTGGATCCCCTCACCCACCTCTTCGAGGGTCAAGCGGTGCGAAATCAGCCGCTTGACGGGGACGGCGTCCGCCTCGATCAGCTCCAGGGAGCGGCGGGTCTCGCCTGCGCCGCAGCTGTAGGAGGAAACGAGGGTTATCTCGCCGAAGTAGAAGCGGTTGAGGGGCAGCGTGATCTCCTTGTCGGGCGAGACAGGAGAGAAGAGACACACACGCCCCCCTGGCGCCACGAGCTCGGAGGCTTGCTGAATCGCAACCTTGGAGGATGGGCCGACGATCACGTGATCGGGTCCCCGGCCTGAGGTCAACTCCCGCATGGCCTTGGGGAAGCCCTCGTCGGTCGGGTCGAGGACGTGATCCACGCCCCAGCAGGGGTCTGGATCACGACGCCCAGGGTCGAGCTCGGTGGCGACGACGAGCCCGGCGCCGTAGTGCTTGGCGAGCGCGGCGTTCATGAGGCCCATGGCCCCCAGGCCGATCACCCATACGCTCTCTCCGGCACGCAGCTCGAGCTTGTCGATCGCACGCAGGCTGCAGGCGAGAGGTTCGATGAAGGTCGCGGCGTCGAAGTCGACCCCCTCAGGCAAGAGGAGGGTGTCTCGCTCGACGTTCTCCCGAGGTACGCGAACGCGCTCGGCGAAGCCCCCCGGATCCAGCTTCGAGCTGCGAAAGAGCGAGCAGTTGGTGTCGAATCCTCGCGCGCAATAGTGGCACACGCCGCAAGACACATGGTGGTGGAAGAAGATCCGCTGACCGGGCTCCAGCAAGCAACCTTCGCCGACCTCGACCACGACCCCCGCCGGCTCGTGCCCCAAGACGGTGGGCGCCTTCTTGTCCACATACCAGTCGGTGGCGTCGCTGCCGCAGAGTCCGCAGGCGACGACCTCGACCAGGGCGTCTCCTGGCTCGAGCTGGGGGATTGGGGCCTCTTCGACCCGGGTCTCGTGGAACGAGAGGGTGCGCGCGACCTTCATGGGGCGATCGCCAGCTTGATGGCCCGACCCGCGAGGAGCTCCTCCAGCGCGTCTTGAAGTCGCTCCAGGGGCAGTTGACCCGTGATCAGGGCGTCGATCCCAGGCAGGCCCCGGGAGACGAGCAGGTCGAGGGCGATCCTGACGTCGCTGGGGGAGAAGTGGAACGCCCCCTTGAGGGTCAGCGCGTCGTAGTGCATGCGATAGGTGTCCAAGGGCACTTGGGTGCCAGCGGCGCAGCCGCCGTAGAAGAGGACTTCGCCGCCTTTGCGGGCGTAGTCCATGGCTTGTGACCAGGCCTCCGGGCGCCCCACACACTCGACCACGGTGCACGCCCCAAAGCCGCTGGTGAGATCACGAACCGCAGCGCCTGGATCCTCGACCTCGTCCAGGTCGATCACCTCGTCGGCTCCCAGCGCCCGGGCCGCGCTCAGCCGATTCTTGCGCTTGCCGACCACCACGATCTGCGGGACGCCCCGCTGGGCGAGGAGGGCGACGAAGAGCAGGCCGATCGGGCCAGCGCCGAGCACCAGCGCCGTCTCGCGCCCAACGAGGTCGAGCCGCGAGACGCCTCCGACGACGCAGGAGAGGGGCTCGAGGAGCGCGCAGTGGCTGAGCGGCAGTGAGCGCGGACGCGGAAAGACGTTGCGCCGCACGACATGCGGAGGGACTCGGATCTGATCAGCGAATGCGCCCCAGGCCATGCTGCGCCCGTGGATGTTCTTGCACAGGTTCTCGAGCCCGAAGCGACAGGCGGGGCACTCCCCGCAGGGAGCAGAGGGGGCGGCCAAGACGGGGTCGCCGACGCGAAAGCGAGTCACGCCAGCGCCGACAGCGGCGACCGTGCCCGTGAACTCGTGCCCGAGGGGAGTGGGGCAAGGGAACTTGGGGTGACCTCGGCGATAGGTCTTGAGGTCGGTCCCACAGGTCAGCGCGAGGTCGACCGAGAGGATCAACTCTCCGGGAGCCGGCTCGAGGTCTGGGACCTCGCGGAGCTCGAGACGTCTGGGTTCGACGAGCAGGCTCTGCCGCATGTGTGCCACCAATAGCAGGTTGGTCCGGAAGCGAGGTGCACACTAGCCCACGATTCCCCCCTAGCGCTGCGCCGCTGCAGGGAAGACCCTTAACCAACGCAAGAAGCGGTAGCCTGAGGGCTACCGCTTCTTGGCTGGTACAGAGTAAGTCTAGGACTTACTGGCCGACAGGGGCGGCACCACCCTGCGCCAGACCCGTACCGGTCGCGTTGAAAGCAGCCATGGTGGTGTAGAAAATGACGCCCGTGTGATCGGTGTAGAAGTAGCGATCACCCGTGGTCTGCGCGACCGAGGGCTGACCCTGGGCGTCCCAGGTGTACAGCGACTGGGTTCCGCCGGTGGCGGAGAAGTTGTAACCCTGCTTGGTGCCCGAGCCGAGGATACCGTCGACGAGGGTCTGCTGGGCCAGCTCGGTGAGCGTGCCGTAGTCCAGGGTGCCGTCGCCCTCCTTGTCACCCTCGCGGAAGAGCGACTGAGCCGAGCTGATGGCCTTGAGCGAGCCGATGGCGGCCGACTCGTTGCCGTGCTTACGGGCCTCGATCAGGTTGGGAATCGCGATGGCGGCGATAATGGCGATGATGGCGATAACGATCATGAGCTCAATGAGCGTGAACGCCTTCTTGGTGTGCAGCTTCAACATGCTCTCCTTGTGATTCTTCTGCAATTGAATGCAGTCGATGCTGTCCGATGGGTGGGTCCCGCAGGAGATTACAACAAGCTCTATGCCAACGCCAGCCTCCGGTGGACTTAGCCATTAGTGCTCCATTTCCCGTCAAGTCCAGCGCTCACACCGGGTTGCGGGGTGCCGCACAACGTCACTCCGGCGACTTGGGGGTGGCGTAGAGCGTCACTCCTGAATCTTGATCCGCAGGATGAGGAAACGCGCAGGACCCCACCGCTGACCCGGGCGGCGGACGAGGAGCTCGCGCTCGAGGGTCAGCTGGACCCCCTGGGTCGCGAGACGCTCGCTGAGCTGCGCGCTCGTCGCCTGACGAGCCTCGAGGACGAAGTGGGTGTAGCCGCGATCGCGCAGGCGGGCGCAGCTCTGTGCGAGAATGTCTGCCCTCGTCGCGAACCACGCTCCCCGGTCGCGCAGGACGGGTCGGCCGAGGAGGAGAACCGAGGTCAAGGGCCCCGTGGCGAAGTCACCGGGCTGCAAGACGGCGGCGGCCTCCGCGCGCGTTCGGGTCAGCTCGTAGGTCGGGCGGGTGAGGCTCCTGCCGAGCGCCAGGGCGCTGGGGCTGATCACCAGGACCACGAAGGCGCAGGTCAGCTGCCTGACGGGCAGGCGTCCGGCTAGCCGCAGGGCCACGAGCAAGAGCACGGCGCCCAGGAGCGCCGAGGTCCAGCTGGCGAACTCTTGCTCGCCGAGCATGCGCGCCGCCTCGCGAGCGCGCCAAGGCTCACCGCCTCGCATGGCGCTCAGCTCGAGCCCGCTCAGCTGCTCGAGATCTGGACCGAACCCGCTCCAGTTCGCGAGGTGAGCGCCCAGGAAGGCGGCGAGGATGGCCGCCAGCGCCCATGAGGAGGCAGTCCAGCGCTTCCTCTCGCCGCGGAGGAGGGCGATGGCCAAGGCCGAGGTGACCACCCCGGGGACCGCGAGGAGCTCGAAGTAGCGCAGCGGCCGGTAGTGAACGAACAGGCTCCCCGCGACGAAGGTCGCTCCCCAGCCCCCGACGACGAGCGCGAGCTCTCGAGCCCGCGCGCTCATGCGACCCCACCCCTGCCAGACCAGGAACGCACCGCAGCAGGCGGCCGCTACCAACCCGGGCGCGAGGGGGAAGTAGCCGTTCCCGCGCGAGAAGCCGAGCTCGCGCCCCAGGTGGAGGCGATAGGGCTCGCCGCCCCAGTGCAGGAGGCGCAGGAGCAGCTCGCGGGGACCCAGGTCGTTGGAGAGGTAACGCTGCAGCCGGTCGGCAGTACGGACGCCGAGGTCCCCGCCGAAGCGCGCGAGCGCCTCGATCGCCTCGCCGCGCAGGCCCGGGCTGAGCAGGACGCCCAGGCCCAGGAGGGCGCCCGCGCCGCACACGACGAAGCCGGCGCGACGCAAGCGCGCTCCTGCGCGCAAGGATTGGCCGAGGGCGAGGCCCACCAGCAGGGCCGCGCACTGGGGACGGAGGGACGCGCAGGCCAGCGCCAAGACCCACGCCAGGAGCTCCTGAGCGCGACCCCAGAGCGAACCTCTGCCGCCTGGCTCATGCTCTCGCGCGGAGCTGCGGGCGGAGAGCCAGAGGCAGGCCGCCAAGGTCATCGCCAGCGAGAGAGGGACGTAGATCAGCGTCGAGCGGGCCAGCCACACCGAAGGGTAGAGCGTCGCCAGCGCCGCCGCGCCGAAGAGCGCCGGCTTGGGGCCCAGCGTCCCGCGCAGGAGACGCCACACCAGCAGCAGGGTCACGAAGGAGCAGAGCCCTCCCAGCGCCTGGACGCTGCCCAGAGAGAGTCCCGCGAGGCGAAACCAGGTCCGCGCGAGCGGGGTCCAGACCGGCAGGTCGTAGCCCTCCAGGTGGGCGGGCGGGCTGCCCGTGTCCAAGCTGGCCGCCGCGGCCTCGAGGCTCCAGAAGGCGTCCATGTAGACCGCGTGGGTGCGCTCGACCTCGTAGGGGACGTCGGCGCCGGGGGCCCACAGGCGCAGGACGAGCGCCGCCACCAGGACCGCGCCGAGCAGCGCCAGCTCGGTCCGCCGCTCCACTAGTGGGCGCCTCGACCGAGCAAGACGGCGAGCGGGGTGCGCGCCAGGATCCAGAGGTCGAACACGAAGCTGCGCCGCCGGGTGTAGTAGACGTCGAGGCGGATCCGCTCCTCGAGGTCGAGGGACCCTCGCGCCAGGACCTGCTGCAGGCCGGTCAAGCCGGGCTTGGCCTTGAGGCGTCGGCGCTGGTGCGCGTTGTAGCGAGCGACGACCGACTCGACCTCGGGCCGCGGCCCCACCAGGCTCATTTCACCCAGGATCACGTTGAAGAGCTGGGGGAGCTCGTCGAGGCTCCAGCGGCGAATCAGGCGCCCGATCGGGGTGACGCGCGGGTCGTCCTGCACCTTGTAGACGGGCTCGTCGAGGGCCTCGAGGTCGACGACCTCCTTCAAGCGCGCCTCGGCGTCGTGGACCATGGAGCGGAGCTTCCAGAGCCGGAAAGCCTCCCCGCCGTAGCCGATCCTGCGCTGAACGAAGAAGGCCGGACCCCCGTCGCGGCGAATCAAGAGGGCCAACAAGGCCAGCACGGGCAGGCTCACCAGCAGCAAGGCCGAGGCAGCGGCGAGGTCGAACACCCGCTTGAGGGCGAGCGAGAGGCGGTCGACGCGGTCCTCCCGCACCGCGACGAAGGGCACCCCGAAGAGCTCGGTCAAGTCGGCGGGGGTGATGAACAGGTCGATCGTGTGAGGCACCATGCGGACCTCGACGTCGCGCCGCTCGCAGAGCTCGAGCAGCTCGAACAAGCGCAGGCGCTCGAGGTCGTGCGCCAGGAGCAGCTCGCGAGCCCCGCTCGCCTCGAGGAGCTGCTCGAGCTCTGCGAGCTCGCCGAACACCTTGACCTCGCCCGGCACCTCGCCCTGGTCTCCAACCGAGACCAGCCCCAGCACGTCCAGCCCGTAGCGACGGTGGCTGCTGAGCCGCTCGTGGAGATCCAGCGCGCGCTCGCTGGTGCCCACGATCAGCGCCGGGATCAGCCCGACCCCTCGCTCGTAGCGCATGCGCCGCCGCTTGATCACCGCCCAGCGCGGGATCGCCATCGTGGCGCAGGCCAGGACCCAAATGAAGAGGAACACCGTGCGGGAGTAGGAGAACGAGCGGTCGAAGAAGGTCGCCGCCAGGAGCAGCGTCGAGGCCAGGGTCGCGGCGCCGATCACCCGCTCGGCGACGTCGATCCCGCGCGCCAGGAGCTCGCCGTAGAGCTGGCGCGAGCGAAACACCAGCAAGAAGAGCAAGGCCCCGACGAGGTAGCCCCGGCCGTATTCGAGCGGCGGGGGCGGCGGGACGCTCGTGACCTCGAACACGCCCAGGTAGAAGCGGAGCGTGTAGGCGAGCAGGAAGGCGCCGGCCAACAAGAGCAGGTCGGAGACCACGAGGACCAGGCGCTCGCCCGTCGAGGTCTGGATCACGCGCGCTCCGCGCTGGGGAGGACCCCCGCTCCGCCGAGCTCCGCCAGGCCCCCGGCGACGACTCCCGCCCCCAGGGCCAGGGCCCTGACGAAGATCAAGCCAGGCGCGACGAGGCCGACCATAGGGTCGCGCCGGAGCGCGCGCCGAGTCAAGGGCAAGGCGCTGGCGAGGAAGGTCAGCGCCGCGGGGGCGCCCAGCAGGGGGACCGCCGCCAAGGGCGCCAGCAGCAGCTGCGCCTTGAGCGTCCCCGGGGTGTGGCTGTCCTCGAGCGCCTTGCCCGGGTGGCGGCGCAGGGTCGCCACCTTGTAGTAGCCGATCTTGGCCTTCTTGCGCGCGTAGCCCCACAGGCTGGCCGCGTGGAGGTGCCCCACCCGGGCCTGGGCGACGAAGCAGAGCCGATAGCCGCGCTCGACGACCCGAAAGGAGAGCTCCTGGTCCTCGGTGCTCGGCAGGCGGTAGCGCTCGTCGAAGCCCCCGACCTCCTCCAACACCTCGCGCCGGTAGGCCGCCGCGTAGGTGTCGACGAAGTCGATCCAGCGCCGGCGCGCCATGCGCGCGTAGCGCTCCTCGTATTCGATCTGGACGAAGCGCGCGACGAGCTCGCGCTGCTCGGTCTCGTAGGCGCCCTTGACGCCCCCCACCTGCGCGTCGGCGAAGGGCTCGAGCAGCGCGGCCAGGAAGCCGGGGCGCGGCGTGCAGTCCGCGTCCACGAACACGATCAGGTCGCTGGCGGCGGCCGCCACCCCGAGGTTTCGCGCCTTGGCTGGGCCTTCGCCCGCGCCGCGCAGGACCTCGGCGCCCGCGGCCCGCGCCACGGCGGCCGTGTCGTCGACCGAGCCGTCGTCGACCACGATCACGCGCACGCCGCGTCCCTCGGCGTCGCGCTGGTCGCGCACGGCCCGCACGGCTGCGCCGACGCAGTGGGCCGCGTCCCGCGCCGGGATCACGACGGTTGCAGCTAGAGGCTCCCCGCTCACTGGGCCCGGACGCTAATCCCGGTCGTTGGACTGCGCCACGGTCGCCCCGCCGTCGCGGTCGAAGAGGTAGCGGGCGAAGGTCGCGAAGGACTTCACCGTGCGCGTGGCCTCATAGGGGTCCGTCGAGATCTGACGCAGCTTGCGCGCCACGTAGGAGGGGCGCAGGTAGAACTCGCGGCGGGCGCGATCGCAGAAGCGGCGCAGCTCCTCGCTGGGGAGGTCGGGGCGCTCGATCACGCTGCGGTGCAGGCCCTCGGGGGTCAGCCAGCGCTCGTAGTCCTTGGTCTCGAGCAGCTGCTCCTTGTCGGCCCACTCGTAGGCCTTGGTGCCCGGGTAGACCATCAGCGGGAAGAACTGCGCCGTGTCCGGGTTGAGCCGCTTGGCGAAGTCGAGGGTCCGCTGCAGGCTGCCGCGCGTCTCCCCCGGGTTGCCGACCATGAAGCAGCCGTGCACGAGCACGTCCGCCTGCTTGGCGTCGTCGAAGAAGCGCTCGATCTGGTCGACCTGGATCCGCTTCTCCACGTTGTCGAGGATCTCCTGGTCGGCGCTCTCGACCCCCACGCAGAGCAGGCGCAGGCCCGCGCGGCGCATCAGGTTCAGGGTCTCGAGGTCCACGTCGCAGCGCGCGTTGGCGGTCCAGCGCACCTTGACCCGGCGGCGGATCATCTCCTCGGCCAGGCGCCGGCAGCGCTTCTTGTCGACCGTGAGGGTGTCGTCCTCGACGAACACCTCGCGCACGCCCGGGAACTCGCGCTCGATGTACTTGAACTCGTCGACGACCGCCTCGACGCTCCGCTTGCGGTAGCCGTGCCCGGTCAGGGTCTGCGGAAAGAGGCAGTAGGTGCAGGTGTAGGGGCAGCCGCGCCCGGTCACGATCGTGACGACCGGCGAGCGGGTGATCGCGTAGAAGTAGCGCTTCCAGTGGCCGAAGAGGTGCTTCTTGTAGACGCGGGCCACGTGGGGCAAGCCGGAGATATCCGCCTGCTTGGGCCGCTCCTCGTTCTGGATCAGCTCGCCGTCCTCGCGGCGCCACACCAGGCCCTTGATCGAGGCCAGGTCCAGGTCGCCCCCGCCCTCGATCCGCTGGGCCAGCTCGAGCACCGTCCAGTCGTATTCCTGGAAGGTCACCGCCTGAGCGCCCGCGGCGTCGCGCAGCGACTCCAGCGGCGCGGCCGAGGTGTGGGTCCCGACCAGGACCGTGAAGGCCCCGGTCGCCTCGTGCAGGGCCTCGGCGGCGGCGATGTCGTTCTTGATCGAGGGGGTCGTGGTCGCGACCACGCAGAGCTGCGGCGCGAAGTCCCGCGCCCGCTCGATCGCCTCGCCGAACTCGATGTCCTCGCCCGGACCGTCGACGAGCTGGACGTCGAAGCCGTGGACCTCGAGCAAGCCCGCCGCGTAGGCGAGCCAGATCGGATAGTAGAGGGTCCGGCTCTTGGTGACCGCAGGGCTGCGCTGGTGCGAGCTGTAGTTGCGGTGGAAGGGCGCGTTGAGGCAGAAGACTCTCATAGGCTCCGATCACCGTAGCGACGCGTTCGAGTGGCGTCGAGGGACGCTCCCCGCCGATTCCCTCACCCCGAGAGTCGGCGCCCTCGGCGCGAGAGGTTCATAACTCGCTTCGGTACATAAGTCAGCGGCGGG
>MDTG01272159.1_pt1 | contig 39461 bp, 47 predicted proteins | sample 811421 | NCBI WGS metagenome assembly MDTG01 (sample SAMN05326645, study PRJNA326480) | marine metagenome | isolation source: seawater | place: Pacific Ocean: South East | collected 2011 | reverse complement strand
TTTAATGAGTAATTTATGGATAGGAGAAATTAATGGAGCTGTCTTAACGGTTGCATCTTTTGAACAATTATTAAGTAATGGCAAATACATTGTTATTTTTGGATTAATTTTATTTTCATTTAGTACTATTATTGGTTGGAGTTATTATGGCGAAAAATGTGCTGAATTTTTATTTGGAGCACAAATAATAATCTACTACAGAATATTATGGGTAATAATTATACCTATAGCAGCTATTATAGAATTGAATCTAATGTGGTTGATTGCAGATATTATGAACGGGCTAATGGCATTACCTAATTTAATTGCATTAATTTTGTTAGGTCCAATGATATTTATAAAAACAAAAGAGTTAAAAGATACTTTCAAAGCCTGACCTGATGAATAGAGATAAGCATATTAAACTAGCACTGAATGAGGATTGTTGCAGACAAGATGTAACAACAAAACTGCTTCCCATAGACAGAAAGTGCAAAGCCATAGTCAAAATCAAGGAAACATCTCATGTCTTTGGAATAAGATGGCTTGAACAAGTATTTAAACAAATTGATAAAAAAGTAAAAATTAAATTTTATATAAAAGATGGTCAGTATATTAGGAAAAACACAATCATAGCTAAAATACTTGGCTCGAATCACTCTCTTCTTAAAGCAGAACGTGTAGCTTTAAATTACCTACAAGCTATGTCTGGAACTTATGATCTTTGTAAGAGATTTCAAAAAAAGATTGAGCATACAAAAATTAAACTACTTCATACAAGAAAAACTCTTCCTTTATTTAGGGCTCCATTGAAAGAAGCATGTATTGCAGCTGGGTGTATGCCTCATAGAGAAGACTTATCCACAGCTGTTCTCATTAAAGAAAATCATTTGCAGTTTGCAACTAACCCAATTGAGTTAATTAAGAAAGCTATTGCAAATAATAAAAAAGTAGTTGTTGAGGCAAAAACGCTCAAGTTTGCTAAAAGTTTAGATCAATTAAAGATAGATAGAGTGTTACTGGATAATTTTACACCATTGATGTTGAAAAAGTTTATTCAATGTAACTTAAACTTAAAAATAGAAGTATCTGGTTCGGTCAATCTAAACAATATACAGAAATTTGCTATCAAGGGTGTCCGCTATATCTCTATTGGTGCGCTAACAAAAAATATAGAATCGAAAGATTTCTCAATGTTGATAGTGTAAGTATACGCTTGTCTTACAAGCTGATATAATAAGTTTCGAATGAATAATACCTTTGACATCACACAAGCTATAAAAAATTTCTTCTCAAGAGAAGAAAAATCAGGAATATTATTATTAATTTTTGCAACTCTTGCACTTATTGTAGTTAACAGTCCCCTTCAATCTATTTATTTTGATATTAAGTATGCTTCGATTCCTATAAATATAGGAGACTTTAGTTTTACAAAAAGTGTTTCCCACTGGGTTAATGATGGATTGATGGCAATATTTTTCTTTGTTATAGGATTAGAACTTAAAAGAGAAATATTAGAAGGTGAACTGTCAAGTTTTGATAGAATGGTGCTCCCCGCAATCGCAGCAGTCGGAGGAATGGTAGCGCCAGCATTAATCTATGTATTAATAAATTATTCAAATCCTGAAAATATGTCAGGCTGGGCAATTCCTACAGCAACCGATATTGCTTTTTCACTAGCTGTGCTCCTCGTTATAGGAAAAAGCATTCCTTTAAGTTTAAAAGTTTTTCTTTTATCGTTGGCGATAATTGATGATTTAGGGGCTGTATTAATTATTGCTTTCTTTTATACATCAGAAATCAGTACGCATTATTTATTGTATTCAGCCGTTGTATTTTCGCTTTTAATATTATTGAACATGTCAGGGTCTCAGAAGATGTATATCTTTATTCTGTTAGGCATATTCTTATGGTATTTTGTTTTGAAATCAGGAATTCACGCAACAATTGCAGGCGTTCTTTTAGCAACAACGATTCCAAATAATGAAAATAATAATTTTGAATATTCAATGCTTAAAAAACTTGAACATAAACTGCATAATTTTGTAGGCATACTTGTTTTGCCTATTTTTGCTTTTTTTAATAGTGATATTAATTTTAGTGATGTAACTCTAAATAGTGTTTACAGCCCTCTATCTTTAGGTATCATCCTTGGGTTGTTAGTTGGTAAACCTATAGGCATTACGCTGTTTACTTATATTGGAATGAAAACGAACATTTTTAAACTTCCTGATAATGTGTCTTTAAAAGATATATTTGGATTGTCACTACTATGTGGAATTGGTTTTACTATGAGCTTATTTATTAATGGGTTAGCATTCACTGATCAAATACTCGTTGATAGTAGTAAACTGGGTATATTTATAGGATCAATTGTATCTGCGGTAGCTGGTTATTTAATTTTAAAATCTAAATACAAAGCTCAAGACTAATATGGTGTGCATTCCATACTGAGAGCTTCGGATGCTTTGGTAGGGACTACATCTAATACAAAATTAATAGAATCAAATTTTACAAGTAAATCTGGTGCAGTAAGCTCTATAGAATCTTTTGTTCTTCTTACTACAGCTAAGTTCATTCTATTTAATTTTTCATTATCTTTTTTTAGATCAAGAATAAATACAATACGTTCTTCGTAATTATAGCAAGTAAGCTTATCAGTCATGGTTCGACCATCTGCTGCATGTGCTGATATAGAGGGTATTATAAATATGAGTGAGAGTAATATTTCCCTTAAGTGAAGCATTATTAACTATTACATGTATTATCTGAGTAGACAATACTTTAATTAATTACCACCTATGGTCATATCTTTAATCATGACAGAGCCACATTTTATCTTGGAGTTCATATAGTAATCATTACCAATTTCCTCGATGTTTTTGAACATATCAATCATGTTGGAGGCAATCGTAAAATTTGTTACCGGATATGATATCTTACCTTTTTCAATTAGGTATCCAAATGCGCCTCTTGAGTAATCTCCAGTCAACATATTTGCGCCAGAACCCATCATCTCAGTAACTAGTATTCCCTCATCTACAGATTCAACCAGATCATTCAGTATATTTTTAGAAGATTCTATTAATATGTTTGTATACCCAGAATTACCTGTAGATTTTGACTTAAGCTGACTAGCTGAATAGGTATCTAATAAAAAGGTATTTAGAACACCTCCTTCAATTATATGCTTTTCAGAAGTTTTAACTCCTTCACTGTCAAAAGGTCTCGTACCGAGCCCTTCTATAATGTCTGGTTTTTCTGAAATGTTAATATGACTTGCAAAAACTTGCTTATTTAAATATTCAGATAAGAAACTATTTTTTTTATATATATTGTTTCCATTAATAGCAGATAAAAATGATGAAAATAAACCAACGGATAATTCAGGAGTTAAAATGACAGGACATTTTCTAGTAGATATGGATTTTGCACCTAGCCTAGAGATTACTTTTTTTGCACTGAGCTTACCTATTGCCTCAGCACTTTCGGTCTGTTCAAAGTTTCTTCGAGTTGTATACGCATAATCTCTTTCTTTTAAACCATTCTCCTCAGCTATGACAACACAAGAAAGTGTATAGCTTGTAGAGGAATAAGACCCTACCGCTCCATGAGAATTTAAAATTAAATTATTCGATTGTGAGTATCCATACTCTGAGCCTTCACTATTATTAATTCTCTTATCATAATCAAGCGCAGCTTTTTCACACTCGACTGTCATATCTATTAATTGATCTGAACTAAATGTCTTTGGGAAATTTATATCACAATCTATATTTAATTGATTAATTAAATTATCCTTTGCTAATCCTTGATGCTCATCCGTCTCAAGAAATGATGCTATCGTTTTACTCTTTTCGATTGTTAATTTTATACTCTCATCAGATAGATTATTTGTGCTCGCAACACCTTTTCTTTTACCATCAATACATGTAACTGTGAGTGATTCATCGTTATGATATTGAATATTTTCAACATCACCAAACCTTGAAGTCACATCTGCACCGTCTGCAGAGTTAAAGTGGAACTCATATTCTCTTTTATTATCTAAACCATCGAGTATGTTTTTTAGTTTGTCGGTGGTCTCATGAAAACTAGCAGACATATTTATACTTCCGTTCCACCAACAGTAATATCATCAATTTTAAGTGTCGGCTGACCAACACCAACAGGAACGCTTTGTCCTTCTTTACCACATGTACCAACACCGTCATCTAATTTCATATCATTAGCAACCATAGAAACTTTTTTTAAGACATCGGGACCATTTCCAATCAAAGTCATCCCTTTAATCGCATTTGTTACTTTTCCAGATTCAATCTTATAAGCCTCAGATGCGGTAAATACAAATTGACCACTAGTAATATCTACTTGCCCACCAGAAAAGTTTACTGCATAGATACCATCCTTAACACTTTCAATGATTTCTTTAGCTTCTGATGTTCCACCAAGCATATATGTATTTGTCATACGAGGCATTGGAAGATGTGCATAGCTTTCTCTTCTGCCATTTCCAGTAGGTTTAACATCCATTAATTTTGCATTCATTAAATCTTGCATATATCCTTTTAAGATACCATTTTCAATCAAGGTATTTTTTGCGGTCGGTGTACCTTCATCATCTATAGACAAAGATCCTCGTCTATCTTTGATGGTTCCATCATCAATAACAGTACACAGATCTGATGCAACCTTTTGTCCGATCAAATCAGAAAAGTTTGATGTTTTTTTTCTATTAAAATCACCTTCAAGACCATGTCCAACAGCCTCATGTAATAGCACACCTGGCCATCCTGAACCTAAAACAACCGTTGTATTTCCTGCCTTACATGGCTTAGAAGTTAAATTCACATCAGCAATTCGTATAGCTTCATCAGCCAACTCATAGGGTCTTTTTGTATCTAGTAACATTGGATAAGTGTATCTTCCGCCACCACCTGCACTTCCACGCTCAACTCTATCTCCAGATTTCAATATGACCATTACATTAAACCTAACTAGCGGTCTATCATCAAAACTATATGTCCCAAGAGAATTTGCAACAAAAATTGAATCAAAGCTGGAGCTGAGGTTAATTATTACCTGCTCAACCCTCTTGTCTTTACCTTTAATATATTTATTAATTTCTCTAAGAAAGTTTACTTTCTGATCATCGGTTACAGATGCAAGTGGGGATTCTGAAATATAAAGTTTTTCAAAATCTGAATATTCTTTTAAATTTAATGATTGTGACGAATTGGATTTTATAATTGATTTTGATAATTTAGCCGCTTTCATAATTTCATTAAAATTGAAATTATTTCCATATGAAAAACCTGTTTTTTCATTACTTATTGATCTTATGCCATATCCACTATCTATATGTTGAGAACCGCTTTTGACTATGCCGTCTTCACATGTCCAGCTCTCAACCGTTGTGTACTGCATATACAAATCAGATAAATCAATTGATGGCCCTGAAGACTCTGCGATTATATCTTCAATCTTATTGAAGTTAAGTTTGTTTTCTTCAAATATGTAGTCTTTAATTATATTCATTTTTTATTAATTAGTTTCATATGTTCTAAAACTGGAAAATTTTCTCTTATTGACTTTAGTTGTGATAAATCTATATCACTACTTATAAAACCTTTTCCTTTTTCAAGCACATCTAAAGTTTGACCCCATGGATTAACTATCATGGTATGACCAAACGTTTTCTTGCCATTGATATGGTAACCGCCTTGGCATGAAGATACAACAAAAGAGAGATTTTCTATAGCCCTAGCTTTAATAAGTGTTTCCCAATGTACTTTCCCGGTTTGTTCGGTAAATGATGCAGGCAAAATAATAACATCAACTTTTTGTTCTTGCTGCAATCTAAACAATTCTGGAAATCTTAAATCATAACAGCAGGCTATCCCTGCTCGACCAATTGGAGTATCAATGACTTCAATTTTATCTCCAGGCATAAAATATTTAGACTCATTATAGGATTCTTTTGATTTTGGTAGAGTTACATCAAAAAGATGAATTTTGTTGTACAAGGATACTTGTTCTCCTTTTTCATTATAGGTAATAGTACTTGCCATGACACGATCTTTATCTTTAGATTTTATAGGTATTGTTCCGCCAACAATCCAAATTTTATAAGAACTAGCAAGGTCAGATATATAATTTTGTATCTGTCCGTCCCCTAGGTCTTCAGCATGTTTAATGTAATCCGCGTCATTTTCAGGCATTAGAGCAAAATTCTCTGGAAGAACAACCATCTTTGATCCAATATCAGCTATCTGTTCTATAAATGTTTTCACATCGTATAAATTGACCTTCACATTTGGTCCAGAATTAAGCTGTATTGCAGATACCTTAGACATCTATCTAGGATATATTAATTGATGATAGGTTTAAATGACTGGGTTACTTTAATTTCAGGGTCATTCCAAGGACCTTTGATAGAGTATTCAATTCCCGCAAGTTTATTTGTATCTACTCCAAACTCCTTGAGTAGTTTGTCATAAAATATTGAAGCGGCGGCGCCAATTGGTCCACCTATAACTGCACCTGTAACGAGACTTGTAGAGGATAAATCAGGAATAAAGATAAGGACTTGATCATGTGTTTGATTGATAAGGTCTGATGCGCCAGATAATCTCATTTCACCAAAACTCCCAGTTATCGTCATTTTTTTTGTGTCTGCTATTCCTGATTTTAGATCAATCTCTGTATCAAGATTATCAAAGCTGAGTCCTGTAGAAAAAAAATCTGAGAAATCTAAAGATAGTCTTTTTGGTATTGATGATATGCTAAACAATCCTAAGACTTGACCGAGAGCTTGAGTTCCCTTGTCTAATTCATTTATTTGTCCCTTTTCAATGTTGAAATTCAGAGTACCTATTGTTTTGGAGAAACCAAAATCTTGAATAGAGCCGTCCCATGTCCCAGATAATTCAGCGTGCAATTTTCCACCTTTAATTGTGTCAGGATAGCCTAGTGTTTTCAAAGCAAGACCAAAATTATCACTTTTAATATCTGCAAATAGCTCTGTTCTGATTTTATCTGTGATGAACCATTTACCTGATGATGTCATTTCTAAATGAATATTTTTAAAATCAAGTTTCGTTATTTCTATGTATCCATTCATCGGTGTCATAATAAGATGAAAATTATCGAAAACTAAATTATTTGATTTTAAATATTTAGCTTTGATATTTATTTTTGGCAATGATGTAAGAAAGCCTCCCCCAGCAAAAAAACTTGTATCAATATACTCAAATGATCCATTCACAACTTCATCTTTGTCTAAGAGTTTAGGATATTTTATAAATCCCCGTGCTGCAGGCGATTTAATCTTAATATACAAATATTTTGATTTATTTTTAATTTCTAAATTATGTTTATCTACGGATAATTTTATTGGATATGAAACTGATGAGGAGTATTGATAATTTAATGTAGTACTAAGTTTTTCTTCAGGTTTTTTGATAGATAATTGATAAATATCAATAGATACTCCCTTTAAATCACTAGAAGCATACAAATTTATTTCTCGATTTTTTTTATTGTAGGATATTTTTGATTTAAATAAAGATTTTCCTTTAATTATTTTATTATCAATCATTGATAGTTTTGAAAAAAGAGCAGTATCAATTTCTCCTAATGACGACATGATATATTCATAAGTTTTAGGTTTAATATTAGTATCTATGCTGGATGTTTGATTCTGATTATTTAGGCTTAACGTGAACTTTTTTGATTTAATCATATTCGATGAATGAAATAAATCTATTTTATCTGAAGATAAATAAACTGAATCAGAATTATTTAGATAAAAGTTTCTTATTTTCGTTTTAGAGAAAATCTTATTATTATGATAGTAAATATTACTATTAAAGCTACCAGAAATCTCCAATGCATCTTTTTCTATCCCTGGATAAATAGTACGTGTAATTTCTTTAATCGTACTGGAAAGTTCGATTTTTAATGATGGGTATTTTGATATTTTCTTGCCACTAATTGATATCAGGTGGCCATTATTATCCTGAAGATTGTCGCTACTAAAGTATATTGATTTCCCTCTTATATTATAAGTAATAATTCCATTCATTTTTTCTATTAAGTTAGTCACATTATTATTCATAGAAATGCTATTTATATTTATTTTTCCCTTCTTTAGATCTCCATGAACATCAAAAGATATGTCATTTAACTGATATTGTTCATTGAGTTCAAATAGTGGGCTGTCAACTGTAAGAGAAAAGTAATTTAGAATATCTCTATCAGATGTATGTATTTGAAGATTTCTTATACTAGGATCTTTCAACTTAGAAAAATAATCATAATTTAATAAGTTTGTCTTTTTTGATAAAACGTCCATAATCTGATAGCTACCATTCTTGATAAATACTTTTATATGTTTAGATTTACTCTTACTAATTATAATTTTATTATCATTTACTTTTTTACCGTCTAAATGATAATTAAGTCTCATAAGACTTAGTGTCTCTAGTGTTTTATTTTTAATATAAAGAATATCGCTATTGACATTTTTTACTTTAAGATTCATGAGAGGTAGTTTTACATCCAGTTGACTAGAAGCGATATTACCAACTAATTTCTCAATTTTCATATTGTCTAAGTCCATCCATATTCTGAAAGAAATGCGGTCAGATTTTATTTGTTTTAAAGGTGGAGGTAACAAATCATATGGCAAGTTGACAGAGTTTCCGCTCACATACACCTTACTTATATGGTTATCTACTGCTTTTTTTGCGTGATATATAAACGTAATAGGATTTAGACTTGATTTATGGAAGAAATTTGCATTAATAGTTAGTGCATTCTTAAAACTACTGAGCATTAAAGTATTAATTTTAAAATTTATGGTGTTATTTATACCTTTATCTTTCAGCTTGATTGTTGAGTTTTTAAGAACTATTTTAGGAATATCTATATCATTAGTTCCAATAATCTCATCCATAAAACTTAAGTTATTTATAGAGACATTTGAATTATCCCGTGTGATGATTACCGAGGTATTATTAACAATAATTTCACTGACTTTCACCGACATTTGAAATAAACTTTGTAACAAATCAATTCGAAATACACTTACAGGTGTGTCTAGAATAATATTATTTTTTTTATCACTGAGTTTTAATTGTGATATGAGAATATTTGGATTAATGCCTTCCCATTTAATTTTAACTGAATCAATTTTGGAAGTAACATTATAATTATTTAGAAACTCTCTTTCTATGGTGCTAGATACTTTTTGATTAAAAGTTGATGTATTTTCTGAGATGAATACTACTAAAGAGAATAAGAAAAATAAAATAATGATGATATTAAAGAATATTTTAATAATATTCTTCATATTCAAATCATATTTTCATTATTTAAGCTTTCATCCCAAAGCTTTTCAAGAGAGTAAAATTCTCTTGTTTCTGGATGCATGACATGAACAAGTACATCTCCAAAATCAATCAGTATCCACTCTGACTTTGAATACCCTTCTATACCAATAGGCTTGACCTTTGTTTTTTTTAGTTTCTTAATTATATTATCTGATATAGATTTAACATGCCTCGTAGATCTTCCTGATGCTATAATCATAGTGTCAGTTACAGATGATTTATTTTTAACATCTAAAGATATTATGTCCTCTGCTTTGAGTTCCTCTAGTATTGAATTTATCTCATCATTTAAAATCATTTATACAAACCTTTATCAAGTATATATTTATTATTCTCGTCAGAAACATAGGTCACAATGGATTCATTTCTGTTGATGTGCTCCCTAACCATTGTTGAAGAGATAGTTGATTTATGTTCCCCAGAAAAATAAATCTTTCCGCATTTAGTTTTGTTAAATAAATTGATATTCTCTTCAAATAAAATTTTTATATTTTCCATATTATCACATCTTAAAATATTATCCCTAATCAACACTATAATATTCACTATCTTCATTATTTCATGGTATTTGTGCCATTTAGTAAATGACATAAAATTATCTTCGCCAATAATAAGTCGTAATTTGTTTTGTGGGTATAATTCTTGGAAATATTTTAATGTATTAAACGAATACGAAATATCTGATGACTTCAATTCATAGTCATCTATAATTAAGGACTTATATTTAATTATTGCATTTTCTAACATTTTTAGTCTGTCAGATTTACTCGCTTTAAAAGCTTTTCCTACGGGTGATACTCCAGTGGGGACGTATATAATTTTGTCTAGATCAAAGTGATTCTTAATTTTTAAAGGTATGTCTACATGAGCATTATGCACAGGATCGAATGACCCTAAATATAGACCTATGATAGGTTGTTTAATTTCGTATAACTCCTCTGCTACTAACAATATATTTTAGATTTGTTAATCCATCCAGCCCGACTGGTCCTCGAGCATGTATTTTATCTGTGCTAATTCCAATTTCAGCACCTAATCCATATTCATACCCGTCTGCAAATCTAGTTGACGTATTAACCATCACGGAACTAGAATCAACCTCTCTTAGAAACTTATCTTGATTAATTTTATTTTTTGATATTATAGCCTCAGTATGTTTACTTCCATACTTTTCGATGTGTGATATAGCATCATCAATGCTAGGAACAATTTTTACAGATATTATTGGTTTTAAATATTCCTCGTACCAATCAGACTCTTTTGCATTTTTTATTTTAGAATGTAATTTTTTTGTCTGATTACAACCCCTAATTTCAACCTTATGGTCTACTAATGTACAAAGAATTTCTTTGATATAGGATTTTGGGAATTTCTTATGAATCAACAATGACTCTGCTGCGTTACACACGCCATACCTTTGAGTTTTAGAATTTAGTGTACATGACATTGCTGTTTTAAAGTCCGCATCCCTATCAATATATACATGACAATTACCATCAAGATGCTTAATTACTGGAATCTTGGATTCTTCTGATACTTTTTTAATTAAGCCCTTACCGCCACGAGGTATTATAACATCAATATAGGAGTCCATTTTCAAAAGCTCACTAACAGCTACTCTATCTATCGTTTTAATAATTTGAACCATATCTGTTGATACCTTGCTCTCGCGAAGAGCTTTTTTGATAAGACTGGATAATATTAGATTACTATTTATCGCTTCACTACCTCCTCTTAAGATAATGCTATTACCAGATTTTAATGATAGGCCTGCAGCATCAATTGTAACATTTGGTCTTGATTCATAGATCATAGCAATAACCCCTATAGGCACTCTCATTTGCTCGACAGTTATCCCACTAGATTGTCTAGATTTATTGATTTTTTTAAAAAGTGTATCTGGTATTGCGTTTATTTGTTCAAGTCCATCTATCATAGTTTTCACTCTACTACTGTTAATAACAAGCCTGTCTATAAGTGCATCTGATAGATTATTTTTCTTGGCTAGTTCTATATCTATTAAGTTTTTCTTTATAATTTTATTACTATTATTTTTTAGATTTTTGATAACTTTCTTAATAATCATTACTCTTTGATTATTAGTGAGAGCTCTAGCTGCCATGGCAGCGCGCTGAGATGCTACACAAATACTTTTTATATATTTTTTTATCTCCATTTTATTCATGCTTTCGTATTATTATTCATCAATATTGAGAATAAATCATTAAAACTTATCCATGAGTTGGAATTTTTTGAATTATATTTGCTATTCACATCCAATTTTACAATTTTTTTAAGTGCACTCAGCAAACTATCTGGCCTATATCTATTGCATGCTGTGGTATATTTAGATTGCAAGAATTGAGGAATATATGGTTTATTATTTTTTGATTGTTGAATCAAATATAGTTTTTCTAACTCAGAATTTAACAAAAAAATAATATATGTCAGTGGAGTATTAATACTTTCAAGATATTTACTAATTTTAAGGAATCCAAGATAATCTTTGTTTAGAATAGTATCAACTAAATCATACTCTCCATACTTAGAGTTCTCATTAATAACACTATTGTATATTCCGCTCATTAAGCTTTTTTGATAAATAGTTTGTGATATTGATAAGCTATTATTGAAATTTAATTTAATCAAGTTGCTTATAAACTGATCATCAAAACTTATCTTATTTATTTTGCATTTATTGATAACCCACTGCTCTAGAAGCTTGCCCTTTAGCTCATATAGCTCAATTAAACATGATTTTGAGCTAATATGTTTATAAAACTTCGTATTTTTAAAGGATGATGGCTGTCTATCTAATTTAACTATAATTTTATTTTCATTTTCTTGAGCAACAACAGTCTCAATAAATATTTTAAGATTTTTTGGTATCGAATTGCAGACAATATTAAGTGTAATTATTTTTTTATCATCAAATAATGATTGTTCAAAATAACTACTATCTATTATATCTGTTTGAGAATCATCATCAATTACATATGTTAGATGCTTGTAGTCAAGTTTCTTATAAAAACTAAAAATATCATGTTCTAATTCATTGCTTATATTCCTTGGGTTGCCATGTATAAAAAACAATACCATCTCGGATGATAATGGTAGCTTTTTAAATTTAATATAATCAACAATCATAAGTTAAATTATACTATATTAGAGACTATGAAGAGAGCTAAAAAAAATAAGATTGGTTTTGTTGGATTAGGCATTATGGGTAAGCCCATGGTTATCAATCTAATTAGAGGTGGTTATGAAGTTAGCTTCTTTGCTCGTAAGAAAAAAACAATCAATGAAATTCAAAACATTGGTGGTATATTTGTACCCATAATTAAAGATTTGCCGTTACATGCAGATACAATAATTACTAATTTACCAAATACAAAAGATGTTAAAGCAGTTGTAATTGGGAGAAATGGATTATTATCAAATCTAAAGAAAAGTGCATGTGTTATAGATATGAGTACTATTTCACCAAGAGGAACAAAAGATATAAGTGCTACTTTGAGAAAAAAAGGGGGGTTCTTTATTGATGCTCCAGTCTCTGGCGGTGAAGCAGGTGCCATCTCAGGTGAGCTATCCATAATGGTGGGAGGTGAGAAAAGTGCCTTCATGAAGGTTAAACCTATACTTTCAGTGCTTGGAAAAAAAATTACATACATTGGCAGAAGTGGCTCAGGGCAAACATGTAAATTATGTAATCAGATATTAGTTGCTCAAACTATTCATTCAATAAGTCAAATCATAGGGATTGCTGGTAAGGCTAAAATTAAACCTAGCATCATCAGGAAGGCTTTATTGGGCGGGTATGCGAATAGTAAAATATTGGAAATACATGGTGAAAGAATGATAAAGTCTAATTATAAACCTGGCTTTAAATTATCACTTCACAATAAAGATCTAAATATTGCTAAATCATATACAAAGACTTTAGGGCTAAATTTTAAAGGCCTTAATGAGATAAAGAAAATAATGGATGAAGCTGAAAACACAGGTTTTTCAGAATCAGATTCATCGGTTATACATCGTATATTAGAAAAAACTTATAAATAATTATTAAGATTTTATAAATAATATATTATAATGCTCGCATGGAAGCTAAATACGAAAAGATTTATAGAGATCTAAATGTCACCCCTACTAAGCAAAGGGTTGATTTAGCTCATCTCATTTTTGCGAAAAAACAACATTTCACTGCGACAGACTTAATTAATTTAGCCGATAAAAATAAGTTGAATATCTCAATGGCAACAGTGTACAATACATTATCTCTCTTGGAGGACAAAGGAATGCTAAAGACAATTAATATAGATAATGAACTTAAGTTCTATGACACGAATCTAGAAGATCATCACCATCTCTACAATACAACAATGAGTACGCTTACGGATATAGCTCATAACAGAGTTACATTCGCAGAACTACCTGAATTACCAAAAACTCTAGAAATAGAAAGCACAGAACTCTTGATTAAAGTTAAAAATAAATAACTCTAATTACTCTTTAAGTCTTTAGCTAAGCTAGCTTTAGTACTTGGTTCCAGTTGAACTTCCTTATCATATTCACTGTGGTTTACACCCAAGCTAATTTTTTCATTTGAAAGAAATTCAGTAATATCATCTTGATCAAGTTGAAATCTTAAAAAGTGAACAGCTGATGTCTTACTATCTGTACTTCTTTCAAGATCTTCATCAGCAAATGCAGTAATCTTTTTAGAACCGGAAGATAACCATATATGATTTTCAATATCATGTAATTTAGAAAGCATAACTCTCCTTTCATTCACATCAGGATACATAATAAGCATTGTTGCTTTTAAGTTATCTCCATCAGGGATCAATGGATTATATGCTTCAATTTCTTCTTGCATTTCTTTTTTATTAAATATTTTTTCAATTCTAAGCATCTCTTGAACTTGATATTTAATAGTTGAATAATCCTCAAATAATAGAATGACATGTTCGCCGATTGAGACAGTTCTATTTTTTTTGTGATTTATTAGATCTTTTTTAATTACTTCTCTTTGTTCATCATAATCTTCCAAAGAAAGTAAGTCTTCTATTTTTAATTTCATTTGTTTATTCCATAAGCTTTTTTAATTAAAGTAATTGGGTGCTCAGGTGCTTGCATGTTCCCGAGAGAGTTTTCAATATGGTGTGCTGCTAAAGAACAGTCGCTTGTAAAACTATTAAACTTAGATTCCTTAAATGCTTTAGTTATTGGTCTAGCTATTTTAATTGCTATTTCATGCGTTTCAGCTTTAACTCCGTATGTCCCATCATGTCCTGAGCACCTTTCAATTGCATTTACAGTCGTTCCGGGTACTAATTCTAAGATTTTTTTTGTTAACATCCCAATATTTTGTACTCTTTGATGGCAAGCAACTTGGTATGATACATCACCAAGTTCAGTGTTAAAATTTTTCTTAAGTGCACCGTCATTGTTAAGAGTATTTAAAAACTCAAAAGGGTCCCTAAAGGCTTTGGATACTATCGACAATACATTATTTTCTGGAAAGAGTAGTGGCAGTTCTTGTTTATACATCAGTACACAAGAAGGAATCGGCGCAACCAAGAGGTATCCCTCATCAACATATTTCTTAAATTTAGATAGATTTTTATTCATCATTTTTTCTACTAATTTTATATCGCCAAGTTCGAGTTTGGGCATACCACAACAATTATCATCTTTTATTATCTCAACAGTAATATTATTATGCTTTAAAATATCATAAAAATCTTTAATTACGCCCGGCTCATTATAATTATGATAACAAGTCGTGAAGATAGCTATCTTGTATTTAGATCCTCTAATTTGATTCGATAAGCCAAGTTGCTTTGCTGTCTTTGAGACAAACTGTGGTAGTTTTGCATTTTCATGAATACCAAATAATTTACTTAATATTTTTCTAAATAATTTTATTCTATTAAAAATATTTACTACTGATGAAATGATTGTCCTAGAGAATATTTTTCCTAGTTTGTCTGTTGAGGTCAGGACTTTATCTCTAAAAGATATTTTATTTTTTGAGTTTTTAATCGCTTTACCCCTTAACATTAAGTGTGGAAAATCTATTTCCCATTCATGTGGTGGTACGTAAGGGCATTTTGTCATGAAGCATAAATCACATAAGTAACAATGGTCAATTACTGATTCAAATTGATTATATTGTACGCCATCAACTTCAAATGTTTCGGATTCATCGATAAGATCAAAAAGAGTTGGAAAAGAATTGCACAGACTTACACATCTTCTGCATCCATGACATGCGTCTGCTACTCTTCTAAGCTCCTTTTCGTACTTATCTTCGTTTAGAAAATCAGGATTCTTCCAATCTATTATATGTCTGGTTGGTTTCTCAAGACCACCTTCTGAAGAAGCTTTTACAACACTATCTATCATTCACTTTCCCTGTATTATTTATTATATATGTGGGCGATGTGCTATCGCCCACATTCACATGATTAAGATATAGAGTCTAATGCTTTTGTAAAACGATTAGCATGTGATCTTTCAGCCTTAGCTAAAGTCTCAAACCAATCAGCTATTTCATCATGGCCCTCATCTCTGGCTGTTTTAGCCATTCCAGGGTACATATCTGTATATTCATGAGTTTCGCCTGCTATTGCAGCCTTGAGATTAAGAACACTATCTCCAATTGGTTCACCTGTAGCAGGATCTCCACATTCTTTTTCTAAGTATTCTAGATGACCGTGCGCATGTCCTGTTTCACCTTCAGCTGTAGAACGAAAAACAGTAGCAATATCATTTTGACCTTCAACATCAGCTTTAGCAGCAAAATACAGATATCTTCTATTTGCCTGAGATTCACCTGCGAATGCATCTTTCAGGTTTTGTTCAGTTTTGGAACCTTTTAAACTCATATTGTTCTCCTAATAATTATTTAGAATCATTCTAAATTTATACGATATATATGTCAATCAAATTCTGTTAAAATGTAGGAGATAATAATGATTCTTGTTATCTTTTGAGAAAATATTTTGAACAATATACTATTTAAACTTTATCAAAAAATTGCTTTTCAAGTCGATGCAGAAAGGGTGCATGATTTTTCTCTACCAATTCTTGAGTTTATGTACAAAAGTTACATTGGAAAAGTTTTTCACAAAAGAATAATTAGTAAACAAACAAAACAATTTGATATTTCATTTGATAATCCTGTTGGTTTGGCAGCTGGCTTTGATAAAAATGCTGATTACCTAAATTTTTTATCTAATATTGGATTTGGGTTCATAGAAATTGGAACATTAACACCAAAAGCACAGCCAGGAAATCCAAAGCCGAGAATCTTTAGGGTGTTAAATGAACAGGCTATAATCAATCATCTTGGATTTAATAACAAAGGAATAGATTATGGCATTAATCAAATAAAAAAATTTAATAGAAATATTCCTATTGGTATTAATATCGGTAAGAACGCCACAACAGATATAAAAGATGCTTTTCATGATTATGAATATTGTCTCCGAAAATCTTACTCTATAGCAGATTATATTACTTTAAATATTTCTTCACCAAATACAAAAGATTTAAGAGATTTACAGATGGGAGATAAAGTAGGTAGTTTTCTTGATTCGATAAAAATATTACATAATAATTTAAAAAAAGTTTATAAAAAGCATACTCCCCTGATAATAAAAATAGCTCCAGATATAGATGAAGAAACACTTCTTGGCTTATTAGATTTAGTTAATAGTTATGATATTGATGGAGTGATTTGTACAAATACAACCATAGATAAATCAGGTATAAATGATAAATACAAAAATATCCAAGGAGGACTGAGTGGCAAACCTCTATATGAGAAATCAAATGGTATACTCAAAAATGTTAAAAGATATTTAAGCGATGATAAAACTATCATTGGTGTAGGAGGTGTAGACTCTGCTTCATCCGCAAATGAAAAATTTAGGTTGGGAGCAGACCTCGTTCAAATTTATACTGGATTAATTTATAAAGGGCCAGATCTACTAAAAAATATTTTAAACTAAGCTACTCTGGCTTCCATTTCCCATAAGCATCTTCGCTTGGCTGGCTTGACGACTGACTACTACCTTGCTGCGAAGCGTCTGATTGTTGGTCATAGACATATTGAGTAAATTCTATGAGTTGTTTTAATATATCATCCCTATCTTTTTTAGGCATTTCTGCTGTTGCTACTATTGATCCTACGACCGCAGATAAATACTGAGATGCTAGAATTGGGTCTTCATTTTTTGGTTCATACTCCACAAGAACTTTCTGTAATCCTTTAAGTAATTCAGGTTTTAGTACAATTTCAGTCATAATTTAGACTTAAATTATATTATAATCTATATGTATGCAAGTTAATTCTACTTTATCAGTTAAAACCTTTGATGTTGGCCCAATGTTGAATATGATTTATCTTATTTGGAACAAGAAGACTAAAGAAGCTGCTTTAGTTGATCCTGCATGGGATCTTAACCCGGTGCTAGACTTTATAAAAAACAATAATATTATCCTTAAAAAAATACTCTTGACACACAGTCATCATGATCATGTAAACTCGGTTGATAAATTATTACAACTTTATGATATCCCTATTTATATCAACAAAATAGAAGCAAACTTCTGGGGTAAAAAATACGATAACTTAATAGGTTTATATTCCGAAGAAAATATTTATTTAGGTGAATCTATATTAACATCGATTCATACTCCAGGACATACACCAGGATCGTGTTGCTATTCTTTTGATAATAAGCTTATAGCAGGTGATACATTATTTGTATTTGGTTGTGGTCGATGCGATCTTCACGGTGGTAATCCAGAAGAAATGTTTACATCACTTAAGAATTTAAAAAATAATCTTAATAAAGATACGATTATAATGCCTGGTCATAATTATTCTATCAATAGACAGTCAACTCTTGAGGAAGAAATCAATGGAAATCCTTTTTTTAACTTTAGTAATTTAAAAGATTTTGTCAAATATCGGATGCATGACCATGATAAAACCAGGGAAGAACCCTATGCTCCAATTAAATTCAGTTAGCTTTGAAACCAGCTCTAAATTTTAATAATAACTTTCTTGCTAAAGTCCGATCTACAGCTTCATTTGCTGTATTTTCTTTCTCTCTTGTGCCCTGCATTTGAGATTCATTAAAGTCATAAGATGCGCTTGCCTTTAATGTCCCAGTAAGAATTCTCTGTTCAGAATATATAAACTGGTATTTTAGAGTTTTATTAATTTCGTATTCATCAACCCTTCCAGATGAATTAACGGATAATTGTCTCGTTTTGCTGTCAATACTTAATACTCTAATAGTAGGATATTCAGATTCATAAACATTATCTTTCTTATATTTTAATAGCTTCTGTTCCAGTATTTTAGTTATATTATTATTTCCAGAAATTATATTTACATTTTCTAATCCACCAATATCTATTGATCCTCGTAATTGATAACCACATGATGAAATGGATATAGCAATGAGAATAAATAATGTTAGTGATTTCAGTTTTTTCATTTGATTACAAAATTAACTAATTTATTTGATACATAGATTACTTTAATAATATTCTTATCTTTAATTAACCCTAGCACTTTATTATCTTTTTCAGCTAGTTTTATAACTTCAGCTTTGCTTATGCCAAGCTTAACATTTAACTTGCTCCTAAGCTTACCATTAATCTGTATGATTATCTGAATTTCCTCATCATGATCAGTAACATTAAACTTTTCAGGCCATTTTGGATTTGATGGATGTTTGCTATCAAATTCCAATAGTACTGCGTAGCATATGTGGGGGGTGATTGGATACATAAGTTTTGCTAAAACCTGAATACACTGCGATGCAACATCACTGCTTATTGTATTTTCATGAAAATATTTAGACAGGAGATTGTAAAACTCCATAATTGCAGCAATTGCAGTATTAAAGGATTTCCTTTCAAATATATCAGCAGTAACTTTATCTATCGTATCATTTAATTTACTTAATAATTTATTGCGATTTATATCATTAGAGTTTTGTTTTAATGATTTAATTGAATAAGATAATTTCCAAAATCTTTTAAGAAATCTATATCCGCCTTCTATTGCAGAGTCTGACCATTCTAAATTCTGTTCAGGGGGTGCTGCAAATAAAATAAAAAATCTAATAGTATCTGCTCCATATTTTTTTATTATTTTATCAGGATCTACTGTATTACCTTTTGACTTTGACATCTTAGCTCCGTCTTTAAGCACCATTCCCTGTGATAACAATGATTCAAATGGCTCATCATTATCGACAATACCCTCATCCCTCAACAATTTGAAAAAAAATCTTGCATATAATAGGTGTAAAATTGCATGTTCAATCCCACCTATATATTGATCTATAGGAAGCCATGATTTAAATTTTTTATCAAACATTTCTCGATTATTATCAGGATCTAAGAATCGAATATAATACCAAGATGATTCAAAAAAAGTGTCGAATGTATCTGTCTCCCTTGTAGCCTTTTTACCGGTATATGGACAGATTATATTCTTCCATCTATCATTTTTATCAAGTGGGTTTCCATCTCCACTTAAATCGACATCTTTGGGCAGTTCTAATGGTAGATCCTTTTCAGGAACTGGGTGAACACTTCCATCTTCATGATAAAAGACTGGTATAGGGCATCCCCAATATCTTTGTCTTGATATTCCCCAGTCTCTCAAACGATATGATGTGACTTCATCTCCTAATTGATTCTCAGTACAATATTTTGATATCTTTTCTTTTGCGTCACACGACTTCAACCCATTAAAATTATCTGAATTAATCAGTGTACCAGAATCTATCAATGGCAAGTCTCTATCTTTATTTATGTTTTCTATGACTTGGATAATATCTAAATTAAATTTATTTGAGAATTCATAGTCCCTAGTATCATGTGCTGGAACACCCATAACTACACCCGTACCATAATTATCGATAACATAATTTGCTATCCACAAAGGAACTCTCTTATTTGTAAGCGGGTGAATACAATAAAGTTCCGTAAATATTCCATCTTTTTCTAATTTAGAGGATACTTCTTCAGAGAGTTTTAGTTTTTGATATTTTTTAATAAATTTCTTTATATTTGTGTTTTTATTTGATAACTCTTTTGCTATCGAATGATTGATATTAATTGCAAGATATGAAACCCCAAATAATGTATCGGGTCTTGTGGTGAATGCGGTTAATGGCTGATCATTCCCTTCTAGTTTAAAATTTATATTTAGTCCTTTTGATTTACCAATCCAGTTTTTTTGCATGAGCTTGACTGGTTCAGGCCAACCTGAAAGTTTTTCAAGGTCTTTCAATAAAATATCTGAGTAATCAGTGATCTTAAGAAACCATTGTGGAATTTCTTTACGCTCAACTAATGCTCCTGACCTCCAGCCTCTGCCATCAATAACCTGCTCATTTGCAAGTACAGTATTGTCGACTGGATCCCAGTTAACCTCTGATAATTTTCTATAAACAAGTCCTTTTTTGAGGAGTTGAATGAAAAACCATTGCTCCCATCGAAAATATTCAGGATCTGCGGTAGATATCTCATTTTCCCAATCATATAAAATGCCAATATTTTTAAGCTGTTCTTTCATGTGTGCAATATTCTTTCTTGTCCACTCTTCTGGATGAACATTATTCTTTAAAGCGGCATTCTCTGCTGGAAGCCCGAATGCATCCCAGCCCATAGGTTGAAATACATTCTTGCCAATCATTTTATTTGACCTTGTTATCACATCACCGATTGTATAATTTCTAACATGGCCAATGTGAAGCTTACCACTAGGATATGGGAACATGCTGAGAACATAATATTTATGAGCGCTATTAGAAAAATCTACTTTAGATGCGGCATTTGTATCCCAAGCGGCTTGTGCAATTTTTTCAGTATTAATTGGCTGATAGTCTTTATTCATTTATTTTTGTCTAATTAATCCCTTAGAAAGTAGTGTCAAAAATAGTAACATCAAAACACATATATCTCCATATCGAGAATAGAATGACCTGCCTAAATTTATTGGCACGAAACCTGATATTGTCCCCTTTCTATTGATAGGAATATATTCAATAATCTCTCCATGATTATTTATAACTGCACTCAGCCCAGTGTTTGCAGCTCTTAATATATACCTATTGAATTCAAGTGCCCTAACTTGCGTTATCTGCAAGTGTTGGTATGGAGCTAAGCTATTACCAAACCAACCATCATTACTAATATTAATTATAATTTCATTTTCGATATTGGATTTCAATAAATTTGGAAACGTGCTTTCAAAGCAAATCAAAGGTAACAGTTTAGTGTTATTAAAAAAAATATCTTCTTGAGAAAAAGGGCCGTGCGTTAGATTTGAAAGTGGTATATCAAGTGAATCTGATAATTTTATAAAAACGTCATACCAAGGAGTATATTCTCCAAATGGAACAAGTTTTCTCTTATGATAATAGTCAACTTTATCAGAGAAAAAAACCATGCTATTAAAATAATCATTTTTAGATTTTGTAAAAAATCCAGCAATAATAGTATTAGTGTTATTAGACATCATCATTAACTTTTCGAATAGTTTATTATTATTATTTAAAACATATGGAGTTATAGCTTCTGGTAGAATAGTTAAATCGGTAGATTTTTTCTCATCAAGAAACCTAATATACTGACTTACAATATTTTGGTATTCATCAGCATCATATGTTTTATCTGGATATATATTCGGTTGAAATATTGTAAAACTAATATGATTATTATATTTAACTTCTTTATTACTTTGGAAATATGTTAATAAGTATGTTGATCCTAATATTATTGATAGTAGGATATATTGTTTCTGTTTAATATGAATTGCCTTATAAAATACAGATGCTGCTAATACGACTATATAGCTAACCATATATGATCCAAAAACTGGATATACTAGATTAAAAATAGTTCCATTTTGAGAATTTCCAATCAAAAGCCAAGGGAACCCTCCAAAAAGAAGAGATTTAATATACTCTACTGCTAAAAAAATAACTGCAATTAAATTAATGTTATAAATTCCATTTTTCGTAATTGGTTTATGAAATAGTGCAATTAAGATATAAGGAATACTTACTATTGTTATAAAGAATACTGTAACGAAGATGCTTCCGGCCAAACCCATCAGGCCATATGTAATTAAGCTTTCACTTACCCAAGAGACTCCTAATGCATGAATGAAAAATGCATAAATAAATGTGTATGTTATTTTGTTTGTAAGTGAAACATCTTCAATTACTTTTAAGAAAATGACCAAAGAAAGAAATATTAGTATCTTATAGTCAAATGGAGAATATGATAAAACATATAATGCAGCAGAAAATAATAAGTAAAATAACTTCAAGCGCTATTATTATCTTTTTTAATGGTTAATTGTATACGATTGATTTTTTTTGAATCTGCTGACAAAACTATAAAGATAAAATTATCCATTTCAATGATTTCTTGCTTTGTTGGCACTTTTTCAAATTTGTTAATTAGAAAACCGCCCAACGTCTCTATATCTTCATCTATAAATGATGAATTAAATCTTTCATTAAAATCATCCAAGGTGAGTAGAGCATCAATTATATATTTATTGCTTGCTTGCTGAATTATGAACTCTTTAGAGGATACATCATGTTCGTCGTCAATTTCACCTATTATTTCCTCAATTAAATCCTCAAGAGTAACGAGTCCGGAGACGTTACTATGTTCATCAATTACAATTGCTATGTGGTTACGGCTAGCTTTAAAATCATTTAACAAAACATTCAATCTTTTACTCTCAGGAATAAATGTTGCTGGTCGCATATAGTCATGAAGATCAAAATCATTAATCATATTGATTTGATTTTTAAGTAAATCTTTTGCATGAAGTATACCAATAATTTCATCTAGCTTACCGTTTATTACGGGAAATCTTGAGTGTCCTGATTCAATAACCTTGGTTATAACAGTATTCAATTCTTCATTAACATCTATGGCAATTAAGTGCGGTCTAGGAATCATAATCTCCCTGACAGGGATTTCAGATACGCTAAAAACTCCTAATATCATTTGATATGAATCTTGACTAATAAGATTATCCCCAGCAGCAGTAGTTAGGAGAGAAATTAAATCTTTTTTATCCTTTGGACTGTCTCCTAAAAGATGTTTAATCTTATCAAACCAAGAGTTATCTTTAGCTTCTGACATATGGGTTTCCATAATTCATATCTGCTAACAATTTCACCTCTAGTTTTTCCATTTTTGATCGATTCCTTGTTGCATCATGTGTGTATCCTTGAAGGTGCAGCATAGAGTGAATAATCATATGTGCCCACCTCAGCTTGGATGAAAATCTAAATTCTTTTGCTTCTTGATTAATGATTTTTGGACATAATATAATATCACCAGAAGATGTATTTTTTTTATGATTTGGAAATGTTAGCACATTAGTAGAATAGTCATTATTTAGATACTTTTTATTAAGAGTTCTTATTCTCTGTTGTCCAACAAATATTATATTTACATTAGATATAACGTCTTTCACTAGACTTATTAATATCCATTTTTTGATGATTTGTGTCGATGGAATATAGTGTTTTTTAATATAAGTTATATAATTAATCTTTATTTTTTTTTCTCTTTCCATATTCTGTGATAATAGCTGTTACTATTTTATGCCTCATTACGTCTTTTGGTATAAAGTTGACTGCATCTATGCCATCAATTTTTAAAATAAATTCTAGACAATCTTTAAGTCCAGATGATGATTCTCTTGGTAGATCAATTTGGCTTACGTCTCCAGTTACTACTGTCGAAGACCCGTATCCTATCCTTGTAAGAAACATCTGCATTTGCGAGATAGTAGTATTTTGTGCCTCATCCAAAATGATAAATGCATCATTAAGCGTCCTTCCTCTCATATAAGCTAATGGGGCAATCTCAATAATATTTTTTTCTAGAAGTTTATTTACATTATCGAAACCTAAACATTCATAAAGAGAATCATACAGAGGCTGTAAATAAGGATCAATTTTTTCTGCTAAGTCACCAGGGAGAAATCCTAGTTTTTCACCTGCCTCGATGGCAGGTCTCACTAAAATTATCTTTTTTACATGCCCATGTTCAAGAGCATAAACAGCGGCTGCTACGGCTAGAAACGTCTTACCTGTTCCAGCTGCTCCGATTCCAAATGTGATTGTATTTTTGTTTATCATATCAATAAATTTCTTTTGATTAATTGATTTTGGTTTAATAATTAATTTTTTTAACTTTAAATTATGTTGCGTTTCATTTTCGTAATCATGATTTAGTAGTTCTCCGGAATTATTAAGATATAAATGTAATTGTTTAGGTGTAATTTCTTCATTTTCAGACAGGTCATAAATTCTCTCAATAAAATTAGATGTACAAGCAACATTTTCACTGTCACCAGTAATTTTAAAAGAGTTACCTCTATTAGAAATCTCAACATCAAAAAATATTTCTATTTGTCTAATATTCTTATCTAACAAGCCGCATAAATTTGCCAGTCTATCATTGTCGATTGGTTCTAGCTTGATGTGTTGGTTAATATTATTTTGACTAGATTTCATTATTTATATACGTCCATATAAAGAGCTTCGATTTGCTTTTAATATTTCAACCTCTATGCTTTTGCCTATTAACTCATCAGATGCAACGAAATGTACAATTTTATTTGTAAATGTTCTCCCAAAAAGCTCGCCTTCTATTTTTTTTGACTTTCCTTCGACTAAGACATGCTGTTTAGTATTAACAAATTGAGACAAATATTTTTTTGAATTTTCTCTTAAAAGACTTTGTACCTTAGATAGTCTTTCTTTTTTTTCCTCTAAAGATATATGATCAATTTCTGATGATGCGATTGTACCTGGCCTATTACTGTAAATAAAACTATAACCGTCATCAAATTTTATATCTGCAATTAAGTCTAATGTTTCTTGAAAATGTTCTTTAGTTTCTCCCGGATATCCTATGATAAAGTCTGAGGTTATACTAATTTCGGGTCTTATAGATCTTACTTTTCTAATCATATTCTTATATTCCAAAGTTGTATGTTTGCGTTTCATTTTAGAAAGTATAAAATCTGATCCAGATTGAATTGGCAGATGTAAGTTACTACATAATTTTTTATTGTGATATTCTTTTATCAAATCATCAGAAAAATCTATCGGGTGTGAGGTGGTATGGCGTATTCTTTTGATACCTTCAATATTCGATATGTACCTTATCAGTTCTGAAAAATTTATTGATTTATTGTCTTTCTGTCTTATTCCTTTATACGCATTAACATTTTGACCAAGTAATACAATTTCTTTGACACCATTATTGGCAAGATTAGAAACTTCATAAATAATTTCATCCAGCGTTCTACTCACTTCTTCACCTCTGGTATATGGAACTACACAGAAGGTACAATATTTACTACATCCCTCCATGATAGAAACATATTGAGATACATCTGATTTTTTACTCATAGGTATATAATCAAATTTTTCAATCAGCGGAAATGTCACATCAATAGGTTTACTCTCCTTTTTTAAAACATCATCTATCATTTTAGGCAAACGATGCAAAGTTTGAGGTCCAAAAACAATATCTACCTCAGGTGCTCTTTGCCTAATATTTTTTCCTTCTTGAGAGGCTACACAACCACCAACAGCTATCAAGGTACCTGGGTTATTTTTTTTAATTTTTCTCCATCTCCCTAATTCAGAAAATACCTTCTCTTGTGCTTTTTCTCTAATAGAACATGTATTAAGAATTAGTAAATCTGCTTCTGATGGGTCATCTATATAAGTCATATTATAATGATGCGCGAGTAGATCAGATATTTTATCAGAATCATACTGATTCATCTGACAACCTTGAGACTTAATGAAGTACTTTTTATTTTTTGTCATTTATTAAAAAGGTATATCTTCATCCTTTATGATATCTTGATTCGAAAACTCATTACTTTCTTGATTTTTTTGTGGCGCGAAGCTATCCGCTGTATCTGATTTACTTCCAACAAATGTGAAATTATCTGAAATTATATCAGTAGAATACTTCTCAACTCCGTCTTTATCTTGCCATTTTCTAGTTTGCAATCTTCCTTCAACATACAACTGTTGGCCTTTTCTGACATATTGTCCAATAGTTTCAGCGGGTTTATTAAAAAACACTACTCTATGCCATTCTGTTTTATCTTCATAAGAACCTGAGTCTTGATTCTTAAATTTTCTATTTGTTGCTATTGATAGGTTTACAACTGCATTTCCACTAGGCATAAATTTTACCTCTGGATCATTACCAACTCTTCCTAGTAATATAACTTTATTTACAGACAATACTCACTCCTAAAGATAATATCGAGACATTTATGTATCCCACAGACTGATATTACAGCAGTAAAAAAGAAAATGCCACTTAATCCAGTTCTTAGATGCATCAATCGTCCATTATGTATAGCTAAAGTCATGCATTTATAGGCTTAAAAAATGTTATCATTCTAAAGTGGAAAAATTTATAAAAATCAAAGGCGCAAGAACTCATAACCTTAAAAATATTAATCTTGAACTTCCAAAAAATAATCTTATAACAATTACAGGGCTATCAGGATCAGGAAAATCGTCTTTAGCATTTGATACCATTTTTGCTGAGGGGCAAAGGCGTTATGTTGAGTCTTTATCAGCATATGCTAGACAGTTTCTATCTATGGTTGATAAACCTGACGTTGACAAGATAGAAGGTCTATCGCCAGCTATATCAATAGAACAAAAATCAACCTCACATAATCCAAGATCTACAGTAGGGACAGTTACTGAAATATATGATTATTTAAGACTCTTATACGCAAGGATAGGAGATCCTAAATGTCCTGAACATGTTGTTAGTCTTGATGCTATGTCCACGTCAGATATGTTTTCTAAACTGATACAGACTTCTCAGAATATGATAGTTTTGATTTTATCACCTATAGTGAAAGAACAAAAAGGTGAACATATAAAGATGATTCAAAGTTTTTCGCGCCAAGGATTTAATCGTGTACGTGTGAATGGTGAAATCCATAAAATTACTGATATATCAAAACATATGGTGGGTCATATTATAGACCCTAAGAAAAAAAATAATATAGAAGTGGTGATTGACCGGGTGGAAATTAATCAAAACAATAAATTAAGAATCATTGAATCTTTGAACTCTTCTTCAGAAATTTCAGATGGCATTATATATATATCTGAAATAGAAACAAAAGAAGAATATATATTCTCAACTAAATATGCTTGTCCGCATTGTGGATATTCTATCGGTAAGCTTGAACCTAAACTATTTTCTTTTAATTCTCCGTCCGGAGCATGTCAAAAGTGTGACGGCTTGGGTGTGGATGAGTTTTTTGATGAAAACAAAATTATTGAGAATGCTGAACTAAGCCTTAGCAATGGAGCCATTTCAGGTTGGGATGCTAAGAATCAATTATATCACTCTATGCTAATGTCATTGGCTAAACATTTTGATGTGAATCTCGATGAAAAATATTATAAGTTACCAAAAAGTTTCAAGAAAGTTCTATTTCATGGAACGGATGAAGAAATTAATTTTACTGTTATAAAACTTAATAGAAAAACAAAAAAATTTACTACTACAACGGAAGTTAAGCCATGGGATGGGATTTGTAATATTTTTGAACGAAATTATAATAACGCATTCCGATTTAGCGTAAAAAGGTATTATGAAAGATTTCTTACTGAGAGTGTCTGCAGGGAATGTAATGGAGAAAGATTGAATATTTCTTCGAGAAATGTTTTTGTAGCCGATAAATCAATAAGTGAAGTTTCTAAATTAAATGTAGAGGAAGCAATCGAATTTTTTAATAATATTAAGCTAAGCAATATGAAAAAAAAGATTTCTGAAAAAATTATTCTTGAAATTTTATCTCGACTAAGGTTTTTAAATAATGTTGGACTAAAATATCTTACACTATCAAGGAGTGCTGAAACATTATCTGGAGGAGAGTCTCAAAGAATTAGGTTAGCGAGTCAGATAGGTTCAGGACTTACAGGTGTCATGTATGTTCTCGATGAACCATCAATAGGATTACATCAAAGAGATAATGATAAGTTACTTACTACCCTAAAGAATCTTCGTGATTTAGGTAACACAGTAATCATTGTAGAGCATGATGAGGACACAATTTTAACTTCAGATTATATAGTCGATATAGGTCCAGATGCTGGAGTACATGGTGGACAGGTAGTCTTTTCTGGAAAACCCTCAAAGTTAAAAAACATATCGTCTCATACATCAGATTTTATTACTGGTAGAAATATGATAGAAGTTCCCAGCAAACGCTTGGCTCCAAATAAAAAATGGATATCTATATTAAAAGCCAGTGCAAATAATCTTGATGATATAAATGTGAAAATTCCTATTGGGCTTCTTACGTGCATTACTGGAGTATCAGGGTCAGGAAAGTCCTCACTAGTTAATAATGTTTTATATACATCAATAGTCAATAAACTTTTAGATAATAATGAAGGCTATGTTGATTGTGATATTATCGATGGAATTGATCATATTGATAAGATTATAGACATTGATCAGAGTCCTATCGGAAGAACACCAAGATCTAACCCTGTGACATATACCGGTATATTCTCTTTAATTCGAGAAGAATTTGCCAAAAAGCCCGAATCAAAGTCAAGGGGTTATACCCCTGGCAGATTTAGCTTTAATGTAAAAGGGAAAAATAATGGAGTATGTCCTCATTGTGATGGACAAGGTCAAATAAAAGTTGAAATGCACTTTCTCTCAGATGTTTATGTACAATGTGAAAAATGTAATGGCAGGAGATATAACGATGAAACGCTTGAAATAAAATTAAATGATAAAGATATAAGTGATGTTCTAGATATGACGGTTGAGGAAGCATTAGGATTTTTCAAAAATTATCCAAGAATTTATAAAAAACTAGTAATCCTTTCTGATGTAGGTCTGGGCTATATTAAATTAGGCCAGAGCGCTATCACACTGTCTGGTGGAGAAGCACAAAGGATAAAACTTGCTAAAGAGTTAATTAGGCCCGACACAGGGCATACTCTTTATGTTTTGGATGAACCAACAACCGGCTTACATAGTTATGATGTAAAAAATTTATTAAAAGTATTAGATAGGTTAAAAGAAAAAGGCAATACTTTAATTATTATTGAACATAATCTTGATGTAATTAAGACAGCAGATTGGATTATTGACTTGGGACCAGAGGGCGGAAATGGTGGTGGTAAAGTCATAGGAGCTGGAACACCTGAAGATTTAATAGGGACTAAAGAATCTTATACTGGACAGTATTTAAGAAATAAGATTTGAAATTATTCTGATAAAAGCACATATGCCACAGGTGATGCGTCACCGAGTTTGTGTCCTTTTTTTAATACTCTTAGGTAACCACCTGGTCTACTTTTAAATCTAGGTCCAAGAACTTCAAAAAGTTTTTTAACAATCCTTTTATCGCCAATTCTTGAATATGCTAACCTTCTTCTCATTAAAGTATCATTTTTTGCAAGTGTAATTAGTGGTTCTGCGGTCTTTCTAAGCTCTTTGGCTTTTGCTAATGATGTCTCGATATGTTCATGATCAAACAATGATATAGCCATATTTTTAAACATAGCTTTTCTATGAGATGAATTTCTATTTAGTTGTCTGCCTGATTTCTTATGTCGCATTATCTTTTTTCAATATTTTTAGGTGGCCAGTCTTCTATTGTTTGACCAAGAGTTAAACTGTGAGTTGATAATACATCTTTTATTTCTGTAAGTGATTTTTTTCCTAAGTTAGGAGTTTTTAATAGTTCATTTTCACTTCTTTGAACCAAGTCACCTATGTAATGAATATTCTCAGCTTTTAAACAATTTGCAGATCTTACTGTTAACTCTAGATCATCGACAGGTCTTAATAGGACTGGATCAATATGATTCTCATCAACTTCATCTTGCGTGTCATTTTTTATTTCCAAAGCACTAAATACTTCTAGTTGTTCTCTAAGTATTTTTCCTGCAGTTCTTATTGCATCCTCAGGATCAATAGTTTCATTCGTTTCAAGCTCTATAATTAATTTATCTAAATCAGCTCTTTGCTTTACTCTAGCATTATCAACACTATATGAAACTTTCTCTACTGGAGTGAATGATGCATCTATTTGCATTTTACCAATTCCTAAATCCTCTAATTCATTAAATTTTCTCTTAACTGCTGGCTGATAGCCTTTTCCTTGGGAAATTGTCAGATTGATCACAAGTTCAGTTTTATCATTTGTCATGTTGGCAATACAGAAATCTGGATTTTTTATTTCTAAGTTTGGATGGTCTTCAATATCAGATGCAAGTATTGGCCCCTTACCTTTTTTTCTAAGCACAACTTCAATTTTATCTTTTTCATGTAGGACTAGGGCTAACTTTTTAATATTAAGCAAAATTTCTAATACATCTTCTTGTACACCATCAATTGTGCTGTACTCATGAAGAATATTATCAATTGATACTTCAGTAACAGCACTCCCGGGCATAGAGGACAATAGCACTCTTCTTAGTGCATTACCTAGAGTATGACCGAATCCTCTTTCTAAGGGTTGTATTATAATTTTAGATTTTGAATTTGATATCATTTCAATATCAACTAAGTTTGGTTTTAGAAATGTGATAGTGTTCATATTTTACCTGCTATTTTGAGTATAATTCTACAATTAGTGATTCGTTAATTTCTTTTGGAAGCTCAGATCTTTCCGGCGCTCGTAAGTAAGTTGCTACTAGGCTTTTAGTATCGACATCAATCCAGTCACTCGAGTTACGATTTTCTGCAACTGATAATGCAAATTGGATGCGAGTCTGCTCTTTACTTTTATTTCTGACTGATATTTTATCTGTTAATTGGACCTGATAAGAGGGTATGTTTATTATGCTTCCATTAACTTCAATATTCTTGTGGTTAACAAGTTGTCTTGATTCTGCCCTAGTTGACCCAAACCCTGATCTGTATACGACATTGTCAAGTCTAGACTCTAAATATGTAAGAAGATTTTCTCCTGTGGAGCCTTTTTTACTAGCAGATTTTTTATAATAATTTCTGAATTGCTTTTCAAGAATACCATATAATCTTTTAACTTTTTGCTTTTCTCTTAACTGAAGGGCGTAATCGGAAAGTTTCTCTCTACGTTCTCCGACAATACCGGGTTTTCTATCTAGATTACATTTTGTATCAAGTGCTCTTGACCCAGATTTCAAATACAGGTCGGTTCCTTCTCGCCTCATTAATTTACATTTAGATCCTGTAAACTTAGCCATTAGACTCTCCTCTTTTTAGGTGGTCTGCAACCATTGTGTGGCAAAGGCGTAATGTCTTTAATATTAGTTATTTTATAACCAACACTATTCAATGCCCTGACAGCTGAATCTCTTCCTGGCCCCGGACCTTTGACAAGAACTTCAAGGCTTTTGATTCCAAATTCTGTTGCTTTTTGTCCTGCTTTTTCAGCTGCAATTTGTGCAGCAAATGGAGTGCTTTTTCTTGAACCTCTGAAGCCTGAGCCTCCAGATGTTGCCCATGCTAACGTGTTTCCTTGTTTATCAGTAATCGTCACAATTGTGTTATTAAATGACGCATTTATGTGCGCAACACCTTCATTGACAATTTTTTTAACTTTTTTCTTCTTAGTTTTATTTACCATTTTATTTTGCTTTTAGTAATTTCCTTGGTCCTTTACGTGTTCTACTATTATTTTTTGTTTTTTGTCCTCTAAGAGGTAATCCTTTTCTGTGTCTGATCCCTCTATATGATCCGATATCCATTAAACGTTTTATATTGATTGAGTTTTCTCTTCTAAGGTCCCCTTCAAGTTGATATTCCTCGATAAACTGTCTTATTATTTCTAACTCTTTCTCGTCTAAGTCTTTTACTTTTTTAGTAGCTTCGATTCCTACTTTCTCACAAATTAGTTTTGCTCGTGTATCTCCGATTCCATAAACTGATGTTAGAGCAATCCATATATGTTTATGATTCTGTAAGTTTATTCCTGCTATTCTTGCCATTTTTATCTCTGAGCGTAAATTCTATATTTCATTGGTTATTAATACAACTAATATATTATCCCTGCCTTTGTTTATGTCTAGGATCTTTGCATATAACCCTTACAACACGATTTCTTCTGATTATTCTGCAGTTTCTACACATTTTTTTAACTGAAGCTCTAACTTTCATCGGATGCCTCCTCCTATGCCTCTAAGATTAGCTTTTTTCATCATGCCTTCGTATTGTTGTGACATGAGATGTGATTGGACTTGAGCCATTAAATCCATAACAACCACAACAACAATTAATAAGGATGTACCTCCAAAATAAAAAGGGACATTGAAATAGAGAATCAAAAATTCTGGCAACAAACAGACTCCTGTTATGTACATTGCTCCAACCGTAGTAAGTTTGGTTGTAATGCCATCAATATATTTGGCTGTTTGCTCTCCGGGTCTTATGCCTGGTATAAAAGCTCCAGATTTTTTTAGATTATCAGCTGTTTCTCTAGGATTGAAAACTAGAGCAGTGTAGAAGAAACAGAAAAATATAATTGCTAAAGCATATAGTATTATATAAGGTGGCTGTCCTGGTGATAATGTCATAGCAATTTTATTAATTATACTATCCGGTGAGCCTGCGCTAGACCAACTTGCTATTGTTGCTGGAAATAAGATGATAGCAGATGCAAATATCGCTGGGATAACACCAGCCATATTGATTTTCAATGGAAGAAAACTACTTTGAGCAGCATACATTTTACGACCTTGCATTTTTCTTGCATAGTTTATTGGTATCTTTCTTTGGCCACGCTCAATATAAACAACAAACGCAGTTATAGCTAGTGCTAATATAAATATAAGAATTACGCTAAAATTCTGAATCTCCCCATTCCTAGCTAATTCTATTGTTCCTCCAATAGCTGATGGTAGGCCTGCTACAATCCCTGCAAAAATAATAATAGATATCCCGTTTCCAATACCTCTTTCTGTGATTTGCTCACCTAGCCATATCAAAAACATTGTACCAGTTACCAGTGTAACTACACCTGTAATAAAAAACCCTAGGCCAGGATCTAGTACTAAAGTCGTAGAGGATGTATTTTGATTCATTAATGCATTCATTACGCCCATCGACTGAAGAAGTGCTAAAGCAAGTGTAAAATACCTAGTATATTTTGTGATCGTTTTTCTTCCTCGCTCTCCCTCTTTCCTAAGCTGTATTAAAGGAGTATATATATGTGTCATCATCTGTATGATAATAGAAGCAGATATATATGGCATAACACCTAGTGCAAAGATAGACATTCTCGATAGCGCTCCACCCGAAAACATATTGAACATATCAAGAATACTCCCTCTTTGTTGTTCAAAAAGAAAGCTCATTACAGCTGGATCAATACCAGGGAGCGTTATAAAGCTTCCTAATCTGAAAACTATTAAAGCAAAGATTACAAAAAATATTCTTTGTCTGATTTCAGAAGATTTTGTTAGTCCACCTAGCCCAGGTGATATATTTGAAGCAGATTTAGACATTACTTGATGAACTCCATCACTGATTTAGTTGCTCGTATATCAATCAGTTTTTTCTTTGAGGATATCGTTACTGGTCCAATCACTTTTACCTTTGTAGCTTTATTATTAATAAGCTTATATTTTTTTAATAATGCAATTGTAATGTCTGTTTCAGAAATCTTATCTAAGTAATCATACTTTAGTTCTACAGTGTTTATGTTTTTCATCGAAGTGAATCCAACTTTTGGCAATCTTCTTTGAAGGGGCATTTGACCGCCCTCAAACCCAACTTGTACTTTACCACCAGTACGAGACTTTTGACCTTTATGTCCTCTGCCACAAGTTTTACCCGTGCCAGAAGCCATTCCTCTGCCAACTCTTTTTTTAGTATGCTTCGACTCTCGTTTTAATTTAATTTCATTAAGCATTTTTCTACTCTTTTATTTTCTCTACACTAACCATATGTTTCACGGTGTTGATCATCCCAAGATTTTCAGGAGTTGACTCTATTATTTTAGAATCTCTTACTCTTCTTAATCCTAATCCTTTTACGCAAGCTATCTGTTTTTTTGTTTTACCAATTAAACTAAGTCTTTGTGATATTCTAATTTTCTTCATAATCTTTCTATAGTTCGTTAGTTTTTTTACCTCTTTTCAGAGCAACTTGTGCAGGATAGTACATAGACTCCAGCCCTTTTACTGTCGCTTTGACTACATTAATAGGATTTGTAGATCCGATACTTTTTGCTAATACATTATGTATGCCTGTAGCTTCAAATACAGCTCTCATCGCACCACCAGCAATTACTCCTGTACCTTCTGCAGCTGGTTGCATATATACTTTAGCAGAACCATGTTCGTGTGTAATGGCATGGTGAAGTGTTCCTTTTTTTAAAGATACAGAGATCATGCTTTTCTTGGCTTTTTCCATAGCCTTTTGAATAGCTATGGGTACTTCTTTAGCTTTTCCATAACCATAGCCAACTCTTCCGTGACCATCGCCAACAACGGTCAAAGCTGTAAAACCAAACTGTCTACCACCTTTTACTACCTTGGCTACACGATTCACAGCCACAAGTTTTTCGATATAATCTGAATTTCTTTCTTCTGATGCCATTATATTTTTACTCCATTCTCTCTAAGTGCCTCTGCGACAGCTTTAATTCTTCCGTGATACCTGTAACCAGATCTATCAAATGCCACATTAGTTATTTTTGCTTTTTTAATGTATGCGGCCATTTTATTACCTACTCCTTTTGCGCTTTCAATATTATTAGCTTTAGATTTATTACTTTTTTCATTAGTAGATATAGTTGTGATAACTTTATCCCCAGTTGGTGAGATTAATTGCAGATACATATGCTGGATAGATCTATGTACACTAATCCTATGATTACCGGATTCCCTAATTTTAGCTCTTGTCTTAGTAGCTCTTCTAATTCTTTGATCATTTTTATTTTTCAAATTAGCTCTTATCATTTTTTCTTAGCCTCTTTTTTGACTATCTCTTCATCAGAATATTTGATTCCTTTTCCTTTGTATGGCTCGGGTGGTCTAACAGACCTTATATCTGCTGCCACTTGCCCAACTTTTTGTTTATCAATGCCTGTAATTACAATTTCAGTCTGAGAAGGAGTTTCAATGGTTATTCCTTTAGGTATTTCAAAATGAACTGGATGTGAATATCCAACTGTTAATTCAACTTTAAGTTTATCTGCTTTCGCCCTGTAACCAACACCTACCAATAATAATTTTTTTTCCCAACCTTTGGATACGCCAGTGACCATATTTGATAGTAAAGATCGTGTTGTTCCACTCATTGCTGTAGATTCAGACTTTGTAGATACTCTAATTAGGTTATCTGATTGCTCCACTATCACATCACTCGGTTTAGTGAATTCTAGAGAGCCTTTTGGTCCTTGAATATTTATTAAATTATCTTTTAAATCAAATTTTACGTCTGATATTAATTCAATTGGTTTGCTAGCTATCTTTGACATACTTTTAAGAGATATAACAAATTATCTCTCCTCCACATTTTTTTTCTTTGGCAACCTTACCGGTCATTAAGCCATGAGATGTTGAAACTATGCATATCCCAAGTCCATTTTTCACTAAAGGGATCTCATTTGAAGACTTATAAATTCTTAGACCAGGTCGACTTATTCTTTGGATGAAATCAATTACAGGCTTACCGTCATAGTATTTTAGATCTACTATGATATTTTTATATTCGCTTTCTTCAATATTAATCCCATCTATGTAGCCTTCTTCAAGCATGACCTTACATAGCGCCTCTTTCATCTTAGAATAAGGTATAGAAACTTTTTCTTTATTAGACATTTGACCATTACGTATTCTTGTAAGTAAATCAGATATTGTGTCATTCATGCTCATAGTGTTTACCAGCTCGCTTTTGTTAGACCAGGGATCAAACCTTGCATTGCCATTTCCCTTAATTTAGTTCTTCCCAATGTAAATTTTCTATACACGCCTCTAGGTCTTCCAGTAAGTGCACACCTATTACGTTTTCTTACCGCAAGAGCATTTAAAGGAATCTTTTGTAGTTTAGTTCTTAAAGCCATAGACTCCTCATCGGTTGTATTTTTGTCTTTTAGTTTATCTTTAATCATATTAATTTTAGTGAGGTATTTCTTATTAAGCTTTTCTCTCTTTTTTTCTCTTTCTATCATTGATAATTTAGCCATATTATTTAAATGGAAAGTTAAATTGTTTAAATAACTCCATTGCCTCCTCATTGTTCTTTGCGGTTGTTGTGATACATATATCCAAACCTTTAATTTTATCTATTTTATCGAAATCAATTTCAGGAAAAATTATATGTTCTTTCACGCCCATTGTATAATTTCCTCTACCATCAAAAGATTTATTGCTATAGCCTCTGAAATCTCTCGTTCTTGGTAATGAGATTTTAATAAGTTTTTCAAAAAAATCATACATCATTTGATTTCTAAGGGTCACTTTGCAGCCAATAGGCATGCCCTCCCTTAACTTAAAATTAGCAATTGATTTTTTTGCGTATGTTAATACAGCTTTTTGTCCGGAGATTTGAGTTAATTCTTCTTGTGCTTTTTCTAGAATCTTCTTGTCAGAAATAGCAGATCCTAAACCCATATTTAATGTTATTTTAACTAAACGAGGCGCTTGCATGTTAGATTTGTAACTAAATCTTTCCATTAGAGCAGGTACTACATTTTCTTGGTAATATTCTTTATATGTATTCATTAGATATCTATTACCTCTTTATTTGATTTATAAATCCTAACTTTTTTACCGGACTCTAATGTTTTGAATCCGACTCTGTCCTGCTTCTTAGTCACAGGATTAAACAACATGATATTAGAAATTTCTATTGGCATCTCTTTTTCCATAATGCCCCCTTCAATGCCGGCATTTGGGTTTGGTTTTGTATGTTTTTTTACCATATTAATTGCTGACACAATACATTTATCATTGTCCATCAATCGAATTACCTCACCTTTTTTACCTTTGTCTTTTCCAGCAATAACAATCACAGAATCGCCTTTTTTTATTTTATTCATTATAAAACCTCCGGCGCTAGTGAGATAATTTTCATAAAAGTTAAATCTCTTAGTTCTCGTGTTACAGGTCCAAATATTCTTGTACCTAATGGTTCAAGTTTATTGTCTAACAGAACAACTGCATTACTATCAAATCTTATTAACGAACCGTCAGGCCTTCTAACACCTTTTTTAGTTCTTACGATCACTGCATTATATACTTCACCTTTTTTTACCTTAGCTTTTGGGATAGCATCTTTAATAGCAACTTTAATAACATCCCCCACTGATGCAAATCTTCTATGAGAACCACCAAGAACTTTGATGCACATAACTTTTCTTGCACCGCTATTATCAGCTGACTTTAGGATTGTTTGCATTTGTATCATGATTTAACCTTGATCCTCTACTAAGATCCATGTTTTTGTTTTTGATATAGGTCTACATTGCTTGATTTTAATTACGTCGCCAACTGAGCATTTATTATTTTCATCATGGATATGATATTTAGTTGATCTTTTAATATACTTCCCATTAACGGGGTGCTTAACAAGCCTTTCAACACTTACCACTGCTGATTTGTTCATTTCAGTTTTTATTACTTTTGCAACAATTGGTTTCTTTGTTTTATTTTCCATTACTCATCTCTTTTAATACTGTTTTAACTCTAGCAATACTAATCTTATTTTCTCTAAAAAGGTGTGGTTTTGGATTGAGCCCAGATCCTCTTTTGATTCTTAGTGAAAATCTTTCTTTTGCAAGTTCATCAAGAACTTGCTGAAGTTCTACTTGATCTTTTTTTCTTAATTCATCCATCTTCATCATAATGCTGTCCTCGATACAAAAGTAGTTAGAACAGGTAGCTTTGCCGCCGCTAGTCTGAATGCTTCTCTGGCAATTTCTTCTGTAACTCCTTCCATTTCATACAAAACTTTACCTGGCTGTACTTTAGAAACCCAATATTCTACGTTTCCTTTTCCTTTACCCATTCTTACTTCAATCGGCTTTTTGGTTATTGGAACATCTGGGAAGATTCTTATCCAGATTTTACCGCCACGTTTAATATATCTTGTCATAGCCCTTCTAGCTGCCTCTATCTGTCTTGCCGTAACTCTGCCTCGTGTTGTCGCTTTTAAGCCAAATTCACCAAAACTCACTTTAGCGCCTGAAGTAGCAAAACCTCTAAGTCTTCCTTTTTGTTGTTTCCTATACTTTGTCTTTTTTGGTTGTAGCATTATTTATTATTTATTATTTTTATTTGTTTTCTTGTTATTTTCTTCTTGGATTTCAGGTTCTGGATATATCCACACTTTCACACCTATAATCCCATAGGTCGTTAAAGCTTCAGCAAATCCATAATCAATAGCTGCGTCTAATGTGTGAAGAGGCACTCTTCCTTCTCTGTACCATTCACTTCTAGCTATTTCAGCACCGTTGAGTCTGCCAGCAACATTTACTTTTATTCCTAATGCTCCTAACCTCATAGTGTTTGTAACAGCTCTTTTCATTGCCCTTCTATACATGATTCTTCGTTCTAGTTGCTGTGTGATTCCTTCAGCAACAAGCTGTGCATTTAATTCTGGTTTTTTAATTTCTTTGACATTTACTTTTACCATCGATTTTTCAACCTTAAGTATGGATGATATCTTGCCTCTAAATTTCTCTATATCCTCACCTTTTTTGCCAATAACTATTCCAGGACGGGAGGTATAGATAGTTATAATCGCCTCTTTAGTTGGTCTTTCAATTACGATCTTACTAACTGATGCATTTTTTAATTCAGATTTAAGGTAATCACGTATACGATAATCCTCTAGTAAATAACCAGAGAAGTCTTTACTATTAGCATACCACTTAGAGGAATACTCAGTTGATATTCCTAATCTAAAACCTGTTGGATGTACCTTTTGTCCCATTATTTTTCCTCTTTATCACTTACTACAATTGTAATATGACTTGTTCTTTTT
>MDTG01393595.1_pt1 | contig 39470 bp, 32 predicted proteins | sample 811421 | NCBI WGS metagenome assembly MDTG01 (sample SAMN05326645, study PRJNA326480) | marine metagenome | isolation source: seawater | place: Pacific Ocean: South East | collected 2011 | reverse complement strand
TCCGGTCCTCGATTGTATCGGGCTCCACGGCGTTTAGAAGATGTCCCTCGGCGCTGCCACCCTCCGTCTCAATCTCGGCGACCAGAGCATCTAGCCCTATTCCATTGCTACGCCGGCAAAGCACCGCGTGATAGCCCTCGCGGGCGAACCGCTTGGCCACATGGCCACCGATACCGGCGCCGGCGCCGGCGACGAAGATAAGGGGTTTCATGGAGCCTCTCCCAATCTATACCAACGGATGAGTATCAACGTACTATCTCAGGAAAGGCAAATTTCAGCGTTTCGCAGCTATCTTCATAGAATTAGGGAGAAATACACTGGCAGAGCGACGCAAATGACTAGTGCGGTGCTGAGCTCCTATAAAAATGGCTAATGGAAAGGCCAATTATCGATCGGCCAGAAAAACCGATGCGCATCGTCATTATGAAACGAAAAATCGAGGGCAAGATACGCCCGACCTTGGTCAGTGAGAACACCGCAGCGGCCCTACAAGGATTAACTATGGGCCAGCTTCGCCAACACGGGTGTCCAGATCAGGCCGATCAGTCCTTCTTTAGAAGGTGGTCGTTGACGCAGTTCTTCAACACACCATCGGCCAGATAGCTGATTACGGTCTGGGCCGCCTTCTCGCGGCAATCACGCGCTCCGTCCGGGCTGAACCAAGCGACATGGGAAGTAACGACGACGCGCCCTTCGGTCCAATCCTCGCCGGCCTTAAGGGCCATAAACAGGGGATGATCCGGCTCTGGCGGCTCTTTTGGAAGGACATCCAAGCCGGCTGCCGCGATCTTGTTCGCCTTAAGGGCCTCGGTCACTGCATCCAGGTCGACCACCCGCCCCCGCGCTGTGGTGATCAGGATTGCCTCGTCCTTCATGCAAGAGAAGGCCTGGCCGCTGATCATGCTGTCGGTCTCCGGCGTGAGCGGCGTGTGAACGCTAACCACATCCGCTTCGCGCAGCAAATCTTCCAGCGTATCGCGGCGTTCGAAGCCCACCGACTGGTCCTTGCCGTCCAGCACATAAGGGTCGTAGAAAATCACATTCATGCCCAGGGCCCTTGCGCGTAGACCCGCCGCGGTACCGATCCGCCCGCAGCCGACGATCCCAAACGTGGCGCCGCGTACCCGGCGCATTTGCGGAATGTTTATGGTTTTCCAATTCCCAACGGGATCGGCAACTATATTGTTATGGACCTGCACGATTCCGCGCGTGAGGCTCAGCATCAGGCCGATGGCGTGATCGGCCACATCAGTGGTGCCGTAGTCGGGGACATTGCACGCGGGAATTCCGCGCTTGCCAGCTTCCTCAATATCCAAGGCATCAAAACCGACCCCCATACGCAGAATCATCTTCGCATTCTTGGCCCGATCCAGCATCTCCTTGTCACAGCGCAGCCGGCCCCAGACCATAAGGGCGTCAGCCGATTCCCAAACCTCGTCGGCAATATCCGCCTGGGTCGGCGCCTGGAATGGTTTGATGGTGGCGCGGTCACCGAAAACAGCCTGTTCAATTTCCGCGGCACCTGCATAACGGGCGTCGGGCATGACGACGATCATTGGCATTGTTCCTCAGTTGAATGAACGCCAGAGCATCCGGCAAAAGCCACTTGGGATCAAGGGGCGCGGGGTCAAAATTGTTTAATCGGCCACCAACCACATGTGCCCTGCTTTTTGCTTCATAGACAGATTTTAATTAAGAAACGTCAATTGAGGAGGATATGTATGTGCCAATGGCCAGATTACGCCAGACTGCCTGGAACGATAATAACCTCAGAACCCTAGCGCTCCATATCCGCGCATCGCCATCCTTTGGACACCTATGGACCTCGACGGGGATATCGGTTGGCGAGGTGAATTTCCATCCTTCCTCCCACGGGAAAGCCGTTCATGCACAACGATTTGATCGCCAAATTCAAGCTGGACCAGAGGAATCTTACACTCGCCATCGACCCTGATCTTTTCTCCTATATTCAGGGATCAAAGAGCTCGCAAAGTATGTTCTTCCTTATTACATAACACGGTCTGTAGGCAGATCCGGAGAGTACCCTCGCACGAGCTTCCCGCCTCATCCTCGATCAAATTAACATGGCGCGCATCGATCAACACTTGGAAGCGACCGAGGGCAGAACCAGCCAAGTTTCGTTCACCTTGGTGCGCGGCGCCTCAGATTGAAGGCTTACCCTTTTCGGACAGGGCAATACCGCCCAATACCAAGACCATCGCCAGGCCGTGGAACAGTTCGAACGGTTCGCTCAAGACCACTACCGCCAGGGCCGCCGCAAACAAAGGCACCAGATTGACGAAAACTCCCGCCCGACCAGGCCCGATGATGCCGACGCCCAGCATAAAAAACACCTGCGCCAGAAACGAGGGTAAAAGCGCCACCAGCACAATCACACCCCAACCAAAAGCCGTAGGCCATTGAAAATCGCCTAACGCCATTTCCATAACCGCCAACGGCACCGAGGTTATGAAGGCGACGATTGCCATCAACCCGAATAGCCCAAGCGGCGACACTGCCGGCCGGTTACGCAGCGCTACTGTATATCCCGCATAGAACATACAGGCCACAATCATAAGAGCATCCCCGGGGTTGATGGCGATCGCGGCCAATTGACCTAAATCACCTCGGATGGCCACAACCACTACTCCACCCATGGTTATCAGAACGCCAACAGCCTGCAGCCATGTCACCGGCGTGCTATACAGAAAGAATGCACCGGCCATTACGATGCCGGGAATGGCGCCCTGCAGGATACCGATATTAATAGCCGTGGTATGATGGGCTGCTACGTAGAACAAGCTATTGAATGCGGAGAAACCAAATACAGCCGAACCGATCACCCAACCCATCCGCGACTTCAGCACCGGCCAGTCTCGCTTGAGATGATCGCGGGTGAACACCAGAACTAAAATCACAACCAAAAGCCACCGAAACGCCACGACGGCCATGGGCGACGCCTCACCCACCGCCAGCCTCCCAAAAATCGCATTCGCTCCCCAGCACATTGCCGTGGTTACTAAGAACAGATAGGCACGCCCGGTCGGAGCCGGTAGCGATGTCACAGGCGTTGACATGGATGTGAGGCTTTCTTCCAAGGTTTCGGAGAATATACTCAGAGCAGAAGGCCCCATAACTCAAGCCAAATTGCGTCAAGATCAGGAGTTGTGCCGTGTTCGGTCAACAGTTGATCTATATCCAGAGCAACGCGTCGAATTGTATTGGCGACATTCTGGCACCCCCCTTGGCTTTGCATCAGGGCGCGCGCACCTTTTCAATCGAATCCGGAAATCTTGATTGGGATCTGCCGATGGTGCAACAAGCGCCCAGTCTTGCCAGACGGCGTCATCCTGAAACCAGTCACAGACTATGTAGATGGCTGGCACCGACGGCTTCGCTACCCCTGAGTAGTCTTAGACGCGAAACCCACAGTAAATTCCGACTCAAATATCTAACATCGTTTTCTTTTCGAGCCGGACGTAAAACAGATCGAAATCCAGCCGTGGCGGGATTCAAGTGGGCTGAAGGTTCCACTACAATAGACTTCCTTTAGAGCCATTTTAACGCCTTTCCCTTGCTCACTGGGAGCCTGGGCGGGTACATTCCGCCTATGTCCTTTCAAGAAGTCCAGACACGCGTCCAGGCTTTAGCGGAAGACCTGTTGCAAGGTACAGACCTTCTATTGACGGTATCCATCGCCGCCTCCGTCGCGGCGCTGCTGTTTCTCTCTCTCTACGTGAGCAAGGGTCGCCGCGCGAACTACCTGGAGATGGAAACCCATCGCCTATCCGCCGTTGCAACACGGGCCCGGGAAATTCTGGCGACCACGCCGGACGGTCTTTTTCTATGGGACCACATTCTTGGCGGCATCACTTGTTCACGGCGCTTGGCCGTGCTGCTTGGCCTGGAAGGCGGTATCCACGCCCGCTACGATGATATCCGGGCATGCTTCAAAGGCGAATCCCTCAAGGCCCTGGAGCGCAACATTTCTTCGCTGCGCGGCACCGGCACGCCCTTCGGTATCCTACTGATCAATGAACAGCGAACCCTGGAGGCCGTCGGTGCGCGCGCCGAGACGGAGGCCGGGGAACCAGTGGCCGATATTGTCTGGGTTCGGGACGTGACGGATATCGCCATTGGCGGCCATACCGTCGACGCGGCCCAACCACCGCAACCGGAACAAGCAAATTCCTCGGGCCTTGATGATCGGCATCTTTCGGCCCTGCTAGACACCATGCCTATACCCATTTGGCTGCGTGATTCTTCGCTGCGCATCGCCTTTACCAACCATGCCGCTCAGGCCGTGGCTGATCCTGATCCGCGCATGGCAGAGGTCGCGCGAGCACGAGGCGAGGGCTATACAGAACGGCGGCTTTTGGATGTCGACGGCGTTGCTCAGTTGATGGACGTGACAGAAATCTCCCTTGGCGCCTCCGGAGAAGCGCTTGCCAACGGCGAAAGACCAGGCGGCTCCATCGGTTTCGCTATCGACCGGTCCGAGCGGGAAGAAGCGGAAGCAGGCCTGAAGCACCAGACCCTGGCCCGTGACGCGGTCCTGCAAACGATGGGCAACGCCATCGCCATCTTCGATGCAGACCAACGGCTCGACTTCGCCAACAATGCCTATGCAGATCTTTTCGGCATCGACCGCCTTTGGCTCGCTGACAAACCCATATTCGGCGACATCCTGGACCGCCAACGAGAGGTCCGCACCTTGCCTGAAGTGGCAGATTTTCGGGTGTTCAAGGCAGAATTGGCTGCACACTTCGGAGGCCTTAAGGAACCGCTCAGCGAACTCATGCACCTTCCAGATGGTCGGACGCTACGGCAGAACATCGCACCCCAAGCGAACGGCGGCCTGATCTTCGCCTTCGATGACGTTTCTCAGCAGTTAGGCCTGGAACGGTCCATGAAGGAAGCCGGCGCCGTGCAACGCGAGACCCTGGATAATCTTAACGAAGGTGTGGCCGTGTTTGGCTCTGACGGTCGGTTGAAATTATTTAATCCGGTCTATGCCCGCTTATGGAAGTTGGACCCGAGCCTGCTAAGTACGGAGCCACATGCTTCCGAGGTCATCGACCGAACCCGCGTCCTACACGCTCCGCCCGATGAAAAGGAAAACTGGACGGACGAGACCTGGCGCCACCATCGCGATTTGCTTGCTGCGCAAATGCTGTCGCGGGCCGCCACCTCGGGACAGATGCGGCTCACCAACGGCACCGTGGTCGACCACGCCAGTGTTCCCTTGCCAGACGGCGCCGTGCTGTTGTCTTATCTGGACGTGACCGACAGCGCACGAGTCGAGGCCGCACTCCGCGAACGAGCCGAGGCATTCCAGGAAGCAAACCGGCTAAAGACGGAGTTCATCGCAAATGTTTCCTATGAGGTCCGAACCCCATTAAACACGGTAATCGGCTTCGCCGACATGCTATCTCAAAACCTTTTCGGCGCGCTCAATGCCCGCCAATCCGAGTATGCAAAAGGCATCCTCAAAACTTCGAAGAGCCTGGTATCCATTCTCGGCGACATCCTTGATCTGGCATCCATTGAGGCCGGCCGGCTAAAACTGGACAAGGACACATTCGACATCCATGCATTCCTGGTGTCCAGCCTGAACCTCGTGCAGGATAGCGCCCGGCGAAAGAACCAGCGCGTGGATTTCGACTGCCCACCAGATATCGGTTGGATGATCGGCGACGAGAAACGCTTAAAGCAGGTCTTGTTCAATCTTCTCAGCAACGCCGTCAGCTATACCCCACCACAAGGGGAAATCCGATTGAAGGCGCGCCGCCGCGGCGCCGCGATGGAAATTTCTGTAAGTGATTCCGGCATCGGTATACCGGCTGAGGGCCGTGAGCGCTTGTTCCGCCCGTTTGAGCAAGGTGACGGCCGCCCCAATGTTGACAGCCATGACGCAGAAACCTCGGGCACGGGACTGGGCCTCTCCATTGCCCGCAATTTAATCGATTTGCACGGCGGCACCTTAGACCTACGGTCTCAACCAGGCCGTGGCACTACGGTGTCCTGTCACCTGCCTACTGGCGACGCGGGCGAGACAAGCGCGCCGCCGGCTCAGCCTGGGTCACAACTCGACCCAAACCCCGACGCGCAGCCAGCGGCAAAGAAAAAACAAATCGACGCCCAGGTCCTCCTGGACGATGCCGATGCCAAAGAGTTTTTGGATTGATAGGACCCAGCGGAGCCGCCCGGTGATCGCCGACGAAAACAGTTTGGACTTGGCTTTGGTTGACGAAATTGAAACCGAGGCGTTGGCCGTTCGCCTATCCGCAGCGGTTGGTCCGGGCGACGTTATTGCCCTGTTCGGCAACCTGGGTATGGGAAAATCGGTGTTCGCACGGGCTTTTATCCGCGCCTATGCGGGTATTGATGAAGACATTCCCAGTCCCACTTTCACGCTTGTGCAGGTCTACACGGCCGATGCGGCGCCCGTATTCCATTTCGATCTTTACCGCTTGGAAGCACCTGAAGAGGTCCTGGAACTGGGTATCGAAGAGGCCTTTACAGAGGGTATTTCCCTGATCGAATGGCCAGAGCGACTAGGCGGTTGGATGCCGGAAAACCGGCTGGAAATCCACTTGACGGCTGGCGACCGGGAAACCGCTCGCAAGGTCCGCCTTATCGGCTTTGGGTATTGGCAGGCGCGTTTAATTGACGGGATCGGTGACGGAGCCATGCATGTCTGATCGCGAGGATCAAATCATCTCGTTTCTGAAGGCCAATGGATGGGACCCATCGGCACGCCGTCCGTTGGCCGACGATGCGTCCTTTCGCCGCTATGAGCGGTTGCGTGAGGGAATGCGGACAGCAGTCCTCATGGACGCACCGCCGCCCCAAGAGGATGTCCGGCCCTTCATAGCAATGTCCCGGCATTTGGTTGCGCTTGGCTATTCCGCGCCCTGCATAACAGCAGAGAACCTGAAAGATGGATTGCTAATTCTGGAAGACCTAGGTGATCATACCTACACTCGAGTCCTCTCTGAAACACCGGAACGTGAAGTGGACCTCTACTCCAAGGCGGTCGATCTATTGATCGACCTGCATGGACGACCGGCCGCTGAAAGCATCCCGCCCGGGCTTACAACATATGACGTGGAATTACTGAACCAGGAAGCACTACTTCTTCCCGATTGGTTTCTGCCAGCGATCACGGGCAGACCAACACCAGCGCCAATCCGCGCCAGTTACCTGGCCGCCTGGCGCGACAGCCTAACGCAGGCGACCAGCCGTCCGCCAACACTTGTTCTACGCGATTTTCATGTCGACAACCTCATGTGGCTTGTAAACCGCAATGGCAATCAGGCCTGCGGCCTGCTCGACTTCCAGGACGCGGTCGCTGGACCGGCCGCCTATGATCTCATGTCGCTCCTTGAGGATGCCCGACGCGACATAGCATCCGATCTCGTTGCAACCATGATGGAGCGCTACTTGGCTGCCTTCCCCGCTCTCGACCGAGACGCTTTCCGGGCAGCCTTTACCATTCTGGCCGCACAACGCCACGCGAAGGTAATCGGTATCTTCACGCGGCTCTGCATACGGGATGCAAAATCTGCCTATCTGTTGCATATTCCCCGGATCTGGAGATTGCTGGACGCGAGCCTGAAGCACCCAGCCCTTGATGCCGTTGCAACCTGGTTCGCCGAACATGTGCCGCCAAACCTGAGGATAATACCACCGCGCCTGACGAGACAGCCATGAATGCCAAGGATAATAAAAAGACAACGGCGATAGTTGAAGCTCCTCAATGCGCCATGATCCTGGCCGCCGGCCGCGGCCTGCGCATGCGGCCAATCACCGACAAGACGCCAAAGCCAATGATCAAGGTAAATGGTCAGCCGATATTGACCCACGCCCTGCAGCGCCTGGAGGCTGTAGGCGTCACGGACGTAGTCATCAATACGCATCACCTCGCCGACAAAATTGAGCGCTATTATAAGGACTACGATGGCGCCGCCCTACATTTTTCGCGCGAGGAAAATCTTTTAGAAACGGGCGGCGGAGTGAAGAAAGCTCTGTCCATGCTTGGTGATGAACCGTTCTTCGTAGTCAATAGTGATGCCTTCTGGCTGAACGGCCCAACGGATGCCCTTGCGCGCCTGGCCATGCAATGGGCGCCCGACAAGATGGACGCGCTCTTGATGTTGCATTCCACAGTTGACGCCTATGGGTATGACGGTTTGGGCGACTTCCGATGCGAGGCCGATGGGAAGCTTATTCGCCGTGCCGAACAAGAAGTGGCCTCTTGGCTATTCACTGGTGTGCAGATCCTCGATCCAAAAACTCTTCGGAATGCGCCAAAGGGTTCTTTTTCACTCAATTGGGTTTACGATCGAGCGTTGGAGGAGGATCGCCTGTTCGGCATGATTCATGACGGGGAATGGTTCCACATCGGCACCCCCGACGGCCTAAACGAAGCGGAGGACTACATGCAAACGACCTTCGCTGAGACCAAACACAGGTAAACTCGTTGCAGAACGACCCGGCCAAACTCAGCATCTACACCATTCCCGCAAGCCTGCCGTTCGTCGATAGCCTTGCATCCGGAATCCGTACCCAATTCGGCGACATACCAGACGCGCTGTCTGCCGCCACGATTTTGCTGCCCACGCGCCGCGCCTGCCGTACCTTACGCGATGCGTTCTTGCGCGACAGCGGCGGAACGCCAGTTCTTCTGCCGCGCTTGCTGCCACTTGGTGATTTGGATGAGGATGAGCTTCTCATCGGCTTATCGGGGCTAAAGGGCACAGATGCCGGATTTGGCGGTGAGGCGGCCATTTCGATCTCGTCAGCAATCTCCGGCATGCGTCGCCAACTGCTTCTGACCCGCCTGATACTGGCACAAAAGGATACCGCGATCACTCCCGACCAAGCTGCGCGCCTAGCCCATGAACTAGCCCAGCTTCTTGATCAGGTGCACACCGAACGGGGCAGTTTTGATCAGCTGCAGGACCTGGTCCCAGAGGACTTTGCCAGCCATTGGCAGGTAACTCTGGATTTTCTTGAGGTAATCACCGACGTCTGGCCTAATTTTTTAGCCGCCGAAGGAAGCCTCGATCCGGCCGATCGTCGCAACCGGCTTTTGGAAGCTCGCGCACAGCTGTGGCAGAATGCACCGCCCTGCGACATGGTGATCGCGGCCGGGTCCACGGGCTCAATTCCGGCGACGGCGGATTTACTGTCCGTGATCGCGCGCCTGCCCAGAGGCGAGGTTATCCTGCCGGGTCTCGACCTGACGACGGGCGACTCGACGTGGCAGCTCCTGGACCCAACTCATCCGCAGTTCGGGATGTCACAACTCCTCAAACAGATGGGCGTTTCACGCGAAGAAGTCGCGGTATGGCCATACCTCAGCGCCAAACCGACTCTCAGCCGCGAATTGTTGATTAATGCGGCCCTTTCGCCAGCAGCTGCCCCATCATCCGTGCCAAATCTACTCTCTCTTGATGATGCATTGGAGGGCATCGATCGGATCGATTGCCCCGGCCCCCGCGAGGAAGCGACGGCAATCGCCCTGGCCATGCGCGAGGTTTTGGAAACTCCGGGCCAAACTGCCGCCCTAGTAACGCCGGACCGTAGCTTGGCGCGCCGGGTCACCGCAGAGTTGAAGCGATGGCGGATCGACGTCGATGATTCCGCTGGCGTACCCCTGGCTCAGACACCCACCGGGGTATTTTTGCGCCTGACCGCCAACGCGGTGGCCGAAGACCTGGCGCCCATCGCTTTGCTCGCCTTGTTAAAACACCCCCTAGCCGCCGCCGGCTATGCACCAGACACATTGCGGGGCCTGGCGCGGGGGCTAGAGACCTCAATCTTGCGCGGCCCCCGGCCGAGCCCAGGAATCGCCGGCCTTCTGGACGCTTTGCCCGAAGGAGAGTCCGAACTCAAGGTCTTCCTCGAACGCCTATCCGAGATACTTGCGCCCTTGTTGACACTTCCTCCTGATGAGGAACTTTCGCTCGTCGCGATCACGCGTCGCCATGTTCATTGCGCGGAAGCCCTGGCCGCCACCGATTGTATACCCGGACACGATCGGTTGTGGGCAGGTGACGCCGGTGAACAATCGGCCAGGTTCATCGCCGAGATTCTTGAAACTGGCGACGCCGTAGACGTGCTGCCTGACCGCTTTGCGGCACTTTTCGGAACCCTTATGGAGGGACGCGTGGTGCGACCACGCTTCGGCGCCCATCCTCGCCTCGCTATCTGGGGACCTATGGAGGCGCGGTTGCAAAGTGCCAACCTATTGGTCCTCGGGGGCCTTAACGAAGGCACCTGGCCGGTAGAAACCCCGGCCAGCCCCTGGATGAGCCGCCCTATGACAGCCGCATTCGGCCTCCCCCTTCCAGAGCGACGGATCGGCCTGTCTGCTCATGATTTCGTCCAAGGACTGAGTTCCCGGACAGTATTGCTGACCCGCGCAGAACGGATTGATGGAACACCAACGGTTCCTTGTCGCTGGCTGCGGCGCATCGACAATCTGCTGGCTCGACTTGGGAGGACAGCCGGTTTGACACGGTCGACGCGGTGGCTGGATTGGGTGGACGCCGTGGATCGGCCTACGGCCCCAGTGAATGTCGCTGCACCGCGGCCAACCCCACCCGCCGAAGCGCGCCCCTCACAGCTTTCCGTCACCCAGGTGGAAAGCCTCATTCGAGACCCCTATGCTATCTATGCCAAGCATATCCTAGCGCTGAGGCCGTTAGACCCCATTGATTCCGATCCGAGTGTCGCCGATCGGGGCACGATCATACACGGCATATTGGATCAGTTTATTTCCTCCCATCCCGAAGATCTCCCGCCCAACGCGGAACAGACGTTACTGGAAATTGGCCGCCAGCATTTCGACGCTTATATGTCCCGGCCGGGCATCCGGGCTTTCTGGTGGCCCCGGTTTCAGCGTATAGCAGCGTGGTTCATCGAAAACGAACGCCGGCGTCGAAAGGCGGGATGGCGCACCGTTGCCACCGAAACGGACGGCGTGCGCATCTTCGATGGCCTGCGAATGTCGTTCACCCTCAAGGCCCGAGCCGATCGGATTGACGCTCGGACAGACCTGGGCCTCGCCATCATTGACTATAAAACTGGCCAACCACCTACAGACAAACAGGTGGCAGCGGGCCTGACGCCGCAGTTGCCGTTGGAGGCCGCAATCGCGGAAGCCGGCGGTTTTAAGGCTGCGAGAGGTTACACAGTCGAAAATTTGATTTATATGCGCCTGTCCGGAGGCCGCTATCCGGGCCAGGAACGCGCCGTCAAGCTGGACTTGGAAACTACCGTCACAGACGCGGTCAACGGCCTGACACGCCTCATTCACAAGTACGAGGATCCAAATACTCCTTATCTCTCACAACCCCGTCCCATGTTCGCGGGCCGGTTTGGCGACTACGACCATCTGGCGCGTCTGCGGGAATGGCGCGGGCGGCGCGGCAAGTCATGACCCCAACACCGCAATCTGCCAGGGGAATGGACGCTCAGATTTTGGCCGCCGACCCTGGGCAATCTGTATGGGTGTCGGCCAACGCCGGCACCGGCAAGACACGCGTCCTGATCGACCGGATCACTCGCCTTTTGCTGGCCGGGACACCGCCAGAACGAATTCTTTGCCTGACTTTTACCAAGGCCGCCGCTGCCGAGATGGCTAACCGCCTGAACGATCGCCTGGACGATTGGGCCGCCTCAGAGGCCGGCGTACTGAATGATAAGTTGCGAGCCCTCCTGGACCGGCAGGCCACGAACGATGAGAGAGCCCGTGCAGCCCGTCTGTTCGCAGAAACTATGGACGCGCCCGATGGATTGAAGATCCGAACCATACATGCATTTTGTGAATCGTTGTTGGGAAGATTTCCGCTCGAAGCGAACGTGGTGCCGAACTTCCAAGTGATCGATGAACGACACGCGGCCGAACTGCGGTTAGAAACCCGCGATGCGCTTCTCCGCCGATCGCTCAGACGAGACTCGATAGTTCTGGCCCGCGCCATGGTTCACCTAGCCGGTCTGGTGGATGAAACCGGGTTCGCCGACGCCATGACGGAAATGGATGCTGCACGCGGCCGCCTGGGCGCTTTGATTGCCGGGTACGGGAGCCTAGATATGGTCATTGCCGCCGGACGCCGAGCCCTGGGATTAGGGCCCGAAGAGACCGAAAGCGATGTGATTAACGCCGCTGTTCGCGAGGACGCCTTAAACGCCGTCGCCCTGACAGCCGCCTGCGAAACGTTAATGGGAGGATCACCAAAAGATCAGGAACGGGCCAGCCTGCTCTCTACATGGCTCACTGCCGATCGCTCTACCCGCGCGGCACTATTAGTTAATGAATACATGCCCGTATTCCTGACCCAGAAACGCGCGCCGCGCGCCAGCACGGGCCTCATCACCAAAAAACAGGCAGATGCCAACCCGTCCGCACTGGATGCCCTTTTGGTCGAACAGGCCCGTATCCACGTTGTCAGCGAGAATCTGAAAGCGGTTGCTATCGCTAATAACACAGCCGCGGTGCTGGCCATCGGCCATGCGTTATTGGAATCCTATGATCGGCTCAAGAGCATTCGTGGCCTTCTTGACTACGATGACCTGATCACCAAGGCCGCCGCTTTGCTCTCCGACCAAGGGGGTGTATCTTGGGTGCATTACAAATTGGATGGTGGCATCGACCACATTCTGTTGGACGAAGCCCAGGACACCAGCCCAGCTCAATGGCAGATCATTTCGCAGTTAGCTGGCGACTTTTTTTCTGGTTCCGGTCGCATGGATCCGGAGGCTGGGGCTCCAGGCCGCACGGTTTTCGCGGTGGGAGACGAGAAGCAATCCATCTATTCCTTCCAGGGCGCCGATCCGGCCCGCTTCGGGTTCATGGGTGAACAGTTCGCCTCGCAGGTTGCCGCCGCGAAACAGAATTGGCGCCCTGTCGAAATGGCTCGATCTTGGCGATCTACACCAGCCGTCCTCAATACCGTTGATCATGTCTTCGAAACGCCGGATGCCGCCGACGGCCTAACCTGGACCGATCATACCATCCGCCATCTGACCGCCCGTCAGGGCCATGCTGGACGCGTAGAGCTTTGGCCCTTGTTGCGCACTACGGAAGCCGAAGAACCTGATCCTTGGGACGCACCGTTGGATCAAATTCCCGGTGACGATCCAAGAATTCGCCTGGCCGATACGATCGCCGCCACGGTCCGACAATGGATAGATCGACGTGAGGTTCTCGAATCCAAGGGCCGCCCGGTGATGGCCGGTGACATCATGATCCTGGTCCGAACGCGCGGCATCTTTGCCGACGAGATGGTCCGCGCTCTGAAAGACCAAGGCGTCCCCGTGGCCGGCAGCGACAGAATGATTCTAACTGAGCACCTGGCCGTGATGGATCTGATCGCGCTTGGCCGGTTCGCCTTGTTACCCGATGACGACCTGAATACGGCGACGGTACTCAAGGGCCCGTTCGTTGGTCTTTCGGAGGATCAATTGTTCGACCTAGCCCATGGGCGAAACGGAAACTTATGGCGCGAACTAACCCGTTGGAGCGACACAGACCCTGTCTATGGACCGGCCATCGAGAAGCTTCGGCACGTTCTTGCCATCGCCGACTATATGCCGCCGTTTGAATTCTTCGACACCGAACTTTCCGGCGGCGGCCGGCGCGCCATGCTGGCCCGCATGGGGTCGGAAGCGGCCGATCCCGTCGACGAATTCATGGCCTTAGCCTTGGACTTCGAACACGACCATGTGCCGTCTCTGGAAGAATTCCTTCACTGGATCGAAACTGGCCAGACGGAGGTCAAACGCGACCTCGAACAGGTCGGTGACGCTGTCCGGGTGATGACCGTCCATGGCGCGAAAGGCCTTCAAGCACCCATCGTATTCCTCACGGACAACGGGCGCCTGCCGGCACGGCAACTCCAGGGTCGCCTCCGATGGGCAACAACCGATGCGGGCGAAGACGTGATCCTGTGGCCCGCCTTTCGGGACAATGAGGTCGCGATCACAGAGACGGCGGCCGAGGAAAGTCGCCTGGAAACAGAACGCGAATATCGTAGGCTCTTATACGTCGCCATGACCCGAGCTGAAGACCGGCTTTACCTGACCGGATGGCGTGGCAAACGAGATCCCGATGCGACCTGTTGGCATGCCATAGTGGAAGCGGGACTACGCCGGGCGCCGGACATGACCGAGTTCGACATGCCTGACGGTCGGGGTTTGCGTCTTTGTAACCCGCAGACTGTCCCTCCTGCCGCAAGTCAAGCCGTCCCGCCCCGGAGAGACGGCACCGCCGATCTTCCTTCCTGGGCGCGCCGCGACGCGCCCGAGGAACCGAGTCCGTCGCGTCCATTGAGCCCGTCGTGGATGGAGAACGAACCCACTGTAGTCTCCCCGCTCAGCGATGACGGCGACCGCTTCAAACGCGGCCGCATCATGCATGCGTTGCTGCAAACCCTGCCTGACATACCCTCGGACGCGCGCCCAACAGCCTTAGCTGCCTACCTGGCCGAACCCGCGCACAATCTGTCTGCCGCCAAACAATCGGAAATTGGCGGCGAGATGCTAGCGATCTTGGACCACCCAGATTACGCCCCCATTTTTGGGCCGGGCAGTCGAGCCGAGGTCCCCCTTGTAGGTGACGTGGGAACGTTCAAGCCCTGCGTAATATCCGGCCAAATAGATCGCCTCTTAGTGACGGACACTACGGTGAACATCGTCGATTTCAAGACCAACCGGCCACCACCAAACGAGGAAACGGGAGTTGCCGAGGTCTATCTCCGCCAGATGGCGGCGTATCGAGCGGCGCTCCGGCAAATTTATCCAGATCACGAAATCCTAACGGTTCTTCTGTGGACGGACGGACCTAAGCTCATGCATCTAAGTGACGCGATCCTTGATCTCCACGCACCTTGACGCCACACGACAGCCTGCCTACTTTCGCAGGTGTAGAATGTCTAGAAAGTCCATATCTCAATTATATCATCAGGAAATTATGTGATGCCCAAGCAAGTCAGCGACGACTCTTTTAACACCGACGTATTGAACGCCGAAGGCCTTGTCTTGGTCGACTTCTGGGCGGAATGGTGTGGCCCTTGCAAACAAATCGCTCCGGCTCTGGATGAATTGGACGCCGAAATGGGCGATCAAGTCACCGTAGCCAAAGTAAATATCGACGATAACCCCATGACGCCGTCTAAGTACGGCGTGCGCGGTATTCCGACGTTAATTCTGTTTAAGGACGGTGAGGTCGCGGCCACCAAGGTCGGCGCCATTCCGGCAGGTGCGTTGAAAAGCTGGGTTTCCGAGAACCTCTAAGCTGTTTTTGCCGCTTCAGAGATTACAGTCTTGCCATCCGGCGGAGGGCTGTTTCTTAACAGATTGCGTTTTCACGGCGTCTTATGGCTACCGGCACCTTTCGCATTACTCGTCAAAACCGTTCCCGCCAAATACAGAGATCCACAGATCAGTATCCGTACGGGCCCATCCTCAAGGGCTCGGATCTGTGTCAGCGCGGCTGAAACGTTGGCGGCCGTCCAAGCATGCAAGCCCGCACCCAGGGCTGCGTCTGCCAAGTCTGTCGCACTCAGGCTGTTCTCCTCACCGGGAATGACAACCGCTTGGAAGGACACAGCCACCGCGTTCAGAGGCCGCAAAAAGTCCAGCGTATCCTTGGAGTTCATCATGCCGCAGATCAGATGTAGGGGGCGGTCCGTCCAGTTCGCCCGGGCATGATTCGCGAGCATGGCACCGGCGGCCGGGTTATGGCCGCCGTCCAACCAAAGTTCACTGTCATCGGACGGTATGGCTGTTAGCGGTCCATCGGCTAGGCGCTGTAGACGAGCGGGCCACTCCGCCGCAGTCAATCCCCTAGCGACAGACGGATCGTCCAACTGGCCCGATCTGAACCGCTCAAACGCGGCCAGGGCGGTACCCGCATTCCCTTTCTGGTGTTCGCCAACAAGGGTCGGCAACGGCAGAACGTGCCGTCCCGTGGCGCCTTCAAACACCAGTTGCTTGTCTTGCTCACGAACCATCCAATCAGTTCCCTCGCCGTAAACCGGCGCGCGCAGTTCCTCAGCCCGGGCCCGGATCGCTGCGTCCGCGTCGCGTTCCTGCGCGGCCAGCACCAAAGGAACACCAGGTTTGATGATTCCCGCCTTTTCCCAGGCAATACTCGCCAGTTCATCTCCCAAGAACTGACGGTGATCCATGGAAACCGGGGTGATGATAGTGGTCTTAGGTTTCTTGATGACGTTGGTGGCGTCCAAACGGCCGCCAAGGCCGGTTTCGAGAAGCAACACGTCCGCTGGCTCTCGGGCGAAGGCCAGATAGGCCATCGCCGTGGTGATCTCGAAGAAAGTGATAGGCTGACCACCGTTTGCCACCTCACATTCTTCCAACTGAACCGCCAAGTCGTGTTCAGAAATCAGCTTACCATTGAGACGGATACGCTCCTGAAAGCGAACCAGATGGGGAGACGTATAGACATGCACCTTTTTCCCCGCGGCCTCGAACATCGCTCGCAAGTAAGCCAATACGGACCCCTTGCCATTAGTACCAGCCACATGAATTGTCGGCGGCAAGTAGTTTTCTGGATGATCCAGATTTTCCAATAGGCGCTCCATGCGCCCGAGGGACAGGTCAATTAATTTCGGATGTAGGCCCGTGAGTCGATCGAGGATAACGTCACTCCGGGGCCAGTCGGTGGTCACGAGGGCGGGTCGCTGTCGATCAAAGCGGCTTCTCCGGTGCTGTCCGCGGCTAAGGCCGCCATGGTAGCCCCGGCATCCGGCAGCGTTTCGGATTTGCCGATAGCCACCGGATTCATAAGCATGTCGACAATACGAGCCAGTGTATCGCGCAGTTCATGGCGATGCACGACCATGTCCACCATGCCGTGCTCCAATAGATACTCGGCGCGCTGGAAACCTTCGGGCAGAGTTTCGCGAATTGTCTGTTCGATAACGCGTTGACCGGCAAATCCAATGATCGCGCCCGGTTCCGCAATGGCGATATCACCCAACATGGCAAAGGACGCCGACACGCCGCCCGTGGTAGGGTCTGTGAGAACTACGATGTAAGGAAGCCTCGCGTCACGTAATTCTCCGACAGCGATGGTGGAACGCGCCAACTGCATAAGGGAATGTATGCCCTCCTGCATTCGCGCACCACCGGAAGATGAGAAGACGATGAACGGGACGTTTTCCTCAACAGCCTTGCGCGCTCCCGTCAAAAGCCCATCGCCGACGGCGATTCCCATGGAGCCACCCATAAAGGCGAAATTCAGCACTGCAATGACCGCGCGCTGGCCGCCAAGGGAGCCCACCGCCACGGTCAGGGCGTCAGGCGTACCGCTCTCGGCCCGGGCATCCTTAAGGCGATCCGTATACCGCTTGAGGTCCTTGAACTTCAGCGGGTCCGCCAAAGCTTCAGGCAAAGCCATGGTTTCATATTCACCGTAATCGAATAGGGACTTAAACCGCCGATCCGCGCCAATCCGCATATGGTGGCCACAGTACTGGCATACGTGGGCGTTCTTCTCCAACTCGCGGTGGAAAATCATCTGACTGCAAGCAGGGCACTTGCGCCACAAGTTATCGGGGACATCTCTCTTCTCCACCCCAACAAGCTGGCGCAATTTTGGCCGGATGACGTTTTTTAACCAGTTCATGTGCGGGCGCTCCGCACCCCTTCGGCCAGATCTCTCACCAGGCCAAGGACCTTGTCAGCCGTCCCCGCCCCCGGTTTATCATTGGCGTCCAGGTCCTCAGCGATGATGTTGACCAAGGCCGAGCCTACCACCGCGGCATCCGCTATGTCGGCGATCTCAGCGGCCTGTTCCGGCGTATTGATTCCGAACCCGACAGCGACGGGCAGATCGGTCACGTTTCGGATGCGCGCCACATGACCGGCGACCGCATCGGTGTTGGCCGAGTGAGTTCCAGTGATCCCAGTGATTGAGACAAAATAAACGAAGCCTGAGGCATTCTTAAGGACCCGTGGCAAACGCTCGTCCGTCGTCGTCGGCGCAGTGAGATAGATGAAATTCATTCCCGCCGCAGTGGTTGGCAAGCAGAATTCACCCTCTTCCTCCGGAGGTAGATCAACAACGATAAACCCGTCCACCCCGGCGCCCTTGGCGTCTTCCAGGAACTTATCGACACCATAGTTATATATGGGGTTGTAGTAGCCCATGAAAATGATGGGCGTATCGTCATCGTCCTCACGGAAGGTGCGCACGGCATCGATGGTTCGGGGAAGAGTCATGCCCGCCTTCAGGGCGCGCTGAGAGCTAGCCTGTATGGCGGGGCCATCGGCCATAGGATCGCTGAAGGGCATGCCGATCTCGATGAGGTCGGCGCCGGCGGCAGGCAAGCCCTTGAAAATCTCAAGCGCCGTGTCGGGATCTGGATCGCCAGCAGTGAGAAACGTCACCAGACCGCTGCGGCCTTCTTCGCGCAACAGTTGAAAACGGCGTCCAATTCGCGTTTCCGGTTGGCTCATTCTTCGGCAACTCCCACTTTTAGATGCCGAGCTACTGTGAAAATATCCTTGTCACCACGACCACACATATTCATGACCATAATGTGGTCTTTCGACAGGTCCGGCGCGACCTTTGCCACGTGGGCCAGGGCATGACTAGGCTCCAAAGCCGGGATAATACCCTCCATGCGGGTGCAAATCTGGAAAGCCTCCAGGGCCTCGTCATCGGTCACAGAAACGTATTCGGCCCGGCCCGTGTCGCGGAGCCATGAGTGCTCCGGCCCGATACCCGGATAATCCAGGCCTGCGGAAATGGAGTGACCATCCAGGATTTGCCCATCCTCGGTCTGAAGTAGGTAGGTCCGATTACCGTGCAGAACGCCGGGACGCCCTCCCGTGAGCGAGGCGCAATGCTGACCGGTTTCAACACCGTGGCCAGCGGCCTCAACACCAATGATGCGAACTTCCTCGTCGTCCAGAAACGGATGAAACAAGCCAATCGCGTTCGACCCGCCACCGAGGCAAGCCACCAAGGAGTCAGGCAGTCGGCCTTCGGCTTCCTGAATTTGGTTGCGCACCTCGTTCCCCATGATGCATTGGAAATCGCGGACCATGCTAGGGTAGGGATGCGGGCCGGCAGCCGTGCCGATGATGTAGAAGGTATCTTCAACGTTGGAAACCCAATCACGAAGCGCCTCGTTCATGGCATCCTTCAGCGTACCGGTGCCAGATGTCACTGGTCGCACTTCGGCACCCAGTAGCTTCATGCGAAACACATTGGGAGCTTGGCGCTCCGCATCGGTTTCACCCATGTAAACAATGCACGGCAGCCCGAACAAGGCACAGACGGTGGCCGTCGCCACGCCATGCTGACCGGCGCCAGTTTCCGCGATAATGCGCCGCTTACCCATGCGACGAGCCAACAGAATTTGACCAATGGTATTGTTGATTTTGTGCGCGCCCGTGTGGTTGAGTTCGTCACGCTTGAAGTAGATCTTCGCACCACCTAGGTGCTGGGTCAGGCGAGCCGCCAGGTAAAGTGGGCTAGGACGGCCGACATAATGCTTCATGTAATAGTTGAATTCAGTCCAGAAGCCGTCGTCGTCTTTGGCTTTATTCCAGGCTTTCTCCACCTCCAGAATAAGCGGCATCAGGGTTTCGGCAACGTAGCGTCCACCATAAATTCCGAAGTGGCCGTCCTCGTCGACGCCGGCCCGATAGGTGTTCAATTTATTCATGTATAGCTTCCTTCAGAAGATGACTAGTTAGGCGCGATCAAGCCCAGAAAAGCAAGAAATTTTGCCCATTGATAGCTGTATTCAGGTGCCACAAAGACAGACCAAATTCACCAAGCGTGGACACGCCAGAACGGGCTAGAGATCACGATTTGATCGGTTTTCTGCCGCCCCATAATTTTAGCTAAAAACAAATTCATAGGAACCCGGTAGATTAATGCCATAAAGCCATACCTAGAAGGCGCGCCACTTTGCACGGTTCGGGCTTTGGAATAGTAGGCGGGATACAATGGTGAACAGCGTACCGGTGCGGACTGAATCTATTCAACGGCAGGACACATGCTTCGTGATGTCATGAAGTATCTGCCGTATTCTTGATAGCCCGAGACCGCCTCCCACCGTTGGCGACCGTCAAACCGTCCAGGCCCCTGAAAAAATATCAATGAATAAACGAGCCCGGCCATCAAAAAGAAATTTAACCTCGTAACATGAACATACGTCGGTTAACACCTAACGCCCGCGGGCTTTCTTCTTCTTCTTGCCCTTCGGTTCCCACTTCGCCTTTTTAGCCACACCAGGCTTAGTGAGCCCGAGTTCCGTAGCCTCAAGGCGGTGGATTTCATCGCGCAAGCGCGCGGCTTCCTCAAATTCTAGATCGGCGGCGGCGGTTTTCATCCTGTTTGTGAGATCTGTAATCACCGCTTGGATGTTATGGCCCACCAATTGCGTCTCGCCAGCAATGCCGGTATCCACGGTAACATAGTCGCTCTCATAAACGCTGTCGATCACGTCGACGATACCTCTCTTGACACTTTGCGGAGTAATATCATTGGCCTCATTGTAGACTTTTTGTTTAGCTCGGCGGCGTTCAGTCTCGCCGATGGCGTAATCCAGGCTTTCCGTCATCTTGTCAGCATACAGGATGACGCGGCCATCCACATTCCTCGCTGCGCGGCCGATGGTCTGGACGAGACTGGTCTTCGAACGCAGAAATCCCTCCTTGTCCGCATCCAGGATGGCGACCAGGCCGCACTCGGGGATGTCCAGTCCTTCGCGAAGCAGGTTTATGCCAACCAGGACGTCAAACGCCCCAAGGCGCAAATCTCGTATAATTTCGATTCGCTCCAGCGTTTCGATATCCGAATGCATGTAGCGAATCCGGACACCCTGTTCGTGGAAATATTCCGTCAAATCCTCGGCCATACGCTTCGTCAACGTGGTTACCAGGGTGCGCATACCCTTTGCACTCACGTCGCGGATCTCCCCAAGAAGGTCATCCACCTGGGTCTCCACGGGCCGGATAATACATTCGGGATCAATGAGACCAGTGGGGCGCACCACCTGCTCGACGAATGCACCGCCCGTGCGCTCCAACTCCCACGGTCCCGGGGTCGCCGAAACATAGACAGTGTCCGGCCGCATGTTATCCCATTCCTCAAACTTGAGGGGCCGGTTGTCAACGCAACTCGGTAGGCGAAAACCATATTCAGCCAAGGTCGTCTTGCGCTTGAAGTCGCCGCGGAACATCCCGCCGATCTGGGGTACGGTCACGTGGCTCTCATCCACCATGAGCATGGCGTTCTCAGGCAGGTACTCGAACAAGGTCGGAGGCGGATCGCCGGGCGCGCGGCCCGTGAGGTAGCGCGAATAGTTCTCAATGCCAGGGCAATGCCCAGTGGTTTCCAACATCTCCAGATCGAAGGTGGTCCGCTCGTGAACACGCTGCGCCTCCAGGAGCTTGCCTTCGGCTTCTAGTTCGATAATTCGAGCCTTCAGCTCGGCGCGGATACCCGGAATTGCCTGAAGGAGCGTGGGGCGCGGCGTTACATAGTGGGAATTAGGATAAACGGTAATGTTTTCCAAATCACGGATTTTCTCGCCAGTGAGCGGATCGATCTCCCAAATGTTCTCCAACTCCTCGCCAAAGAAGCTCAAGCGCCAGGCGCGGTCCTCTAAATGAGAGGGGAAAATTTCAACCACATCGCCGCGAACACGAAATGCACCGCGGAAGAAATTCTGGTCATTGCGCTGGTATTGCAACGCCACCAATTTCTGCTTGAGCTCCCGCTCATCGACCATGTTTCCTTTGGAGAGACGGATAATCATCTCGGAATAAGTCTCGACCGCACCGATACCGTAGATGCAACTAACGGACGCTACGATGACCACATCGGAACGCTCCATCAGTGCTCTCGTCGCCGCATGACGCATGCGGTCGATCTGCTCGTTTACGGAAGCGTCTTTCTCGATATAGGTGTCGGAACGTGGGACATACGCTTCCGGCTGGTAATAATCGTAATAAGATACGAAATACTCCACAGCATTATTCGGGAAGAATTCCTTCATCTCGCCATAAAGCTGGGCTGCCAACGTCTTGTTGGGCGCCAAAACCAGGGTGGGCCGCTGAATGTTCTGAATCACATGTGCCATGGTGAAGGTCTTGCCGGACCCGGTCACCCCTAACAAAATCTGATCGGTTTCGCCGGTCTGAATGGCTTTGGTCAGGTCTTCTATAGCTTGCGGCTGATCGCCCGCAGGCTTGAAGGGACTGGCCAGCTTAAACGTACGTTCGTCCTCCACCGGCGCGCGTTTCCCTGGCATAAATAGGGCGAGATCATCGCTGACGTTTGCTGTCGCCATGGTTACTATATAAGTCCGTGAGTCGGATTTTGGCGAGTCCTTCATTTGAGGGAATGAGTATTCATGACCGAACATGGGTGACATCGATGAAAAGGCAGAAGATAGGAGCCTTGGTAAAAATCAGAAAAGGCAAGGCCATTGAATTCAACCATGTCGCCCTCCTGCTGGGTAACTTTGATTAAACCGCCGGTCTCCTCAGCGCCTTCTTCGATTTCGAACTCTGCGGCCGATCCAAGAAGATCGCCTTAATTCATCCGAGCGATCTGTTCATTGCCCTGCAATAAGGCCACGAACAGAGCGCATGCAACGGCCGTCGAAAAAACTGATCAAAATAGGCATATTGCCGGATTGAGCCTATCTGCGTCACATGCCATAAGAAATGGCATGTTCAGACGACTTACGTCGAACTTGGGCTTGGTGTTTGCGATTGTCGTAGCCATGGCGCTCCTGGCCGAATGGGCCGTCCGCCTGTTGTGGCCACAACCGCTAATTCATGCGCTGGTCCGATATGACCCATTGCTCGGCGCGCGCGGGGCTCCCTTCGGGCAGGTTTCTATCGTCCGCCCTGATGGCGGGCGGCATACCATCCGTCTGAACGCCATGGGGTTCCGGATGAGCGAGGAGTTGAGCCAGTCGAATGAGCGCCATCGCATCTTGATGTATGGCGGTGACGAGATTTTTGCCGCGCACCTTCCCATTCATCAAACGGTTTTCGGATTGCTGAAGAACGCCACCGAAGCCAAAAACCGCCGTTTCCAGCTGGTGAACACCGCCGTTTCTGGTCACAGCGTCCAAAGCACGCGATTGCTGATGATGGAGCAGATCCCGGATCTGCAACCGCGGGCGCTCGTCTATATTTTCGACGCTGGAAACTTTGCCCGGACGCTTGTGTCAGGCGACCGAACCGCAGTCGGTAAGCTTCGGTACGACAACAGCGGCCGCCCCATACTCGTCGATCTATCACGGTCTCCGCAGTTCAAATATCTCGATTGGATCCGACGAAGTCTGGGTTGGTTACATCGACATTCCCAGCTGACGACCGTGATAATGACCCACGCTAACCAGACCTTCGACTGGGCGCGAAAGCTGCTTGGCGAAGATGTAGCTGAAATTCGGCTCACGGAGTTGCCGCGAAGGGCGGGCGAGAGCGCCGACATTCGGGAAATTATGTACCTTTCAGAATTACACTTCCTACGCATGGCCAGAACTGCTAACACGTCTGACGTGCCGATTCTTGTTGCATGGTTACCAGCACCGCAAGAACTTGGCGACGGATCAGCAGCTTCATCAATGGCTGAAATCCTCCGATCCCATCGACAGATGCTTGAGCGATTGGCTAACGGAAACCGGAACTTTGCCTTCTGGAGTTCCGTTGTCGCCGGCCGTACCCCTCCAGACAGCGATCAGTTGTTCGAGAGCCGAGGCTTTGGAGCCGGCAACCTAACCGCCTATGGGTCGCGTTGGTACGCAGACTTGGCGGCACCCGCGATCATTACGTTTCTAAATTCAGCAACCGATAGCGCCCACTGAAAAAAGGCATCGATTGTGAGTTGTCCTGACGATCCGTCAGGCGTAGATTGCGAGGGTCTAATCACTACTGAGCGCGCCGATTTTTACAGTACATATTTTCATGGAATAAGCCTCATGGGATTCATCGCTGAGCGCCTAAGCGCCATCAAGCCCTCACCCACCATTGCAGTCAGCCAGAAAGCCCGCGATCTGGAAGCCGCTGGAGAAGATGTTATCGGTCTCGGCGCAGGTGAGCCAGATTTCGATACGCCCGCCCATGTCATCGAAGCGGCAAAGGCCGCTCTGGATGCGGGCATGACCCGGTACACGGCGGTAAACGGCATCCCCGAGCTTCTAGACGCCATCTCGGCCAAGTTCGAACGTGACAACGGCCTTACCTACGGCCGCAACCAGATCCATGTTAGCTGTGGTGGTAAACCGGTGATTTTCAACGCCATGATGGCTACCATCGACAAAGGCGACGAGGTTATCATCCCCGCGCCCTTCTGGGTCAGTTATCCGGATATCGTGGTCATGTTCGGCGGAAAGCCGGTGGTTGTCGATTGCCCAGCGGAGAGTGGCTTCAAGATAACCCCGGCGCAATTGAGAGCAGCGATCTCGCCAAAAACCAAATGGTTGTTGCTGAACTCACCATCCAACCCCACTGGCGGGGCCTATTCTGAGGACGAACTGCGTGCCCTAGCTAATGTATTGGTCAAACACCCCCAAGTATGGACTCTCACGGATGATATTTATGAGCACCTAGTCTACGACGACTTCAAGTTCAAGACCATTGCCCAAGTGGCACCGGAGCTTTTTGACCGAACGCTGACCATGAATGGAATGTCGAAGGCCTATTGTATGACCGGCTGGCGGGTCGGCTTCGCCGGTGGGCCCGAGGAAATCATCAAATCCATGACCAAGGTGCAATCCCAATCAATCACGCACACGGCCGCCGTCAGCCAAGCAGCCGCCATCGCCGCGCTGAACGGCCCCCAGGATTTTATCGAAGAAAACAATGCCGTGTTCAAGGAGCGCCGTGACCTGGTGGTCAGCATGCTCAATCAAGCCAATGGCATTTCCTGCGCAACGCCGGAGGGCGCATTTTATGTCTATCCTTCCGTCGCAGGGGCCTTGGGCAAGAAGACACCAGACGGCAAGATAATTGAGACCGACGAGGATTTCGTCACCGCACTCCTGGAAAGCGAGGGAGTAGCGGGCGTCCACGGTGCGGCCTTCGGTTTGTCGCCGCATTTTCGGATCAGCTACGCCACGGCAACCGACCTCTTGGAGGATGCCTGCTCGCGTATCCAGAGATTCTGTGCGTCCATCCGCTAAGGTTTAATTTCCAGCGTTAGAATCCATTAGTAGATCGATCCGAAACGACCTCAGCTGTTAGAAAGGGCGGCACCATCCTGGCACTGAACCTGAATTCCGGCCTCCTAGGGCTCGCGACGGGGACCATAATCATCAAGTCACTATTCCATTGACCAGAAACGTTGGAGTTCACTGTAGGCATTCCGACATCAAGGAAGTCGCGCGCCTGATCGGCAATCGTGAAAACATGATGCAGTTTGGAGGAAGAATGTTGGAAGACTGAGTTAGTTTTTTAAGTTGAGAAATGTATATTTTTTAGTTTTTGTCGTATAATAAGTATTTTATTAAGTCCTGGAAGATTAGGTGCGGCTTACCGATCACGAAACATATAGGCCATCGTGAAATCTCCTTAGCGAAAGTATCTCTTTGCATTATTGAATTTTTAAAATTTAGACTGAACTTGTGGCAATAGATTATTTATTATTTAAAATAACCTCAGGATGAGAGTAATGGGGAAGATTAATGACTGATGTTTTGCGTGAACCATTAACGGGTCCCTCAGTGTGGCATGGAAACCAATTTACCCAGGATCTTAGTTGGGTTCATGAGGTATCAGAGCCAGATATTGGGGATTTGGAGAATGCTCTGGCCCATGCGAAGCATAGTGGGGTAACGCCAGGTAAATTTTCTAAAAATGATTTCCCATTGTCGGCATTTGGAAACAAAATTAAAACCCTTCTTGATGAAGTGCAGGATGGACGAGGCTTCGCAATATTTAGGGGGCTGCCTGTTGAGCGTTACGAGCGTTCTGACCTTGAGATAATTTTTTGGGGCATCGGTGCTTATATGGGGCAAGTAATCTCTCAAAATAGTAAAGGTGATTTGATCGCCGAGGTTACTGATAAGGGTGCAAGTTATGACACTGCAGTAAATGATCGGGGATACATGTCGAGAGATAAGCTAAACCCACATGTTGACACCTCAGATATGACGGCTTTGCTTTGTGTTCGAAAGGCGGGAAAAGGTGGAATGAGTTCGCTTACCAGTTCCGCTGCCATATACAACAAAATCTTATCTAGTCGCCCTGATATGCTTGAGATTTTGTATCGGGGTTTTCATCACGATTTGCGGGGCGAAGGACCAACTGGCAGCCTTACGGAGGTTACTCATAGTCGGATACCAGTATTCAGTTATTACCAAGGCCTACTAAGTTGTTGTTACAACGATAAGATCATGAGATCTGCTCATGAGAAAATAAACATGCCACTAACTGATGACGAAAAGGAGTCTATCGATTTCTTGTTAGAGATCGCCGAGTCACCTGAACTACGTTGCGATTTCGAACTAGAGGTCGGTGATATACAATTCATCAACAATTATGTACTACTACATTCACGCTCAGCTTTTGAGAGCCATCCTGATCCAGCCGAGCGGCGATGTTTACTAAGGATGTGGATGAATTGTCAAAATCCACGCCCGCTGGCTCCAGATTTCTCCGATAGATATAATACTGGTCCTCGTGGCGGTGTTTTTGTGCCTGTAGCCTAAAACATATTTTATAATAAACCTAACCCGCCGCTCCGAGAGGTTCTAATCAAGAATTATCGTGAAAATGAAAATCATAAACACTTATAGTTATTTTAGAAAACTACGTCGTTAAGTTGAGGGGGAAACCTTACCCTTGGCTGAAAACTTAGAGTCGACAAATGATGTTGATTGGAGATTTCCTGACGCGATTGTTGATTGCGACTGGTTACACGACCGGATCGGCAACCAGTCCATTCGTATTTTTGATTGCACAACGTATCTGCAATATACCGACGACCACCCGTCAAAGCCATATAATGTCTGTAGTGGTTTAGCCGCCTATGAAGCAGCCCATATCCCACAGTCGGCGTATCTCAACCTTCAAAACGACTTATCCGATATCGATAGTCCATTCAGTTTTACACTGCCCACCTTACCGCTATTAGCGGCATGTTTTAAGAAACTTGGTGTTGGCGACCCATACCATATAATTTTATATGCCCGTAATGGTATGCAATGGGCCTCCCGAGTTTGGTGGATGATCCATGCACTCGGCTATCCAAAAATAAGTATTCTAGACGGTGGGTTCCAAACTTGGAAAAGTCATGGTTTTCCAACCTCAAGAATGACCACACGGTTTTCTCCCGCTGATTTTCAAGTCACAGAAAAGCCTGAAATATTTATAGGAAAAGAACAAGTTCTAGCGGCTATCGATGACGATAAATTCCTGTTAATTAATGCGCTTACCAAGGATATTCACGTTGGTGATAATACCCGTTATGGCCGTCCGGGGCACATCCCAAAAAGTATCAATATTCCGTTTCATGAATTAATAAACCCGGATTCCGGCACATTGATTTCCCCAAATGATGCCGCACGTATCTTCCGAAATAAAAACATCACACCAGAACTCAAGATCGTAAATTATTGTGGTGGCGGTATTGCTGCCACTTTGGATGCCTTTGTTCTTTATCAATTAGGGTTTGAAAATCTTTTTATTTACGATGATTCACTGAGCGAGTGGGCGATGGAGCCAAACTTGCCGATGGAAACTGGTTGACGTAGAGATAATAGCGTATGTGCAGATTTTCTATTAGACGAGCAAATACATGCCGACACTAAAACACGCTATAAATAGTCGAAAAAAATAAATCATGGCAAAAGCAATTGTTCTTCACGAACATGGTGGTTCGGATGTGTTACGCCTCCAAGAAATCACACTTAACCGTCCAGAAAAAACGGAAATTTTGGTTCGTCAAACCGCGATTGGCGTTCATTTTCATGATATTTATGTGCGGACGGGATTGTACAAAACCTTAGACCTGCCGGGTATCCCTGGGCTTGAGGCTGCCGGTATTGTAGAGGCTGTAGGTCCCGGTCCATCAATCTTTCAGACGGGCGATCGGATCATCTATGTGACAAGCGAATATGGCGCATATGCAAGCCATCGAGTTTTACCACAGAAGCTTGCGGTAAAACTTCCAGAAACTGTTTCCGACGCCGCCGCGGCGGCAAACTTTTCCCGTCTTTTAACCGTCCAAATGCTGATGAAAAATGTCACGTCGCTAAAGCCCAACCAAACAATTTTGGTGACAGCTGCTAGTGGCGGTGTTGGACGGTTACTGTGCCAGCATGCAAAAGCTGTCGGCGCGCGCGTAATCGGCACTGTAAGCTCGGCAGCAAAAGGTAATGCGGCTAAAAGCTACGGCTGTGATTATACATTTACCTATGATCAAAGCGATTTTATCAATTCAGTCAACGACATCACCACTGGGAAAGGTGTAGATATCGTATACGATTCTGTCGGCGCAAAGACCTTCGATAATTCATTATCCATCTTAGCGCCACTGGGACATCTAGTGAACTTTGGTCAGTCATCCGGACCGGTTGAACCGCTTGCGATTTCGCGATTAGCGGAGAAATCCCTTACCCTAACTCGGCCTATTTTATTTCACTATCTCTCGGATTATGCCACATACCAGTTTATGGCCAAATTAGCCATCGAAGCCCTCAAAGATGGAATGTTTATTCTGCCCGATTTGCAGTGTGTTCGGCTCAAAGATGCGGCCTTTGCCCACGATCAGATGCAATTGGGCCAGGGCGGCGGTAGCCTATACCTGATCCCTTAAATTAAGGCATCCGCAAACACGGCTACTCGACGCCCTCAAACAATCTAATGTCCCTGTTCGCGCCACCATCTAATGCTGCTAGTGCTAATTGATAGGCATCACTCTCATAAGCAGCGACAGCAGCCTCAAAGCTCTCAAACTCGATGAGGATAGTACGCTCATCCCGACCATTCTCCTTGGCGACCACCCGGCCACCGGCAGCAAGGAATGTACCCCCAGCAGCCTCTAGTGCGGGTATCGCAAGGGCCCGGTAGGCCGTTGCTTTCTCTGGATCCGCCGTGGTCCGATGCGCGCTGATCATATAACCTCTCGGCATTAGTTACTCCTTTGTTTTTGATAACGACTATTCGAATAGTTTCTGATTGTAAACTTTATCCTTAGCATTTCTTTCAAGGTAACTCCTCTGAGCAAATTATTCTTAAAACACTGCTGCTCGAAGTATGAATTTGCGCAATCACTACAACATTAAAGTCGAGATTAAGGGCAACCTTATGGCAGTTCGCCCTTTTACTTCCAATTCAACGCAAAAAAACAACTTCCGTCCCGATTCTGGTCTTTATAGTTGCCTTTTAAGTCTAGCTGTTCATTGGCACCATAGAACTTCCGGTCCCCCTCGGTTCCCGTTTGGCGATACGTTCATTGTATTCGCGCGAATTATTCTACCCATGGACCTCTTCAACTAAAGTAAACTTCTCCCCGCAAACGCGATAGATCGTTATCATGACTTTAGTAGTCACTAGTGGCATCATAAATCCTGACTCGCGGATCTCAACCGCCACACTAACCCCAAAAAGATGTATAATCTTCGTGCTCGCCAAAAAAAACGCCAGGAACCAAGGTTCCTGGCGAGTTTAAACAGGGAGGCTTCACGTCTGGGAGACGCAAGGAGTCACTCATCGGAGCGATCCTTTTCTTCGGGCAATTGCCCGAAGAGAATAGATGTTGCAACGCAATATCTAGTGTCGTTAAATTAGTCATAGCAATAATTTTTCGCTACCAATTATTTTGCAGTGCACCCATGCAAAAAACTCATGGCTCGTGGCTGTTTTCTGCGACTTGCAGAATAGAATCATCAGAATGGGTTGGCTTTTACCTGATTCAGCAGAAAATCCCGCAGGACCACGATTCTCATGGAATCGCGTAGTTCTTCCGGATAGACGAAAAAAGCCGTAATAGAAGGCCCCCGACATTCAGGAAGAATTTCGACCAGATTGCCAGCCTCTTCGCTCATATAATCTGGCAAGGCGCCGATCCCCAACCCACTCTGCACGCCGCGGAAAATACCGTAAATATTCGACACCTGCAGAACCGGCTTACGTTTCTGGCCCCTCGACACACCCTCGGTTAGCAACCAGTTCAAATTCTCCGTCGGCGGGCGAGCATCCTCACCATAGACGATCAGGCGATGATCATCCAACTCACGCGCCGATGTTGGCATGCCATAGCGCTTCAGATACTCCGGCGCGGCATAGACATGGTAGTGCATAGTCATCAATTGACGGCGGACCAAATCCGATTGCGTCGGCGTCGTCATGCGAATGGCTGCATCGGCTTCCCGCATGGACAAGTCTAGCTCGTTGTCCGCCAACACCAGGGATACTTCGATGTCTGGATATCTCTCCACGAACGCATTAATTCGCGATGTCAGCCAGACGGTTCCAAACGCGATGGTCGTATTGATTTTTAGTACGCCCTTGGGCTTCTCTCGATTTTCAGTCATTTGTGCCTCGGCCATGGCCAACTGCGCAAACACGTCATGTGCCGTTCGGTAGAGCACTTCTCCCTGCTCCGTCATTTTCAGGCCGCGGGCATGGCGATGGAAAAGGGCCACCTTGAGGCTTTCTTCAAGGGTCGCAATCTGCCGGCTCACCGCCGATTGGCTCAAGTTCAAGGTGTCGCCGGCGTGGGTGAAGGTTCCCGCTTCGGCGACGGCATGGAATATACGCAGTTTGTCCCAATCCATGGCCTTACACCTTGGTTGAACGGAATATAAAAAGCAGCCAGGCTTACTCGACCGCTTTTGGTATCGATTCCATCGCGGCTAAGAACCCTTCGGCTTCCAGGGCCGCCATACAACCTGTACCCGCAGCCGTGACAGCCTGTTGGTAGATTTTATCCTGCACATCGCCCGCGGCATAGACGCCGGGTACGCTGGTCGCCGTACTGTCCGGCACAGTGTAAATGTAACCCTCATCATCAATGTCCAGTTGGTCCTGGAAGATACCCGTATTCGGGTCATGGCCGATGGCAATGAATACGCCATGCACGTCCAGGTCTGTGGTCTTGCCCGAATGCACGTTACGTATCCGGGCTCCTGTGACACCCAAGGGGTCCGGGTCACCTAAAATCTCATCCAGAACACTGTCCCACTGGACTTCGATCTTCTCATTACGGAGTAGCCGATCCTGCAGAATCTTCTCCGCACGCAACTCATCGCGCCGATGCACCAAGATGACCTTCGAGGCAAAGTTGGTTAGAAACAAAGCCTCTTCCACCGCAGTATTACCTCCGCCGATGACCACCACTGGCTTTTCTCGATAAAAAAATCCGTCGCAAGTAGCGCAGGCAGACACACCAAAACCCATGAATTTCTCTTCCGTCTCTAGACCGAGCCACCGCGCGCTGGCGCCCGTGCAGATAATCATGGTGTCGCCCTTATAAACGGTCCCAGAATCGCCTACCGCCTTGAAGGGCCCAGCGCTCAAATCTGTTGTCACGATGGTATCTTCGAACATTCTCGTGCCAACGCTGCGGGCTTGAGTTTCCATCTGCTCCATGAGCCAAGGCCCCTGGACCACATCAGCGAAACCAGGATAGTTCTCAACATCCGTCGTGATGGTCAGCTGACCGCCGGGCTGAAGGCCTCGCACCAGAACCGGCTTCAAATTCGCCCGAGCCGCGTAGATGGCGGCCGTGTACCCAGCGCTACCGGAACCAATGATGAGAACCTTGCTGTGATGGGTCTCAGACATGGAGATCGTTCCTTCAACTGTGCCCAGGCTATGTTTTGATATTTAACATAAGAAGGCGTATGGCCGGGTGCAAGCGAGGGTTCGCCAAATTAGGCACACTCCATAAAAAAAGGTGTCCCAATCAAAAATCCCGAAACTCTAAATCGCGTTCTAATATGCGTTTCGCACTCATGTAGATGGGCCTTCCGCCTGTGAGCCAAGGACCTCAACGCGCCCTTTGTCTCTCGCCTGGCCCACCCGAAAGGCTACGGCAATGCGCTCCGCATGGGCGACCTCCTCCAGTGAGGGGGTTAACAGACGATTGATCACCACCGTATGAGTGGCGTTGACACAGCTCTTAGCCTTGTAGCCCGATCTCCGCGCGAACTTCGTATCTTTTTCCTGACCTGGAACATCAGACCATGAGTAAGGACAATCTATGGTCAGCACGCCAGCGCCGGATGTCCGGCAGGATTAACTCACGGCGCCAGCACCGTAAATACGCCGCGCTCCTGTTCGTCCAGCTGATTGACCAGATTAATCTCCCATTCGAGGTACTGACGCATATGATCCTTGTTGCCGCCGTGGCGCTCGGCGGTGAAAGCAACAAAATCGATCCGTGCCGACGGGGCCGAATTAGACGCCGCGATAACGACCTCACCGCCCGCACTTTCCCATGCGCTCATGCCACCTTCCAGCAACCAGACGACATCATACCCCATGGTGAAGAGATCGCGGGCGACCAGACCAGCGACGTCTTGATCGTCGGCAACCATGGCGATGGGCACACCATCGGCAATCACTGCCTGTTGAAGATTTGGACGGACGATCCAGGTAGCACCCGGAATGTGCTTCGCCTCAAAGTCGGTACTGGAGCGCAAATCAAGAATGCAAACTTTGCCCTCTCCAGTCATCGACATCAATTCACCCGCCTCAATGACCGGTAACTCAGGCGCCGGTGCAGGCACGCCATCGCGCACCAGGCCATCCGAACCAATGCCGCCAGCCAAGACATGGACGTCCCACCCCATCTGCTTCAGCCAATGGGCAGTGCAGACGGCCTGCACCTCTGTGTCGTCACACACCACGATCCGGGCGCCACGCACACCAATCCAGCGGTCCGTGGCCTGCACCAACTGTCCACCAGGCGCATGCCGGCTACCGGGAAGGTGACCATCAAGATATTCGTCACGGCTACGCACATCCAATAAATAGAGCGTCCGTGTCTTGTCCCTCTGCCAATCGGCGACTGCATCATGATCCACACAGGACAAATCATACCGATCCGCAACGGATTTCGCCCGGACAGAGGCCTTCTCCAGTGCCGGCGCCATGACAGTGGAGGGAGGAAACCGCTTGGCCCCGTACTCCAATTCTCGATCCGCAAGCGCCCAGCCCTGGGTGCCATTCTCCAGAGCAATTACCTTGTTCGCGATACCGAAATTGATCAAGGTCTGGGCTCCGATTATCGACCGGGTCCGCCCGGCGCAGTTGATGACCACGGTGGTCTCTGAGTTGGCAACCAGATCGTCGATCCGCAGAGGCAATTCTGAATTTGGACAGGAAATCCCGCCCGGAATGTTAAATCGGTGGTATTCCTCCGGCGTGCGGCCATCAAGGACAATGAAATTGCCTCCCTTCTCCTGCATGGCTGCTAGGTCATCGGCGCTGAGTCGAGGTGTGTCCAACTCGTGTTCGACCAACTCCCCAAATGTCTTGGAAGGCAGATTAACGCCTTCGAAGAGAGTATGACCGGCTGCCGCCCAAGCCGGCGCACCGCCGTCCATGACCGCCACATCCGAATACCCTTCGCCAAATAGGGCCACGGCTGCCCTTTCCGCCACACCGTCGCCGGCATCGTAGACGACAATCGGCGTATCCAGACAGGGAACGAAATCACGAATATCCAATTCGAGGCGGCTGAAGGGTACATGCGTAGCGAAGAACAAGTGGCCCGCCGCGTATTGGCCTCCTTCACGAACGTCGAGAACGGCTAGTTCGGCCGTGTTTGCCAGGGCCGCATCGAGCTTTTCTTTGAGTAAGGTTACAGAAATCTGTCCGGTCATCTGCCGTCTCCCGCGATAAGTCTTCCGTTTTATCCGCCGTGGCTGGCTCGGGCAAGGGCGGCTCGTTACACTGTCGGGAATGAATGCGAACTCGATTGTTATCGGCGGCGGCATGGGTCCATGCCAGCACCTCATGTGCGCCCTAATCGTGACCGCGATTTTGCCCGATGCAAACGGCAAAACAACGGCCGAGATTTACAAATATTATCGCCTCCACCGGTCACACCCCTCAGTTTGTAGAAACTGGCAGATTGATTTGGCGACGGTCAATTAAGTTAGCAAGAATCCGTTCTTGAATGGGTCGTCATCGTCAATGGTTATTACGTTGTCCCCGTAAATCCGCGCCCAGCCTTCGATGGATGGAATGATGGCTGATTTATCGCCAACCGTTGCCGTCGCCTCGACCCGGCCGTTGAATAGGCTACCGATGATGCTCTCGTGAATGAAATGGTCACCCAGCTTAAGATCGCCACGGGCCACCCATTGGGCCATGCGCGCTGACGTTCCCGTCCCGCAGGGCGAGCGGTCGATGGCCTTGTCACCATAAAACACAGCATTACGCCCATGAGCACCGATTGTTTGAGGCTTGCCTGTCCACATAACATGGGACAGACCCTGAATTTCCGGCTCCTCGGGATGAACGAATGTGTATGCGTCGTTCATCAACTGGCGCACCCGCGGGCTGAGACGTTGGATATCGCCGGGCTTCAAATCGGCCATGTCACGGAAATTCTCTTGACGCTCTACGATGGCATAAAAGTTGCCGCCATAAGCCACATCCATGACCAACCGACCCAGCTCCGGCACCTCCACCTCCAAGTTTTCAGCAACCAAAAAACTTGCCACGTTGGTGATACGCACGGCACTGACACGGCCGTTTTCCTCACAGTAGGTAGCTTCGACTTGGCCGGCCGGGGTGTCCAGCCGCAGCACGCCGGGCGTCTTCGGCGTCACTAGACCACGTTCCAGCGCAACCGTGATGGTGCCGATGGTACCATGACCACACATGGGCAGGCAGCCCGACACTTCGATGAACAAAACGCCCAGGTCACAGTCATCGCGTGTCGGTTCGTAGAGGATCGAACCCGACATGACCTCGTGGCCCCGCGGCTCGTACATGAGCCCGGTCCGGATCCAGTCGTACTCAGCGAGAAAATGCCGCCGGCGCTCCAGCATGGTCGCGCCATCCAGTTCGGGCCCGCCGCCTGCGACAACCCGGACAGGGTTGCCGCAGGTGTGGGCATCAATGCAAGTGAATGTGCCCGTCTGAAATTTCATACTCATGATCAGAACCTTCCGATACGAAACGGGGTGAGATCAAGGCCAGCCTCTTCATCCTGCAGCAGAGCCGCGATCAGCCGGCCGGTCGTGGCACTGCCGGTGAGGCCCAAATGCCCGTGCCCGAAGGCATATAAGATGTTGCTGTGACGACTGGCGCGGTCAATTATGGGCAGGGAATCAGGTGTCGATGGTCGATGACCCATCCACTCTTTACCACCGTCCACATTGAGATCAGGTAAGTACTGAGCCGCCAATTGGAGGAGCGCCTTGGAGCGGGCAAAGTTGGGTGGTGCCTCCAGGCCAGCGAATTCAACGGCACCGCCAATGCGCAGGCCTGCGGACATGGGTGTAGCGACAAAGTGATCTTCGGCGAACGTGACCATTCGGTTCAAGGAGACGCCGGGATTGGGTAAAGTAGTATTGTAGCCACGCTCCGTTTCCAGGGGGCACCAATCGCCCAACTGTTCCGACAGGCGGTGCGACCAGGCGCCGGCAGCGATGACCAAATGATCGAAGGAATACCGCCGGCCGTCGGTGCTGGTGACCGCTTCACCGTCAAGGGTCGCCACATCAAAGTCCTGAAACGCCACACCCCTCTCTCGGAGATGCGCCATCAACCCGGTGACATAGGCTTTTGGATCAACGTACGTCGCCCAATCATCCGTGCGCACGGCACAAGTGGCCATCGGCCCTAGGGCGGGCTCCGCCGCCGCAAGGCCGTTGCGATCTAGAAATGTGCAGGCGAGCCCCTGCCGTTCCCGAATTTTCCAATCGGGCGACGCATCCCTTACAGCGGGCGAACGATAGACCCAAAGATGGCCATCCTTGTTCAACAGATGGCCGAGTCCTGATTCCTGGTGAATAGTGCCATGATCATCAAAAGCGGTTGCCAGAAGCGATCCCATGTACGCCGCGCTGGCCGCGTACTGGCGCTTGTTGGCAGCGCCGAGGAACCGGGACAGATAAGGCCAGAGCCGCCACGTATAACCCATCCGGATAAACAGCGGCCCCAGGGGATCAAGGAGATAGCGCGGCACCTTCCAGACAATACCCGGCGCGGCTATGGGCATGACCTCGGGTTGCGCAATCGCGCCGGCATTACCGACAGAGGCCCGGTCACCATCAGGGTCACGATCCAGGACCGTGACGTCTTGGCCGGCGCGGCGTAGGAAAAACGCGCAGCTCAGACCAACAATACCCGCGCCGACCACAAGGGCCCGAGACCGCATCTTTGGCACGGATCGGATCAGAGGTTCGGGCGGTTGGCGAGGGCCGTTTCGACGATCTCCGTAACCATCCACCGCTCCTCACCCTCAAGGGTCAGACGCGGACCTCGGACCCATTCTGAACCTTCGCCGGTGATCTGGTTGGCCAACTTGATCATCTGGACCAACTTTACATCCACATCCAGATGCAAAAGCGGCATAAACCAGCGGTACAGCTCGACGGCTTCGTCTACCTTACCATCGCGTGCCAGTTCGAACAGGCGCACGCATTCACGGGGAAAGCTGTTGACCAAACCCGCAACCCATCCAACGGCACCGAACAACACGTTTTCCAAGACCAGGTCATCAACTCCACAGAACAGGCGATAGCGGTCGCCGCAAGCGTTGACCATGTCGGTCATGCGGCGACTGTCGTGGGAGGATTCCTTGATGGCGACGATGTTCTCCACGTTCGCCAACTGGACGAAGGATTCCGGCGTCAGATCCACCTTATAGGCGACACAATTGTTGTAGATCATGATCGGCAGGTCCGTTGCCGCCGCGACCCCCCGGAAATGCGCCATAGCCTCCCGTTGATCCTGCGAATAAACCATGCACGGTAACACCATGAGTCCCGCGCAACCGGCCCGTTCCGCCCGCCGCACATGGTCGATGGCCATGTCGGTGGTGTACTCCGCGACACCACTCAGCACGGGCAAATCTCCCGCCGCCTCCACGGCGGCTGTGAGCACCACCTCTTTCTCATCATCGTATAGCGAGGTGTTTTCTCCCAAGGTTCCTAACATCACGAAACCGGCGACACCGGCGTCCACGCATGACTGGATATGGCGTTGCGTCGCCTCCAGGTTCAAGGCGCCGTCTTCCTTAAATTCGGTCATCAACGCGGGATAAACCCCAGCCCATTCCGCACACATGGTAAATTCCTCCCAACTTTATTCGAGGATATTGCCTGCTTCACCCAGCCCCGCCAAGCCGGATCCCACCACCCCGGGAAATGGTCGCGGCATGGCCAGATACAAGGGGATCTATGGGACACTGCAACAAGGGAATGCCATTCAAGCCAATCTCCTCGGCGGCGACCACCCCAAGCCCCAGAATAGCGTCGACCTCTGCCATGACCAGCGCAGCCGGCGCCACGTCGTTGTGGAGAAGCTCAAGCATAATGGCACTCGATGAACTCGAGCCAATCATTCCAGGCAGCGCCAGAATGGTCCCAGCAATTTCAGCGCCGTAATTTGGGTGCAGGGGCTGAGCGATCAACCCGTTGGACGGATCAACCCCACCCCAGAAACTTATTGGTTGCAAGAGCCTCAACACGCGACCTTGGGCCGCACCATCAATCAGAACCCGGGCGCACACGTCTATTGCCATACCGCCTCCGCGCGTTCAACCCGTCCGGTAATGGCCGAGCAAACGCAGTCCTCCAGCGACCCGAACACCACATCATAACCGGTGTTGGGTGTCGCATAATGGGCGAACTTCCCGGAATTGGTCATCAAGACCCCGCCCAGATCCTTGAGGATCGGCGTCACCACCACGCACGTATCAACGATAAATTCGACACCTTGGGCTTCCAACTGGGCTCTGGTACCGTCCTCATCGATGGCATCCATGGTGTGCCGCCCGGTGCAGATGTAGACGGGAATTTGGAAGGCACGGCCGTCTGCCAAAGCTGCTAGTCGGCGGGTCTCGGCCTCCGAAAAATGCGGACTTCCGAGCGCCAGACAATCCAAACGCGCAGCCCGAGTATTGCTGAGGCTGTCGCGCGCCTTACGAATGTCTGCGGCGGTGATAGTGATGACCTCCACAGGCAGTTGGTCGCTCAGGACCGCGGCAACATCGGGCGCCTCTGGGGTTCTGCCGGCGACGTGGAACAGGCCGACGGCTCCCTTCGACGCGGCGGCGGCCCCCAGAGCCTTGAGATTATCCTCGCTGATGTCGGCTGGCAGGCCGTCGATAACTGCGACCGACGTGCCCGCTTCAGCGCCCAGGATTGCGCCTAGAGCCGGATAAAGGGCGTCCATGGCCTTGAGGTGCGGACTGAGGCCAGTAACGTCGAGGATCATGTTAGCCCGCCGGCCCTCGTCGCGATGCAGGCCCACGAATGGCGCGCGACCGGCAACGGCGCAGCAGATGTCCAGGAGATCGCCATAACGTTCCGTCCGCGCGCCCAGGACCGAATTGACGAATGCCACGGCGTTGCTCTCGCCCCAAGCCACCTGTTCCCCCCGGCACGGCCGATGGCCCGCCTGGTAGGGCGCGCAGGTCCAACTGGGTTGGCACCCCAGATCCAAATAGGCCTCCATTTGGCGGCGTGCCATAGCCTTGAAATGTTCGTCGGCGCGCACCCGGTCCTCGTTGCCAAGATCTAGTGCGCCCACGTTCGTCGTTGACGGAACGGATACGGTCGCGCCCCGCTCGCGTAGCGTCTCCACGAACCTGACCCCGCCGTTTCCGTGATAGAGACAGCCATCGATGTGGGCAGATACGATGGGGACCATCCGCTCGGCGCCCAAGAATTCCGCCGCGCGGACTACCATGCGCATAGCCATGGCTCGGCCCGGCGCTGTGTCGTCGTTCAGCCAAGTTCGTTCAACGTCTGAGAGCTTAAGACTCATGGGAAGAGTTTAGACAATTTTTCCGGGGGAGGCACCCTTGGACGGTCAATCCGGCTCTTTCTGATCTTCACCGGTCTGTCCGGTTTCCGGGAATATCCACATGGCGAAAACCATGAATACGCTTAACCCAATGACAATCCAGGATAGTCGGATATTGCCCTGATCCGCCTCCCAAAAATACATGATCACACCAATCACCAGGGCTACGATGGAAAGGCCTACCTTGATATTCGTGGGCATGCCTTGGCCTACTCAGCCGCCATGGGATGCGCGGCGGCCTCCAGAGGGCCCTTGGGCCGGTCCTTCAGATCCGGTTTCAGGTGTGTCGCGGAATAGCCATTCAACAAATGTTCAAAGAGGCCACGATCCAGGTCAGACGTACCGAACAGCCAATCGGCAATTGGGAAGGTGAGATTCATGTTCACTTCCATCATCAGCTTGCTGTTGTGATGCGCCGTATGATGTCGGCGCAGCGTATTCACCAACGGGCAATGGCG
>MDTG01227151.1_pt1 | contig 39482 bp, 40 predicted proteins | sample 811421 | NCBI WGS metagenome assembly MDTG01 (sample SAMN05326645, study PRJNA326480) | marine metagenome | isolation source: seawater | place: Pacific Ocean: South East | collected 2011 | reverse complement strand
GCGGCATCTATCGCTAGTTTATTGCTGACAACAGAAGCAATGGTAGCGGACATGCCTGAGCCTAAAGAACCTTTACCACCGATGCCTGGCGGCGGCGGCATGGGCGGCATGGGCGGCATGGGCGGTATGGGCGGCATGGGCGGCATGGACTTCTAACAAGAAGCTTAAACATTTAATCGGACCTCTGAGTAAATGAGGTCCGTATTAGTCAAATCTTGTCGGCTGATAATGTGATTTAATTGAATGATTTATTACTTCCTTCCATGTTTTAAGGTCATTACATTCAACTTCAAAACTACTAAAACCGCACCTTGTCATAAAATAATATTGATCGGGTAGAACATGGCCTGAAGCTCTTATGTCTTTTTTAAATTTATAGTCCTCTCTTAATTTTCTCGCAAATGTAAAACCTTTACCATTTTTAAATGTATCAAATTTGATAATTATAAGATCAAAAATATTGAAATTTAAATTCAGTGTTTCAAGGGGTAGTTGCGTATCAATAATTATACCAAGACACTTTTTTGAAGAGATTATTTCACTTTTGTGAGTATTCCAAAAATCAAAGCTAAAATATACATTATTTAAATTTTTAAGTTTCTTAATATCATCAATCTTACAGAATTTTGTTTTTATTTTCTTTTTACCGATTATCATTATAAAGAGCTTTCTTGAAAGGTTGTAAACTTATCCTATTGAGTGTTTGAAGAAAAGTTTCACTCTTACTTATTCTATGATTTAAATAAACATCAAGAATAGTTTTTAAAGCCGGAAGGATCTTGTCAGAGGAAAAAGATGGACCTATAATTTTACCTATTGATGAATTTTCCTTTGCTGAACCACCTAAAGTAATTTGATAATATTCCTCTCCATTTCTATCTAATCCTAATATTCCGATATTACCAACATGATGATGTCCACATGCATTTATACAGCCAGAAATTTTTATTTTCATCTCACCAATTAAATCTTGTAATTTTAAATCATCAAAAAATGTTGTAATTTTTTGAGAAATTGGAATAGATCTAGCAGTTGCAAGTGCACAATAATCCAATCCAGGACAACAAATCGTATCGGTAATACTTCCAATATTTGGTGTAGCTAAATTGTACTTTTTAAGTTTTTTCCAGACATCAAATAAATATTCATTTTTTATATGAGGTAAAATTAGGTTTTGCTCATGAGATACTCTTAGTTCTCCAAATGAATATTTTTCAGATATTTTGGATAAATCTTTCATTTGTTGATATGTTATGTCTCCAGGAGGTTTACCTTTAGCTTTTAAAGAAATGTAAACAATTCTGTAGCCTTCAATTTTATGTTTAAGTGTATTATTCATAAACCAATTTGCAAATTCATTGTTATTTAAATTTTTTACATCAGAAATTGTTTTTTTTACTGATTTAGGAAGTATAAAAAAATTTTTAATCTCGTTTATTTCTTTTTTATCAAGAACAAAGTAGTTTTTTTTCAATTTTTTCCATTCATTTTCTACAAGTTTACTAAATTTCTCAATTCCCATTTCATTTACTAAAATTTTAATTCTTGCTTTGTAAATATTATCTCTTCTTCCATATTCGTTATAGACTCTTAGTATTGATTCTAGGTATGAAAGAATGTAATTTTTATTAATAAATTTTTTTATTCTTTTAGCAATAATTGGAGTTCTACCCTGACCACCTCCTACGAAGACTTCAAATCCCTTGACCTCTTTATTTTTGATTAATCTGAGTCCAATATCGTGTAACTCTATCGCTGCTCTGTCTCTTTTTGAACCAGTAATCGCTATTTTAAATTTCCTTGGCAAAAAAGAAAATTCAGGATGGAATGTAGACCACTTTCTTATAATTTCACACCAAGGTCTAGGGTCCTCAATTTCTTCGGAATTTATTCCTGCAAGATGATCTGAGGAAATATTTCTTATGCAGTTTCCTGATGTTTGAATTGCATGCATTTCAACTTTAGATAGTTCATCTAAAATGTTTGGAATGTCAATGAGTTTAGGCCAATTAATCTGAATATTTTGTCTTGTTGTAAAATGTCCATATCCTCTATCATATTTTTTTGTTATTTTAGCTAGCGTTCTTAATTGAACGCTTGATAACTCACCATACGGGATTGCAATTCTCAACATATACGCATGAAGTTGAAGATAAACTCCATTCATAAGCCTTAAGGGCTTAAATTCTTCTTCTGAAAGTTTACCAGCTAACCTTCTTGATACTTGTTCTTTGAATTGTTGAACTCTTCCAGTTACAATTTTTTTATCTTTTTTGTTGTATCTATACATTGAGCCTTTTTAAAATTTTTTCATTTTCTAATCTAATTTTTTCTCGTAATTTTACAATACTTCCATCTTTATTTATCTCAATCAAATATGGACCAATAACTGTTTTTGAAGATTGATCAAGTTTGACTATATTTTCAAATTTACGAATATCATCTTTTAGGATTTTTGATGCTTTTTTTACATCTTTTTGCCATCCATACTTAAGAGAAAAATATACGGCACGTCCTGTTTCAAGGTCGTTTGCTGAATATAAAAAAATATTTCCTTTTAAAACTTTGCTCATATTTACTAAATTTAGATTTATAATCACAATATACTATAAAATATTGTTAATTCAATAATATATACAAATAAAATATGTAATTTATTTTTTGGAATATAATTGTTATCACTTCAAAAATAAAAAATTTTCAAAAAAAATGAATAAATTAAATATGAATCAAAGTAATATTTGGCCTTTTGATGAAGCCACAAAACTAAAAACTAGATTTAATAATTTAGACAGTAATAAAGAATTTTGTGTTTTTCAAACTGGATATGGTCCATCAGGTTTACCCCATATTGGCACTTTCGCTGAAGTTTTAAGAACAAGCATGGTTATAAAGGCTTTTAAAGAAATATCTAATTTTAAAACTAAATTGTATGTTTTCTCAGATGACATGGATGGATTAAGAAAGGTTCCCGAAAATATTCCAAATAAAGAGTTAATAGAAAGAAATCTTTTTAAATCGCTTTCTTCAATTCCAGACCCATTCGGAAAGTTCAAAAGCTTTGCTGAACATAATAATTCTAAATTAATTGAATTTTTAAAAAGATTTAATTTTAATTTTGAATTTAAATCAGCGACTGATTTATATAAATCTGGAAAATTTAATTTTGGTTTAACAAAGATTCTAGAAAATTATGAAAATATTAGAAATGTAATATTACCTACACTTGGAAAAGAAAGAAGAGAGACTTATTCGCCTTTTTTGCCAATTTGCCCAGAAACAGGGCATGTACTTCAAGTGAAAATAATTGAAACGGATTTAAGAAGTAAAAAGATTCTGTATTTTAATCCATTTTTAAAGTCAGAAATTGAAACTTCAATTCTTGACGGAAATTGTAAATTACAATGGAAAGTGGACTGGGCTATGCGCTGGAGTGAATTGAGCGTTGATTATGAAATGAATGGTAAAGATCTTATAGAATCATTTCATCTTTCTAGTAAGATTAATAAAATCATTGGGGGAAAACCTCCGAATAATTTTACTTATGAACTTTTTTTAGACCATAATGGAGAAAAGATCTCAAAGTCTATTGGCAATGGTATTTCTGTAGATGAATGGCTAAACTTTGCTCCAAGAGAGAGTTTAGAATTATTTATGTTTCAATCACCCAGAAAAGCTAAGAGATTATTTTTTGATATTATACCAAAGGCAACTGACGAGTTTATAAAATTTAAAAATGATTTCGTTAAAAATAATCAGAAAGACAAGCATGAGAATCCGGTTTGGTTTATAAACCATAAATCTAAAGATTCAATGCCAAATAATCTTACTTTCAATATGATATTGAATCTGGCAAGTGTATGTGGCGCAGAAAATAGTAAAATACTTTGGGGGTTTATCGAAAATTATTATCCTAAAATTGAAATCAAAAAAGAGATATTTCTAAACGAGTTATTAGAGTATGGCGTAAATTATTATCAAAAATTTATTAAACCAAAAAAAAAGTTTAGACCCCCAACAGAAAGAGAAAGAGTTGGGTTTTTAAAATTAGTTGAAGTTTTAAAAAAATTAAAAGGAAATGAAAAAAGTGAAGAAATACAAAAAAAAATTTATGAGATTGGAAAAAGTTTAGACTTTGAAAGTTTACGAGACTGGTTTTTAGCTTTTTACGAGGTAATTTTAGGTCAAAAAGAAGGTCCTCGATTAGGTTCTTTCATAAATTTATATGGTATTTCTAAAACAATTAAATTAATTGAAAAAAAAATTGAGGCTTGATGAAAAAATATGTTTTTAAAATTTTTACTTTACAAGAATGGAATGAATTTAAAGTAAAAAAAATTTTCAAAGGAAGCAAACTAGATTTAAATTCAGGTTTTATCCACTTATCTTCATTGGAACAAATAAAAGAAACTGTAGATATTTACTATTCAAAAGAGCAAAGCATTGTCATAGTAAAACTTATGGCAGATTTAATGAGGAAAAACCTTAAATGGGAAAAATCGAGGAGAAATAATTTATTTCCGCATTTTTTTGGTGTTCTAAATTTAAGATATGTTTTAAAATATTTTTTTTTTAATATTCATAAAAAACAAACATCTTTTTTCGGTTGAGTTATGAAATACGAATATCTTTCGCAAGTCACCAATTTAATATCGCCAGAGTTGTTGCATAAGATGTTTATTTATTTTTTAAAATTAAAAATAATAAAAAATTCAATAAACAGTTCAAGATTAAAAGTGAGTCTATGGAATATTGATTTTCCAAATCCGCTTGGATTAGCTGCTGGATTTGATAAGAATGCGGAAGTTATCAAAGGTTGTTTTGGTCTAGGTTTTGGTTTTGTAGAAGTTGGCACAGTTACACCAAGACCTCAAATAGGAAACTTAAAACCTAGAGTTTTCAAAATTCCTGAATTCGAAGCAGTTATTCAAAGATTAGGATTTAACAATTTAGGAGTCAAAAATTTTATAGAAAATGTTAAATATTATAGAAAATCATTCAAGACAGGAATTATAGGTTCAAATATTGGGAAAAATAAAACTACTTCTGACGATATTGAGGATTATTTAAGTTTATTAAATGATTGTGAGCCCATATCGGATTATATAGTAATAAATGTATCCTCTCCAAATACTCCCGGCTTAAGAGATTTACAGAAAAAAGAAAAGATATCTGAATTACTCAAAGGTATCCAAAAAAAAAAAAGTGGATGTACTCCAATATTATTAAAAATTTCTCCAGATATAAAAGAAAATGAACTTGAACATATTTGTGAAATAGCACTCAATCAAAAATGGTTAGATGGTTTAATAGTATCAAATACAACTACTAATAGAGATATGCTAAAAAAAAAACCAATTAGAAATGCATGGAAAATAGATGAAGACGGTGGTCTTTCAGGACCTCCACTTTTTAAGAGTTCTACTGAAATCTTAAAAAAGACATACTTTTTAACAAAAGGGAAAGTACCATTAATTGGTGTTGGAGGAATATCTTCGTCTGAGGAAGCTTTCGAAAAAATTGCATCAGGAGCAAGTTTAATTCAGATTTATACATCAATGATTTACAAAGGACCAAATGTAGTTATAAATATTTTAAATGGATTGGATCAGAAATTAAAAATTAATGGCTTTAAGAATATCGGTGATGCTATTGGTCACAAAGTAAAATTATGAAAAAAAAAAAATTAATCTTACTTCAAAATTTTTCACAAATAATTAATGATTACAGTTCGTTTTTAATAGATTTATGGGGTGTTGTTCATAATGGAATAAATATTTTTCCATGGGCCCAAAATGTTATAGAAACTGTAAAAGAAAAAAATAAAGAAGTTATATTTATCACTAATGCTCCAAGAAGAGTAGAGGTAATAAAAGAACAACTTGTGGATTTTGGGCTACAAAAATTTTTTTATAAAGATGTAATGTCTTCAGGTGAATTAACATGGCTTAATATTAAAAAAAAATTAGAAAATGGAAAAAGAAATCTTAAGTGCTTTCACATCGGACCAAGCAGAGATAATCACCTAATGAAAAATTTAAACCTGAAACTAGTAAAAAATGTTTCAGAGGCAGATTTTATTCTAAATACAGGTCCCTGGGGTGATGACGATAAGTTAGATAATTATGTAGGTATCCTAAATGAAGGAGTTAAGTTTAATTTAAATATGATATGCTCAAATCCTGATAAGAGGGTAATAAGAGGTAATAATTTTATGATTTGCGCTGGATTACTAGCAGAATATTATGAAACTATTCAAGGAAAAGTAGAATATTTTGGAAAGCCGCACAAAGAAATTTTTGAGGAATGTCTTAAAAAATTAGAACAAAAAGACAGAAAAAAAATTTTAATTATTGGTGACTCTCTGGAAAACGATATTAAGGGTGCTAATAACATGAACATTGAAAGTTTATTAATAACCTCAGGAGTCCATAGAAAAGTAATAATTAATAACAATATTGATATTGAAAAATTAAATGATTTAATAATAGAAAATAATGTTCATCCTACATATGTATTAAAAGAATTAGTTTTATAAATAAGGAAATGATTTGAAAAAAGAATATAATTACGAAGATTGGATTACTTTAGTAGAAAAAGAGCTTAAGGATAAAAAAAAATCGACTCTTGGTTGGGAAACTCCTGAGGGTATAAAAGTAAAACCTTTATATACAGAGAGAGATCTCAAAAATTTAGAACATTTAAATGGTTTTCCGGGCTTTCCACCTTACACAAGAGGTCCGCGTGCTACTATGTATTCAAATAGGCCGTGGACAATCAGACAATATGCTGGATTCTCAACCGCAGCAGAATCAAATGCTTTTTACAAAGAGGGTCTCAAAAATGGTGTAATGGGTTTGTCAGTTGCTTTTGATTTAGCAACTCACAGAGGTTATGATTCAGATCATCCCAGGGTGGTTGCAGATGTTGGTAATGCTGGCGTAGCAATAGACTCTGTTGAGGATATGAATGTCTTATTTGATGGTATTCCGCTCAACAAAATGAGTGTTTCAATGACAATGAATGGAGCTGTAATACCAGTTTTAGCATGTTTTATAGCTGCAGGTGAGCAGCAAGGGTGTAAAAAAGAAGAACTTACGGGAACAATTCAGAATGACATTTTAAAAGAATTTATGGTAAGAAACACATTTATATATCCACCCAAGGCGAGCATGAAGATTGTTGCAGATATAATAGATTATACTTCAAAAAATATGCCAAAATTTAACTCTATTTCTATCAGTGGTTATCATATGCAAGAGGCTGGTGCTAATCAAGTGCAAGAGTTGGCCTACACACTCTGTGATGGATTGGAATATGTCAAAGCGGCCCTAGAGAGGGGTTTAGAAATTGATGAATTTGCTCCACGATTATCCTTTTTTTGGTCGATTGGAATGAATTTTTTTATGGAAATTGCTAAGATGAGAGCTGCAAGGTTTATGTGGTCTGAGATAATATCAGAATTTGAACCAAAAAATTTAAAAAGTTTAGCCCTGAGAACACATTGTCAAACTTCTGGTGTTTCTCTTACTGAGCAAGATGCTTACAATAATATCATCAGAACTACAATTGAAGCAATGGCGGCTGTATTAGGAGGCACACAATCATTACATACTAATAGTTTTGACGAAGCTCTGGCACTTCCAACCTCTGAATCAGCAAGAATTGCAAGGAACACGCAGCTAATTTTAGCAGAAGAAACTGGAATAACAAAAGTGATTGATCCACTCGCAGGTTCTTTTTATATAGAAAATTTAACCTCAGAAATAATAAAAGAAGCAAAAAAATTAATGAAGGAAGTTTCTGATGCAGGGGGAATGGTCAAAGCTATCGAATTAGGTATTCCAAAAATGAGAATTGAAGAAAGTTCAGCAAAAAAACAAGCTAGAATTGATTCAGGAGAGGAAACAATAGTTGGTGTTAATAAATATGAGCCTGAAGAGAAACAAAATATTAATGTTCTATCTATTGATAATGAACAAACCAGAATAGAGCAAATTAAACAGCTATCTCAAATAAAACAAAATAGAGATGAAAAAAAAGTTCAAGAAAGTTTAATAAATATTGAGACTGCAGCTAAAAATAACAACGGTAATCTTTTAGAATTATCTGTGATTGCAGCTCACAATAAATGTACTATTGGGGAAATCACTTCAGCTATGGAAAAAGTATTTGGAAGACATAAACCTTCGTCTAAAACAATTTCTGGTGTATATGCAAATTCCAGTAAGAATAATGTAATGTTTGATGAGGTAAAAAAAGAGATCGATACATTTTCTGAAAAAGAAGGTAGAAGACCAAGACTTTTGGTAGTGAAAATGGGTCAAGACGGCCATGATAGAGGTTCAAAGCTAATAGCAACAGCTTTTGCAGATTTAGGTTTTGATGTAGATGTTGGTCCTTTGTTTCAAACACCAGAGGAAGCGGCAAAACAGGCTGTTGAAAATGATGTTCATATAATTGGAGTTTCTACATTAGCTGCAGGTCATAAAACGCTGGTTCCAATATTAATGGAAGAATTGAAAAAATATGATTCTGAGTCTATTAAAGTAATTTGCGGAGGAGTTATTCCTCCGAAAGATTACGATTTTCTTTATGATATTGGTGTAACAAAAGTTTTTGGTCCTGGTACTAGTATTCCGAAAGCGGCTATTGAAGTTCTAAAGCTTATATAGTATAATTAACCGTAATGGTTAATAATGGATCTTTTAAGTTACTTTAAATATAAAAAAATTACAGCAAAAAAGTTTGCTCAATCGATTGGTGTATCTAATGTTACTATTTCTAGATATGTAAATGGTTCGAGAATACCAAAAAGAAATATCTTAAAAAAAATTTTTGATCTTACCGAAGGATTAGTTACGGCCGATGATTTCCATGAATCTAAGAAAAATTTAAAACTTGAGAATGAATTAAATCAAACTTATAAGCAATATATAAGAGAAATAATAAGTAACATAAAAATTGGTTCCAGAAAATATTTAGCTAAATCTATTACTTTAATTGAATCGAATAAAGTTGAAGATCAGCTAATAGCTAATGAACTAGTATCTAAAATTGACAAAAATAATAAAACCATAAGAATTGGGATATCTGGTGTTCCTGGCGTAGGAAAATCTACTTTTATTGAATCATTTGGACTTTTTCTAATTGAAAAAGGACATAAAGTTGCTGTTTTAGCGGTTGATCCGTCATCAAAAAGAACTGGAGGTTCAATTCTAGGAGATAAGACTAGAATGGAAAAACTCTCAATTGAGAATAAAGCTTTCATTAGACCAAGTCCAAACGCTGGACACTTAGGCGGTGTAACAAAGAAAACCAGAGAGTCAATATTATGTTTGGAATCTGCAGGTTATGAATTTATTTTTATCGAAACAATGGGCGTTGGTCAGGCAGAAACTGAGGTCTATAATATGGTTGATATTTTTCTTGTCTTATTGCTACCCGCAGGTGGTGATGACCTTCAGGGAATAAAAAAAGGAATTATTGAATTAGCTGATTTGCTGATTGTAAATAAAGCTGACCAGTCTTTATCGTCGGTTGCAAATATGACAATTAATGACTATCAAAATGCCTTATCAATTATTAGCTCTACAAGAAATGGATGGCATCCAAAAGCATTAAAATGTTCAGCAACGGAAAATACAGGCATTATTGATATATATAAACAAATTATGAAATTTATCAAAATAATGAAGAGAAACGGAAATTTTTTTGAAACGAGAAAAAGACAGAATATTAATTGGCTTTGGGAAATTGTACAAAATAATATTAGTAATTATATTAAAAATAATATTAAAAATAAAAAATTTACTAGCTACATTGAAAACGAAATTTTAAATGAAAATATGGACATTAACAAAGCCTCAAATAAAATCCTGGTTAATTACTTAAAAAATTTTAAATGAGACTTGATTTTATTGGTAAATTTAATAGAAGTATGTATTGGAAATTATTATGTCAAAAAAATGTTCTATAACAAATAAAAAACCTCTATCAGGAAATAATGTAAGTAAGGCAATAAACAAAACTAAAAGAAAGTTTTTGCCTAACCTTCAAATGGTATCTTTTTTTTCAGATATCTTAGGAAAAAAAGTGAAATTAAAGGTAACTCCAAGAGGAATTAAATCTGTTGAGCATAATGGTGGAATTGATAATTACATTCTCACCTTAAAAAATAAAAATCATACCTCAGTAACTAAAAATTTAAAAAAAATTATTCTTTCAAATAAACCTTAATTTTTCCTTGTAAATAATTCTGTTAATTCCTCTAATAAAACTTGAGCAAGGCTATCAACATTTTCTATCGTAATAGCTCTATCATAATATTTTGAAACATCGTGTCCTATTCCGATGGCTAAAAGATCAATCTTTTTTGCAAGTTGAATATTTTTTACAACCTCGTTTAAATGATTTTCTAAGATATTTGAATTATTAGCAGAGAGGGTTGAGTCATCAACGGGGGCTCCATCTGAGACCACAATAAGTATTTTTCTTTTTTCTTCTTTTGTAATTAATCTTTTATATGCCCAAATTATTGCTTCACCATCTATATTTTCTTTTAATAATCCGTCTTTCAATAATAATCCAAGATTCTTATAACATGTCTTCCAACTTTTTTGTGAATCTTTATAAATAATATGTAATAAGTCATTAAGTCTGCCAGGTTTTTCAATTTTTCCATTTTCTTGCCAATGAATTTTTGATCTTCCACCTTTCCACTGCCTAGTTGTAAAACCTAAAATCTCAATTTTTATTCCACATTTTTCTAGTGTTTTTGTAATGATTTCCACTGCATTAGCAGCTACTATTATTGGTCTTCCTCTCATTGAACCGGAATTATCTATTAAAAGTGTTACAACTGTATTTTTTGATTTATTTCTTGTTTCTTTTTTAAAAGATAAATTATTTGATGGATTGTAGATCACTCTTGTGAGCTTTGAGGAATCCAAAATTCCTTCCTCTAAATCAAATTTCCAAAATCTTTCTTGATAGGAAATTAATTTTTTTTCTAATTTTTTGGATAATTTATTAACTAGATAATTAAATCGAGGAGATTCATCATCCAATTTTTTTCTCAAATCATTTAGTTCATCAGATTTTGCAATTTTATTTGCATGAGCTACTAAATCAAATCTTTTTGTAAAGGTTTTGTATCTTTCAGATACTTTAGTTTTAATATTTAAATCAGAATTTGTACTTTTCGATAAAAAGTTTTCTTTTCCTTCAGTTTTATCAATCATTCTTGATAATTTCATTTCAAGTTTTTTTTTAAACTTTTGTTTAAATTTTTTTTGTTGATCAATGTTATTATCTTCTTTCTTTTTCTTATCATTTAATTTTTGATTATCCTTATTTGTGGATTTATTTTTATTTAAAGATAATAAACAAAACTTTTTTGCATGATATGAAAATTTTTTTTCATTAAAAAAGTATTTTTTTAATTCGTTTAAAATCTTACTTTGTTCATTATCAAAGTTTATCTTAATTTCATTGGACGATAATTTAGAACCATGAAAGTGCTCTATTAAAAAAATATAAAAGTCTTTTTCTTGTTCAGATCCAATTTTAAAACTCTTTTTATATTTTTCTAAAAAGCATTTTATATTTTCCAAAGAACCTGGAAAAGCATGTAATCCTAAAACTGTAGAGTAAGCAAAATGAATCAAGTCATAAATTCTTTTTTGTGTATTATTTTTTGGTGAATATTGTTTATAAAATTCCCTAGCAATGAATCTTTTTTTGTAACATGCTAAATCAATTTTACCTCTGACTGTGCCTTCAATTTTTTTTTCAAAATAACTAATTTGTATTAGATTTTCATTATTTTCGTTGTCATCAGAATTTTGATCTTGAAATTCAACTTTTATATCAATATTTTTTGAAAGTGACTTTGCTGCTGCAGTAGAAACATCAGAAAGAAAATTTTTATTATTATTTAGATTTTTCATAATTCAAAATTTCTATCCCAAAACATCTTTGATAATATTCATTTATAATTAATTTTTCATTTTCTTCACATTTATTCAAAAATGTTAAGATAAAAGCTTTATGTACATCTGCAAAAAGTTCGGCATTTTCAGCCCAGGTTAACGAGGTTCTGGGTGACATTAACAATGATAAATCGGAATTTTTGAACCCATCTCTTGTTAGATTTGCCATTTTAACCATTTGTGAAATTATTTTTTTGTTACTCTTAGAAAAATTTTTTACTTTTTTTCTTATAATGGTTTGTTCAATTTCGGGTGTAAGATAGGTTAAACTTGAAACAATGTTCCATCTATCAAGCTGACCTTGATTAATTTGTTGTGTGCCATGATAAATTCCTGAATTATCACCAAGTCCTACAGTATTACATGTACCAAAAATTCTTGATAATTTGTGTGGATTGATAATTTTATTTTGGTCAAGTAGTGTAAGCTTTCCAGATGACTCAAGAATTCTCTGTATTACAAACATTATGTCAGGTCTTCCTGCATCATACTCATCAAAAACCAAAATTACAGGATTTTGTATACACCAAGGTAGAACACCTTCTTTGAAAGATGTAATTTGTTTGTCATTCTTTAAAATAATAGTATCTTTACCCAATAGGTCAATTCGACTAATATGGCCATCTAAATTTATTCTTACACACGGCCAATTAAGCCTGGCTGCTACTTGTTCTATGTGTGTAGATTTCCCTGTACCATGTAAACCCTGAATTAAAACTTTTTTATTATTTATCAATCCTATTAAGATTGACAAAGTCGTGTCAGCGTCAAAAACATAATTAGGATCAATCTCTGGAACCAGTGATGTTCTTTTTGAAAAAAAAGGGACATCAAAATCTTTATCAATATTAAATAACCCCTTCGAGGATTTTGTAGAATCTAATTTCAAATTTGACAGATCTTCTTTTTCAATAAACATTTGAAATTAATTAGCAATTTTTTGAAGAATTTTGTAGTAATTATTTATTTTTTTTAGAAGTGATTCTTTATCTGAATCTCCATCGTGAAGATCTGGATGATTTGCTTTGACAAGGTAATTATATTTTTCTTTTAATTTTTTTTTAGTAATAGGGATTTTTAATTTAAAAACTTTTAATGCCTTTTCTAACTCTGAATTAATTGATTGTTCATTTTTATTTTTGTTATCGTCTAAAAAATCAAATATGAATTCAAAATTAATTTTTGAACAGACCTTATTAGACATTGGACTTGTTGGTTTATTTAAATATGCCTCATTTTTAAGATATCTATAAATTTCATCTTGAGATTTTCCTGCAAAAAAGTTCCATCTTTTATTATAAATTCGCACATGTTCTAAGCAAAAATTATATTTTTCTTTTGAATTTATTGACTTTGGCGCTTGATATTCTGCAAGATTTTTACAATTAGGCTCATCGCATAAATTTCTTGATGAGTCTTTCTCCCATGGATAATTAATTTTAATTTTTTTCATTTTTTTTATATTTATGTATAATATATATATTTTTTAAAAATTATGAAATTTAAAATAACAAAGAAATTAGAAAATTACTTTAACCCAACCCTACTCGAGGTCATAAATGAATCTGAACTTCATTCCGGTCATGAGGGAAGTCCAAATACTGGAAATTCTCATTTTTTTGTAAAAATAAAATCAAGCAAGTTTAACAATCTTTCCAGAGTTGAGAGTCAAAGATTAGTATATGAAGTTTTAAAAGAAGAAATTAATGATGGTATTCATGCACTTAGAATGGATATTGCAGGTATTTGAAATTTCTATGCTCCGTAACCAGTTCCGTACAGGAACTCTTGGTGCTGTTTTAACGAATCCTGCAACTGATTATTAGCAACAGCATACAAATCTCTCATTGACAAAATTCCTACTACATTTTTATTGGAAACAACTGGAAGATGCCTATATCCTTTATTTTTCATTTGATTAATAGCGTCTAGTGTTGTTTTTGTTTCTTCGATGGTATCTACATTTTTTGTCATGATATTTATAATTTTCGTTTCAGAAGGTTGTAAATTTTTAGGTATTACCCTGAAAGCTAGATCTCTTTCTGTTACGATTCCTGTCAAGGCTTTATCTTTATGACTTTTACATACTAATAGGGCTCCACATCTGTGTTTGACCATGTATCGAGCTGCATCATATGCAGATTTTTTCTCTTCAATAAAGAACAGCTTTTGGATACCAATAATATCATCAATAAGTTGTTTAATTAACAATATAAACACCCCTCCCCCAAATATATTAATCATAATATATTTTGTAATCTTTTAAAATTGTTTTTTAAATTTTTGAGATTTTTAGTAATGTAATCTGATTATTTTTTTTTCCTAATACCTCAAATTTAAATCCATAAAATTGAAAAATTTGTCCAATATTTGGAATTGATCTACTTTCGTATAACACTAAACCAGCAATAGTTGAAGCATTTTTGTCTGGAAGTGACCATCCCAACTCTCTATTTAAATCTCTTATACTTACAGTACCTTGTATATCAAATTTATCTAAACTTCTTTGCTTAACACCCTTTATTTTTTTTCTTATTTTTTGGACATCGAGCTCATCATCAATATCTCCGACAATTTCTTCTAAAATATCTTCTAAAGTCACAATTCCTAAAAATTCACCATATTCATCAACAACAATTGCAAAATGCTCTTTTCTTTTTTTAAATTCCATTAATTGGTTAGCTAAAGATGCAGACTCAGGAATAAACCATGGTTTTTTGCAAACATTTTTGATATTAAAATATCTATCAATTTTTTCTTCTATGAGACTTCTTACATGAAAAACTCCAATGATATTCTCTGGATTTTTATCCCATACTGGAATTCTACTATGAGGAGTAGATTTAACTTTTGATAACAAATCTTCGTAATTTATATTTACTGGAAAACTATATATATTTTTTCTAGGAACCATTATTGAACCAACTGTTACATCATCTAAATCTAAAATAGATTTAAGCATCTCTTTCTCATTTTTTTCTTTTGTATTTTCACTATGTAGCTCTATCGCCCCTCTCAATTCCTCTTCACTCTCAGCTTGAGTATCAGTAACATTTTTTTCAAGTGTCTTTACACCAAAAATTTTGATCAAAACAATTACTAATAGATTTAATGCACGAGTTATTGGATAAAAAATAAATGTTAGAAAATTAAATATAGGCGATATTTTAAGGGCAATTAAATCTGCTTTAAATAACGCGATTGTTTTTGGAAGAAGTTCACCAAATAATAAAATCATCAAGGTCATAATTACAGTTACATATAGTATTCCTTCGTTTTCAAAAATTTTTATTAAAAGTGTTGTTGCTAGTGCTGAAGCAAGTACATTTACTAAATTATTAGCTAGTAAAATTGTGCAAATTAGAATTTCTTTTTTTTTTAAAAGTTTTTCATAAATTTCTGCGTTTTTATTACCAGACTTGGCTAATGTTCTCAATCTTGCTTTAGAAGCAGCAGTTAAAGAGGTTTCTGAGCCAGAAAAAAAACCCGACAAAACTATAAGACCTATAATAGAACCAATTAATAAACCTATCGATGCATCCATTGGGTTTAGAAAGCCTTTGTTTTTAAAAATTTATATAACATTTTGTCATTCACAGAATTACATATTATACCATTACCTATTCCTTTAAGAAGTATAAAATTAATTTTATTTTTTTTTACTTTTTTATCAAATTTAAGTAACGGTAAAAATTTTTCAGCAGTTAATTTTAGACCAAAATCTATAACATTCAGTTTTAAATTTAGTTTTTTAAAATGTTCTATTATTAATAAGAGTTCATCTTTTTTTAAAAATTTTTTTTCTAAAGATAGTTTTGACGCCATTACCATCCCAAGTAAGACTGCTTCACCATGATTAATTTTTTTTGAATAATTATTTATTTTTTCGATTGCATGACCAAATGTGTGACCAAAATTTAAAAGAGCTCTTAAACCCTGCTCTTTTTCATCTTTTTCAACAATTTGTGATTTTATTAGACAACTTTTTTTAATGGATTGAAGACAAGTTTGATGATTTAAACTTAATATTGAAGAGCCATATGCTTGTAACCAGTAGAAAAACTTCTTATCTTGAATCAAAGCATATTTTATAATCTCTGAATAACCTGCATGAATTTCTCTTTTGTTCAGTGTTTTTAGTGTATGTAAAGAAGCAATAACGCATTTAGGTTGTTTAAAAGTACCAATTAAATTTTTACCAAAATTTGAATTGATTGCAGTCTTTCCTCCTACAGAACTGTCTACTTGTGCCAACAATGTTGTCGGTATTTGAATGTATGAAACTCCTCTTAAAAGAATACTAGAAACGAATCCTACTAGATCACCAATAACGCCTCCACCTAGTGCAATTAATAAACAGTTTCTATCAACTTTGAAATTCAAAATAGTATCAACTACAAATTTTAAATAAAAAAAACTTTTTGTTTTTTCACCAGATGGTAGAATTATTGATTCTATATTCTTAAAATATTTAAAAATAGAGCTTTTTAATTCTTTTGCATAAACTTTAGATACATTTTTATCCGAAATAATTATTACTTTACTGTAATCTCCGAAATTTTTAATTATGTTTCCACACTCTGATAAAATTTCTTCACCAATAAAAATTGGATATGTATTTTTTTTTAATTTTACTAATATTTTTTCAGTCATTACCAAAGTTTTCTAATTTATCAACTATTTCCTTTGTAATATGAGCAATAATATTTTTATTTACATTTATGTTTAAATGAGCGACTTTATAATATTTTCTCCTGATATTCATTAACTCTTCTAATCTTTCTTCAAAATCATAACCATTAAATAGAGGTCTTGATTTATGATTATATTTTAATCTAGCATGAAGTGTACTAAAATTCGCATTTAACCACACAGAAATTGCTGATTCATTAATTTTTTTTCTAAGTACTTTATTAATAAAAGTTCCACCTCCAACCGACAAAATAATATTTTGTTTATTTTTTAAAATGCGATCTAAAATTTTTTCTTCTCCGATACGAAAGTATTCTTCTCCAAACTTTTCAAAAATTTCGGAGATGCTATATCCAGATGCTTTTGAAACTTCTGAATCTAAGTCATAGAATTTTCTTTTTAATTCAACTGATAAAGCTTTACCAATTGTGGTTTTACCACAACCCATCATTCCAACTAAAACAATATTTTTATTATTATTATTTTTCATTTGTAATTTAAAATGTAATTATTAAAGAAAATGAAATTAATCATGTTGATTAAGTTAGTTATTTCAGTTAAAAATTTAATTTTTAAAATAACAAATTTATAAATAATTTGGAATGAATAAAATATTATTAGGTTTTTTAATTTCTGTTCTATCAATTTTTATATTTTTGATAATTTTTATAGGAACTACAGAGATAGTCATATCACCAAAAGTTGTAGAAAAAGAAATAATTATTAATTATGAAAAATAAACTTTTTTTTACTTTTTTTTTACTTTTTTTTCCTTTTTTTCTAGAATGTCAAAGTTTTGGTGACGGAACCAGATTAACCATCAATAAATCGGGTATAATTTCAGAAGAAATAACAGATGAATTTCCTGACTTAAAGCTTTTTCCTATCGGTTCAAATAATAAAGAGTTAAATTATATTTTCAAAGAAATTTTTGATGATAAAGATTTTCAAGAAATAAAACAATTTTTAATCGAATTACCAATAAATAATAAAAGTTTAGTTATTCAAAAAATCGTTCATAAAATTTTGACCTCCGATTTTCTGATGAGCAATGTAAAACTTTCTAAAGAACAGGATCTAGAACTTTTTACAATTAAAATTAACAAGTTATTTCAAACAGCAAGATTCTCAGATATTGATCAAATTTATTCAAAGGCACCTTTAAACTTTATTGATGAAAATTTTAATCTTAAAAGAATAGAAGGATATTTTTTAAGGAACGAATATAAAAATGCTTGTGACTTATTAAATCAAGATACATTTGTGAAATCATATATGTTTGGAAAATTTGAAATTATTTGTAATATTATTGAACAAAATTTTGAAAAGGCCAGATTTAATCTATCATTATTAAAAGAAAAAAATGAACCAGGTGATAACCTATTTATTGATCTTTGCTATAGTATAATTGGTGATCTTAAAATTTCGAAATCAAAGGTTTTGACTGATAATAAAAAAGAAATTGCCTCTTTAAATCCTATACTTTTATCTTCATTACAGCTAGCAGAAATTTCCCCAAAATTTGAGCATGTTAAGAATGCTTCACCCAGTATTTTAACATTTATTCTTTTGAGTCCATCTTCAGATGTTGATATTAAGTTATACACAGCTGAGCTATTGGTAAAACAAGAAAGAATTGACAAATCGATGCTGGCCGATATTTATCAATTAAGCTCATACTCAAATGAAGAGCTTGAAAATGCAATTAACGATTATAAAAAACTATCACCACTACAATCAAGATCATTACTATATCAAGCTTTGATCAGGGAAAATAGTAATGATATTAAATTTGAACTAGCAAAGATTCTCCTAAATCAATCTGAAAAGGACGAACTTTTTACACAAGTTGCTTACTTGATTAAAGATTCTATAGATTACAAATCCCTGCAGAATATATCTGAAAAAGATATTGGATTAATTTTTAAAATATACTTGTCTGTTCAAAAATTTAATGAAGCTGAAATTTATATAAACACTATTGATACATCCGAGAACTATAAAAAGTATTCCCTTTATTTAAATTTATTTAAATTTTTAGACAATAATGTTTATTTTGATAAAAAAATATTAAATGATTATTTTGATTCAAGAAATGATGATTATTTGACTAATAAAGAAAATATATTTTTAACTATATTTTCCTCATTTATATTCAATAATGACTCAGAATTGTCGAATATACTAATTAATACAAATAATGAAAATGAAGTGACAATAAATTCTTTAAATATAGTTTCTTTGATAAATGCGATAGAAAAAAAAAGTTACTTTAATTCTTTTAGAGTTATATTTAAAACTATGAAAGATAAAAACATCAGCGATTTAAACATATTTGAAAAATTACTTCTTACAAAAGTTTTATTTAAATTAGAAATGAATAATGAATTTAAAATTTTTTCTAAAGATATTTTGCTTTCTATTTTATGAAAAAAAAATTAAAATTAATTTTAGAGGATTTTCACGAATATCTTGTAGCTCAAAAAAATCTATCTGAAAATACCTGTAATTCTTATTTAGGAGATTTAACAAATTTTTTTCAATTTTGTAGTGCAAAGAATATTTATGATGTTAGTAGTGAGGATTTAAAAAAATATATAAATTACATTTCAAGCAAATTTTCTGTTAAAACGCATTCCAGAAAACTATCCTCAATAAAGCAGTTCTATTTTTTTTTGATTACAGATAATAAAATAAAAATAAATCCGACCGTAAATATAAGTTTTCCTAAAACACAAAGAAAGTTACCAAAAGTTCTTAATGAAGAACAAGTCAAAATATTAATCGATTCAACTTACAGTGATACATCGGATAAGGGCATAAGATTTTCAGCAATGCTAGAAATTATGTACTCTACAGGAATTAGAGTGACAGAGCTCGTAAGTTTAAAGATAACTTCTTTTAAGGATGATTATTCAAGCATATTGATATTTGGTAAAAGTAAAAAGGAACGATTCGTACCACTTACAAAAACTGCCAAGGATGCTATTTTGAATTATCTTAAGGTAAGAGATAATTTTGTAAAAAAAAATATAGATTTCGAGAAAAACTTTTTTTTATTTCCATCAAGTTCTAATTCTAAACATTTAACTAGAAATCGTTTTTTTCAATTGTTAAAAGATCATGCGAAAAAAATTAATTTCTCATTTAAAAATTTATCACCGCATGTAATTAGACATTCTTTTGCATCGCATCTCCTTGATAGAGGAGTTGATTTAAGAACGATTCAAACCTCACTTGGACATTCAGATATTGGAACAACACAAATATATACTCATGTTCAGACAAGCAAACTAAAAAAAATACTAGAAAAAAAACATCCTCTAAAGAAAAATATTGAAAAATTTTCTAAATTTTAAAATTTTATTGGTTTAAAGTTTATCAAATTTATAGTAAAAAGTTTAAACTGAATTAACAAACATAGGATACGATATGAGTTTTAAAATTATTGAACAAGCAAAACCAAGATTAAATAGAAGCGAACTGGCTGTGCCCGGAAGTAACCCGGCATTATTTGAAAAGGCGGCAAAAAGTAAAGTTGATGTTATCTTTTTAGATCTTGAAGATGCAGTGGCTCCAGATGAGAAAGAACAGGCTAGAAAGAATATTATAGAAGGATTAAATGATGTAGATTGGAATACAAAAACGATGTCTGTAAGAATAAATGGTTTAGATACTCATTACATGTACAAAGATGTTGTTGATTTGATTGAAAAAGCACCTGGTAAATTAGACATGATAATGATTCCAAAAGTCGGAACCATTTCTGATGTTTATGCACTAGACATGCTTTGTACCCAAGTAGAAGATAGCATGCAATTAGAAAAAAAATTGGGGTTTGAATTAATAATTGAAACCGCTTTAGGGATGCAAAATGTAAATGAAATTGCTTCATATAACCGAAGATTAGAATCACTACACTTTGGAGTTGCTGATTATGCTGCTTCAACGAAAGCTAAAACTACAGTAATTGGAGGTCCAAATCCCAACTACCATGTATTGACAGATATTGAAGGTGACAAAGTCAGAGAAAAACATTGGGGTGACATGTGGCATCATGCTGTTTCCAAAATTGTAATTGCTGCAAGAGCAAACGGATTAAGACCCATTGATGGACCTTTTGGTGATTTTGGTGATCCAGATGGATACAAGGCTCAGGCTAATAGATCAGCAACACTTGGTTGTGAAGGTAAGTGGGCAATTCATCCTAGTCAGATCGAACTTGCTAATGAAGTTATGAGCCCAAGTGAAAAGGAAATTAATCAAGCAAAAAGAATTCTTGATGCAATGGATGAAGCGAAAAAAGCTGGTAAAGGAGCAGTATCTTTAGATGGAAGATTAATTGATATTGCGTCAATCAGACAGGCTGAGGTTTTGGTTGAAAAAGCTAAGTTAATTGAAAGTAGATAAGCTTTCAAATGCAAAATTTTCTTGATTTTGAGAAACCTTTACTTGATATAAGGACTAAAATAGAGGAGTTACGTCATCTTAAAGATGATAGCAAAAACATAGCCAATGAATTGTCTTCACTTCAAGATAAATTTGATAAAACTCTTGAAGATATTTATGTTAATTTAACGCCCTGGCAAAAAGTAAAGGTTTCTCGACATCAAGATAGACCAAAGTTCCATGACTATATAAGTTATATCTTTGATGAGTATATTGATTTATCCGGAGACAGGCTTTTTGGAGATGATAAAGCTTTGAGAGGTGGATTAGCTAAATTTGAGGGTAAGACTTTTATTGTGTTAGGTAATGATAAAGGTAATGGAATTGAGTCTAGAGTAAAAAATAACTTTGGTATGTCTAAACCAGAAGGTTATAGAAAAGCAATAAGACTAATGAATTTGGCTGATAAATTTAGTTTTCCAGTAGTTACATTTATAGATACACCAGGAGCTTTTCCTGGTGTTGATGCTGAAGATAGAGGTCAGTCTGAAGCGATTGCAAGTTCAATTAAAAGTTGTCTAGATCTAAAAGTACCAATTTTTTCCTACATTATTGGCGAAGGTGGTTCAGGAGGTGCAATAGCATTAGCTGCCGGAAATAAAGTAGTTATGTTAGAACACTCAATTTATTCTGTTATTTCACCGGAAGGTTGTGCTTCAATCCTATGGAGAGATACAGATCTTTCAGAGGTTGCTGCGGAATCACTTAAGCTGACAGCTCAAGATTTGCTAAGTATGAAAGTAATTGATGAGATTATTTCGGAGCCACTAGGAGGAGCACACAGAAATATCAAGGTTACCTGTGAGTCTGTCAAAAACTCAATATCAGAATATTTTGAAATTTTTAAAGAAAAATCAAGTGATGAAATTATTAAAGAAAGAGAAAAAAAATATTTGGGTATTGGCAAAGATCTTTTAGAAAACTAATTTAAAATTTTCCACAACAATTTTTATATTTTTTTCCAGAGCCGCACGGACACTTTGCGTTTCTTGGTATCTTGGTATATCCCTCTTTTCCATTTAAATTCTTGTTCGAGAAACTTTCATTTTCAACGGTTCTTTTTGGCTCAGAAGGTAGTTCATTTTTTATTTCTATAAAACTTATTAATCTAGAAAAATTTTCTTTTATTTTTTGCATCATATCTTCAAACATAATAAAGGCCTCATGTTTGTATTCGCTAAGAGGGTCTCTTTGTCCATAGGCTCTTAAAGATATACCTTGTCTCAAATGATCTAAAGAAAGGAGATGTTCTCTCCAACTTTGGTCAATTATTTGAAGAAGAATACTTTTCTCAGCAATAGAAAAAACCTCCTTTGTATAATTAGTTTTTTTCAAGTTAATATGATGATCAGATAAGTCAGTAATTTCGTTTGTAATATCTGCGATGTTTAAATTCTGATATTTTTCTAATTTATTAGGGTCAAAGTTTATATTTAGATTTTTCTTACACTCGTTTTTAAGAATTAATTCAGTCTGGTTGTCAAAATTTTCAATATTTTCAACATTAATTTCAACTAATTTACTAATATAATCATGCCTCATGTCAACTATCAAGTCACTTATGTCAACATCCATAATTATTTCTTTTCTTTGAGCATATATTATTTTCCTTTGCTCATTCATAACATCATCAAATTTAAGTAGACTCTTTCTAATTTCAAAGTTTCTTGCTTCTACTTTTTTTTGAGCTCTCTCGAGAGCCTTTGTTATCCATGGGTGTTGAATCGACTCATTTTCTTCAAGGCCTAATTTTTGAAGTACAGAATCGAGTTTATTCGATCCAAAAATTCTCATTAAATCATCTTCTAATGAAAGAAAGAATTTTGATGAACCAGGATCACCTTGTCTTCCTGCTCTTCCTCTGAGTTGATTGTCTATTCTTCTTGATTCGTGCCTTTCAGTTCCAATTATGTATAAGCCTCCTGCATCAAGGACATTTTTTTTAACGGTATTATTGTCGTTACTCCCTCCGAGTTGAATATCAGTTCCTCTCCCAGCCATATTGGTTGCGATGGTCACTTTACTCTCTAATCCTGCATTTGATATTATTTCCGCTTCCTCTTTATGATACTTAGCATTTAGCACTTTGTGCTCTATTTTTTTCGTTTTCAAAATTTTTGAAAGTATTTCTGAATTTTCAATTGAAATTGTTCCCACAAGGCATGGTTGTTTTCTTTCCTGACATTCTTTGATTAACTTTACTATAGCATTGAATTTTTCTTTTGATGTTCTATAAATTTCATCTTCAAAATCTTGTCTTATCATTATTTGATTGGTAGGAACTTCTACAACTTCTAATTTATAAATATCGAAGAATTCTGTTGCTTCGGTTTTTGCAGTTCCGGTCATCCCAGACAATTTGTTATATAAGCGAAAATAATTTTGATAAGTTATAGAGGCTAAGGTTTGATTCTCTAATTGAACCTCAAGATTTTCCTTTGCCTCCAGTGCTTGATGTAATCCATCTGAAAATCTTCTTCCTTCCATTGCTCTACCAGTAAATTCGTCCACTATTAGTACCATCCCGTCTTGTAGTAGATAGTCAACATCTTTCGTAAACAAGAACCTTGCTTTGAGAGCTTGATTTAAATGATGTACAATTGAAACATTATTTACATCGTAAAGGTTACCCTCCTTGAGAAGTCCTGCATTCCGAAAAATTTTCTCAACTTTTTCAATTGATGTTTCTTTAACAGAAATTGTTTTTGATTTTTCGTCTTTTTCGCAATCTATTTCGGATAGATGTTCAACAATTTTATCGACTTTTTTATATAAATCTGATGATGTTTCAGCAGGACCTGAAATCACTAAAGGAGTTCTTGCTTCATCAATTAATATAGAATCAACTTCATCTACTATTGCAAAATTAAAATCTCGTTGAACAATATCATTTTTTGAATACTTCATATTATCTCTTAGATAATCAAAGCCAAACTCATTGTTTGTTCCGTATGTTATATCAGCTTCATATGCAACTTTTCTTTGTTGATCATTTAGATCATTTGTAATGTAACCTGTTTTCATTCCAAGCTTCTCAAAAACCCTTCCCATCCATTCAGCATCTCTTTTTGCTAGATAATCGTTTACAGTAATTATGTGTACGCTTTTACCATCTAGAGAATTTAAATAAGCTGGTAATGTTGCAACTAAGGTTTTTCCTTCACCAGTTTTCATTTCAGAAATCATTCCTTGATGAAGTATAATTCCACCGATAAGTTGGACATCAAAATGTCTTTGATTTAGTGATCTTTTTGCAGCCTCTCTGACATTAGCAAAAGCTTCGGGAAGAATATCATCTATTTTTTTTCCTTTTTTTAAAACTTCTTTAAACTCCTTTGTTTTTTCGATTAATTCTTCATCCTTAAGTTTCTCAAAATCCTTTTCAAGAAGATTTATTTTTTGAACAAGAGGTTTGAAGGATTTGAGAATCCTGTCATTAGAGGTTCCAAATATTTTTTTTGTAATTAGTTCAAACATTTAAATTTTTTTATATAGTTTAATATTTTATAAACTATAAATTAAAAATAAGAAAATTATATAAAAACTTTTATGAAAAAAATTTCTCCTCTTGCATCATCATTGTCTAAAAAGGTACCGAAAATTAAAGGGATTAAAATAAGTGTTGTTAATTGTGGATTAAAGAAGAAAAAAAAAAGGGATTTAGTTTTAATAAAACTTGATAAACCTAGTCATATTTTTGGTCTTTTTACTAAATCAAATACACCTGGAGAACCCATAAAATGGAATAAAAAAATAATAAAAAATAATAAAATTTCAGCTTTAATAATAAATTCTGGAAACGCCAATGTTTTTACAGGAGAAGAGGGTCAAAAAGCTGTTGAAATTATTATTACGGAATTATCTAAAGAACTAAAAATTCCAAAGAAAGAGATATTTATGGCTTCAACAGGAATTATAGGAGAGCAATTAGATTATAAAAAAATTTTACACAAAATTAATATTTTGAATAAAAATTTGAGTGATTCCCAAAAAAATTGGGGCAATGCCGCTGACGCAATAAGAACCACAGATACTTTTCCAAAGTTAGATTTTAAAAAAATAAATATCAACAAAAAAAAAATTATTATTAATGGTATTGCAAAAGGCTCAGGAATGATTGCCCCTGATATGGCAACAATGCTGAGTTTTATATTTACTAATGTGAAGTTTAACGATAACCAGTATTTTTCATATTTTAAAGAAGCTGTTGATAATACTTTTAATTCAATAACAGTAGATAGTGATACTTCTACAAGCGATATGGTATTGTTTGTTGGTGTTAATGATAAAGATAGCTTTGAAATTAATGATATTGAGTCAAATCTTTTCTTTAAAGAACTTGAAAAATTAATGAAAAATTTAGCATTTCAAATCGTGAAAGATGGAGAAGGGGCATCAAAATTTATTGAAATTGAGGTTAAAGGCTGTAAAAAAAAATCTATTGCAAAAGAAATCGCATTATCAGTTGCAAATTCTCCACTTGTGAAAACAGCAATTTCAGGAGAGAATTCAAATTGGGGAAGAATTTTGATGGCAGTCGGGAAGATAAAGTCTAATGTTGATGTAAGTAAAATTTCTCTTTTTTTTGGAACAATTAAAATTATTGATTCTGGAAAAGCGGTCAAAGATCTAAATGAAAATAGAATTCAAAGATATATGAAGAAGAGTGATATAAAGATTTTAATTGATCTGAACAAGGGAAATTTCTCGAGTGTGGTCTGGACTTGTGATTTTACAAAAGAGTACATAAATATTAACGCTAACTATAAAACTTGATAATGATAATTAAAGTTGTTGCATGCATTTTTCTGAGAAGGAATATGTTTTTAATTTGTTCACGACCAAAAGATAAAAAATTTTCTGGTTTTTGGGAATTTCCTGGGGGTAAAGTAGAGCAGGGAGAAACTAAAATTAAAGCTCTTGAGAGAGAAATTAACGAAGAACTATCAGTCAGTATTGAGAAAAAGGCCACGAGTTTTCTTACCAAATATCTTATATCAAGAGATGTAATTAAAATAGAATTGAATTTTTTTATTTGCAAAAAATGGAAAGGAACATTTTATCCTATGGAAAAACAAAGTATGAAATGGATTAGAAAAAAACAAATAAAAAGTTTTTCATTTCTTACCTCAAATTTTAGAATCCTAAATTTAATTGAAAATTCATCAATTTTTCCACATGACTAAAAAAATTGTCTCGCAGGTGACTTTAAGCTTATAATTTTTAGTAATAAATTTTTTTTTATAATTTTTTTCTAATTCTAAGATAAATTTTTTGGTCATTAATCCTTTGAATTTTTCTACGAGGCAAGAGTTTTCACCCATTCCCTTTATATCGTTAAGTAATTTTAAAATATTTGAATATTCTAAATTATAAATAGTTTTGTCTGAGACGATTTCGGAAAAACCTACCTTACTATGAATATTTGCTGCATCGAATATATCAATAAAAGGAATCACTCTTTGATACACTCTATCTCTTAGTTGATCATCAGTTTTTATTAAGCACTCTCGTAATTCAAAAAGACTTCTTCCTCCGAAATATGAACAGAAATAAAGACCGTTTTTTTTTAATAATTTTTTTATTGAACTTGTGAAAAATATTACATCATTGATTCTGTGCAAACAGAGATTTGAAACTATAAGATCAAATGACTGCTCAAATTTCTTATTTTCTAAAAACTCCTCTAATTTAGAAAAATTGTAAGAATAAAAATTTTTGGTGTGATGAATATTAAAATGATTAATAATAGTGTACGAATCAGCATCTAAAGTAATCATTTTTGATGATAGTTCATCTTTATCGGATGTTATTAAGAGAACATTAGTAAATTGTTTTTTAATTTCTTTAATTTTTTCTAAGACTGAAAGAGAAATCTTTTTGTAAAGAAAATTATGTTCATTCCATTTTTTTAAAGCTTTTTTTTTAGAAATAATTGTTGCTTTTGTATCAAATATTTTTAATTTCATATTGTAAAGATTATTAAAGTAATAATGAAAAAAATTAGTATTTACTCTTCCCTTATTTGTCCATATTGTACAACTGCAAAAAAACTTATAGTTGAACAGGGATTAGATTATAATGAAATAATAATTGATGGAGATGAAAATATAAAGAATTTAATGATAAAAAAATCAGGAGGTAGAGAAACTGTTCCTCAGATATTTATAGGAGATTTCCATGTTGGTGGATGTGATGATCTCATCAAAATGTTAGATTCTGGTCTTTTTTATAGAAAAATCAATGAAATATAAAAAAAAATTTATAGCCTCATGTATTCAAACAAATTCATCTTCAGATGAAGATACTAATATAATTCAGGTAAATAATTTAATGCAAAAGGCTATCAAACAAAATAGTGATATTGTTTTTTTACCCGAGTGTGTGGGTATTTTTTCAGATTCCATTGAATTATTAAATAAATTTTCAAAAAGTAAGAAGTTTTTACAATTTATTATTGAATGTGCTATCAAACATAAAATTTATATTTCTGTAGGTTCTTTACCGTTTAAAAAAAATAAAAAGTTTTTAAATCGTTCATATATAATTAATCCAAATGGAAAAGTAATTGAGACTTATGACAAAATAAATTTATTCGATGTATATTTGTCCAAGAAAGAAAATTACATGGAATCGAAAAATTATGATGCCGGAAAAAAAATTAAACTTTGTCAATTGCCATGGGGTAAGTTGGGTTTGTCAATCTGCTATGATATTAGATTTCCTTTAATTTACAAAAAACTCGCTAGACAAGGTGCTAGTTTTTTATCAATACCAGCTGCATTTACCAAAACTACAGGTCATTCTCATTGGCATCCTCTAGTGAGAAGTAGAGCTATTGAAAATGGTTGTTTTGTATTTGCAGCATGCCAAAGCGGCAAACACGATAATGGAAGAGAAACCTTTGGTCATTCAGTTATAATTGATCCATGGGGAAATATTTTAGCTGAAGGTCGGAATGGTCCAGATGTTATTTCTGCAACTATTGATTTAGAAATCATAGAAATTTCAAGAAAAAAAATTCCATCTATGACGAAATACGTGTGAAAATTTTAAATCCTCGCTGAAAAAAAATAATTTATTTTTTTCGAGGGACTATAGTACCAGTTTTTATTGACTGGATTATAAATAGACCCTTTAAATGATATATTTTTGAAGTTTGAAATTAGCAGTTTAGATTCTAATTCAACTGGTTTTATGAATTTTTTCCAATTGTGAGTACCTTTTGGGAGCAGTTTCAAGATTTTTTCTGCTGCTTGAATCGCAAATAAATACGAGCTAAAAGTTCGATTTATTGTTGAGCCAATAAATATACCGTTATTATTTAATCTTTTTGATACACATTTTATAAAAAAATCGATATTGTCGATGTGCTCTAAAACTTCCATGCACAAAATCATGTCAAATTTTTTTTCAATGTTTAAATCTGTAAGTTCAGTATTTAGATATTTTATTTTTAGTTTATTTTTTTTGCCGTGAGACTTTGCTATGTTTATAGCTTTTTTACTTGTATCTATTCCAGTCACGTCTCCACCCATAATTGCTAACGGCTCAGATAAAATGCCACCACCACAACCAATATCAAGTATTTTAAAACCTTTAAACTCCTTTTTTCGATTGATTTTATTCATTAAAAACTGTGATTTTATAAATTCAATTCTTAATTTATTGAAATTATGCAGAGGTTTAAACGGACCGTTTAAATCCCACCACTCATTATAAAAGTAATCAAATTTTTTATTTTCTATTAAATTTTGAGAAGATAGATTATTAGTATTTTTTATCATATTATAAAATAAAATTTTTTGAATTATTGTAAGATATTAATCTAAATAATCATCAATGGAAATAGCAGTTTTAAAATTTGGCGGAACTTCCTTAAGTAGTTTGGAAAAAATTAAAAATATTTCAAATATTATTATTCAAAGATTAAAAAAAAGACAAAAAGTTGTCGTCGTTGTATCCGCCATGGGTAACAACACAAATAAATTAATTGATAAATTCTTAATATACAATTCTGACCAATTCAATGCAGAGTTCGATACAGTAATATCAACTGGTGAACAAGTAGCCGCAGGCTTAGTTGCAACCTATCTGAATACCAAAAAAGTTAAAGCTCGCTCTGTTCTTGGCTGGCAGATACCTATCAGTACTGACGAATTACATGGTAAGTCGAAGATTAAGAAGATTAAAAATAAAAATATATATTCAATGCTAAATAGATATGATGTTTTGGTAGTAGGTGGTTTTCAAGGAGTTAATAAAAGTAATAGAATATCGACTTTAGGAAGAGGAGGATCTGACACAAGTGCAGTTGCTATTGCAGCATCAATAAAAGCCCCAGTTTGCGAAATATTTACTGATGTTGAGGGTGTTTTTACATCAGATCCCAGAGTTGTTAAGAATGCAAAAAAAATTAATACTATAAGTTATGAAGAAATATTAGAAATGTCTTCTTTGGGTTCAAAAGTCTTGCATCCAAGATCAGTTGAATTAGCTATGAAATATGATATTAAGATTCATGTAAGAAGTTCATTTCTTAAAAAAAAAGGGACTTTAGTTGTTAAAGAAAGTAAAGATTTGGAAAAAGAATTAGTTACTGGGATATCTTCGTCAGATGATGACGCAAAAATCACCTTAATAGGAATACCAGATACTCCTGGAATTGCATTTAAAATATTTAGCTCATTAGCTGCAAAGAATTTAAATATTGATATGATTGTTCAAAATATAACAGATGATGGAAAACTTACTAGTTTAACTTTCACAGTCAATAAAAGTGAAGTAAGGATTGCAGACAAAGCTCTTAGAGATGCAAAAATTAATTTTAAAACGATTCATATTGATAAAGAGATCTGTAAAATATCAGTTGTAGGTCTTGGAATGAAAAGTCATGTTGGTGTTGCTAAAAAAATGTTTGAAACCTTAGCTAGGAACAAAATTAATATACAAGTAATTTCTACTTCTGAGATAAAAATAAGCGTGCTAATTCTCAAGTCAAAGAAAAGGACTGCTCTTAAAGAGTTACATAAAGCGTACAGGTTAGATAAATGATGAATTTTCAAAATGTTGTTAATCAGAAATTTGGTGAGATTGTTGAAAAAGGCAATGGATTTCTTAATTCCAAATATCCTATAATGGGTGGAGCTATGACTTGGGTATCTGAAAATAACCTTGTTTCTGCTATTTCAAATGCTGGTGCATTTGGTGTGCTAGCTTGTGGTTCTATGAGTCCAAAAGAATTAGAGATTGAAATAAAAAAAACACAAGAAAAAACTAAATATAACTTTGGTGTAAATTTGATTTTAATGCATCCTAACTTGCGAGAGCTTTTAGATGTTTGCATAAAAATGAGTGTAAAATATGTAGTATTTGCTGGTGGTTTTCCAAAAAAAAGTCAAATTTTATATTTAAAAAATAAAAATATAAAAACTCTAGGATTTGCAACTTCTTTGCTAATAGCAAAGAAGTTAAAATCAAATGGAATTGATGCTTTAATTATTGAGGGTAGCGAGGCGGGAGGACATGTTGGACCTGTGTCTACAAGTGTTTTAGTTCAGGAAATACTTCCATTCATAAGCGAAATTCCTATTTTTATTGCTGGTGGCATAGGCCGAGGAGAGAGTTTTTTGAACTATCTACAACTTGGTGCTTCCGGTTGCCAAATTGGGACTAGGTTTGTGTGTGCAAATGAATCCATTGCACATAAAAATTTCAAGAATATTTTCATAAGGTCTGAGTCTAGAAATGCCCAAATTTCGTCACAACTAGACGATAGGTTGCCTGTTATTCCAGTTCGTGCTATCGCAAATAAGGCATCAAAACTTTTTTGGGAAGAGCAAAAAAAAGTGCTTGCAGAACTTGAAAGTGATAAGATTTCTTTAAAAGAAGCACAACTAAAAATTGAGAAATTTTGGGCTGGTTCTTTAAAAAAAGCTGTAATTGATGGGGACATTGATCATGGATCACTAATGGCTGGACAAAGCGTTTCAATGGTAAAAAAACTTCAAAGTGTTGAAGAAATTATTGAAGAGATTATTTTTCAAGCTAAAGAAAAACTTCATCAGCAGGTCAAAGACAAATAATATGAATTTAGAATTTTCAAATTCAATGGCATCTAATCTTGAAGTTTTATTAAAGGATATTGGAAGAAAAATTAGTGAAGCTAGAAAATCCAAAAAGATAAAGATTGAAACGGTAACCAAAAAGTTAAACATAAAAAGTAGCTATCTTTTGGCAATAGAAAGTGGAAACATGAATGCTTTGCCAGATTTTGTATACTTTAAAGGTTTTATTGAATGTTATGCAAACTATTTTGAATTAAAAATTCGAGAAGATTTAAATTTACTTATTGAGGAATATAATAAACAAAATGGAGAAGAAACTGTTCCAAGTGAGAAAAGCGAAAGTTTTTTTAAAAATTCAAATTTTTTATTTCTAATATTGATTTTTTTTTTAGGTTCAACTATTGCTTCTTTTAGCTATTTTGGATATTTTCGCAGTCAAAGTAAGAATAAGATGTTTGACAAAAGTATTTCAATCGATACCAATGCCGTACAATCTTTTCAGAAGGATCTTAGTAATATAACTATTTTAGATGAAACATTTTTAAGTGATACTTTCTCAGAATTTGATTCATTTAGTAAAATAATTAAAGATGATGTTGATACTTCTAAATTAAAATTTTTTGAAATTAAATTTATAGACGAAACATGGTTTCAAATTGAATCAACTAAAGGAAGGATAATTGAATCAGGAGTTTTTAAAAATGGTGATGTCATATCATTAGTTATTAACAAACAAAATCCAAATTTTTTTATTCATACTGGAAATGCTGGTGGATTTATTTTATTATTAAATAATAAGGCTCTTCCAAAGTTAGGAATTAAAGGCTCAGTAAAAAGAAATGTTTCATTATTAGATCATTCAAAATTTATATTGAATTAAAAATTTTTAGGAATAAATAAATGAGTTTAAGACCCTGGAGAAATATTCAAAGAAAAAAAACAAAGCAGATTTCAGTCGGAAATCTAAAAATTGGAGGCGATGCTCCAATTTCTGTTCAGTCAATGACAAACACTCTTACTACTGATATTCAAGCAACCATTAATCAAATTCGTTCATTAGAAGATGTGGGAGCTGATCTTGCAAGGGTTTCTTGTCCAGACGAAGAATCTACAGGAGCCTTAAAAGAAATTGTAAAAAATACAAAGATTCCAATTGTTGCCGACATTCATTTTCATTACAAAAGAGCGATTGAGGCAGCTAGATCTGGTGCAGCTTGCTTAAGAATTAATCCTGGTAATATCGGTAAGACTGAAAAGGTTAAAGAAGTAATTAAAGCTGCAAAAGACTACAACTGTAGTATGAGAATTGGGGTTAACGCTGGTAGCTTGGAAAAAGAATTACTGGAAAAATATGGTGAACCATGTCCTGAAGCTATGGTCGAATCTGCTTTGAACCATGTAAAAATTTTGGAGGATAACGATTTTTTTGAATTTAAAATTAGTTGCAAAGCTTCTGATGTTTTTCTTGCGGTAGCTGCATATTATGGTATTGCAGATGCATGTCATTACCCAATACATCTAGGTATCACTGAAGCAGGTGGATTACTGCCTGGTACAATAAAGTCTTCAATTGGGATGGGGTCTTTATTGTGGGCAGGAATTGGAGATACTATCAGAGTATCGCTGTCTGCTGATCCAGTCGAAGAAATTAAAGTTGGTTTTAATATCTTAAAATCATTAAATCTTAGACACAGAGGTGTTAACATAATTTCTTGTCCATCTTGTGCTAGGCAACAATATAATGTAATTGAAACTGTTCAAGAACTTGAAAAGAGACTTGAACATATTACCAGCCCTATGACCTTGTCAGTAATTGGCTGTGTGGTGAATGGGCCTGGTGAAGCAAAAGAGACTGACATTGGATTGACAGGTGGAAAAGTTCATCAAGTTTATTTGAATGGTCAAAAGCATCATATATTGAGAGATGGTGATATGATACAACACCTTGTAGACTTGTGCGAGCAAAAACAAATTGAACTGCAAAAACTCTGAAGTTAAAATATATTACAATTGAGTAAAATTAGAACAGTTAAAGGTACACATGATATTTTAGAAGAAGATTCCTACATTTTCGATAAAATTATATCTAGAGGTACCAATCTATGCAAACTTCTTAATTATAATAAAATACAGACACCAATTTTAGAGTTTTCTAATCTGTTTTCAAAAACACTTGGTCTTACTTCTGATGTTGTTTCTAAAGAAATGTTTTCATTCGTTGATCAAGGAAGTGAACATTTGACATTAAGGCCTGAGGGAACAGCTCCGCTAGCTAGAGCCCTCATGAGCAACTCACTATACGAAAAACAGAATCAAAAATTTTTTTATTTTGGTCCTATGTTTAGAAGAGAAAAACCGCAGGCTGGAAGATTGAGGCAATTTAATCAATTTGGCATAGAAGTTTTTAATCAATCTACATTTTTTTGTGATTTAGAGGTTATTTTTTTGGCAAACGAATTAATGAAAGTTTTAAATATATCGAAACATGTTAGGCTTGAAATAAATACAATAGGAAATTTTTACTCAAGACAAAAATATAAAGAGAAACTTGTTGAATATTTAGAACCTTTTGTAAACGATCTGTCAGAAGAAAGTAAAATTCGGCTAAAAAAAAATCCTTTGAGAATTCTAGATTCTAAGGAGCAAGCTGATATAAAAATTTTAAAAGAATCACCAAAAATAAAAGATTTTTTAGATAAAGCTTCAATTATATTTTATGACAGCTTGAAAGAATTTTTAATTAAACTAAAAGTAGATTTTACAGAAAATTTAAAACTTGTGAGGGGCTTAGATTATTATAATCACTCTGTATTTGAGTTTGTTTCAAAGGAAGAAAAATCACAAAATACCGTATTAGCAGGTGGTAGATATGACGGTTTGGTAGAAACAATTAGTGGAAAAGATATTTGTGGAGTTGGTTGGGCTGCTGGAATAGAAAGAATAGCATTAATGATAAATCAAACAAAATTAAAAAAAAAAATAATTTCAATTATATCTACATCATTAGAAAATAATAATGTAATTTTTGTTGTATTAAAAAAATTAATCGAGCTTAAAGAGTTTTCTTTTCATGCTATTTATGAAGGAAACTTAAAAAAAAAGTTTGTGAGAGCAAATAAATTAAATTCTATGGGTGTTTTAGTTATTGGTGATGAGGAAATTAAAAATAATCAATTATTATACAAAGATTTTTCTACTGGAGAACAAGAACTTGTTGAAATTGAAAATATAAAAAATTATTTTCAAGAAAAATTAAAAAAAAATTAACTAATGGTTGATTTTTTATTTTCGTCAAAACCAGAACAAATTTCCAAATCTGCATTAATTATTGCAAAAAGAATTTTTGGAGAAATTAAATCTCAGAATATACTGTTGGTTGGTAAAAATGAAATTTCCAATACAATATTAAAAAACTTTCAAAATGAAGGTATTAAAACTTGTAAAAAATTAATAAATAAAGAGCAAAAGAGTAAATTTTTAAATAATATTACTTTCTATTTAAAATCCTTTGATATTATAATTACAAGTTTTAAATCTGATAAAATTTTGATAACAAAAGAAAAAATAATTGAAGGGTTAAAGTATAGAAAACAAAAACCAATTTTTCTTATAGACTCAAACATTCCAGGAAATATTGAACTCGATTCGGGTTCCATCGATAACTGTTTTTTGTTTGATTTAAATGATTTAGAACAATTTAATCAAAAGGATTCGACAAAAATTTTAGCTGATGATTATATTTCAAATAATGATGACGAATTTTTTGACAATTTAGACAGTATCATGCCTGAAATTTCTAGTTCTTTAAATTTAAAGCCTGAAAAAGTAATTTTTTTGGAAAAAAAGTTAAATGAATACATTAAAATTAAAAAATCAAATGGAAAAAAGATAGAAATTTTTAATTTTTTGAAATTTTTAATTAAGTAATTTTTATGACTTTTGAATTAAGATTAGAAAATATTTTAAGTAACTACAAGAAAATCGAGGAGGAACTTTCCGAAGGTAATATTTCTGATGCGAAGAAATTTGCAAAACTTTCAAAAGAATTTTCAGATTTAACTCCCTTGGCGGAAAAAATAAAATTACTTAATAAGCTCCAGAATGAATTAGAAGATTTATCTGAAATATTCAAATCTGATGATACTGAATTATTAGAGGAGGCAAAACTAGAGAAAGAATGCATTATGAGCAAATTACCAAAAATTGAGAAAGAAATTAAAATTTTATTGATTCCAAAAGATGAATCTGACGAAAAAAATGCTATTATTGAAATAAGAGCGGGAACAGGTGGGGAAGAGGCGGCACTTTTTGCAGCTGAACTTTTTAGAATGTACAACAAATTTGCTGAACTTCAAAAATGGAGAACAGAACTAATTGATATCTCTGAAACAGATCATGACGGCATAAAAGAGGCTATAATAAATGTAACAGGACAGAATGTATTTGGAAAATTAAAATATGAATCGGGAACACACAGAGTGCAGAGAGTACCAGAAACAGAATCAGGTGGAAGAATACATACTTCCGCAGCAACGGTTGCTGTGCTTCCGGAGGCAACTGATATTGATATTGATATAAATGAGAAAGATTTGAGGATTGACATTTTTAGGTCAAGTGGTCCTGGTGGACAATCTGTAAATACAACAGATAGCGCTGTCAGGATTACACACATACCAACTGGAATTATTTCCCAATGTCAAGATGAAAAATCTCAACATAAAAATAAATCAAAGGCAATGACAGTTTTAAGATCAAGAATTTTTGAGTCTGAGAGATTAAAAAAAGAAAAAGAGAGAGCTCTAGAAAGAAAAACCCAAGTAGGAAGTGGTGATCGCTCTGAAAGGATAAGAACATATAACTATCCTCAAGGAAGAGTGACTGATCACAGAATATCATTAACTCTTTATAAACTGGAGCAAATTTTAAAGGGAGAATCTCTTGAAGAAATAATAATTGCTTTAAGATCAGATGAAAATGCAAAAAAATTAGCTACCCTGTAAAAATGAAAAATATCTCAATTAAAAGAATTCACAATTTTGCATCCAATTTACTTAAATTAAAATATACTCCCAGACCAAGATATGAAGCGAGATTACTTTTATCAAAAGTCTTAAAAAAAGATCTTTTGACAATTTTGATAGATAAAAAGTTTTTACTGTCACAAAAACAAAAAAAAAAGTTTTTAAAAAATATTTATTCAAGATTTAATGGAAAACCGATATCTAGAATTTGTGGATTTAAAGAATTTTATTCGAGAAACTTTTTTATTAATAAATTTACTCTCGATCCTAGGCCGGATAGTGAGATAATGATTGATAAAATTAAGAAACTAAAATTAAATACTAAAAATCATGAATTAAGAATCCTAGACCTTGGAACAGGAAGTGGTTGTCTTTTAATTACTATCACCCTTGAATTAGAGATGATCTCTAATAGGAAAATTTCTGGTTTAGGCATAGACCTATCCTTTGAAGCTCTAAAAGTTGCAAAAAAAAATGTCGAAAAATACCGGTTACAAAATAAAATTAAATTATTAAAGAGCAATTGGTTTGATAAAGTATCAGAAAAGTTTGATTTGATTATTTCAAATCCTCCATATATTCCTTTTGATCAAATTCAAGGTTTAGAGATAGAGGTAAAGAATTACGATCCAATTTTAGCCCTTAACGGAGGTAAATGTGGCTTATTTCATTATGCTGAGATAGCAAAGAATGCGAAAGATTACTTAGATGAAAGTGGTTATTTATGTATTGAAATATATTCTGCTCATTACGAAAAAATAAGATCTATTTTTTTTGCAGAGGGTTTTTTTCAAAAAGATGTTTTCAAAGACCTAAGTGGACAAATTAGAAATATAGTATTTGGTATTAAGAAAAAATAATTTGAATAATTTTTTTATTATGATAGCTTTAAGTTTTCCTTTAATAATAGCTATGAATTAGCAGTTTAAATATAATATAAATTGATAACTAAAAGAACAACAAACTCTAATAATAAAAGACGAAACCGAACCAACGGAAGAAAAAACGGTTTTAATAGAAATTTTGATAGTACATCTAACCATGTGAAACCAAGAGGTAGTGTTTCAAAAATATTGGAAAAATATTTAAACCTAGCTCAAGATGCATCTTCAAATGGTGACAGGATCAAGGCCGAGGGATATTTTCAGCACGCTGAACACTATCAGAGAGTTATGAATGCCAATTTAAATAATGAGTTAAAAGTGAAAAAAGTCGTTGAGGTTAATGATTTACAAAAAGATGATTTAAAACAATCTGACCACTTTTCTAATAATAAAAAACCTTCTAGAACTCAAAGAGCTGAATTTCAAAAAAATAAAAGAATTGAATCAAAAGAAAACAAGGAAAAGAATATCTCTATTACAAATGACGGTATTGAAGCTTTAAAAGCATTTAATGGAGGATTAACTGAAGAATAATTAATCTCTTGCAAAAACTGATTTTTTCTGAGAAATTGGTGTTGTATTTAGCCTTTCTCTCATTAGTGATACATTTGCGTAAAAATTTGGCATTTCCTCATCAACAACCTCTATTCTTGAAGGAAGTTTTAAAGTCATTGGATTAATAATTCTGTTTTTATGTTTTACTTCATAATGCAAATGCGAACCTGTACTTCTCCCCGTGTTACCGACATATCCAACGATTTCTCCTTGCTTAACAATCTTTCCTTTTTTAATACCTTTAGCAAACTTATGAAGGTGTCCATATCTTGTACTAAAACCATTTAGATGTCTTATTTCAAGAAACTTTCCATATGAACCATTCCTACCTGCAAATGAAACTCTGCCATCACCAGCGGCCATTATAGGTGTTCCTTTTCTTGCAGCAAAATCTACTCCTCTGTGCATTTTACTGTAGCCAAGTATTGGGTGTTTTCTCATACCAAATCTTGAAGATAAACGCGCTCCACTTATAGGAGTTCTCATTATAGATTTTCTAATACTTTTTCCTGTAGAATCAAAATAATCTATTTTTCCATTTGATAACTTGTATCTAAAAAGTTCAATTTTATGATTACTTAAACTCATCGATGCATAAAGTAATTCTGGTTTTCCGACAAGGTGGTTGTTTTTGGTATAATTAGCTTCATATAAAATTTCAAGTATATCGTTTTCATTTATATCTCTTTGAAAATCAACACTAAAACTAAACTGATTTATGAATGTATCTTTGATTATTTTAGGAAGTTTAATATTATTTAGACTTGAGCTAATATTATTTGTAACGAAAAGTTTATTTCTAATTATTTTTCTTTCAGTTGGAGCTCTAACAAATTGACTAACAAATTCTCCAAATACATTTTTTCTAATGTTAACTTCATGAAGATTATTTTTAAATACAGAAATTTCTGTTAAAATTTCTGTACCATTAATTTTTGAGAATGAGATTTTAAGATTATCATTTACTTTAAAATCAATTTCTTCTTTAACAAGATTGAGAATTCTTTTTTCCTCATGGATATCTGAGGATAAATGATTTACAAATTTTTTAAGCTCTTTTTGATTTTTAAGTGATGCTGTATAATGTTTAGTATAATTATTTATTATCGGCATTGGCTTTGATTTCGGAACTGGAATTCCTGAAAAAAGTATATTTTCACCTACAGGTACTAGTTCATCGGTCGAGATACTTTCTTGAAAATCTGAATCAGAAAAAAAATCAGGAGAGGAAAATTTTGCAATTTCGACTTTTTCCTCCTCAACATACTCCTTGATCACTTTTTTTACCAATTGTCTGTTATTTTGATTTATTTGAGGAATAAAATTATCATTAGTTTGGTTGCTTGAAACCAACGGGTTTAGTGAATCTTTAAAAAAGGTAAATTGTTCAAATCCTGAGTAGGAAACATATAAAAATAATATTAACAAAGCCTGGTTAAAATTTCTTTTGAATATACTAAACATAGAAAATACTGTTTTTATATTTATATAATAACTTTAACAAACTTTCTAACAAAAAAAATTGAAAAAATGATTGACCAGCAGCGATAATAAGCATATAAAAATTCTCCGTACATAAAAAATTTGTACATGCTATTTGAAAACTAAATATTTTTTAAGGGATGTGTAGGTGGTGACATTACTACCAACACATTCAACACGTAAGTTATTATAACTTATATGTCAGTTGTGTTGGGTCAAAATTACAATTTTTGTAATTATATCAAACTTGAGAGTTTGATCCTGGCTCAGAACGAACGCTGGCGGCATGCCTAACACATGCAAGTCGAACGGAGGCCCGAAGCTTGCTTCGGATACCTT
>MDTG01225144.1_pt1 | contig 39508 bp, 34 predicted proteins | sample 811421 | NCBI WGS metagenome assembly MDTG01 (sample SAMN05326645, study PRJNA326480) | marine metagenome | isolation source: seawater | place: Pacific Ocean: South East | collected 2011 | reverse complement strand
TTCTCAGCATGATAAATCGTTTTTTTTGCCTTTATGTCTCCACCCAGTTCTTTAATCTGTTTCCCTTTAAAAACTGCTGTTCCTTCGGTGTCTATATCTGGCTTACCTGTAATAGAATCCCCATTGACGTCTAGCATTGAGTCTGGTTCGTCTGAGCGCAGCTGTGCACTGATATCAATAGTAGAATCACCTTCAATTGGGTTATAGAATCCAACCTTGCCTTTAAACTCAATGTCTGCACCCTTTTTAAGAGTGAGAACGGAAGCAATAATTTTGTCATTATCTAATGTTGCCGTCAGCCCACTTTGGGCAGTAAACTTCTGGAAGTGATACTCATTATTACCACCATAGAGAGCGAAATTCGGCGCATAACTGATACCATGGATTGATGTATTTCTGACATCAAAAACCAGTTGCTCATCAGGGCGGCCCACATAAATTGAATTTGGTTCGTCACTATTACGCTGTCGAATATTAACTTGCCCAAGCCAGTCATCCTTAACATCTATTCGGAGATGCGTACCACTAATCTCACAGCCGTCAAATCCAATGGCTGTCTTTGCACTAACTCGCATATCAAACCAGCCGCTCAAGTCATGATGGAGCAATGTGTACCAGGCACTAATATCGTTAACAACCGCATAACTTCCTGAGACACCGTGGTACCACAAGCAATTGACGTTGTTAAATACAACGAACTGCGGACCCCAATCACAACATAATATGCCATTTCGAGTTACATTGACGCCACCGCTTAGTGGTGTATTTATATCGAGTAGTGAAGTATAGGTTGTCTGAGGGAACATTGGTTGCACAAAGTTTTCAGCAATTAAGGTACGCTTATCCCACATTGGTTTAAGACCACTATCATAAAAAGCAGATGCAGCTTGACTGATACCTCCTGCACAACTATCAAAGATAGCTGTTGCGTTAAAACTAGGCACTCCAAAAGAGAAGCTATCTTGGGTTTTATCATTGTGAGAAACGTAATCCGGCAAGAACCAATGGTTAGAGCTTTTGTCAACCTGGGATGTTTCAGGGGTAACATCTGATGGAATGATTTCAACAACAGCCTCATTAGTGCTACTCTCGCTTAATTCACTGCCTGAAATATTAGATAAGGTACTTTGCGTATGAGTATCATAATCAGATGACATAGTAGCAGTTGAATTAGCCTCATCGACCTCAACATTGCTGTCTGACCAATACATTTTAGAAGTGTCGACAGGAATAGTATCATCATTAACATACTCAGGTAGCACAGGATCAAGGTAATTATCCACACTTTTAAGGCTGGGAATATTATCCCGCGTTAATAGCGCACCCAAACCCCTACGCTTTTTACTATCCTCGGACCACTGATGCTCTTGCCCTGCTCTATAAACAGTCTTGCCGGCATTCCATGCCTCTTTTGCCACCCTCACTGATTTAACAGCATGACTCACCACTTCGTGATTACGTCGACCTGGAAATTCTTTTTTATATTTATCCAGCGCGGATTGATGTAAGTCCATCAAATGTTGCCGTATATCCTTTTCATTTACCTTTACCCCAAGCTTCTCTAAATCCTTGTAAAAGCTGATTCCCGACTCCTGCCATGTTTCCTCTGCAAGATAGTCTAGTATCTTATCTAGACCTCCAGAGTAATAAAGACCTTTGACGCCCATTTCAAGCAGATTGTATGAATTTATGAGATTTGGATAACATACTGCAATTGCTTGTTTGCAAAGCCCATAGATTTGACTCGGTGAAATGAGTCTCGATGGATCGGGTAGTTGTGTCGGGATATGGGGTAAAAGCTCCCAGCGAATAACTAGACCAGAAATGTTGGCATCACTTTGTCCGCGAAGTCCTGTACTGAGATAAACAAGACTCTTGATATCCAGAGAGTCTTGCCCATCCAACATTACAGAGGAATAAACAACAGGTGATGAAATCGACAATACCTTAGCCGAGATAATACCGTTATTGACAAGTGAACGGTCAAGTCCGAAAAATAGCTGATTATTGTCGCCATCGATTGTACTAATATTACCAAGGTTAACTAATTGATATCCCTTGTAGCTTAAAGAGTGTAATAACTTTATAGACGCATGCGCACAAACCTCGCCATCATAAACTTCACACTCAAGCCTATCACCCTTCAAGGTGCTTAAATCCTTGGCATGTAACTTCTTCATTACATGTAGTTTCGCAACTGTATCTGCTCGTAATTCACCACCATGCTCAAATTCATCTGAGACAATACGAGATTGCTTTAATGTTAGCAATGAACCGAACTGAGTTGTTAGATTTGTTGCTGTCAAGTGAGCACCAGCTGCCAAGGAAGCTTGACCTTCCTCATTCCAGTTTATAGCAAATGCTTCTGTAGAGTTTTTGAGAGTCGTTTTTGCATGTGTCCTTGACAAATGTTGTCCATCACATATGTAAATAGAATTCTCTGATATAATTTCACCTGAGTGATCAGTGCGAGTTGTAATTAATTGACTGCGATTGTGAAGTTCAATACTACCGCGGCAATTAAGGTCTCCAGCATTGAGTTTACCGAAATCGTTGATATTCACACTCGCAGAAGAAGAAATGTCGGTCATGGTTGAGCTACAATCAGATGTATTGATAGCCAACTCACCTAGAATACTTGTCTCACCAAGTTCTGCTTTGGCACGCCCCTGCAAAAGTAAATTCGTCTCTTTAGCAACAACTGTTTCGCCTAACACAGCCGCTGATTGATTCTTGATCTCGTTGACGGGTGAGATGCCTTGATTTGGAAAAGTTGTTTGCGCACGTTCAACAAACTGCTGATTGAGCTGTCTTAGTGCCGCAACATCAGGTGACCCTGTGATATAGTACATCCCCTTTTCGATGTTTAAATCCCGGCATGTTACTGCAGAATCATTCGTCTCTGTCGGACCTGATAGGCTCATATTACCGTAGTTAAGTAACGAACCTTCCGCCCGCATTACGCCCCAACGACCACGAGATAGACTATGTTGACTATCAATAACACTGTCAACCATCTGCATTGAACCATCGATACGATGCACACCAGAGTGAGATTTATCGTAAATATAGCAGCCTGTTAGCTTGGTAGCGTTTTTTTGCTGGAATGTATCAACAATAAAATTACTGTCTTTTACTTCTAGCAGGATCCGTTCATTCTTACTCGCGAGAGTCAATGTATCTGCAAGGACTGATAATTCTTCCACGAGGCCCGCTGTGTCAGTGATACTTACCTGGTTAGCTCGCACTGTTGTTTTTTGGAAAGACTCGAGTACGCCCTTAAACTGACATTCTTCGCTCTCAATACTTATAGTATTCGTCTTGATATGGCCTGCCAATTGGAATTTTTTAGCTATTTCAAAGTGTGACTCTTCAAGCACCACCATTGAATTGGGAGTACTAACCAGTGATGATGCAACTATTTTTGCATTCTCAGTCCGTAGGATACCTTCGACGAGGATATCATCGCTGCTGCGACACTGAGTATCACTGGCTAACTTAACCCGTCCGCGTTCACCAACAACCATTAAACCAGCCACACTCAGTTCAGAACTATTCGTGGATATGAATCGACCTGAATTAGCATTGAATGACTCAGTCTTTAGTCGACTATTTACTTGCTCAAAACTACCTTCTTTGAGGATAAATACACAACAAGTAAAATTAGAATCGTTTAGATATGTACGTTGAGCAGCACCAGGCAAAGTTGAAAAGTCTTCTGTGATGCTCACAGTGCAGCTATCAAACTCAGTATAACCAGCTTGGTAGAGGTGGTGGCAAGCAAATGTCGACTGTTTTGCTGAGATGCTGCCATTATTACACACACGATTAGCCTGGAATACGGAATTATCAACTGCAAAATTTGACCCGGCTTCTGTCAAAACCATTGCCTTTACCCGGATCACCGCCTTGGTCGTGTTATGTTCCGCTTTAAAGTTAACCTTGTCCTTAGCGATAATTTCATTAACTTCAAGGACATTATTACTGCCTTTAAGGATTACACGGTTGTTATCCGTATTTTTCCCAGACAAAGTTAATTGACGACATCGAAGGTTCCGATTGATAGTAACCTCACTACTGGATGATATTGATATCGTATCTTGAGCTTGTAAAGAACGATTTATATCAAGCGGCCCATTCGCCTCGATACTGATCGATTGAGCTTTAATCTGCCCTATAATTACCACGGGTCGGTCAGTCACTGTCTTAATTGTCAACTGACCATTGATGTAATTAAGCTCAGCAATCTTCTCTGAACCATCATAGATTTCTGTGTACTCAGTTACTGCTAAGTCATCAGAAGCTAAGGTAAATGGGTGCGGCTTAGGCATGATTTGTCCTTATCATAGTCGGAGTGATACGTAATCTTTTTTAGAATCTTGATCTTCATCACAGCCATGGGGCTCGATATCTCGCCCAGTAGACTCATCAGCATCTATGATTTCAGTTTCACTGTCACTATTGGGATATTTTTTGTCGTCCAGAGATACAGGAAAATCACCATGGGAGCTAGTAGCACAACCATTTTCTTTTGACTTTTGGCCCAGCATTTTATTAGTCGTTATTTGCCTTTGTAATTCAGCATTCTCAGCTTCAAGCCTATCATTTCTAGTTTTTTCATCTCTTAACTCACCACTCAACCTCTCAATAATTATACCAGTACTGTGTTGAACTGCCGAGCTATCCTTGCTTGCTGTAATCTGCGCATTTTGTTCAGTTCGTGCACTGAGCCCATCGATTTCTGGCTGTACCTGCTTCAGGTTATCATCTACTCCCTGTCGATATCTCCAATGGCCAACTGCCCAAATAAGACCAAGTATACTTGCAATGAAACCTCCTCCAATGACGATTGCTCCTGGAATATTATTCCGTGATGTACTTAGAATCTCGCCGGGAAATGACGATACCTTTCTACCTATCTCAATAGTCGACGCAACGATACCTGAATTTTTATCATCTTCAGATTTTTGATTTTCACCTTTTTGCATTAAATTATCTCCTATTACTTATTGAATTAATGATATTTTCTTGAGACACCCGACTGACCTCTCTAGTTCCACAAAATGTGTAAGCGTCATTAGTCTGTTCTAAAACCAATATTCTCTTGTTGGGTCCATAACACTTTTCACGACCACCGGGCCTTCTTATGGCTATCTTGTGATCAATTAAATATGCTAATGATTCGATTTCACGTTGTGTTGGAAAAGTGCCAGGCCTGACCATCTCTTTCAAGTACTCAACCTCGCCACTAACTGCGATCTTACCTTGTAAAGTATCAAGCTCACAGCACTCAGGGAGCTCAAGACTACGAGGTTCAAGAATTGCTACATCTATTCCCTTAAGTCTGTCATAGTAAGCTTTGCGAATATTAATTATTCTGCGTACGGTTTCAACTCTATAGTAATTTCCAGTATTCCCTGTCCGTAATGCTGCAGCGATTGCGGTAAACATCGAATCACCTTTAGCAAGTCGTAAGCGATAACTTTTCATATCATTGGCTATTTCACTACCATTTTGAGCAACAAATATAGCTGATTCTCTAGTAAGTAATATTGCTAATCTCGTAAGTTGTGACGTTATTGTTCCTGAGTTGGATGTTGAGGCTGGCTCTGGTGTTGAAGCTGATTCTGGTGTCCGAGCTGGTGTGAAGAAGCATGGGCTGTGGCCATGGTTAATAGTGCTATCAGAGTCATTATTACCAGCGATTGAACTCACACTCGTATCTACATCATTACTGTAATGCGCTTCTGTGTTTGCAACAAACGATTGTAGTTCATCGGCAAATAATTTTAATAGCTCATCACCATCGACGTTCAGATCTTCTCCTGGTCTGATGAACCGAACTCGCATGGGATGATTTCCTAAACCCTGTTCAACTAGTTTCTCGGATAAAATATACCGTATGTCTTTCCCGTCATTCGTAGCGCTGCCCACATAATCAACAAGAAGAAGGTTCTTTAGCTGCTCAAAAGACATATCCTTAAACATCGAGGTAATATAGCTAGCACTGTTAGAGAATAAGTCACTTGCATATTCGCCTGTATAATCCGATATTGTAGGGATCAAATATCGAAGACAATTGTAGACAAAATTGGATCGACTGTTATCATCCTTTTCAATTACAAGTGGCTTTGCTTTCTCATGCCCCCATAACAATACAACTTCAAGAGGAATTGACATCAATTCTTTTTTAGGATTTCTAGATACACGTGCTGCATAGTCAATACACGTAGTCACTGTTTTAACCGTTCGATTATCTGAATAGCTACCTAAAAGTCTTGCCAGTGGGGGTACAATTATCTTAGCAGCTTCGACTAAATTCGGGGAGTTTAGTGTCTTTCTGACAATTAAAGCCCAATTTACTGTTGTATAGGCATAATTTGACCACCTCAATGGCGTCTCAGACCAAGTCGGCTGGGAGGTAGTCGGTAGAGCAGGATTAGAGTTACATGCATTATTTACTTGCTCAGGTATCATTGAAGGCTCACTATCGTTAGGCATCATAATGGTTTCTGTTTTTTTTATTATCAGGTGGCGCGAAATCTATCAAGCTGTTTAAGTTATGTCAACTTATACGTACGTAAAAAATTCCATACCAATGCAGTAAGAAATAAATGGTAAAATATTAGACAGAGCTATGGTGCTCATAAAATGTGCATATAGGTTTGGCAGCTGCAAACTTAACTGCTTCCAGCCAGCGACGCGACATAATTTGCGTAGACTCCCATTGACCTAGCTACACTATTGCGGACACTGTATTTGAATAACAGCAAGCTGATTACGAATCAGCTCTCTTGTGTTCAATTATATACCGCAATATCACTAAAGCTGACATAAAGTAGATTTGTATCCTATACTATTCATGACGCAAATATGGGGGTTCGCTCGAGAGAGGTAAAATGGAAATACAACCGTCACAAATCGTTCCAAATGAATATAAGGAAAAACTATCTTATATTGGTAAAGATAAGGAATTTTATATATTCCACTTGTCCGATCATGAAATAAAAATTCATATATCAGCTAACGAACATACTGGAGCTGAAAAAAATAAAGAACTCATCGATAAAATTAAAAAAAAGCTAAAAAAGATCATTGACAACATCTATGGATCAGGTGGAATTGACCCAGGATCAAGAATAGTAATTTACTTTGATTTTGATGGAATATAAGAAAGCCATGTGCGACAAAACATCTGTTGAAAAACTGGCCTCACAAAAAGTTGATTTTACCCGTACCATTAGCCATATTCTCAGGACACTTATTCTATCTGGGATAGCTATTATCTTTATTCTAAACGATACTGGCTATTCCCCAGAAAAATTAGAAACAATCTATAAATTTTCCTTGTTCACATTTATAATAGCACTCCTCCTTGATATTCAGCAGTATGAAATTGCAAGAATATGTGTGAATAAAATAATACAATACTCCGATAATAACAAAATAGAGCGGACTAGAAAGATCCGAACACCTAATGTGATAAGCTTTTTTTTAAATCTATTTTATTCTTTAAAAATCACAGCGGTCATCATTGCTTACATTTTAATATTACTCCAAGTTGCTCCAATATATTTTTCTCTATTAACGTTGCTCATACTTTCATTGACATATCTCTTCTTTAGAATCTTTGCATCTAAAATAATTACGTCTTTCTGTAAACGCGAATTGGCAGCAGGAATTAAGCCTCAAGAGTGAAAACTTGCCTCCCCTTTTATCAAATATAACCTCTTCAAATCTTCATCACACCGCAAATGAAACTCTGCCTCGATCAATGCCCCGAAGATCACAGCCTTGGAGTATTCATGCATCTTGGCTTTGATAACTAGGCCGCCGAGTTCGATCTTCTTCCGCGTACCAGCTTTGCGTTGTTTGATTTTCTCGAGCGCGATGTTGCGTTCGTCTTTGGCAATTTGTTGCTGAATTTTGGTTATCTTATTCTGTGCTGTCATGAGATAGCTCATCAGCTAGTCTGGCAAATGCATCACCTAAAACATTCAGATTATATTTATCCAAATCATGCTTAATGGCCAGCTCGCCCAACTCGAGCTTATGTTTCTGCTTAAGCTTAGCAAGTTGCTGTTTGGCTTTGGAGATTTTATCGAGAAGCTTAGTTTCTTTGTCGATGAATTGATTGGTGGTGGCTTTCATAATAGTCTATATCCCGTATCAAATATCATTGCAAAAATATAAAACCACCTTTATCATCGCTAACCTTACTACTCACATCCATAAAATTATATCCGTAAAAAATACCTATATTCTGTTATTAAAGACAGCTCCGCTAAAATCCTGAAGAAAAGTTAATGGCGCAATATACATCTCTAGCGAGATGTGATAGCTTGAGATATGGCTATCGCATTCGCTCGCATGACAATACATACAAGAACAAAAGGGCATTCTGCCGTTGCTGGCAGTGCCTACCGCTCAGGTAAAGTTTTAGTTGATGAACGCACCGGTGAAACCCATGATTATGAGAATCGTGATGATGTGCTTTTTGAAACTGTGCTATTACCTGAAGGTGCTGATCCAAAGTTTCAACACCGTGAGACACTGTGGAACACCGTTGAGGCGATGGAAAAACGTAAAGATGCTCAAGTTGCAAAAGACTTAGTACTCGCCCTACCCCGCGAGCTTGATGGTGAACAACAAATATTGCTTGCTAAGCTGTTTGCTAATGAGCATTTTGTGAAAAATGGCTTGCCTGTCGATTTGGCGATTCATGACCATGGTGATGGTAATCCTCACGCTCATTTGTATCTGACAACTCGTCGCTTGCTCGGCTCTGAATTTGATAAATACAAGGCTCGGGATTTAAACCCAGGCTTTGCCTCTGGTAAGGGCAAGTCATTTATCAATGAACAAGACTATTGGGGACAAAGATGGCGTGATTGCCAGAATGCATTCTTTCAGGAATTTGATATTGATTTGGCCGTTGATGAGAATCATCTTATTACTCAACGCCATCACGGCCGTGTTCACAACGGTGAAGCCCATTATATCCGCGAAGAAAACCAGCTACGCCGTGAGGCTGAACGTCATATGGCAGTTTATCAGCCTAAGAAAGTACTCAACATCTTGAGTGAACGATATTCTGTATTCAGTGAGCGCGATATTGCCAGTTTGCTGTTTAAGTCTACCGACAACCGTGAAGACTATGAGTTAGCCCTAGCTGGTCTTAAGGCACTCGATGATTTGATTACCCTAGGTCATGGGGATGATGGCCATCTGCGTTACACCTCAAAACAAAACTTACAGAAAGAAGCCAAGCTCGCTGATGATGCCGATACTCTTGCCTCTCGCAATAGTAGTAAAGTACACAAATCAGCGCTTAAAAAAACCTGCAGCAAATACTCGCTCAATGAGGAGCAGGCTGCAGCTCTAAAGCATCTCGCTTCAAGCCCTGATATTGCCGCTATCGTTGGCCGAGCTGGTACCGGTAAGACCTATCTACTAGGTGCTGCTAAGGCCATGTGGGAGGCTGATAATAAGCGCGTCCTGGGGATGGCTATCTCTGGTGTCGCCGCCAGAGGATTAGCCTCAGATTCGGGAATTCCCTCAAAGACCATTGCTCATTACCTAACCCTACTCCACCATGGCAAGACGCCTTGGCAGAAAGGCGATATCGTTGTCATGGACGAAGCTGGCATGACGGATTTGAACTGTATGACCAAGGTAGTGTCCTCTATTCGTAAGACCGGCGCTAAACTGGTCCTCATCGGGGACCCAGACCAATTACAGCCTATCGGCAAGGGAGCCCCATTTAGAGCCATTATCGAGCGTATTGGCTTTGCTGAGCTCAATCAAATACGCCGTCAGCGTGATGAAGGCGATAGACAAGCCACCCGCTGGCTAGCTCAAGGTAAAGTCGAATCTGCTATTCATCATTACGACTCTAAGGGCAACATCAAGCTACTTGATGATGAGAAAATGGCTCAACAGGAACTTATCACTGATTGGATGAGTCAGTATGAGACTCTCCTACCCTCTGAGCTCCTTATCCTAACCCACCGTAATCGCGATGTGGCTATATTGAATAAGCAAGCCAGGGACGCTTTAGTCGCTCATGGTAAACTGACCGGAGAAGAGCTCATCGTCCAGCATGAAGACCGACGAACCAGGGTTCAAGTCGGCGAACGATTACTTTTCCGTGAAAAGATCAAATCCCTTGGAATCAATAATGGCGACTTTGCCACAGTGATAGATATCAAGGGAGATAAAATCACCACTAAATTTGATACCGAACCTGACAAGCCAATTACCTTCTCCACCAAGGAGTTCACTAATTTTGCCCACGGTTACGCGGCTACAGTCCATAAAGCGCAAGGAGCGACCCTTAACCACACCTTTGTCTACACTGCTGGCAAGGGTTGGGATCGCTACTTAAGCTATGTCGCATTGTCCAGGCATCGGGAATCAACCAAGCTTTACGCTTCAAAATCAGAATTTAGTTGTATAAAAAAGCTATCTCAGCAACTCTCTAAAAATCGGCCCAAAGAAAATACCATAGATTATCTGGAGTTGTGCTCTTCTCGAATGAGAATAACAGCTGACAACCTAGCGTACAACCATGCAAATTATTTGACAGGTAATATTATTAAAAATTCACATGTGAACATTTCTACGAAATCCCACGACATTCAGAGATAACACTACGAAAAGGGAAGTCAACTGTAATTGAACATCATATAAATTTCACCTACCCTCAAATTATATTACTCTTCATTAAGAACAAGAGATTCCGCGTAAAAAAACAGCACCCATGCAGTAACTAGTCTTTAATAAAAAAAAGGCCTCACTTCACCACGATAATACATCTATAGAAACATTTTTCTTAGCCGGTAGAACTAGCTTTATATCAGTAATGGGTCTACCCTATAAATACCAACTTAAAAACCATGGTGTAGTACAATGTGTTTAAAACATTACACAAAGAATTCTTTGAACCCCTATGAAAACAGAATGAAACTATATTTAACGTTATGTACATTAGCGCCCGTGGTGATTGTAGCAATCCTGATATTCTTCACGCCCTGGGCAAACGATCCTGTTAACGTTGTTACTGATTTTGTTACTTTTGAAATCGCTATTGTTGCCATTTTTCTTGCAAACTTTGGCAACAGAGACCGATGGGAGGCAGTTGATAACAATAACAAGCGAATAGCTAAAAAAACCCTAAAGATTATCACCAACTTACCCTCTAACAAAAAAGAAGAGCTTATTAAAATAACCGAAGAACTAGAACATTTTATTGACACCTCTACCCCCAGCTCACCTTGCGTTCGGATCGAGGCTGAAAACCTAATTGAAATTTTTCATGAAAGTGATTTCAATCCAATTTGCAAGGATAGTTATCATGCTATAATCGAAATTGCCAACAAGATGAATAAGCTCGTTAAAAGAAATCTTTATAAAATACTATCAGATTTTTATATTGCCGCATCTAAAAATGCGTGGAAAAATAACGTTGTTATAGTGTGGAGCAAAACCTCATCAGAACGATTTCTCTTATACATTGACTCATTAACATTCATACACGAATCAGATTACAAAAATAAAATAATTGACCATGTAAAAGATAAACCTGAAGCAATTAACCTCAATGAGGTAATGTTCGATTTAACTTACAATGACCCTCCTGCACTACATGAAAAATGCAAGATAGATATTTCTCGAATTTTTCCTGTAAGAGATTACGAATTGCTATATCATTCTGACAAGTTAATTAGAATTAGGCAAAATGACGCTGAATATGAATTGAAATATGGAATACCTGTCAATATTTAACAATCACATTTAAATAGACTTCGCTTTGAAATTCATCCAGCCCATCATAAATAAGCACTGGCTCACCCGAAATAGATTGGCCTGGCAACAACATATTGTTTCGGTAATAAATTGCTCTTCTTTTTTCCCCTCCTATTCAGCATAGGCACACAAGTTCATTGCTGGAACATAGTTACGTTTGCCCTAAGGTGATTAGGGCTATTATTAGGATCAATGCTTTCTATACCGATGTATGGTCGGCATGCATAAAGAAATGAACAAGCAGCCGTTAAGAATCCCAATATCAAAATAATAAATGTAAAAATACTTAGAAGTATCACTCTGCAGTACTTACTAGCATCGCAATAACGGAAACAATTAGTGCTGACAAAGAAATAAAAACAGCCACCCAAGCAATAAAATTACTCCTGCTAGCTATTTTATTAGAGTCTTTTTTAAGATTATACATCCTATCTATATCACGCCGTTCCGCAGCTCTATCTTTTTCTGCTAACCAATGTTCCACTTGTTGCCTTTTCCCCGCCCCATATTTCCCAGTTTCTAATTTTTCACGAACTTTCTGAACACCCGTCTGTTCCAATTTAGCATTAAGCTCATCGTCACCTGTTGTACTCACTATACTCAACCTTTTTAACCTGCTTATAGCAATTATAGCTGACCAGCTGTATATTGATACATGCTAGAAATATGTAAACTAACACTTACTCCCCCAAATTGGTGGCCTCCCTTCTAACATAATTACTTGATGCTGGTAACACAAGTGTAATAAAGAGAATTGTGAAACTAATGGTTGTCTCTGTAAATTTTCCGCTTTAGAAGTGTTCTGACGTTCACCATGACTAACCCCCCGACTTCGCACGGTCACAGTCTTATACCCCATGGCCTCGCTAAAATACTTTGCATCCTCGATATCGTTCAGCGCATAAATAACCTTGGCTTTTGCATTCAAGAAAGACCGAGCATCATGCTGTCCATAGACCGAGTACAGCTGCCCTAAATACTGCACTAAGATAACACTACGCACCCGGTATCCCCGAAGAAATGACAAACCCTTTTGCAACTTTGGTATCTTGCCCATGTTGCCAAACTCATCTAGCACCGCCAGCACCCCATAGGGCTCTGTATCAATATCAGGAATCGCTTGAGTCATCACATGCACCATCTGCGCCCAAAAGAGTGTAACCAATGGTTTAAGGCGTTCTTGGTCACTATCCGGAATATTCAGATAAATACTCATCTTCTCGCGCCGCAAGTTCCGCATATCAAAATCACAACTTGAGGTTGCCACCCGCACGAGAGGGTCCATGAATAGCGTCATACGTGAATGAAAGTCCTTCAAGATATTGGGACGGGTTTTATCGGCATCCGCTTGTAGTAATGAATAAGCTAACTGACTGCCTGCTTCATCAATCATTATTCCTTCGTCTAGCTGCATCTCAAGCCATTCGAAGAAATTCTCCCGCTTAGATAAATCATGAATACCCGCTAAGGTAGCCATACCCTTGGTCTCAAACTGGTATAACGCCAACATCAAAAACAAATCCCGCGATGACGCCGTCCAAAACCCGCCATCGGCGCGCTCTTGGGGAATAAGCATTTCGGCTATCAATTGCAGATCACGTATGCGTAAGTCTGGATTATCACTGACATAGAAGAAGGGATTATAACCATGGGGGCTACCATCAACGTTAGCAGGCGCCCAACAATAGCACTGATTGCCTAAGTGATTTTCCCGATAACTAGCTGTCGCGTCATAAAGCTCGCCTTTTAAATCATTGGCAACAATAGAACCCCGCCATGTCATGAGGTTAGGTATCGCTATGCCCCGCGTCTTCCCCGAACCTGTTGGAGCGACGACCAACACACTCTCATAACCCGGTAAGCGCAATGGCTGACGGTTTGATTGCCCTAAGATGATGCCTTCATTGCCCCATAAATCTGCCTTTTGGATTTCCCAGTCTGTGGCAAAATGCGCACTGCCTAGAACACCTTTATGACGATTTAGCCAGTAGAGGATAAACCACGCCCATGCCATGATGAACACACCGCTAATAGCAATGACTACAATCACCCAGTGACCCCATTCAAGACTGCCTAGCTCCAACTGTTGCCAACGTGTCATTACGAGCCATGGATACCAAGGCGACTCAAACCCGTCCCAAAGGTTATCAACGACGACGGTAACCGATGCCGCTACCATAATCGATATCACTACGGCTAATACCCACTGCGCAACGGTTTGATAAAAACCACCGCGATACCAGGCCAGTACAATGCCAACACCAAGACTTAAGCACCACAGGCTGACTAATGATTGATATGAGGTTGGAAAGAACAAAAAAATAGTACCCAACACTGCCGCCCACCTACGTTGTCAAACGCGGAGGAGTCGGTGAACGACAGTGTTAGTAACTCGGTTATCCATTTAAATGTCCGTGCTTGTAATAAATGGCACTAACACGCCGACCTTCTGGAGACTTGGTTAATTGAATAATCACATCGATGACATGATTTAATTCATTACGAATATCGCTGTCTGTCATTGCAGGGACGTTATTAAGCTTATAGAGCTGTACCATGCGCATCATCGCCATCGCTGGACTGCTAGCATGAATGGTGGTCATCGCCCCTTCATGCCCTGTGGCACAGGCGGCGATGAAATCTAAAATTTCTTTGCCCCGGATTTCACCCATGATGAGCCTATCGGGTCTCAGCCGTAAGCTGCACTGCACTAAATCCTGCATAGTAACTCTTGCTAAGCCCTGCTCACCTTTAATCGCTAATAATGACACTTGGTTAGGGTGAGTAATATCAATTTCACGGGTGTCTTCGAGCAGTAATAAGCGCGATTCCTCTCCAATCTCTCTCAGACAGGCGTTTAAAAACGTCGTCTTACCGCTCGAGGTACCACCCGAGATAACAATATTTTTCCTAGCAATGATTGCGCCACGAATGAATCCACCCCATTGTTTGGCTTTGTAATAGCGCAATAGTGTTCTATCCTGCTCAGATAATTCATCACCGCTAACACTGGCTAGAGAAGCTCCTTTTACACTGCGATAAAAGTCCTTCTGCTCATAATCAACCAAGCTCATATGCTTTATCGAACGTCGCCGGATGGCGAAGGTAGGATAGCGTGATACGGGCGGTAATACCAACTGAATCCGCGAACCATCTAATAGGCTCCCTGAGAGTAATGGTGTTGCGTCACCTATCACCTGTTGATTTTCATTAGCGATGAGCTGAAACAGATTTCGGCAGCGCTCTGCGGTCATCACAGGCACCTCAATAGTCTGCATCCGCCCCTGTTTCTCAATAATGATTTCACCAGGGCAGTTCAACATGATTTCTGATACCTCGCTATCACGTAACCAATGGGAGAGTGGTGCTAATAAGCCCTGAGAATTCGGTGCACCATTAAGCATGAGCACCTCCTAAAACCTCACTGAAGTTAATATCTTTTGCTACAAACACATTGATTCGCGCCCCTTGGTGAATATGTAAGGTCGCCTGTGTCGGTAATGAATCCTCAAGTGCGGTATTGGCTGAATCACTGAATGAATCTGCTATCGCTGAGCGATAATTGCTGGCTGAGTTATATTGGTCGTGGCTTGATACGCCCACATTGGCAGCGCCGGCACTGATAATGGATAACAATGACGCTTCACCAAAACGGGCCATGAAGTGGGTATCCACCTTATCCGCTCCCTGCCCAGCGCGACCTATGGCGTCAGTGCCTGAACTATCAAGACTGACCGTTATACCGTCTGGCAATATTGCCCGATGCCAAACCACCATCACCCGTGACTGGCCTCGCACCACGTGATTGGCATACTCACCCACTAGACGGGTTCCCGCCTGCATTAATGGCTGACTGCCCGTATAACTGAACACCGGTTCGGTCAGTACCGCTCTTACCTGCCCTGGGATATCCGAATTGATGGCGGTTTCTAACACGCCATGGAGTAATTCACCCATCGCAATGCTAGACTCTGCCCCCGCCATCGGACGCGCCGTTACACCACGGTTATCATGGCTAACCATGGTTTGTGTCCGCGCGTCTTGATGGCCCTCGTTCCTATTATCCGCCTCCTCAAGGGTAGGCCCTTGATATAACTGTGTTGGCGCATGTTGACGGGCTATGGTCTCTTTATCCTGTGAATTTTTGCTTAAGTACTTTATACCTGGGGAAATTATACGTGGGTCTTTTTTACTTGGGTTATTTTTACCTAGGTCTTTTTCACCCAGGTATTTTTGCGGGATTGCTTTTTCTGGAAAACCCGGATTTAGGGTTTCCGTACCTGGGTAATTTTTACTTCCGTTATTTTTACCCACGTATTTATGCCGGATTGACATGAGCTTCTCGACGTTTTCCGTCATGGATTGGGCTGACGCTTGTTCGTGACCTCGAGCAGACTCCTCGGTCGGTTTTTTATGTGGCTTACCACCTGGCAGCGCCATCACCAGGAAAAGAAATAACACCACACCACCGACAAGCCACCAAACCATCAAGCCCTTGCGCTTGGTCTGCTTGTAAGCCACTTTGACGTGGCGCACAAAGTCATGGAAGTTTGCCTTGTTAAGCTCCTTCTTATCTTCACTCATGCGCTAGCCTCCTTGCGTTTGGCTATCTCACGGTTATTAAAGAGACTCGCTACCTGTGAAGCGCCATTGCGTAAGGTGAATTGCGGTGCAGTACGCTGGATAATCAACGTATCCCCTTTGCGTCGGAAATTAACCACGGCTTCTTTACCGCCCCTATTGTCGACAGCGAATATCGCCGGTACTGGCTGATGGGGTTGTAATTGCAGGTAGGTAAACGTGCCGTCATCATAGACATGCAATGGCAAGATAGTGCGACTGCCATGGAAACTGTAATCCCAATTAAAATCATCCGGTAAGGTGGGATGACTCAGATTCGCTGATGTTTGCTGCTTCTCTTTATGTTGAGCCTCGGCAAAACGTTGGTGTGCTTCATTCGGATAGATAAAGCGTACCGCATAGGTATGATTCTTAGGATTGCTATCCGGTGCCTTATTGCTGGTGACATGAAAATAGTAGAGATGCTTATCGGTCACTACGGTAATATTCGCATCAGAGCCTAAGATGGTAGGTTTTAAAAACACCATGTAAGGCAAATTGGGGTTCACGGTGACTTCCCAGCCAGCGGCATCGCCGCCCTCGATATCAAGCACAGTCTCATCTGGGCTAAAAACCAATTGCGTGGTAATAAACGTGGTCCCGCGAACCGGCACCACGTTATCGGCTTGGTAAGATACCACCTTAATCCGTGAGTCCTGAATAAGTGAGCGTGGCGTTTGCGCGGCATAGACGGGCATGGCGGTTACGACAGACATCCCCAGTATGCTCGCGAGTAATACCTTTCTTTTCATTATCTTGTTTTCTCCTGTAGGTTGCGTTGATTACGGGTAAATTGTGTCACCATAAAGCCATCCCAATTGCGCCAGCGCTCAACGGGGCTCGCTGGGGTACCGGTGTATACCCAGCTCATGAGTGCGGTATAGGCTTGAGTAGAAGGGTGACCATCCTGTTGTGTGGTCACGGTGTAATTCACTTCCGCCAGGTTATGATGGGCTTGGGTCTCATGAGGCTTCTTTGGTGTATTTTCATCATCCAGGAAGACAACACTTTCAACATGCACCTGACGTGAGCCTGCATCACCTAAGACATTAATGGGTGATAACTTATTATGAACACTTTGCTCATCACGATAATCTTGGGCGACGTTATCACTGGATAACGCGTTAACCAGCTCAAACTGAACCGCGAACGCATCGGCGATATAGCTTTCTCGGTTGATGATATAGCGGACTAATTCACTTTCGACTTCTGCTTGGTCTTGTGGGGAATAATCTGAATTAACGGGTGCTATGTTCACATACCCACCCGCATAGTGTTCCACGATGAACGGGACAGGTTTTTTTAGAGGAAATAATGCAAGAAAGGCAAGCGCCAGACTGACGCTTAAGCCTGTTAACCCAATACAGGCCAATTGATAACGCGCTCGTGATGCTAATGATTGGGTGTAGATATCATCAGCCCACCGTGTTGCCATGGTGAAATAGTCAGCCGCGGGTTTTGCTTTATCCTGTGCTTTATTGTGAAAGCGTTGTTGGCAGTGTTTGAATAGTTTTTTCATTTATTTGCCTCGTTGTAGTGTTTTACGAATAGCGCTTGAGGTGGCATCGATACCTTTTGCCACCGTATTACCGCCTTGTTGAGTAAATTGACGGGTAGCACCAAGCGCCTTGCTGGCCATGCCTAACGGCTTCATGCCCATCCGCGCCAAGTTCAGTGATTGCATGCTCGCACCTATCATGCCGCCAACAGTGCCTGCAACAAGCGCTGAGCCTGACAGGGTAGACACTCCACTGCCAATGGATTGTGCTAATTGCGCGGACTTCAAGATAATGCCAATACCCATGAAACCAATGACCATGACTGGCACAAAGCTCACGATATCGACTTTCATTACGGTACCCACAACACGGGCGGGCAATGCCCACTCGGTAATGGTGAGCGCCATCCCCACGGTGAGCGATACGAAGACCATCAGTAAGGCAAAACCCACGATGTTGCCTAGCCATCTGTCAAAGAAACCATGAGTAGGCTTGAATAAGGTGAATGACACGAATAACGGCGCTGTCGCAAAGAGAATGGCCAACATGATTTTGGCGAGCAATAACTCAAACATCGCTAATAGCACCAAGGCATAACCAAAACCCCAAATGATGTCAGCGGTAAAATAAGCCGAAATATTTTTCAATGAGGCAACTCTTGCCACCATCAAACCTAGCTCGCTGAATTCAATCATGGCGGTTTGTAGCGCCATCTCAACACCACCCTTCATGCTGTGGGGTAGATGTAAGGGAGCAACACGAATCATCGCAGTACCCACTTCATCGGCGGCATTAGTGATTAAATCCACCGCATACTCACTGAAGAAATCCCAGTTCATCGCACAGGCATAAATCAAAGCAATCTTAATCGTTGATTTAACTAAATTACCCATGGTGAGCTTTACCCAGCCTTGAGTAATAGCAATCCCCATGAACACGACATACAGCGCAATAGCAAGCCCCAATGGCACCTTGAGAATACTCACCAATGCTTGATAACCATCGTGAACGTAGTGATTGAGCAGCGTGTCCACTTCGGCGAAGAGCTTGATGACGATAGTATCTGCACTAGGTATACCCATAGTGACTCCTAGCTCGTTTGCCAGCCATTAACGGCATGTTTCGTACAATGCTTACCAAAGTCAGGGCATGGTGTGGTTAAGTCTTCAGTCGCACAGCCCTGTAGTAGCAACGATATCAGTACGGTAATAAGCGCTAGTCGTATTTTCATTATTCCTCCTAAGGGGCTTTGACAGTGGTGGTTAAAAATTCTGCGGTTTGGCTCTCGGCAGCAATGTCACCCGCTAAGGCTTGTGCTTGTTGCTGATTGAGCAAGACCTGCATGCGTAATTCTTCGAGCTGGATGTAAGCGAGCTCTGTCGCTAGACGAGAATTCAAATCAATGGCGGCCTTGGTGTTGGGCGCTTGGTCAATCTTGTCGCTTAAGGCTTTGACTTGCTCTGCGAGCGTAGTCACATTCTCAAACTCGTAGGATGCTTGACTGACGGCAGCTTGATTCACACTGACGTTTTGCTCATAGGTATGGGCTTTCGCTTCGGTTGCACCTTTTTGGTAATCGTTTGTTGATAAGCTGGGATAGTCTTTTTGGTATTGTTTGACCAGCTCATTGTAGCGTGCCGGATTATTACCAGAGAGCTCGTGAAGTGCGTCTTCCCACGACTTGGCTGTCCAGGTGCTTTGACGCTGTAGGGTATCTAAATCATTTAACAGGCTACCAAGCTCATAATGGCCCTCTGCGTCATGTTTTATGTCCTCGGCGGTTTGGTAGGTATCTTGTAATTGTTGATAACTGTTTTTAACATCGTGGGCTTCATCTTTGATAGTACCCAACTGTTGGCGTAACAATGAAATACTCTTGGCGTCTTCAACGCTGTAAATATCCGCAAGAACAGGTTTTGCAAAACAAACACTGACAAATGAATACCAGGCCAGGGTCTTTACGAGCTTATGCATCCGTATCACCTCCCATCGTTTTCATAAACGGGGTTAACCAGTCCTTACCGTACTCCGCTCTTAATTTATCCGCTAACAACACACTCTGCGTGCTGCCTGATAACACCGGCAAAACATCCGTCATATGGCTCAAATCTAAACGGCACAGTGCTGATTCATGGTGTTGTTTCACGAGGAATAAGCGGGTGTGGGGTTCCGTATCCTTGATGAAAGAAAACTCTGTCTCAGTCAGCCCTAAGCTGTCACAATAAATACCCGTATCTGCTTGTGGGTTCGGAAAATAAAGACTTGTGGCGACGTTGTCTTTCAGTACATAGGCAATGGGTGAATGCGCGATACTGGTGGGCGACTGAGTAGACAGGATAATATGGGCATTACGCTTTCTGAGGGTGGGCAACCAGACTTTGAGCTGTCGCTCCCAGTAAGCATCATCTAAGTATTGATGGCCCTCATCTAAGAACAAACTCGTTAAGCGTCCATCTAGCTGAGTTGAGATTTGATGGAACAAATACATCATCACCGGCGTTCGCACAGACGCTGGCTCATTGTCCAAGAAATGGGTCACATCAAAGCCTAAGAGGTCATGTGTGACAAACGCATCGTCCTCATTATCAAACAAGTAAGCGTAATGGCCATTACTGTTCTTGAGCCAAGGCCGTAATTGTGGCCAACGTGGAAAATCGATAGGTAAGAGTGCACTCACATGACTCAAGCGTCGATTGGCGTTATCCAACTCATCAAAGGCATAATCAACACAAACGTTTAACGCTTCTTGAATAGCTGCAGGGACTGTCTCTTCATTAGCGCCTTTAACAAGTTGCCCTAACCATTCACGACAAAATTGTCGGTTCACCGGCGTATCAGGCAGTTGGAATGGATTGAATCGTGTTGACTGCGGATGGTTGGGTGAGAGGATACTGTAATGCCCACCCATGGCGCGGACAAAGGTGTCTAAGCCTCTGTCTCTGTCGAAGAAAAATGCACGGCCCTGGTAGCGATTAAGCTGAGCGGCCAACATGGCCAAAAATACGGTTTTACCAGAACCATTACCACCAAAGACCAAGGTGTGACCTTTGCTGGGATTGTCTTGGCTGCCAGGAACATGGCAGTTAAAAAAGTATGGCGTACGTGAAGGTGTAGCAAGCAACATAGCGGCCCCACCCAGATGATTGCCATCACGAAAGCCGGTAGCGTAATTATGCAATGGGAAGAAGTCAGCAAAGTTCCTAGAGGTAATCAGGCTTGCTCGCGGAATATAACGCTGATTACCGGGAATCTGCGCCCAAAAAGCGGGCTCTTGAGCCAGGCTTTCACGCACAGCGGTGAAGCCTGCTTGTTGGTAGCATTTAATCGCCTCATTGACCTTGACGGTCAGCTCTTCCAAAGAGTTGGCGAGCACCAACAGTGAGTGGTGATGCGCACCCATGGCGACCTGTCCTGACGCAATATCATCACAGGCTAATACCAGCTCATCCACTTGCGAGTGTGCCATGTCCTCAACGGCTAAGAGCTTGTTGCGTTGTTGTTGGATTTTTTTAAGCACAATCTCGCTAGGTTCTGGAAAATAGCTGTGAGTGGCGATAAATTCAGACGGCTGCAGTAACAGTGGGTCAAAGATAATGGGTGACGTTGCCTCACCGTAACGCTTCACACTGACAATGGCGCCAAAGCGGTCTTTGCCTGCGCCCTGCCATTGGATAGCCTCACCAAAGCACAGTGGCGTTTGTAGGAGGTATTGCGCGAGATTGCCAGTGGGGTACTGGCTAAAGCTTTCTGGGGTGTCATCAATACTTTTTGCGAACGCTGGGAATTGTGTGGCTTGGCGAAAAGGTATTGTTTCACCGCCATTCACCAACAACCCGAGAAATGCTAAGAGCTCACTGTGTCCTACCTCATTATCTCTCTCTCCTAATCGACAAGCACCGAAGTTTGCCAATAATTGGCAAAGATGCTGCGCCTTATCATTCAGTGCTTGAAGCTGCGCTTCACGGTGGGCTTGGCGTGAATGGGTTAGTACACTGTCGCGACTACCTAAGACTGCCCGCTTTAGACGTTCACCAATGCGCAGCCCTTTGGCGGCTTTGCCTGCCGTCAGGCCTTTGTAAACCAAGGTCAAGTAGAGAGTATTTTGAAACAGGGGTTGGCTTTCAAATTGCTGTTGGTATTTTGCATTGAGCTTCTTCGCGAAATCCTGAGTGAAGCTACCCGGTAAGGCTGTATCCACTTGCTTTCGGTGCAAGGTCGCATAGAGCCCAAAGGTTTCAGGTAAGGCTTTAATCACTGCATGCCAGAGCTGTTGATAGTGATTCAGTGTTTCATTGGTTTGGGTATCAAATGGCACGCCTTGGATTTGAATGACAGTACCCAACTGCATTGCTTGGGTTTCAAATACCATCGGCGTCACCAGATGGGTGATAGGAATATGGGTGGATGCGCCAACCTCTTTACGAGCAAGCGTTAATGTCTCAATCACAGCCATAGCGTTGGCACCTCCAAAAGTGACGATTGGGGGTTAAGCCACAGACGAGATAACGCTTAGCAAGCATTTGGAAGCAATGGCAATCATACCGACAGGCTAACCAGCCGATGCTGTGCAAAGGTGGGAACAACAGCAAATAGAGCGGCGAGCCTGCCAATATGAACAGTAGCAAACACACGACGACGTTAACACAGAGTGCTTCTAGCGTAACGCCGAAAATGACCGGTGGTCGTGTGAGAGCAATAAACACGGGACTAACAGCCAGTTGGGTGTCATTCATCGCTAGACTCCTATGCCCAATTGATTCATGACCCAGCCAGCACCATAGATGAGACCAATACCCAGTGCGATAACCACAGCGCGTTCTTTGGAGAGTTTGTTGTTGATTGCCGAGTACCCTAGCCCAATGATAGCTAACGCACCGATGAGGGCAGCAATCTTGGACTGAGTAATATCCACTAATCCGTTAAGGACTTTCTCCAGGGTATTACTGCTGCTCATGGCAAAGGCAAATTGAGGAAAAAGACACAGCAGCCACGTGAGTGGATGTTTGAAGGCTTTTGGTAGGTGTTTTTTTATCATCATTATCCTGTCTCCCCTATCACATCGTCATGAGGTTTTTCGGGTCGATAGCCCAGGCTTTACGGTGCTGGCGTACAAAGATTTGTAAGAGCGTCACACAAACGGCGGCTGCATCCCCATTGCCTTCTTCGAGGTGAGGGCGATAGAGCACCAAATCTGAAATCACGTCATCCATTGCATCCACACAAGCGATGAGCTCTTTGATAGCGCGTGTATTGTTATTATCCTTCACATTAGCCTCCTAAATGAACAAACTGTGGTACTCGGCATCAGCCTCGCACTGGCGACGGCGGATACTGACCTCTTCGCGATCAACCACGATGTGCTCTGGTGCATCAATGCCGACGCGAACACTTCTGCCGTTCGTGCCGAGGATAGTGACGACGATGTCATCGCCGATACAAATTTTTTCGCCGGGTTTACGAGTAAGAATTAACATGATTTTTTCCTCCGCTTAGTGGTTGTCTTGCGATTGACGCAGCGCGTCAAGCTTCTCAGTGAGTTTTTCAATGCGCGCCTCAGCCTTCAGAAGCTGGCGTGACATCACTTCGTAGTTCTCGGGAAATTTTGCTCTGTCGATGAGGGTGAGCTTGTGTTGCCAGTGCAGGCGCTCTTGTTGCTCAAAGCGCAACTCGAGCTCTGTTTCCTCCAGCGCATCCTCGTAGCGCTTAACGCGCTTCGTGATGTCAGGGGTCACCGGTCGCCACTTACCGCTGCGGATGGTTTTGCGGATAGTGTTTAACTTGCGACGAAAATCATTACCCGCGAGGCTGAAGCTCTTGGGGTTCAAGAGCGTCTTGGTGATTTCATCGTGAAGGCATTTCGCATCGCCCAGCTCAGGCTGTTCCGCCAATAGCTGACTCACCGTGTCATTGACCGCGCTGACTTGCGCTGGTGTCAGTATCTCCCCCAGCAAGCGATCAGACAAAATTTTCACATCAGCAGCAGCAACAGGCGGCTGAACGTCTTCATCATCGCTTGAATTGTCCAGTGACGGGTTTTCCGCCACTACTGCTTGCTGTTGTGTTTTTTTAGTTTTTGTATTTTTGTTTACTTGTTTATTTATTAGTGGCTGGTTTTCTGAATACGGTAAATCAGGTGACGGGTTTTCCGGCTCGGGGTCTTTATTTTGGGCAAAAAAAGTTTCCTCAGGTTCTTCAAAAACATCATACCCACCGGCTACAAATCGACCACTTTCATCACGGATCTGCACCGGTTTCACATAACCCGCACCCTGCAATTCGTTGAGAGCTGAATAGACGCTCGTCTTGCCGTCAGGGGCTCGTTTCACCAAGTCCGCGACGTAGATTTTCCAGTCGCTTGGCAAGCTCAACAAGTAGCCGAGCAAGCCTCTCGCTTTCCAGGAAAGTCTGCGATCTTCAAAACAGTATTTGCGGATTTGCACATAGGGTACATCACGCTTGTGCATGCGAATGATAGACATATTGCCACCTCTTCTCCATGAGCGACTGGCGTCGCTATTGATTTTGACCCTGCTCTCATGAACAGGGGTGTACATCACGCAAAAAAGTGGCAAACTTAGAAGGTAAGCCGCTTCGGCGTGCTTGTGTTCCTGTCGATATCCCCTTTGCTTACCAGGCCGGGGGTATCGACATTAGTAATAAAATATAAATATCTGTCATATTTGTCAATTTTTTATTGCCGAAAATTATCTTTTTTTTTATATTGCGATATAATTCCTCAATATTTGGGGACTGGACGAAAATATGAAGAAACTTCGAGAGCTTGTTGCTGAGCGAATTTTATCCACTCGTAAGCAACTTGGTATGACACAAAAGGAGCTAGCTGAAAGACTTGGTACTTCACAACCGATTATCGTGAGGTGGGAATCGGGTCGGGCTATGCCAAAACTTGATGATGTTATTCGCATTGCTGAAGTCTTAAAATGCACACCCAGTTGGTTAGCTGGCTTTGTCGGTGATGGCCCTGACGGTAATTTAATTTATGAATCCGCTGTCCCCGTCTTTGATAATTACGAAGATATTCTCGCTTATATCAATGAAGATGCTGAAAAGCTCTCTAAAATGCATGTCATTCAAAACTACCGACATGTTTTTCTTGACGGTATTGATGAGGCTGACGATGACAAACTATTTGGTTTCATCATCCAAGACGACAGCATGAGCCCAGAATATTTAGCCGGTAATATTGTCATTGTGAACAATAGCATCGAGCCTACACCAGGCAAGCTCGTTTTAGCTTATCTCGAAAAGTCCAAATCACTTATCTTGCGCAAATACAAAGTCAGTACGGCATCAGCATCAAACGTACTGACTTATGAACTCAATGCGGTTAACCCTGACTGGCCAAAGCTAACTATCGATAATCCTGCTGAGTGCAAGATCATCGGCGTCGTGATTGAGTATCGTCAGCGTGCTTAATTGTATAGGCATAGGCGTTCAATAGCTCTTCTTTGAGCGTCTCTTCCTCTATATGTGAGGTTGATTTATTAATATCAATATTTGCTCTCAAAGCTTGCTCGAAGCTTTGTGGCTCGCAGATGGTGTACGTCTTAATACTTGAATAAAATGATGATGATACGTACCCTTCACAATTATTATCACGATGCGTCATTACAACTTCCTAAAGATTATTAGGTACATCTATCAATCAATAACAATTCAATCATTCACAACCTCTGTGGGGAAATTGTGGGGATTAGTCTTATATTGTTATGTATTACAGCGGTATATGTAGTGGTTCCCGCTCTAGGTATACCTAGTAAAATCAATAGGTTATATACAAGATGATTGCCTCATAATCCTTTGGTCCTAGGTTCGAGTCCTAGTGGGCCCACCAATAAAATCAATAACTTACCCTATCATCAGCAACTCAAGTCACTTGAGTTGCGTGATATTTGCGTGACCCCTCTATATGTCACAATTCAAGCCCTTTTAAACACGCCTGCTTCTCGGACAATGGCTGGCCTTGTCTTGGCCGTCGCAGTAACGTGAGAACAACACCGCTGTGTTGCTCTTCACACACTTTGTTGACCGCCTCCAAGAGGTTATGTAGCTCAGCTGATGAGTAATGCGTCGTTATCCGTCCGGAACGGTGTCCGAGCAAATCTTGCCGATCTTCAAGCCCTACCCCAGCAGCGCGTAAGCGCCGCCCAAAAGTATGCTTCAAATCATGCACGCGCACATGCTCTAACTCAGCCTCCTTACGTGCCACACGCCAGCCTGTGGATAGCATTCGCTGCATGGGTCTCCCCCGAAAGCTAAACACATGGGTTGGGTGCTTCCCTCTTAGGCCTTCAATAACGCGGCTCGCAACTTTATTGCAAACCACCAGGCGGTCTTCGCCATTTTTGACCCATTCGCCAGGAATGATAAAGACCAATGACTCAGCCAATTGTGGAACGTGTACTTCCCAGTCCCAACGTAATTGGCAAATCTCTTGGTCTCGACATCCCGTATTGACGGCAAATAAAGCCATCTGCTCGAGATGCTCAGGCAGGCAACTGAATAACCTGCGCTGCTCCTCCCAGCTCAGCGGATAGGGTTTACGAAGATCATGCTCGGGCAAGAGCTTGATCTTCGGAGCACTGGCTAACCACGTTAGTCCATGCTCATCCATCCACTCCGTCGCAGCAAGATTCAAAATACGGCGAACTATTTTCAACCCATGATTGATGGTTCGCGTTTTATTGCCTTGCTGGCGGCGCGCTTCAACAAAGTCTTGCAATGTTCCCATATGAAGTGAACTCAAGTGCATATCACCGATATAAGGGATGAGTATTTTCAACCTCGATATATCTGAGCGTAAGCTGCGCTTATGCTGGTTCTCTTCGATGAACTTAATTGCCGCTTCCTTGAAGCTGCGTTGTGGCCGTACGCCATAGACGACGGCCTGTCTTAACTCTTCGGTTCGTCTTGCGAGGTAGGTTTCGGCCTCTTCGAGAGTAGCCGTTCCACAACTCTCGCAAAGTCGTCGTCCAAAGATTTTCTTGTCGATGTGCCAGACCTCGCCACGTTTGACGAGACCCGGTACCTTTTTGCGTCCCATAGTTCTGTACTCCTATTGGTCGATACAGCAGGACGCCCACTACGCTGCTTATAATCCTCTACCCAAGCATCTAAATCAAGTCTATCGAATGCAACGCCTTGTTTACCGATAGGAACCTCGGTCAGACAGGGCCTAACCTCACTGTTAAAGCGATTTCGGTCCATACCAAGGTAAGCATAAACGTCTCGTAGACGGATTAGACGTGGGGCGAAAGTTATCTTGCTCATTGCAGTCTCCGCTGTGTTGTCACCAGCCCCAGTACTCACGAATAAAGTTAACACTGAAAAGATCCATCATGACGAATACCAAAGAAATCGTCGCTGGCTACGTTGTCATTATCACTAGTAGCGCCAATTAAATATTTCAAAATAATATTTAATTGATGTGTTATAGAATTTATAATAAACTGAATTTATTTGCAAGTAGATCGTCATTGCTATCAACAACAATCTATAGCAAACTGCCACAAAAATCAGGAGGACACCCTAATGCCAGTCTGTAGACTCGAACTAACTGACAACATTTCCCTATCAAAACCAACACTACAAAAATTTTTTGTTGAGCTGCACCAGATGATGGTTGAACTCATTGATACTAGCCTTGAGAGTTGTAAATCATATGTCAGTGTTGCTGGTACCCACTGCACCGCTGACGGGAATCCCAGACACGGATTTGCCATGCTTGGGATTCAGATACTCCCTGGCCGAGATCATGACTTGCAAGCGAAATTAAAAAACCGCGCCGGTGAAATGTTAGTAGAATTACTCAATCAAGCTGAGATTGATATTAGGATTCAAGCGCGAGTCCTCATTACTGAAGTTGACCTAGCGCTTTATTATATGGCAGATGTGGGTGGTAAGTAGAAAAGAAGCTGATTATGAACTCGATTTATACCCAATAAAATCAATAGGTTAAACCACCAACATTAGCAGATTTGCTATTGTTATCATATATGCTATTATTAATATGAACTGGAAAGTGTCTTATTTCAATCAAGATGTTGTTAAAAACATCGAAGCTTGGCCTAAAAAAATTATGGCCAAGTATTTGCGTATCGTTGATCTTATTGAAGAACATGGTGCTCAGCTCGGACCACCAATTACTGATAGTCTCGGTGATGGCTTGTTTGAGATACGCGTTAAGGCACAAGAAGGTATTGGTCGAGCATTTTTCTGTTACATCTTGGATAAAGAAATTATTGTGCTTCATGCGATTATCAAGAAAACACAGAAAACTCCGAAAAAAGACTTGGAACTTGCCAAACAGAGAATGAAAGAGGTAAAAAATGAAAGCTAAATATATTTCACATCAAAGCCTTAAACGCAAGCTTTTAAAGGATCCTGAAGTACGTGAGGCTTATAGTGATCTCGAAGAAGAATACCAACTCATCAATGAGATGCTTAAAGCTCGCGAGCGAGCTGGTGTCTCACAAGCTGATGTTGCAAAAAAGATGCGAACTACCGCTTCTGCTGTCTCTCGACTTGAGTCACTCAACGTATCCACACGCCCATCACCTTCGCTGAATACTCTTAAAAAGTATGCACACTCACTAGGTTGCACTCTATCCATTAAACTGATTCCTAGAAAAATAAGTAAAGCCAAAGCATAAGATGTTGCTGAAACTGTAACCCATAAATTTTCCATTATCGATATTCGCGCATGGCTGACTGATTACGAATAAGACAATCGTGTTATAATCTCTTGATTATATAGCCCGAGTATCCTGGACATCGTTCATGAAATGCAGCAACGATTAGTTATCACTAAAAAACTAAGCTCCACATAATTCACACAGCCAATTTCATGTATACGAACGCCATAATATCTGACCAGACTAAAGTCACCAGGTCAGCGCTCTCGACTTGTACTATAATACAGTAACAGACTGCTATATTATGCGTTGAAAAAGAATATGGGAAATTGCTATATACCATTAGCCCTCAAGTTATACCAGAAAACCCTTGAAAAGATTTTCGATTACGATTGGTGCGGGTTGAACTTTTACTACTACCTCAAACCACACGTTAGAAGAGGAGAGTTACTAAATAGTAATAAATCAAATCACAATGTTCTTGGTATTTTAGCTAAATATGTATTCAGGGAGTTTATATATCCTCTAGATTTTGACCCATACCCAGGGGAAAAGTGTATTGAGACTTGCGATATAGATAAATTGAAGGGAGATGAATTGATTTGGCACCTTGAATTTATCGTTGGAATGATAAAACACCATGCGAACTATGCTACAGACAATATGGCTTCGATATGCAAACATTTAAATAGAATTGATGATATATTTGGCACTCCAGAGGCATATATATCGACCAGACAAGGGAAACGAAAATTTACATCTATATATTCAAAAGTAATTAGAGACTATACTAAATCCGTCATAATGGCCAATGAAAATAATTATTGTAACTTTGTTGTTGATAGGATATTTCTTGACAGACAATTATGCCATTATATCGCTGAGCTTATCAAAGACATCGGCTTATACGGAGGTTACAATGAACCGCCTAGTAACTGGATAAAGCGGTGCAATATTCCTAAAAAAATTAAATCGGCATTATATAAAAGAGAAAATCAGGAATGTGCAATTTGTAAAATTCCACTATCCCTATCCGAGATGACATTAGATCATATAATCCCTCTTAGTAAAGGGGGCCACAATGATTTGGTCAACCTTCAATGCGTATGCAATATTTGCAACCAGAAAAAATCTGATAAGTTAGCTTCCCCTGAAAGCTCAATTTCATCTTTTATGTCTCATATTCATTATTATAAAAAAAAGCCCTAGAATCACTTGCAAGCTTATTTAGCTTTTATTATGTTATTTTTTTCAAAAAATCTATTTGTCCCCGTCATCTGATACAGTCTCTTAAGATCCTCATCACACCGCAAATGAAACTCCACCTCGATCAACGCGCCTAAGATCACAGCCTTGGAATATTCATGCATCTTGGCTTTGATAACTAAGCCGCCGAGTTCAATCTTTTTGCGCGTATCGGCTTTACGTTGTTTGATTTTCTCGAGCGCAAGGTTGCGTTCATCTTTGGCGATTTGTTGCTGAATTTTGGCAATCTTATTCTGAGTTGCCATGCAATAACTCCTCGGCTAGTCTAGCAAATGCATCACTCAGAATATCCAGATTATATTTATCCAACCCATGCTTGATGGCCAGTTCGCCCAGATCAAGTTTTTGTTTATGCTTGAGTCTAACAAGCTGCTGTTTGGCTTTGGTGATTTTATCGAGAAGCTTGGCTTCTTTGTCAGAAAATCGATTGGTAGTGGCGTTCATTATAGTCTATATCCCGTATCAAATATCATTGCAAAAATATAAAACCACCTTTATCATCACTAACATTACTACTCACATCCATAAAATTATATCCGTAAAAAATACCTATATTCTGTTATTAATGACAGCTCTGCTAAAATCCTGAAGAAAACTTAATGGCGCAATATACATCTCTAATGAGATGTGATAGCTTGAGATATGGCTATCGCATTCGCTCGCATGACAATACATACAAGAACAAAAGGGCATTCTGCTGTTGCTGGTAGTGCCTACCGCTCAGGTAAAGTTTTAGTTGATGAACGTACTGGTGAAACTCATGATTATGAGAATCGTGATGATGTGGTTTTTGAAACTGTGTTGTTACCCGAAGGTGCAGATCCAAAATTTCAACATCGTGAGACACTGTGGAACACGGTTGAAGCGATGGAAAAACGTAAAGATGCTCAAGTTGCAAAAGACCTAGTACTCGCCCTACCTCGTGAGCTTGATGGTGATCAACAAATATTGCTTGCTAAGCTGTTTGCCAATGAGAATTTTGTGAAGAATGGCTTGCCTGTCGATTTGGCTATTCATGACCATGGCGATGGTAATCCTCACGCCCATCTGTATCTGACAACTCGCCGTTTGCTTGGTTCTGAACTTGATAAATATAAAGCTCGGGATTTAAACCCTGGCTTTGCCTCTGGTAAGGGTAAGTCTTTCATCAATGAACAGGACTATTGGGGACAAAAATGGCGTGACTGTCAGAATGCATTCTTTCAGGAATTTGATATTGATTTGGCCGTTGATGAGAATCACCTCATCACCCAACGCCATCACGGCCGTGTTCACAACGGTGAAGCCCATTATATCCGCGAAGAAAACCAATTGCGCCGTGAGGCTGAACGCCATATGGCAGTTTATCAGCCTAAGAAAGTACTCGACATATTGAGTGAACGATATTCAGTCTTCAGTGAACGCGATATTGCTAGTCTGCTGTTTAAATCTACCGACAACCGCGAGGACTACGAGTTAGCCCTAGCTGGTCTTAAGGCCTTCGATGATTTGATTATTCTAGGTCATGGGGATGATGGCCATCTGCGTTACACCTCAAAACAAAACTTACAGAAAGAGGCCAAGCTTTCTGATGATGCGGATACTCTCGCTTCTCGCAATAGTAGTAAAGTACGCAAATCAGTCGTTAAAAAAGCCTGCAGCAAATACTCGCTCAATGAGGAACAGACTGCAGCTCTAAAGCATCTAGCATCAAGCCCTGATATTGCCGCTATCGTAGGTCGTGCCGGTACCGGCAAGACCTATCTACTGGGTGCTGCTAAAGCCATGTGGGAGGCTGACAATAAGCGTGTCCTGGGGATGGCTATATCGGGTGTTGCAGCTAGAGGATTAGCCTCAGATTCAGGAATTCCGTCAAAGACCATTGCTCATTACCTAACCCTACTCCGCCATGGTAAAACGCCCTGGCAGAAAGGCGATATCGTCATTATGGACGAGGCTGGCATGACTGATTTGAACAGTATGGCCAAGGTAGTGTCCTCTATTCGTAAGACCGGCGCTAAGCTAGTCCTAATCGGTGACCCAGATCAATTACAGCCCATCGGCAAGGGAGCCCCCTTCAGAGCCATTATCGAGCGTATAGGCTTCGCTGAATTAAACCAAATACGCCGTCAGCGTGATGAAGGCGATAGACAAGCCACCCGCTGGCTAGCCCAAAGCAAAGTTGAATCCGCTATTAATCACTATGACTCCAAGGGGCATATCAAGTTGCTCGATGATGAGAAAGCAGCCAAACAGGCGCTTATCAGTGACTGGATGAATCAATATGATAATATTCCCTCCTCTGAGCTCCTGATCCTGACTCACCGTAATCGAGATGTTGCAATCCTTAACAAACAAGCCAGAGAAGCCTTAGTCGCTCAAGGTAAACTGACCGGAGAAGAGCTCATCGTCCAGCATGAAGACCGACGAACCAAAGTCCAAGTCGGCGAACGACTGCTATTCCGTGAAAAAATAAAATCTCTTGGAATCAATAATGGTGACTTTGCTACTGTGACTGCTATTAAGGGGAATAACATCACCGCCAAATTCGATGCAGAGCCCAATAACTCTATTACTTTTTCTACTAAGGAATTTACAAACTTCAGTCACGGCTATGCCGCAACAGTACATAAAGCTCAAGGTGCCACCCTTGACCATACTTTTGTTTATACAGCAGACAAAGGCTGGGATCGCTACCTTACCTATGTCGCCTTGTCCAGGCATAGGGAATCAACTAGTCTTTATGCCTCAAAAGATGAGTTCAGTGACATTTATAAGCTATCAGGGCAACTCTCAAAAAATAGACCCAAAGAAAATGTAATGGATTGGCCAGAAGCATTTGCTACTCGACGAGGTCTTTCATTAACTAAGTCTGTGAAAAATCTCGTCAAAGCTATCACGACTAGACTTGCATCAAAAACTACTGCTGAATCACTTGATGACATAATTAATCAACATCATAAGTCTGACTGGGAAAAACTAAAAACACACCAGCAGCCTAACTTGAGACTGCTGGGGCATCGTTATGATGATTATCAATTGGCATCATCAGAGAAGGAACGGAAAAAGCTTCTCGATAATATTGCTGATGGCGTATCTACCGTTATCAACTCAAAACGGTTAAATAATATCCTCGCAAGTGTATCGCCTAAATTGAGCAATAAGCTCAATCAGTGGCACCAATCACACCGTAGAACCAGGTCCCGTAGGCAGGATCTTGGATCTTAACAAACTTTAATCACATCGTTATTTCAACCCAAATATACATCGCTCCTGTCCTCAGGCTAGTTGTTGTCTCTAGATATCAATCCAGAAGCAATAACCAGCCTGACACAAGAAAGAAAGTCAGTCATCATTATAAGCATACAGATGCCGCTGCTAAGAGCTATTATACTGTACCTAATCTATTATTTTTCCTTCGCCAGTTTCAGGATCTACTTGAACCCTCACGCTTTCGCCTGTCATAAAGTCATTTGGATCAGCTTCTTTTCCCGTTGCCTCAAGCTCAGAAGCTGAAAATGATACAATCTCGCCATATCCTTTTTTTTCTAACAGACTAGCACTATAGAGCCACTCATGTTTTTCGTCATCATATACTTTTCCTCGTACCACAAACAATTTATTCTTTATCGCTTTACAATCATCTTTATCGGAAATAACTCGTACAATTTCATAAAAATTAAGCTCTCTAGTCATCATATCACCTATGTGTAATTCTACCGTCTAATGAAACATTAATGTGAAGTGTATCCCTGCTTGCCCAACCGAGCTGCTTACGCCCTAAATCAGATAACTGAACATCCCACTCAAAAGCCTGTCCAGCTGTCCTAGAAGGGCCTTTTATCCACTCATTACCAAACTTATCAAGAAAGCCATTATTCGGCCCTCTTCGCATAGGCTCAGAGGGTTGATATCGATCATCTGGAACAAACCTAATCTTCCCTTCGTTAGGCAGTTGTGCCGCTTTAATTCGAGCTTTTTTAGTCCACTTACGCCCCGGCTTCTTATCATTACCGTCACCACCATCGCCAGAACCACCACCTCCGCGGCCACCACCTTTACCACCTCCCGCGGCAGCTGGTCCACCAGTTGTTTTCCTAAAACTGCTACTACCTACTCGTGTACCCGATAATGGTACGCTACGTGCCTTAGACATACTTATATTAGGCTGTAGGTTAACACCTCCATACACAAAAAACGAGTACCGTGACTGCCCGGCCGCATCGGTCTTGACATCATGGCGCACACTTGCAGGTACCCAGAAGCAATGTCGGCTTAGTTCAATAGTTTCATCCTGGTCACCAAAGTGAATATCAGTAAACGCTTGTTCAAGCCTTTCATGTCTGAATCGCTTTCTCCAGAGTTTACTGCGAGCAATTTCTTTACCTATATATTCAGCGCTTTCGCGACATGTTTTGGATATTGCTGACTCGAGTTCAGTTCTATCAATATATAAATAACGCCTTGCCATATTGTCTATAAATCGCTTATATTCAGCATGTGTGAATGAACTGGAAATCATTTCAATATCGCCATCCAGCAGACTATAAACTTCATCATCTAACCATGATCCAGAATAGCTGTCTGGTGAAATTTTTAAATATAGCGTTCTTATTTGATCGATAAACGACGAAGTTAAGTTATGGCTAATTTTGCGCATAATTTCCGGGCGCTCAGGTATAACATAGTCATACCAAATATCGTCATTGCTGATATGGCCATCGGCCTGTTGCACAAGATCATTATAAATTTCTTGTATTACTCGCTCAATATTTTTTTCTTTTTGTGATAAAAATCTTTCTCGGTCTTTTCTAAATATATCCTCCCAATGCGCCTTACAGCTATTCCACGAAAATTTGCTCCGGTCTTCCTCAAATTCATCAGCAATTAGACTTTGATTAACAGAAAGTCTTATTTTTAACGCTTTTCCGTACTCAGGAATATCATCAGAGTCTTGCTCATAGTCACTGAGAGCATATTTTAGGGAAACAAGATTTTCATTATTTGTTTTTCGAATGTTATCTAATATACGTATTACCGAGGCTATCTTAGCCAATTCTTTTAAGCGTCCAAACTCAGGTAAATACATCGAAAATTCATCATAATGTTCTGTGAATTCGTGAGCAAAAATATATTCTGGCGAATAACGATGCGGCTGCCCTGACTCTGAAGCCATGGTTAGAGTAGTGCGATAGAGCAATCGGTAATTTATATAGGACCTTGGTAATTTTCCTGACTCATCTTTTTCTTGCCTAAACAAGCGTACTAATGTTTCTTCGAAATCATCTGATGGTTCATGACTATATACAATTTGATTGTTTTCCCAATAATAGAGTTGAAAATCAGCATAAATAAAAATCATTGCGTGACCGTGAATAACGCGCTCCCCCCGCAATAGCTGTTCCCATTCATCATCATCCAGAACATAGATCGGCCAGCCTTCCTCTTGGTCGCTAGTATCTATCAGATCACCATGAATATTGCGTTCCATGCGATGCTGTTTAACCACCATCCTGATATTTTTAACACCCATATGAATGGTATCGTTGTCCCCTATATCACCATCATATTCAATATTAACCTCTTCAGCCTCAATCCAAAATCGATGTATCTCTTCTCCTGATTGTGCTTCACGAAAATCTGTTATAATTTTTCGAAGATATTCAGGCATATGTGCAATCATTTCGAGCACAGGCCTTCCAGCATAAGGATATTGAGCCTGGACCTCTTGGTATGTCGTCAGAAATTTAAGGAAATAATCAGTCAACAACATGGTGTTTAATAGCTCACTCTCGTATAAAGTAGAGGGTAAATAGCGCATTTGATTAAACGGGTGATATGGTTTGTCAGGATCTACAGGATCCAAACTAAATAATGCGCCAGACAGATTTCTCACCACCATCTGTTGCAAATCAAATTCAGTAAATAACTTCATTGAAAGTGGATCACGTCTTTGCCATGGGTGAACATAAAATTCAATACTACCTGTTCTTGTATTGACCGCAAAGCCATCGATTGACTTATATATACCGTATGGTTCATCCTCACTCAGAGGCAAGGAGCGTGTAGGAGTCATCCATCCATTGTCATCATGTTGAACCATCACCCAAGGTGTATCAACATTACGTTCAACATCCAGAAAACCCCAGCCTTGCTCAGTGAGTAATTGTTCCATTAGTTCAAGCCGAATTGACGTTTCAACTGCAGGATTATATGTTATTTGGTACCAGTTTTTTAAACATGCCTCATAGGCTTGATACAATAAATCAACAGCTGAATGTTCAAGGTTAATGGGTTCCGAACAGGATTTATTGTAATGATATATCGACATCATTGAGTTCAGTAGTCTTCTCATCAATGCTAGTGAGATATCATGGCTTGAATGCCAAGCAATATTCGACCGTCTCAGGATAGTTAAAGGGGAAAAATCTAATATTTGGAGCGTGCGCTTACTGTATGCATTAATTAACTCATTCAACTGTTGATGCTCATAGACTAAGCGATTTAAGCAATGCATAGCGTTTGTGTTAATATAGAGCTCAACATTCGGTGTGCTACGATTAGCAAGTGATATTGCTGTTGCCAGCATTTTCAGTGCTAGGACTTCATCCGCCATACGACACGACTGATCTTCTGACACCTCTGCTGCCCTCGAAAACAAAACCCCAAATATAAGAAATGTATTTGATAATATATCGCGCCCAGCAAAATCATTAAGTATTGGCACCCAGTCAAGCAAATCAAAAATGGCCTCTCGAAAATTATTATGGCTATCTGCTGCTTGCATTACACGTGAAAACGCTTTCTCGAATAGGCACAGTAATTTAACCCAGCGTACGCGTTTTAATGATTGACTATCATTACTTGACAACTTCTCTTTGTAAACATTTAACAGCACTTGACCTTCACTCAACCCAGATAATTCATTTAATTGCTCAGAATAAGGCGTTCTATTCTTACGCCAATGGGTACTATAGATATGTGCAACAAATTGTCGATATCGCCTATTATAGAGAAGTGGTATCAACTGTTGTAATTCATCATCGCTTGATAAGCGCGCAAAAGAGGTAATACCCTCAAAAGCCGCCATTACTTTATCGGTATCTGTAGGCTTATCTTCTGCATGAGAAATAATGAAATATACCGACCGAAACAAGCCAATCACGGGTGCTAGTGGATTTTTCGATTCTATCGTTAAAATACAAGAATGGATATGCTCAGTAATTTTTTTGAGTTCTGCCCCACAATAATTCCCATCTAAAAACTGGCAAAACAACGTAGTAATTGTCGCAATATCAAATTGTGCAGGTTGCTGAAATATCTGACTTTTTAATTTGTAGCTATTCCTGGCTGAAATATACGCATAAACATTACGGTACTTTTTTCTTTTAATCACGCCATTTATACGTATTGTTAAATTAAAATCAGCCTGTTGAGGATCCACTCCTGTCGATGGTTGCTTTATGGGTAATGGATGTATACTGAAAGTGTTAACAAGACTCCTGTGTTCATTACGGAATTTTTCAGAAAATCGTGGTGTTGGACCTGCAGGAAGAAATTCAGTTGCAACCAATGCAGCGCTATCCTCTATATCCGTCTCTTGAAATATGTTTAATTTAGCATCAAAATCTCTGCGCTTAGTGTTATCTGAAAGTACTTCGTAGGCTTCATTCAGCAGTCCCATGGACTCATTAGAGCCACCATGATCAGGGTGAGCAATAATTGATTGTGCTCTATAGGCTTTTTTAATTTCATTTTGAGTCGCGTTTTTTTGTAAACCTAATATTTGGTAAAAATCTTTCATAGATTATCCTATTTTCCTAAATGCCTACGTCGCTTAAAGACAAACTCTGTAGCATCCATTGACTTTTTCTGCCAATAAGCAGATTTTTCGTGCCTGTCATTTCGGAGAAGGCTGCCATAGAATTGACTGAGTCGCATCTGCTGTTCTGAATTAACTATATGCCCTAAACGTTCAAGTGAAGGAAAGGCATCTTGCGATCCGAGCTGCGCTGCATTCATAAAAGCTTCCAACGCAAAAACGTTATTTTTTGGTATATCTGGATGATCAGAAAGGTAATAGTGACCTAGAAAAAAAGCCGCCGATAAACATCCAGACTCTGACGCGCGTCTATTGATTGTTAGCATCCATTGTGGATGCTCTGTAGCCCAGCGCTCCCGAAAAAGCTTGGCGACTCTTCCAACATCTGCTTTTGTTAATCCGCGATAATCCAGTAACTGCTCAACAGCGATAGAGGCTAATTCACATCCCCTTGAAATAGCACTCATATAATGCTGTAACGCCATTATTCTATCGAAATTTCTATTTTTATCATTATCATACACTCTACCAAGATAGTATTCAGCAAGGCTGCTGCCAAGCAATGATGCTTTTTGAAAACAATGCTGAGCATGTTCAAAATTAGCCTTTAAGCTATCATTGCCACTAAAAAATAAATCCCCTAGGTCTATAAGGGTCTCGCTCGATTCAGACGCATCTATAATAGCTAATATTTTTCTTGATGATTCCTTATCATTCATTTGCTCAGCAATTCCGTAATACAAGCAAGCGTGTTTAAAGTCTTTTTTATATTCAAACAACCTTGCAGCCATAAGAACGAATTCTTTTTTTGTAACAACCTGCTTTTGCAAATCACCGACAAAGCTCTCGTTATCTGGATTAAATATTTTATAAAACCAAATAGCTGCTTTATCATAATCCTTATAAAACTCTAGCCAACAATAACATGTAATAAGGGATACATATGTGACATTGTAACTAGTCGCGAATGCCTCTAGTGCAGAAATCGCTTTCCCTGTTCGATCGTTTCGAATAATTTCACAATAACCAGATATAATTGGCGACAACTTTTTTAACTCACTATCTCGATCTAAGTGATCAAGGCCTAGAATATCACTCAAATGTGGATTGGTGTCTCTGCTCCATAGATTTCCAAAATATATCGCTGCATCAAAATTACCTTTACCGATCGCTTTTACCAGCAATGATATTCCTAGTGAGTACGTACTTTCTTGATTTTGCTCTTCAAGCAATGAATTTGCAAGCATGAAATCTGTAGGACCATCAAAGTTTGAAGTCGCAATAAATCGCTCCGATTCTTTATGATGATTATAAATTGCTTCTAGCGCATACTTAGCTGATTCAGTATAGTTGCGTTGCCTGTATAGAATATTAGCCGCCTCATATTGTGCTTGGTGACAGCCATGGTCAGCAAGGCCTAGTATGCGATCTGTCGATTTTTGATTACCGCATCGTTTGGCTAACAAGTAATATTCTAATGCTCTTTCCAGATTGCCTTCATCACTAGTCTTGTTTTTGAATTTTTCACCTATATTGTATGCATAATCAGCAATGGGCGGGATGCTTTTTGCGATAAATCTATCACGAAATCGCATGCGTTCTACTGATGTTAATTGCTCACCATACCAGCTATCTATTAAAAAAATCTCACGATTCGCTAACAAACTTTCAATTATATATGTATCAAGTGAATGGTAAGCGTCAATTAACCAACCCCCTATACACCCCAGCAATTTAGCGCAAACTATCCCCTGACTGAGTAACAACCTAGGGGGAGCAATGAATCCAGAGACAGCAGAGAAAAAACATCGCTTGAGCGAGACTGAGTGGCGCGAGCTGTGTGCAGAGTGGGAGCGCGG
>MDTG01074222.1_pt1 | contig 39566 bp, 32 predicted proteins | sample 811421 | NCBI WGS metagenome assembly MDTG01 (sample SAMN05326645, study PRJNA326480) | marine metagenome | isolation source: seawater | place: Pacific Ocean: South East | collected 2011 | reverse complement strand
TGGTAGACAAGAAATTTTACTCGCACAAGATGAAATGCCTGCTCTTATGCAATTAAGAGAAAACTATCGAGATGAGCAACCTCTTGAAGGTGCAAAAATTATGGGTTGTATTCATATGACAGTTCAAACAGCAGTTCTAATTGAAACATTAATTGACCTTGGCGCTGAAGTAAGGTGGTCTTCTTGCAACATTTTTTCCACTCAAGACCATGCAGCAGCAGCTATTGCTGCAAATGGTATTCCTGTTTTTGCTTGGAAAGGAGAAACAGAAGAAGAGTATGAATGGTGTCTAGATCAAACCATTAACAAGGATGGCAAACCGTGGGATGCTAATATGATTCTTGATGATGGCGGTGATCTTACTATCAAAGTCCACAAAGAATACCCTGAAATGCTTGATCATATTCACGGTATTTCCGAAGAAACAACTACAGGCGTTAAAAGGCTTAGAGAAATGTTGGAAAAAGGAGAGTTAAAAGTTCCTGCAATTAATGTCAATGACTCAATGACAAAGTCAAAAAATGATAATAAATATGGATGTCGTCATGGGCTTGATGATGCGATAAAACGTGGTACTGATATGTTGCTTTCAGGAAAAAAGGCACTTGTAATTGGTTATGGTGATGTTGGCAAAGGATCTGCAGATTCTTTAATGCAGCAAAAAATGATTGTAGATGTCACTGAAGTTGATCCTATTTGTGCAATGCAAGCGTGTTTTGATGGTTTTTCAGTAGTTTCTGCTTATAAAGATGGAATTGTTGGTGTAGACGGTAAATATCTGGATAAAGATTTGCTTGAAAAGTACGACCTTGTTGTAACGACTACTGGAAATATTAATGTTCTTAATAAATTCATGTTAGAAGCACTTAGATCAGGCTGCGTAATTTGCAACATAGGTCACTTTGATAATGAAATTGACGTTGAGTATCTCAAAAAATATGATTGGTATGAAGTTAAAGAGGGTGTTCATAAAATAATGAGGTCTGATGAAGATTATTTATTGCTTTTGGGAGAAGGAAGATTAGTGAATTTAGCACTTGCAACAGGACATCCAAGCAGAATAATGGATGGTTCATTTTGCAACCAAGTATTAGCGCAAATCACATTGTTTAAAGAAGGCTTTGCTAGTAAAGAACCTCATGAAAAAGAGTTATATGTAAAAGTTTTACCAAAAAAACTTGATGAAGAAGTTGCTGCTCTTATGGTTAAAGGTTTTGGGGGTGTAATAACAAAACTAGATAATCAACAATCAGAGTATATTAATGTTAATTTAGAAGGACCATTTAAAGATTCAAACTATAGATATTAGTCTATTTTTTTATTGATAAAGCAAAGGATAGGTCTTCCAATCTAAAGACCTTAACTAAAAAGTTTTCATTTTTATTAGAAGCTAAAACAAGGGACCTATTTATCCTTTTTTTGATAATAACATCAAGAATACTTTTTTGATTGTTCAAACTACAATTCTTAAAAACAGCCTCTTTTATATTCCAAATATGATGGCTATTCGAAAGATGAATATCAGATGGATTTTTAATCCTTTCTATTAAATTATTAGATATTTTTCTGGAGCAATTTTCAATATCAACTCCAATACCATCGATATTTTTGCTTACAATACCAGCTACTACAGCACTATCTTTTGTATGAGATATGCTTAAAGACAGGGTTCCATTTAAATTCTTAATTGAAAGAAAATAATCTATCAAAATAAGTAAAGCAGTTCTGCTTGCAATCCATTCAGATTTTATAATTTTGTCTTTGTTAGTTTGATCAAAAAAAAGATGAGATTTTTCGTTTTGTTTAAAGACTTTTTTGCACAAATTATACTTTTTTGAAATTTCTTCGTAAAAACTATTTGATAATTCATAGTTAATATTTGAAATGTTACTCTTTACAAAAAAAACATAATCTAGACCAATTTTTTTTTTTGAATAATATTTTGTGATTTTTTATTTCTCAATTGAATACGAATTAATTGTTGATTCTGGATATTTATATAATGCGTGACTCCATGAAAGCCCAACTCCAAATGCAGATAATAAAATTTTACTACCAGGTTTAATTTTTTCATTAACGATTGCATCATGGAGTGCAATTCCTACAGTCGAGCCACCTGAATTTCCAATATTTTCATAAATCCTGTTAAATTTATTATTTGGAATTTTTAGTTTTCTTGTAATACTGTCAATAATAAATTTGCTTGCTTGATGAAATATAAAGTAATCAATATCATCTATTTGTAAATTTAGTCTCTCTAAAAAAGAATTCAGAGTTTCAGGAACACGTTTTAAAGTAAATAAAAAAATTCTTTGCCCATCCATATACATATCATTTTCTGATCTGATTGATCCGTACTTATCTTCTTTTTCAATTTCTAAGTTTTTATTTCCCCTTTTCCTCATACCACTACCAGGCCAGATTAATGCATCGTATTGTTCACCATCTGTTCCAAAATCAAAATCAACATAACCCCCCTCATTTTCAGTATTTTCAATTATTGCCGCTGTACCTGCATCCCCAAAAAGTGGAACTACAGATCTATCTCTGGGGTTAACAATTCTTGAAGGTGTATCAGCTGTCATTACAAGTACTTTTCTGGCTAGCCCAGATTTCACGTAAGCATATGCATTTGAATGTGCATATATATATTGTGAGCAACCTAAGTTTATATCAATTGCCCCAGCGTTTGTTGGTATTCCAAGTTCATGTTGGAGAATACAGGCTGTTGTTGGCATTAGATAGTCAGGCATTTGTGATGAAAAAATTACAAAATCTATTTGATTTGTATCTATTGAATTTTCTTCTATGAGCTTAATCGCAGCCTTTTTTGCTAGATCTGATGCGCACTCATTTTCCAAACATACTCTTCTATTATTTATGCCAGTAGTTTGTATTAATCTATCCATTTCATCCTTACCAAATCTTTTACAAAGTTCATTGTGCGTTAGCTCACCTTTAGGTAAAGCATATGAAAGTCCAGTAACTGAGATACCCATGATCAGTTTATTGAAAAACCACCATCAATAACTATTTCTTGACCAGTTATCCAAGTTGATTTTTCAGAAATTAGAAACTCAATTAATTGACAAACATCCTCACTTTTTCCTAAGCCCAGTGGATGTCCTTTTCGAACTTCTTCTGCAGCATGTTCACCTATAGTATTTAAAAAGGTTTTTGTCATTTCAGTTTCAACTACACCAGGTGAAATCATATTAACTCTTATACTCTTTGGCGCAAATTCAATTGCAGAAGATCTTAATAACCCTTCAAGGGCAGATTTAGATGATGCATATGCTGATACAGCCGCTGCTGATTTTTTGGTTGCAGCTGAACCTACAAGAACAATTGATGAATTGTTATTTAACAATCTTTGCATTTTAGTTATTACATTAGAAGCAGTTATGAAATTTGATTTAAATAACTGAATGTAATCTTGGCTTTTCGAAACTTTTATAGGTTTTACACTATGTTCTCCTGCACAACAAATGATACCATCAAGCTTTATTTCAAGATTTTTTAATTCCAGAGAAAAATCTTTTACACTCTCTTCACATGACAAATCAAGTGATTTAATTATTGCATTTTCATCGGATACTTTATCTTTTACTTCCTCCAACCTATCTACATTCCTTCCACAAAGAATAACTCTATAATTTTGATTTGATAAATACACTGAAGCACAAGAACCAATACCTGAAGAAGCCCCTGTTATTAAAATATTTTTTTTCATATTTTTTTTGCTGGATTCCCAAATACTTTAGCTTTGTCTTTTACATTCCTATAAATAACAGCACCTGCACCCACACTAACAAAATCACCAATTTTTTTACTTGGTGTTATAACTGACCCTGACCCAATAAAACAACATTTTCCAACTTCCGCACCTCCTGCAACTAGTGATTTTGGAGAAACCACTGATGAGTCCCCAACTATTGCATGATGACCTATAGCCACATAAGAATTTAACATCACATTTTTCTCAAGCCTTGCTTTATAACCAACCGTAGAGAATGGTCCAATAACACACCCTTCAGATATTTCAGAATCTCGTGAAATGTATGCTGTAGGATGTATTAGAGTTTTAATTTCTAAACCTTGTTTTTTTAAACTCCTATAAGCTTTATCTCTATGAGTAGGATTGCCTAAGCCTATATATATGCTATCACCATCGCAAAACTTAAAATTTTCAACACTTCCAACTACTTCCCAAGCATTATTCTCAGACTTTGTTTTATTTGGATCGTCATCAAGAAATTTAATAAAATCTTTCTCGTCTAAACTTTTACCGAAAACATCACATATATATTCAGCTAATTCATGTCCATAAGAACCAGCTCCATATATTATTGATCTCATAAAAAAATTATACCTTAAGGAGTTTTTTAATCTAGTTGAAAGGTCCACCCATAGATATATGCCGAACTAACCTTTGTATAAGTTGTAGTCCATCCCATGGACTATCAAAAAAAGTCATACGTCCAATATCAGGAAACCTTGCAGCTCCCTTTATTGCTGCTACTCTTGCAAACTTTAATTTTTTTTCATTATTCATTGATAACCCAATTGTTTGAATATCTGGATTTGCAAATTCTGCTGCATCTAAAATATTTCTGATAGATCTTACAGTAATTACTCTTGAATAAGTTGGATCTACCAAGCCTTGCTCACCATTTTTATCATAAAGTACTGTCCAAGTAGTATCATTTGAATGCCATAATTCTGATGTAAATTCATATAGCATTCTTTTAGAATTTATATCACCAGCTGTGCCAGCATCTGCACCTTCTTTAGGAATTCTTTTTGCCGCTTTTTCCATATGTATAGCAAGATTGCTTGCAAATTCTTTTGCTGACATATCTCCACCCTCTTCAACAAAAATTGTATGGGGAGATGCGCAAGCATATTGATCAAACACCGAAGCATCTGTTGCAACTCTTCTAAATAATTTATTTAGATTCATGTCTTTGTTAAGAGATTCTTTTCCAATAGCCATGAAGGATAGTTTTGGACCAAAAACGATATCTTCGCAAGTATGTTTTTTTGGTAATGAAAGTACTGACTCTACTGCTTCTTTTCCTCCCCATGCAATTCTAGCATCAGCTATTAGTGACAGTTCTTCAGATGAAGATATATCATCTTTAGAAAAATGAATTAAAGCAATTGTATCTGCTATATCTTTTCCAAAAATAGTTCTTCCTGTTTTTAACTTTATATTAGTTTTGGAAAATGTAGACAATAATGCAGGTAGAACGCCTGTATTTTTTGAAGGAGCTCTTAAAATATTAGCATTTTTAGTTATTATAGATTGTGCTAGGGCAAGCATTCCTAATAGCGGAACATTTCCTGCTAACCAATGAGAGACTAGGCCTCTTGGGGATGCTAAGATTTGTCTATTTGGTTGAAAAGTATCTGTTGCGAAATCATCTAATATTGAACGTTGGCCATTCAAAGCTTGGTTTGCCATTATTCTAAGATTTGAAGAGTTTAACCAATTCATTAAAAAAGATAAACCGTGTTGTTTGAATTGAACTAATGCCGGATCATCTATCCAAGACTTAGAAATCTCAGATAAGTAAGAAATTAATTCATCTACACTATATTCATCAAGCTTCGCTCTTTTTTCTAAAAGCTCAAACCTTAATTCTTCTAAAGAGGAAATTTTTGGAAGATCAGTTGTGCTCAAATTTTCAAAGTAATTTTTTTTATCTACCTTAAGATCCCCCTTATAAAGCAAACTTATTTCTTTATTTATCTTACTAGAGATAGATTTTTTATTAACTTTTACATATTCGGACATTATATCTCCACAACCCCTTACCTCAGCATTCTTAGCTCTTCCAGTAATTGTGAATTGATTTCCATATAAACCACTTAATTTATTAAATCCAAACCCTTTTACAATTCCAATATCATCAGTTGTTATTGATAGTCCTGGATAGGAATATGGCATTGGTGAAATAAACTGCAAGATACCTTCTTTACCATTTTCTAGTGGCTCAAAAGTAACAGGGTCTCTTACAATTACTTCTGAGAATATTGAAGTGGTCTTAAATTCCTCATCAAAAGATGGATAAATTAGGCCCATTTGCTCAGTAAAACCATAAACATCAACTATATTTTTTTTACTAATACCTAGATTAATTTCAACATATTTATTGAAGTCTTTTTTTGAAATTTTTTCATTTTCTAATTTTTTCCATCCTCCTATATGAAGCAAGAATGCATTTTTTCCAAATTTAGTTTTTTTGAAATTTGGATTATTTAATATCTGTTCGTATAAAACGTAAGTAAAGCCAAAAATAATTGGATCTAATTCTTTTTTGTTGAATTTCTCAATAGCTAATTCTATTGCCTCATTATCTATTTCAATAGAACCCTTATTTTCTTTAAGCAAATATATTGCATCTTTAGCGAAATTTAGAAACCCAGTGGTAGCTGCACTTCGAGCACCTAGAGTATTAGAGGAGCTATACTTTGGATTTACATCTACCACAATGAATGGTCTTCTTGTTGAGCCTATGAAAGACATTAAAACTTTTGACATACAAATAACCTGCCTTTTGGAAGTGATTCTATCAACTGATATTGAGGAAGGGTTTCCACTTGTTGCTGATGATTGCAGAATTAAATTATCCTTCTTTAAATTGCTAGATGAACGTAAAAAACTTCCATATTGTTTGAAGGATTGAACGGGCATGCTTGGAATATCCAAAATAGAATCAAATTCTTTTTTTAATGAAAAGCCTCTTCGTTCACAGAAATTTTTGTAAGGTTCACAGTTCTTAAAATGATGATAGTAACTTTCATTTATGGCCTCTAAAAAAAGTTTCTTTCTTTTAGATTGATCTTCATGGAATGGATCAAGTGACATTAATTTTTCAAATTTACTTTTTTTAATTTTTTTCATTATTCAATCATTTCAAAAAATTCAATTATGTGTTCTTTTTCCAGAAGCACAGGGTTTGCCCTAGCTGTAGGGTCGCTAAGTATATTAGTAATAAAATTTTCATTTATTTTTATAGATTTTTTTCTTTTACCTCCAATAATAAGCTTTTCATTTGAAGTTAAAGTTTGGATTTTTGAAATTAAATCTTCATGTGACTTCAAATTTAATTCTTTAGCTAATTTATTAAGAAGATTTTTTACAGAACTATCTCTGCTATTGAATTTCATAGCAAGAGGCAATAATGATCCACAGCCAAATCCATGATTAATACCGTAACTTGCGAGTGAATGTGAAAAAGCATGACCAATGCCTGGAATCGATATATTCTGAACTATTCCTGCATAGTTTGAAGCTCTAAGTATTTCGTAAGCAGCATCCTCATCGGAATTATTGAGATATTTTTCAATATTTGAGAATATTTTTTTAATTGCAATAGTTGCTAAATCCTGAGTATTTTTATTTTTAAATAAAGAAATATACCCTTCAATAGAGTGAGCTAGAGCGTCAAAAGCTCCATTAACTTTGACTGCTCTTGGAAGTTCAATAATAAAGTTTGGATCTAACACTGCAATATCTGGTAAAAAATCATGTGAAACAGCAAATCTTTTTCGATCATTTTTATCAAATTGAAAGACTGCTGATGAGCTCATCTCTGAACCACTGCCTGCAGTTGTGGGAACAGCAATAAATTTTGATTTACCTCTTAATGCGGGTATTGCAAAATTCCTTGATGTTTGCTCCATACTAAGATCAGGATGCTCGTAAAAAAGCCAGCTTAATTTAGCAGAATCTATAGCAGATCCTCCTCCAATAGCAATTATCATGTCTGGTTTAAATTCAAATATTTTCTCAAAAGTTTTTTTCATTTCTTTAATATTTGGCTCACCTTTAGGCACTTCATGAATTAAGTAAATAAATTTCTTAAAGGTCTTATGAATAATCTCAGAATTTTTTTCAGATTTAATAAAAGATCTCGAGCAAAGGATTAGCACTCTACTTGAATTTATACCAGCTAGAGCAGAAAAAGAACCACTTCCACTTAAAACTTCTGAGGCGCCAAAAAATCTTCCGACAGGCATTAATGTTCTTAATTTAGTAATTTTTTCTCCTCTTTAATTTCTTCATATAATGCTTTTAGACCATTTCTGTCAATTTTTCCATTTATTCCTTGAGGAATATTTTCTATCAAGATAAATTGTGATGGCATTTTGTAATACTCAATATTTTTTTTACAAAAAATCTCCAATTCATCCAAAGTTATTGTTTCTGAATCAGTTTCAATGAAGCTTAAAATTTTTTCATCACCCCTTTCATCTAAATAACTAAACACAGCAACATTCTTTATTCCTTTATAACGCTTAATAACTGATTCAACTTCAAGGGGATCAACTTTAAAACCTCCAACATTTATTTGATCTTTAATACGCCCAATTATGTATAAATAACCATTCTTATCAAATCTACCTTTGTCTCCTGATTTAATTTCGGAAAAACCAGAAGCTGATTTCGAGAAATCATTATCTGGCCAATAACCATCAGAAACAGACGGCCCAGAAATAACTATTTCAGAATTAGATTTATCAATTTGTATCGACAAACTTTCCATAGGCTTTCCAACTGTGCCATAGAATTTTTCACCAAGATCTGTAAGACATGCAAAGGTACTTCTTGAAGCTTCTGTCATTCCATAATAGACATAAATTTTTACATTAGGCATTAGATAAGCTAATTTTTTTGTTTTTTCTGGACTTAATGGTGCAGAATTAACAACCATTTGTTGCAGATTAACAGCATGCAATTTAAAAATTTCTGAGTAGTTTTCTAATATTAAATCAACTCCTGCAGGTGTTGTTGGAAACCCTGTTGCTTTGAATTTTTTCAGCGCGTTTAGTATTTTTTTAATTTTAATAAGACCCTGTTGCAAATAAACTCCACCCCCACAAAACAACATAGAATAAACGTGACCGAGTCCGAAACTATGGCTTATGGGTAAAGTTACAACCTCAAAAGAAGAATCAGTATATTTACAAAAATTTGAAATATTTCTTAAAGTAATTAAAGTATTTCGCTGGCTAAGTTTTACGCCTTTGGGTTCGCCTGTAGAACCAGATGTGAATAGAATCACAGAAGTCTTATTTATGTCATAGTAGAATCTGTCATTCTCATAACAATTTACATTTTTTATTTCCTCTGAATCTTTTAGGAATTTTTCGATATCTTCAATCCCAAATTCTCCAGTTAAATTCTCATATAATTTGAAAATTTTTTTTTCGATTAGTATTAATTTTGCTTTAGAGTTTTCAAGAATTTTGGAAATATTTGAAATTGTTGATCCAACATCAAGGGGAATGCTTATTGATTTATTAAAAATAATGGCAAAATGAATAATCACAAAAGAAATAGAATTTGATTGTAAAAATGCTACTCTATCCCCTTCTTTAATTCCTTTATTTAATAAATTTTCTCTTGCTTGATTTATCTTTTCCCAAAGCTGACCATATGTAATTTCATTATTTTCATCACAAACCGCTAACTTATTCGGAAATTTTTTTACATTTCTATGCAGTAGTTGTATAAAACTATCTTGTTTCTCAGAAATATCCTGATTCATTAGTTAATATACTTTTTCACAGTCATTTCTAAATCAGTTATGTCTTCAATATCTATGGCATCCGCTATATCAATACTGATTTCAAAATAATCTTCAACTTCTTGTAGAAGCCTTACATGATTAACTGAATCCCACTCTGGTATATCACCAACTGCTAAGTCTTCAACATAGACTGATTCATCAACTTTTAAAACTTTCACAAAAACTGCTTTAATTTTATCTCTTATTTCCATGGGTTTAATTTAAAAGATCTAAGATGTCTTTAACTGTTTTAGCTTCTTCAAGATCAGTTGGGCTAAGCGTTATATCTAATTCGTCATCTGCTGCTGATATAATAGTCAGTAATCCTATTGAATCCCATTCATCAACTTCTTCAAGCAGGGTTTCTTCTTTGATTGCATCAGATTCTTCAATCTCAAGCGATTCTATAAAAAAATTTAGTCCATCCATCGGAATATTATAGGGTAGGCAATATCATTATTCACCATTGTATGTCTTTTTTTTAGATTTACTTCAAGTAAAAAACTGCTTAATAAGTTAAAATAAGCTTCTTTGAAAAGGCTGAGTGGCAGAGTGGTTATGCAGCGGACTGCAACTCCGTTAACATCGGTTCGATTCCGTTCTCAGCCTCCAAATTTGATATATTTAATAAATTGTTATGGCAAAAAAAATAAAAACAGTTGGAATTGTTTTAGCTGGTGGTAGGGGGTCTAGGCTATATCCATCAACAAAGTCTATATCAAAACAGCTTCTTCCAATTTATGACAAGCCTCTAATTTATTATCCTCTTTCTATTTTAATGTTAGCTGACATTAGAGAAATTCTTATAATTTGTGATAAATCACAGTTAAATTTTTATAAGGATCTATGTGGAGATGGTTCAAAACTTGGAATAGAAATAACTTATAGAATTCAAGAAAATCCAAAAGGTATTGTTGATGCATTTTCAATAGGTGAAGAATTTATTGGTGAAAACAATGTGTGTCTAGTTCTAGGAGATAATATTCTCTGGGGGCAAGGCTTGTCAGGGATGCTTTTAAGTTGCAAAAAAAACCTTAACGGAGCAAAAGTTTTTGGCTATCAGGTTGATAATCCAGAAGAGTTCGGGGTTCTGAACATTAATAGAAAAGGCATAGCAATAGACATTGATGAGAAGCCCACTAAACCTAAATCTAATTTTGCCGTTCCAGGAATATATTTCTACGATAATTCAGTTTTACAAATGAGCAAAAAAGTTAAACCATCAGCAAGAGGAGAATTAGAAATTACAGATTTGAACAAGCTTTATATAAGGGCTAAAAAATTAGAATTTTTATCATTAGGAAGAGGATTTGCTTGGCTTGATACTGGAAGTCCAGAGTTAATGCTTGAAGCGTCAAATTTTGTTAGAACTATCGAAAAAAGGCAGGGCACAAAGATAGCTTGCTTGGAAGAAATCGCCTTTAAAAAAGGTTGGGTATCAAAAAAATCTCTTGTTAAATACATCTCAAACATGCCAAATTCAGACTATGTGAATTATCTAAAAAAAATAATTTTAAGATGAGCATAGATAGCGTTATCCCTTTAAGAAGATCAAGAATGCCTGAATTGTCTGAACTTGAAATGTATTTAAAGCACATTGATAAGTCAAAAAATTACTCAAATAGGTCAGATCTAGTATTACAGTTAGAAAAAAGAATTTCTGAACATCTTGGAATAAGCGATAAAAATATTGTTGTATTATCAAGCGGTTTCTCAGCTCTAACTTTAGGCATTAAGTTATTAACAGCAAAAGAAAATAAAAAGAAGTTTTGTGTTGTTCCTAGCTTTACATTCCCCGGTACTGTGAGTTCAATTTTATTTGCAGGGCTTGAGCCATATTTTATTGATATTTCACCTAATGACTTTTGCTTAAGTGTAGATTCATTAAAAAATGAGTTTAAAGGAAATTATTCAGATATAGCTTGTGTTGTTCCAGTAGGGACTTTTGGTATAAGACCAGATATAAATGAATGGGCATTATTCGAAAATGATACAAATACAAAAGTTTTTTATGATTTAGCCTGGAACTTCGATAATTACCCGTACGAAAAGAAAATAAACTCCATGATAAGTCTACATGCATCTAAAATTTTAGGTTGCGGTGAAGGAGGAATAATAACCTTGGAAGACGCCGATTTTAAATCAGAAATTATTAAAAATTCCAATTTCGGTTTGGGAGATGAAAAAAAACTAGAAACAATAGGTATTAATGCAAAAATGTCAGAATATCATGCAGCTGTAGGACTGGCAGCAATGGATATTTGGAATATTACAAAAAAGTTAAACATAGAATTGCAAAAAAAGTTTATTAATTTTTTTGATAAACGAAAAAACTTTTCAATTTTAAAAGGACTTAATGCAGACTTCTGCTGGATGTCATGTGTAATTCACTCTGATGAAAAAAAAATTAGATATCTAGAAGAAGAGCTTACGAATAATAAAATAGAATCTAGAAGATGGTGGGGGAACCTATGTCATGAAAGTAATCCATGCCAAGCTTATGGTCGTGGTCCTATGAATGAGAGCATCAGAATTTCAAAACAACATATTAATATTCCTTTTTTTACTGATATGAGTAATAAGGAAATTGAAAAAATTTTTAAAGTAATTGAAATTATTGATAATGAATTATGAGAGTTTTGGTAACTGGTTCATCTGGATTTATCGGATTCCATTTATCAAAAAAACTTCTTAGCAAAGGCCACCAAGTGGTTGGTGTAGATAATCATAACAGTCACTATGATGAAAAGTTAAAAGAATATAGAAATTCAATTTTATCAGAATTTAGTAACTTCAAATTTAAATCTGGTGATATTAATAAAATAAATGATTTTTTAGATCCCGATCTAAAATTTGATTTGGCAGTAAATTTAGCTGCTCAAGCTGGAGTTAGAGTAAAAAAAGAAAAAGAACATCTTTATAATGAAACTAATGTAAAAGGATTTGAAAATTTTTGTATTTTTTGTAAAAACAGAAACATTAAGTCTGTAATATATGCCTCAAGCAGTTCTGTCTATAGCGATAAAGGGGGAGGTAAGTTTTCGGAAGACTTAACTCCCCTTGAACCAAAATCTATTTATGGGCTTACAAAATTACAAAATGAATTGTTTGCTCAGTCATTTTCGAAAAAATATCAAATTTCAATGATCGGCCTTAGATTTTTTTCAGTTTTTGGACCGATGGGAAGGCCTGATATGGCATATTATGCTTTTGCAGAATCGCTTCTCAATAATTCAGTTATTTATCTTAATAATAAGGGAAAAATGAGAAGAGATATGACTTATATAGATGATATTGTCGATGGAATTATGTCTTCCATAAATCTTGTTATGAGAGAACATCAAAATAATGAAATCTTCAATCTTGGAAATGATAAGCCAATTGAAACCTTAGCCATGTTAGAAACCATAGAAAAAAAAATTAATAAAAAGGCATCTATTAAAAATGTTAAAACAGATAATGAATCAATCTATACTCATTCAGACAATAAAAAGGCGGAAATTATATTAGGTTATAATCCAAAAATTACTTTTGATAATGGAATTGAAAATTTTTTAAATTGGTACCTAAAATATGAAAAATACTAAAAAGCTTAAGTTAGGTATAGTAGGCCATGGCTTTGTAGGCAAAGCAACAGATTTTGGTTTTTCAGATAATGTTGAAAAATTTATCGTTGACCCGTTAAAAAGTACCACTATAGATGATTTGGCAGTTTTTAATCCACAAATTGTCTTTATAAGTGTTCCTACACCTATGGGTGAGGATGGAACCCAAGATGCTTCAATTGTAAAAGAAGTTTTTTATGAAATTAGGACAAAGTGTCCAAATGCTCAAAATGTTATTAAAAGTACAGTTTTACCTTCGGTGCTTAATGAAATAGAGAAATTAGATAAAAATGTCATATATAATCCAGAATTTTTAAGAGAAAAACATGCCAATGAAGATTTCATAAATACACCAATCTTAATTTTTGGTGGAAAGAGTAAGAATGCTAAAGTTGTAGCAGATGCGTATAAAATCCATTCAAATTGCAAAACAACTCAATATATTTTCACTGATTTGCAATCAGCTTCATTAATCAAATACACAATAAATACTTTTCTAGCTACAAAAGTTATTTTCTTTAATGAGCTTCATGATCTTTTCAAAAAGCTAGAATTAAAGGACTCTTGGGGAAAAATAGTTGACATAATTTCAAGAGATAATAGGATTGGCGAAAGTCATATGAATGTTCCAGGTCATGATGAAAAATTTGGTTTTGGAGGAGCTTGTTTTCCAAAAGACAGTGTTGCATTTACAAAGTTTGCAAAGGATCTTAATGTAGAGATGTCTGTATTAGAGTCTGCAATTGAAAAGAATAATAGAATCAGGTCAAAGTATGAGAATTTAGACTCTAGAGAAATTGAGCAGAATATATCATTTGAAGACAAAAAATGACGTCAAATATTGCCCAGGTGGTGAAATTGGTAGACACAAGGGACTTAAAATCCCTCGAAGGAAACTTCGTGCCGGTTCAAGTCCGGCCCTGGGCACCAAACTTTTATCTTTAAGTGTTTTTAAAGTTATAATGTTTTAAGTTTAATGAGCGATATTGAAATAGAAAATAATGAGTACCAACATTCTAGTTTGGCCGAAATTATTAAATTTCTTTGGTCAAAGAAAATTCTTATTAGCTTGGTAGGCTTTTTTACTGCAGTTTTATTTGCAGCGTATTCTCTAACAATATCTAATACGTATTTGTCTAAAGCTATATTATCGCCTGCACAAGATCTTTCGAGAATTGGTAGTTCATCAGCATTAAACGGCCTAGCTGGTATTGCAGGCATTAATGTTCCAGATGGTGAAAATATTTTATATTTAGAGGGAATTGAAATTTTAAGGTCTTTCAAGTTCTTTAATGATCTGCTAGATGAGGGCGAGCTAAAAAAAGACATACTAGCAGTTAAATCTTGGAACCCAAATACCAATCAAATAACCTATAAAAATGATGTTTATGATTCGCAAAATAAAAAGTGGGTAAAGAAAAAAAAATGGAAAGAAAATCAATCAGAACCATCTGATCAGGAAGCTTTTAAAACATTTGAAAAAATATTCTTTGCAAATCGAGATCCAAAATCAGATTTTGTTACGGTTACTTTCGAACATCCTTCTCCAATAATTGCTCAAAAGTGGCTTGACATAATAATTCAAAAAATCAATGACAATGTTAGAAACAGAGAGGTATCTAAAGCAGAAGTCTCTATAACTTACTTAAATGAACAGTTATCGAGAACTACTATTACAGAGATTAAGCAAGTGATGTCAGAGCTTGTTCAAAATGAAACACAGACAGTTATGCTAGCTAAAGCAAGTCCAGAATTTCTATACAATATCATTGAGCCTCCAATTGTTCCGGAAACTAAATTTAAACCATCAAGATTGCTTATTACAATCTTTGGTGGTTTTTTAGGTATTTTTATTGTCGTAGTTATTTTATTGGCTAGACGATACTAAACCCTTCGACATGTTATGAATGAGAAATCAATTTTAGTGACTGGTGGCGCTGGTTTCATTGGAAGCTGTCTAGTTCGTAGGCTGATAAACGATACAGATTATAAAATTCTTAATTTAGATAATTTGACCTATGCGGGCAATCTTGCTTCTGTTGAATCAGTTTCAGAAAATGAAAGATATAATTTTACAAAAATAGATATTAATGATCACAAAAAAGTTGATGAGATAGTTTCTGCATTTAAGCCAAATTTCATTATAAATTTAGCAGCAGAATCACATGTTGATAGGTCAATAGACGGGCCAGATGTTTTTATAAAAAGTAATATATCAGGCACCTTCAACCTATTAGAAGCCTCAAGAAAGTACTGGAGCGCGTTACCAAATGACAAAAAACAGCTATTTAAATTTCACCATGTTTCAACCGATGAAGTTTATGGAGATTTGCCTGTACCAAAAAATGACAATGAAGCCCTTTTTTTTACTGAAGACTCAAACTATCGCCCAAGCTCACCCTATTCAGCTTCAAAAGCTGCATCGGACCATTTAGTAAGGGCTTGGCATAAAACATTTAATTTGCCAACTGTTATAACTAATTGTTCGAATAATTATGGCCCTTATCATTTTCCTGAAAAACTTATCCCTTTGACAATTCTTAATGCTTTAGAGTGTAAAGATATACCTATATATGGAAGTGGCATAAATATAAGGGACTGGCTTTATGTTGAAGACCATGTGGACGCATTGCTTCTGGTGCTTTTGTCTGGGAAAGTTGGTGAAAGTTATAATATTGGAGGTTCTTGTGAAAAAACAAATTTAGCTGTTGTTGAAACTATATGTGATGAACTGGAAAAAATTCATCCTATAAATAAAAATAGATTTAAGAAAAGCCACATAAGTACGTACAAAGATTTAATAAAACTTGTTAATGACAGGCCTGGCCATGATCTAAGATATGCAATTGACTCCTCAAAAATTAAAAAAGAATTGAATTGGCATGCTAAAACAAAATTTGATGATGGAATAAGAAATACAATTAAATGGTATATTGCAAATATTGCATGGTGTGAAAAAGTCACAAAAAATAAGTACAACAGGCAAAGGTTAGGCAAATTATTTAAAAGCGAAGTAAATTGAGTATTCAAAAAAATATAATTTTTAATTTTTTTGGTCAGAATTACACATTTTTAATTTCAATTATTATCATGCCGCTTTATTTGGACTTATTGGGTGGTGAGCTTTTTGGCATTTTTGGGTTTTTTTTATTATTGCAATCATGGTTTGTTATCTTAGATGCAGGATTAACGCCTACTTTTTCTAGACAAGTTGCATTTATCAAGGGAAATAATTCTGAAATGCCTGGCATCAAACAGCTGACTCGAAATTTCGAAATAGTTTTTGTTGTGACAGCATTTCTGATTTTTTTGTTAATTTTTAATTCAAATAGTTTTCTTTCAATAAATTGGATTAAAGCTGAGCAAACAAGCCAAGATATAATTTCAACAGCAATTTTCGTTATGAGCTTAATGATACCTTTGAGGTGGATGACTGGTTTATATAGAAGCGGTATTTTGGGGTTTGAAGATCAAGTTTGGCTAAATAAAGCGTCGATGATTTTTATTTCTCTAAGAATGATTGGAGGTCTGTTGTTTTTAATCTTTTTTGAAAAAAATATTATTCATTTGCTCATAATTCACCTTTTATTCTTTGCGCTTGAACTTATATTTTTTGCAATAAGATTTTATTTATCTTTGCCTAAAAATCAGCTAAAAATTTCTGCTAGCTTCTTTGAATGGAACTATTTCATAAAATTAATACCCTTTTCCTTAAGCATTGGCTATACAACTATCTTATGGGTACTAGTTTCTCAATTTGATAAATTAATTTTATCTGGAATTTTAAAACTTGAACAATTTGGTTACTTCACAATGTTAATAATGATCACTAATGGTGTAATGTTAATGAGCGCTCCAATTAGTGCAGCAATTCTTCCAAGGATGACAAATTATGTTGCAAAAGAAAAATACGAAAAATTAAAAAATCTTTATTCTACCTCCAGTCAGCTTGTAGTCTTAATAATAACTTCTTTAGCTGCAACATTGATCTTTTTTGGGGATGAGATTTTATATATATGGACAAGGAATGAGGCTGCAACCGAATGGATAGGTTCAGTGATGCCTCTATTTGTTTTATCAAGTGCTGTCTTATCTTTAGCGGCATTTTCTTATTACTTGCAAACAGCTTATGGATCACTGAAATTACATGTAATAGGTGAGACTATATCGGCAGGTTTATTTTTACCCATTATTTATTTCTCTGCCATGAATTTTGGAGTCATGGGTGTTGGATTAGCGATGCTAATTTTCAGATTTTTTTGGTTTATGGTTTGGACCCCAGTAGTACATAAGAAATTCTTAAATGACTTTCACTTAGCGTGGCTATTTCAAAAAATCATCCCTACGTGTTTTTCCACCATAATAATTTCTTCCTTACTAAAGATTTCATTATTTACTGGAGCTTTTGAAAGTACTTTTTTGGCTTTATCACAAATTACAATTTTTTTAGCTCTAACCTTAACGTTGTCCGCATTATTAATAAAAGAATTTAGGAAATTTATTGTAAGTAATGTAAGTAATTTGTTTCAAAAAATTACATAAGTTCTATACTCTAAAACAATGAAAAAAAAGGTATTAATCTGTCTTGGAACACGACCAGAAGCAATAAAACTCGCACCACTAATAGCTCTACTCAAAAAGCAAAATGAGGTGAATTATAGGGTTCTTGTCACTGGACAACATAAGGAGATGCTTCACCAAGTGCTAAAGGTTTTTAATATTAAGCCTGATTATAATTTAAGCCTAATGAAAGAAAAACAGGTTCTTACAGATCTTATGTCTTCGGTTATAAAACACGTTGGTATTATTATAAGTAAATACAAACCTGATTTGGTCCTGGTTCATGGCGATACTGCAACTACAATTGGTTCTTCATTAGCAGCATATGCATGTGGTGTAAAGATTGCACATGTTGAAGCTGGATTAAGAACAGAAAACTTATACTCGCCATGGCCAGAAGAGGGGAATAGAAGACTTACTGGAGCTATAACAGATATGCATTTTGCACCAACCGCCACAGCAAAAAAAATTTATTGATGGAAAATATTAAAGAAAAAAAGATTATAGTTACAGGAAATACAGTGATTGATTGTTTATTAAATGCCTTAAAAATTATTGACAAGCCCTCAAAAATAAAAGAACTCAACAAGCAATTTGATTTTATTGACGAATCCAAGAAACTAATTCTAGTAACTGGCCATAGAAGAGAAAGCTTTGGGATTGGTTTTGAGAATATATGTAAAGCATTGAAAAAAATTGCTGAAAAATTGAATGTTCAAGTGATATACCCGGTTCATCTAAATCCAAACGTTGCTGTTCCAGTTAATAAATTCCTTGGTGGGGTGAAAAACATCAAATTAATTGATCCACTAGATTATCTGCCTTTTGTATATTTAATGAATAAATCTGATGTGATACTTACTGATTCTGGTGGTATACAAGAAGAAGCTCCTAGCTTAGGTAAGCCTGTGCTTGTAATGAGAGATACAACTGAAAGGCCTGAGGCAGTTGAAGCTGGAACAGTGAAGCTTGTAGGCACAGATGAAAAGAAAATTTTTGAGCTAACAAAAAAACTTATCAAAAATAAAAAATTCTATGAAGAAATGAGTTTTGCTCATAACCCATATGGAGATGGAAAGGCTTCCCAGAGAATTTTAACGAATATTTTAAAAAAATTATGAAATTAAAAAAAATTGCAGTAGTAGGTTTAGGTTATATTGGGCTACCAACAAGTATAGTTCTTGCAAGTAATGAACAGTCTGTTTATGGGTACGACATTAATGAAGATCATTTAAAGAAAATATTATCAGGTGAATATGAGACTAAAGAGCCAGGCTTAAATGAAAAGCTTCAGTCTGTTCTGAAAAATAAACAACTTGAAGTTGGCAGTCAACTTCCATCTGCAGATGTTTTCATTATTTGTGTGCCTACACCAATCGATCTTAATAATGAAAACCCTGTGCCAGATTTATCATATGTAAAAAAAGCTTTTTTTGAAATTTCAAAAGTAATAAAAAAGGGAGATTTAATAATCTTAGAGTCAACTTCACCTGTTGGGACGACAAGACAAATGTCAGAATACCTTGAAACATTAACAACTGGCTTGACCTTTCCACACAACAATAAAAATGCAGATGTAAATATTTCGTATTGTCCTGAGAGGGTGATCCCTGGAAATATTATTTTTGAGCTAATTCACAATGATAGGGTTATCGGAGGTTTAACTGAAAGTTGTGCACAAAACTCAATGGAAATTTATAAATTATTTATTAAATCAAATTGTTATTTAACCAATGCTCAAACAGCTGAGCTGGTCAAATTAGTTGAAAATTCATATCGAGATGTAAACATTGCTTTTGCAAATGAGCTTTCTATGCTTTGTCCTGACTTTGATATTGACCATACAGAGCTTATAAAGCTATCTAACTTGCATCCAAGAGTTAATATCTTATCACCGGGTGCCGGAGTTGGTGGACACTGCATAGCTGTTGATCCATGGTTCATTGTTTCTAATAACCCTAAAAAAACCAAACTTATTAAAACAGCAAGAATTGTCAATGATTTAAAACCAAAATTTATTTTTGAAGATATAAAAAAATACATTACAAAAATTTCTAAAAAAGCTGAGGATGATATTGCGATTTCATGTTTTGGCTTAGCTTATAAACCAAATGTTGATGATTTAAGGGAAAGCCCAGCTTTAGAGATATATGAACTTCTTAAAAAAAATCATAAAGGTAAAGTCTTGGCGATAGAACCCAATATTTCTAATGCTGAAATTAAAAATAAATTTAATATTATTGAACAAAATGAAGGAATTGAGATTGCTGATCTTGCGGTCATTCTGGTAGCACATGAAGAATTCAGAAATATGCAGCTTGGTCCTTCTACAATTGTTTTAGACTATTCGGGAATGGGGCATGGAACATAAAAAACCAATTATAGGTATTATTGGTCTCGGTTATGTCGGGCTGCCTCTAGGTGTTGCTTTTAGTAAAAAATTTCAAATAATTGGTTTCGATATAAATGAAAAAAGAATAAAAGAATTAAAAAAAGGCCTCGACAACACAAAAGAAGTTTCTAATAAGGAATTATTTAACTCAAAAAGACTTAAATTTACAAAGGATGAAGGTGATCTTAAGATTTGTGATGTAATAATAATTACTGTACCAACACCTGTTACTTCATTAAAGGCTCCAGACCTAAACCCTTTGAAAAAAGCTTCAATCATAGCAGGGAGAAATATTAAAAAAGGGAATACAGTTGTCTATGAATCAACAGTTTATCCAGGAGCTACAGAAGAATATTGTGTTCCAATTATTGAAAAAGTATCTGGTTTTAAATTAAATAGGGATTTTTACGTAGGTTATTCTCCTGAAAGAATAAACCCTGGCGACAAAACACATCGGATCACTGATATAGTAAAAGTTACATCTGGCTCAAATAAAAAAGCAGCAAAATATATTGATAGTCTTTATTCTCAAATTATTACTGCAGGTACATTTAAAGCAAAAAGTATAAAAGTAGCAGAAGCAGCTAAGGTTATTGAAAATACACAAAGAGATGTAAACATTTCTTTGATAAATGAACTTGCAATAATTTTTAGAAAAATGGATATTAATACCTCAGATGTTTTAAGTGCAGCTAATACGAAATGGAATTTTCTAGATTTTAAACCTGGTCTTGTTGGCGGACATTGTATCGGAGTAGATCCTTACTATCTCACATATAAATCAAAAAAAATTGGATATAAACCTAAAGTAATTTTAGCTGGTAGAGAGATTAACGATAATATGAGCGCCTTTATTATTGAAAACATAAAGAAAAGTTTTAAAGAAAAAAGTATAAATTTTTCTAAATCAAAGATTCTTATATTAGGGCTTACATTTAAAGAGAATTGTCCAGATATAAGAAATACTAAAGTTATAGAAATTTATAATCAGCTTAAGAAATTAAAATGCAATGTTGATGTATTTGATCCTGTGTGCGATAGAAAAGAAGTTAAAGATGTATTTGGGATAACTCTAAAAAATTCACTTAAGACCAAACCTTACGATTGCATAATAGCAGCAGTTCCTCATAAAGCTTTTAAAAAATTCTCTTATTCGCATATTAGGTCATTACTTTCAAAACAAGGTTTTGTGTACGACTTGAAAAATTTTTTCAAAGGCAAGGCTGAACAAAATCTTTAATAAGAAATTGCCACAACATATAATCAAATGATGAAAAGCGCATTAGATATTGAAAAACTTTTAAAAAAATCACCAAGCATTTGGTTAATTACAGGTGTAGCAGGCTTTATTGGTTCAAATCTTGCTGAATATCTTTTATTGAATAATCAAAAAGTTATTGGCATTGATAATTTCTCAACAGGAAAACTACATAACCTTGACGACATAGAAAAAAAAGTTGGTAAAAATTGGAATAATTTTACTTTTTTAGAGTGCGACGTAAATGATACAAAACACTATGAAAGATATGTTAAAGACGTCGATTATGTTCTTTATCAGTCTGCTCTAGGATCAGTACCAAGATCAATAAAAAATCCTTTAAATACTAATGAAGCAAATGTTTCTGGATTTCTGTCTTTTATAGAAATTATTAAAAATAATAATAATGTAAAGAATTTTGTGTATGCTTCTAGCAGTTCAGTTTATGGTGACCACAAAAGTTTACCTAAAAAAGAGGAAAAAATTGGCTCTCCTCTTTCACCATATGCTGCATCAAAATTAATAAACGAATTATATGCTGACGTTTTTTTTAAAAGCTATGGTTTGAAGAGTACAGGCTTAAGGTATTTTAATGTATTTGGTAAAAGACAAGACCCAGATGGCGCCTATGCTGCTGTTATTCCAAGGTGGATTAACTCTATGATAAAGAATGAAGATATTTTTATTAATGGGGATGGGGAAACAAGCAGAGATTTTTGTTTCATAGATAATGTCATACAAGCAAATATTCTCGCAGCTATGATACCAGTAAAAAATCCAGAAGTTTTCAATGTAGCTGTAGGTTCAAGAACTTCATTAATCGAATTATTTGGAATTATAAAAAAAGATCTAAAAAGTTTAGGGTTTAATTATGATAAAAAACCAGTTTTTAAAGATTTTAGAAAGGGGGATGTGAGGCATTCAGAAGCAGATATTTCAAAAATTAAAAAAGTGCTAGGTTATTCACCTAGCCATGTATGCGAAGAAGGTCTGCGTGAAACTGTAAAGTGGTTTGTTTCTAAAAATAAAAATGGATAATGAAAGAAATCCTTCTGATCCTGTAGTTTCAATAATCTGTACAACTTTCAATCACGAAAAATTTGTTGAAAGAGCTTTGCAAAGTTTTTTTAAGCAAAAAACGTCATTCACATACGAAATAGTACTAGTTGATGATGCATCAACTGATAAAACACAAGAAATAGTAAATCATTATAAGGAAAAGTACCCCAATATACTCAAGCTTATCTTTAGAAAAAATAATCAATTTCAAAAGGGGAGTTATAGTGGCTGGGAAGATGGTAGCAAGGCAGCTAATACTAATTCAAAATATATAGCAATTTGTGAAGGTGATGACTTTTGGTTGAGTGAGGATAAATTACAAAGACAATATGATGTAATGAGCTCAGACCATGAAATAGGCTTATCATTTCACCCTACTATCTACTTTGATAATCATACAATGCAACCACTCGGGATGAGAAATAATCATTTTCAAAAAGTTAAAAATCTAAGCCCATCGGTATTCAAACTTAATGGAGGGGGGTACTGCCCAACTGCTTCATTAATGGTCAAAAAACAAACATTTGATGATTGGCCAGATTGGGCTTCAAAAATTAAAGTACAAGATTATTTTTTACAAGTATGGGCAACAAAAGATTGTAAAGGAGCTTTTATTCCCGACATTTACTCATGCTATAGAACAAATAATATAAATTCTTTGACATCTGTATTTAAAGATTTAACTCCAGATCAGATAGATGAAGAATTACGTATTGAATTAAATAATATTGAAAGTTTGGAAAATGTTTTGGGAGAAGAATACAGTGATGAATTTAATTATAGAAAGGCTATTATTTTAAAAGAATATGCTGGATCAATATTAGCAAAAAGAGATAAGAACTTGTATTTAAAATATATCAAGGCAAGTTGGAAATTTAAAAAATTTATATCTCCAGCACAAACTATGATGTATTTTTTAAGGTTTTCTATACCAATTCTTAATTTAGTAAAATCTTATTTTGGTGCTGGAAAAAAACATGGACTTAAAAAACTTACACATAAACAACTTGAACTATTTAAAAGCATGGCGAATTAATGTTTTATCTATTGCTTACATTTTTAATTATATTTAATCCTGTTCTAGACATAGGGTTAGGGCCATTCTCAGATTTAATCGTTTTATTATCACTTTTCTTGATCTTGGTTTGGCTTATTTTTTATAAGAGCAATAAGATTGACAGCTTCATCATTGATCTCAGCATTTTATTATTAATAATTTTTGTATTCTCAAGCATAGCTCTTGTAACAACAGACATACAGTATTTTGTTGAGGGATTGAGAGGTCCTTTGAGACCAATTAGAGCTTTAATTACTATGCTTGGATGTTATCTGCTATGCAGGTTTTATCTTGAAAAATATGGAGAAAACAAAATTAAAGATATTGTTCCCAAACATATTTATTACGCTATATCATTCCATGCATTAATAATGACATTACAATTCTTCATACCAGAATTTAGGGATGCAATTTACTCATTTACTACTGCCAAGAATCAAATAGAGTTTTATCAAGAATTCAGAATGGCTGGTTTGGCTGGGGCAGGAGGCGCACAAATTTCAGCTTTTCAATCTCTAGGATTTTTTATCGGTCTCCATTTAGCATTTAATTCAAAAATAAAATTTCCTGTATTTTTAATAGCTCAATTACTAATTATTCTTTCATGTTTCTTCTCAGGCAGAACAGGACTCTATATTATCTTTGTAGGTTCTTTAGCTTATATCCCAATTGCTTTTTATTTTCAAAATTTTAGAGGTTTAAAAAGATTTATGTTTGGTAGTATTGCAGTCTTAACTTTATTTATAGGTTCATTTAGCCTATTTTATTCAAGTAATTTCTTTGATATTCAGTTTTTATCAGTCGCATTTCAAAGAAATTTTGAAGCATTTTTATCATTTCAAGAAACAGGATCTTTTCAAGAATCAACAATATCTACACTTTTTGAGATGATTATTCTTCCTTCAGATTTTGAAACAATAGTATTTGGTGATTATAGGCTATGGGCTGATTCAGGCGCTCATGGATCAGGTTTGCCCAGAATACTTGAATCAGACATTGGGTATATAAGGTTTTTATGGAGCTACGGAATTTTTGTGTCTATCCTAAATTATATTTTTTATATTTTTTTGGCATATTATGTCTGGAAATCTAAAAGTCATAGTTCTCTAAAATTTTTATGTATATTTCTAATCTCAATGATATTTATTTTACATTTTAAAGAAATTTTTATTTTCACAAGAACAGGTCTTAGCATAATATCTCTAATTAGTTTCTCAGCAATAATGAGGCATAATGTAGCCTTAGCAAAATAAAATGAAATTCTTTGCAGAATCTTTAACTATTATCGGAAAATCTCTTCAGAGAGTTTTGATGCATTTATTTAAATTTAAATTTAAAAAAATTGGAAATAATGTAATTTTCAATCCATTTGATCATTTCTCATATAGAACAATAGAAATTCATGATGACGTTTTTATTGGTTCAGGTGCTAAGTTTTCTGCATCTGAAAGTAGCATCACAATCAAATCTAAGGTTATGTTTGGTCCAAATGTCACAATTATGGGAGGGGACCATAGAATAGATGTTGTTGGAAAGTATATGTTCGATGTTAAAGAAAAATTACCTGAAAACGATCTTGAAATAGTTATTGGTGAAGACGTTTGGATTGGATGTAATGTTGTGATACTTAAAGGTGTAAAAATAGGAAAAGGGGCAATTATAGCTGCTGGCTCTTTGGTAAATAAAAATGTTGAGAGTTACAGTATTGTTGCCGGCCTTCCGGCAAAAAAAATATCCGATAGGTTTACAAAAGAAGAGATTACGAAACATGAACAGATGTTATTAAAAAAATAATGTGTGGAATATTAGGTGCTATATCTAAAAATAATCTTCCTAGCGAAGTTGAGTTTAAAAATGCTATAAATTCAATTGCTCACAGAGGTCCTGATAGTAAAGGTTTCGAAATATTATCAAATACGTGTATTTTTGGCCATGTAAGGCTGAGTATTTTAGACCTATCAAATAAAGGTTCTCAACCTATGACATCGTCATGTGGTCGTTATAGCATCACATATAATGGTGAAATCTACAATTTTAAAGTTCTTCAAAAAAAATTTAACTTAAATAATTTAAAAACCAGAACTGATACAGAAGTAATTTTAGAGTTATTTAAAAAAATTGGTGTAAAGACATTCTCCGAGCTAAATGGAATGTTTGCATTAGCTATAAGAGATAACAAAGATCATAAAATTTATTTGACTAGAGACAGGCTAGGGATAAAACCTTTATATTTTTACAAGAATCAAAATTCATTTTTATTTGCATCAGAAATTAAAGCAGTTTATGAGTTACTAAATAAAAGAAAGGAAATAAACTTCAAGAAATTTAGTGAATGGCTTTACTATGGAAATTCTCTTGGCAAAGAAACTTTACATAAAGATATTTATAGTTTTGAGCCAGGAAATTATGCTGTGATAAATGAAAAAAATTTATCTTTTAAAATTATAAAATATTGGCAAATTCCCTTACCTAACTCGAATCTTAGCAAATCCAACGTTCAGGAAATAATTGCTGAAACTCAAAGTTTGTTAGAGCAAAGCATTAAAAGACATTTAATTAGTGATGTGCCTGTTGGTATTTTTCTATCAGGAGGAATTGATTCGTCTGCAATTACTGCAATTGCATCTAAACACTATGACTCACTTTCGACATATTCTGTTGGTTTTGACTTTGATGGCGGTATAAATGAACTACAAACCGCAAGGAAAACTGCAAAATTATTTAATACAAACCATAATGAAATAAACATTGGTGGTTATGATATTGCAGATTCTATAATCGAACTGGTTGGTTCTCATGACCAACCATTTAGTGATGCAGCAAACATTCCCCTTTATCTTATCAGTAAGAAAATTAGAGGTGAAATTAAAGTTGTTTTGCAGGGTGATGGTGGTGATGAGCTATTTGGGGGATATAAAAGATACCAAACTCTATCCAACATCAAATTAATGCAATTGCTATCAAATGTTGGAAATGTATTTAATAATTTTAGCTTAAAAAAATCTGGGTTTTATAAAAGAAAAAGGTATTTCAGCGCACTTTTAGCAAAAAGAGATTGGAAAAAAATAGCTTTATTGCTCACAGTTGAAAGTGAAGATAAAAAAATTATGGATATTTTTGGCAAGGAGTATAAAGCAAATTTCATACTAGAAGATCCTTTTAAGCGTTATCAAGATATCTTTCCAAAAGAAAATATTCCACTCATCGATAAACTTTTTATGATAGATGCACAAATTATCCTTCCAGACATCTTCTTAGAGAAAGTAGACAGATCAACAATGGCCAGCGGTCTCGAAGTCAGGGTGCCCTTCCTGGATAATGATCTTGTAGATTACATATATTCCATCCCAGCTCATTTAAAAGTACCAAATGGAAAACAAAAATGGCTTTTGAAGAAAGCATTGAGAGGAACAGTCCCAGATAATGTTTTAGAAGGGAAAAAAATGGGATTTAGCGTTCCATATGGGTATTGGATTTCAAATCAGCTGAAGGAACTGTTATACGACAGCATAAATTCTGCCAACTCAAATTATCAAAATATTTTTAATGTGGATGTGATTGATGAATTATTTAGTTCACACATAAACGTCACTAGAGATAATTCCTTTATTCTCTGGAAAATACTTAACATGGCTATTTGGCTATCAAAAAAGTAGAATTTTTATACATAAATGAATAAGTTAATCTTTGTTGGCGCTGATCCAGACTCGAAAAACATTTCTCATCCAGGTGGACAAATTACTGCCTCAAAAAATATCATAGAAATTTTTAAAGAAAAGGGATTTGAGGTTGATATTGTTGATACTGTTCAAAATAGCTTTCCACCACCACCATTCAACCAAAAAATTTACAAAGGTTTAAAAAGAATAATAAAAGTTTTTAAGTTGGCATCATCGAAGAGCTATTCTGCTGCATTCATTTTTTCTGGATCTGGCTTCAGCTTTGTAGAACGAATATTTTTATCAATCATATGTAATATTTTTGGGCTAAAGACTTTTTTATTTCTAAGAAGTGGACACCTAATATCTTTAATTAAAAAAAGTTCTTTCTTTAAGATAATTTTTAAATTACTAATCAACATACCTGATTTTATATGTGTACAAGGATTAAACTGGAAGAGCAAGCTTGAAAAACTCAACAGATCAAAGAAAATTTTAATTGTACGTAATTGGATAAATGAAATTCCTTATAAATATTCAAAAAACAATCATCTAAAAAGCAAAGAAATAAAATTTATTTTTGTTGGCTGGTTAGTTAAAGAAAAGGGTATTTGTGAGCTGATTGAGGCAGCAAAAATTCTTAAGAATAAGGGATTAGTTTTTAAACTAGATGTTATTGGAGATGGAACTCTTTTTAATCAAATTAAGCATGAAATAAATAAAAATAAATTAGCAAATTACGTAGAAACCCATGGTTGGTGTAATAAAAACAAAACATTCGATATGTATTCAATAGCAGATGTTTTTATTCTGCCAAGCTATGCTGAAGGCTTCCCAAATAGTTTGCTTGAAGCAATGCATTTTAGTCTTCCATGTATTGCTACAGATGTTGGAGGCATATCAGACTCAATTAAAACAAATAAAAATGGTTTTTTAATAAAACCTAGATCTGTTTCAGACATAGTACAATCAATGTCTAAATATATTGAAAATAAATCTTTAATTGCAAAACACAGTGATGCCATAAAGAAGGTTTTAGATGAAAACCATAATAAAGATAAAAATTTTAATGAATTATTTCGACATATAAGTCCATAATGATTATAAATTTGGTTAATAAATAAAAATGAAAACACTTATACAAAAATTCTCAAATGGAAAAATTGATTTGATTGACGCACCATTACCAAGTATCAAAACAGGCCACCTTCTTATTGAAACAGCAAAGACATTAATATCTTCAGGTACAGAGGGAATGTTGGTAGATTTTGGTAGATCAAATATTGTAAATAAAGCTTTAAAGCAGCCTGAAAGGGTAAAGCAAGTACTAGATAAAATTTCAAGTGATGGTCTTATCCCAACAATTGATGCAGTAAGAAGTAAATTTGATGATCCTGTAATGTTGGGCTACAGCAATGTTGGCATAGTAAGAGAAGTTGGCAAGGATGTAGAGGGTTTCAAAATAGGAGATAGGGTTGTTTCAAATGGACCACATTCTGAATACGTTGTTATTCCAAAAAACCTTTGTGCAAAAGTTCCTAGTAAAGTCTCGGATGATGAAGCTACTTTCACTGTTTTAGGGAGTATCGCTCTGCAATCAGTTAGATTATCAAAACCAAATATTGGAGAGAGTGTTGCTGTTATAGGAACAGGTTTGATTGGTTTGCTTGTTGTGCAGATTCTTCTAGCAAATGGGTGCAAAGTTCTAGCTATTGATATTGACGAAAGTAATCTTGAACAAGCAAGAAAATATGGTGCTCAAACTTGCAATCCAAGTAAAGGAGAGAACCCAGAAAAAATTGCTAAAAATATTTCTGATGATTTCGGTGTAGATTCAGTCATAATTGCAGCATCAACAGACTCAAATGAACCAATCGAAACTGCTTCAAAAATTTGTAGGCAGAGAGGAAATATTGTTCTTGTTGGCGTTTCAAAGCTTGATATAAAAAGGGAGCTTTTTTACGAAAAAGAGCTTTCTTTTCAAGTTTCATGTTCATACGGACCTGGTAGATACGATGAAAGTTATGAAACAAAGGGTAATGACTATCCAATAGGATTTGTTAGGTGGACAGAAAATAGAAATTTTCAGGCATTTCTTGATTTGATTGAATCAAGAAAAATAGATACAAATAACTTAGTTTCCAAAATATTCAATTTTGAAGATGCTTCAGATGCTTATGATTACGTTGTTAATAAAAAATCTTTAGGAGTTTTATTAAATTACTCTGAAAGTAAAAATAATTCAAAAATAGTTCGAGTCAATGAGTTACAAAAAAACTTTGATGCTTCATTTCCTGTTTTGGGGGTATTTGGTGCTGGAAATTATGCATCAAGAGTCTTATTACCAGCTTTCAAAAAAACAAATGTTCTTTTTAATACAATCTCGTCTTCATCAGGAGTTTCCAGCAGCATTATTGCAAAAAAATTTGGGTTTCTTGATGCTTGTTCAGATAATGATTTAATTTTTAAAAACCCTGATATTAATACAATAATAATTGCTACAAGACATAACTCACATTTTAAATTAATCAAAGATTCACTTATTAATGGAAAAAACGTATTTGTTGAAAAGCCGCTAGCTATTGAGGAAGAGCATGTGAATGAATTGGCGAATATTTATAAAGACCTTCAGGGCAAAGATTATAGACCGCGTCTAATGGTCGGTTTCAATAGAAGGTTTTCTCCATATGTTAAAAAAATCAAGGAATTAATAAAGAATAATACAAAACCAAAAACTATTCTTATGACAATAAATAGTGGAGAAATACCATCAGATCACTGGACACAAGACAAAGCAGTTGGTGGGGGAAGAATTATCGGGGAAGTGTGCCACTTCGTTGATTTAGCTAGACATATTATTGGAAGTAATATTACAGACCATTCAGTATGCTCTGTTAAAAATTCATCTCTTAAAGAAATTGATGATGATAAATCAACAATAAATTTAAATTTTGCTGATGGCTCTATGGCTTCAATTAATTATTTTGCAAATGGGTCAAAATCATTTCCAAAGGAACGTATAGAAGTTTTTTCAGATAATTCTATTTTACAGCTTAATAATTTTACTTCTCTTGTTGGTTATGGAGTAAAGGGATTTAAAAAAATATCTAGTATGCGACAAGATAAAGGGCAAGAAGCATGTGTAAAATGTTTTGTGAAAAGTATAACTGATGGAACTGATGCTCCAATACCAGCAGATGAGATATTTGAAGTATCTTCGAAAACAATAGCAATTGCTAATAAGCTCAGTTAAAGGATGCTTTCTAGTTTTTTCACATATCTCAGACTAGGGCTTTTGAATTTATTTAGAGTTGCAATATACAGAGTAGCTTGCAAAACAAAATTTATCTCATTTTTTTTATCAAATGATTCAAGAATCATCAAAGGGCCAATCTTTGAATCAAAATCCCTAAAATTATTCATTGATACTGATTTAAAAGAGCCTTATAAGCTTTTTGACCAAATTCCGCTCAAATATGATCAAAAAATAGATTGGTCAAAAAACTATCTTTCAGGCAAAGAATATCCGGCCAACAATAAGCCATGGTATGAAATAAATGAATTCTCTTTGAAAGGAGATATTAAAGGTATTTGGGAGCCATCTCGATTTGATTGGATAATTGATCTAGTAATTAGACATCTCAACGGTTGTAGAGATTCACTCAATGAGGCTAATAAACGAATAATAGAGTGGCAAAAACATAATCCAGCATACATAGGTCCAAACTGGAAATGTGCTCAAGAGTGCTCAATAAGATTATTAAACATTATTTATGGAAAGCTTTTATTAAATGATTTAGAGCCAAATGAATCTTCAAATTTGTTTTTTTTACAGCATCTAAAAAGAATTAAATTAACAACATTATATTCAAAGGCTCAAAATAATAATCATGCTTTAAGCGAAGCTGCAGCTTTATTGATGGGAGGGCACTTTCTTTCTCAAACTAAAATTAAAGATGGCATAATTTTTAAAAATATTGGTAGAAATCTGCTTGAAGAAAGAATTTCAAAGCTTGTGTTAGATGATGGCACATTCAGCCAATATTCAACAAACTACCAAAGAATGGTTATTGATATTGTTACTATGTGTGAATTGTGGAGAATCAGAAATGATGAACCAAAATTCTCTGATGAATTTTATAAAAAAACAAAAAAGATGATTAATTGGCTCTATCAATTGCTTGATATTAAGTCGGGTGAAGTTCCAAATTTAGGAGCAAATGATGGTACAAGACTATTCAAATTTAGCAATAATTCCTATTCTGATTACAGGCATTCAGTAGATTTAGCATGCTCAATTTTTTTTAGAAAGAAAATATTTGAATCAAATTTATTAAAACAAATTCGAGCTTTACTAATGATAAATGAGCCAAATAAAATGATGGATAAGCAAAAGTCCTTTTGCTTCAGAGAAGGGGGATTTCTGGGCCTAAGAAATCAAGATTCACTAGCACTTATTAGGGTGCCTAATTATAAATTTAGACCCAGTCAGTGTGATGCTCTACATTTAGATTTCTTCAATAAAGGCCAAAATATTTTCAGGGATAGTGGGACATTTAGCTATAATCAACCAATATCAAAATTAAATAATTTCGATAGTGTCTTAGGTCACAATACCATCCAGTTTGATGACGAGGATCAAATGCCTAGAATAAGTAGATTTCTTTATGGAAACTGGCTGAAATACTCCAATTTATCTTTTTCTGAAAAAGCAATATCTGTAAGGTATAAGGAAAAAAACCTTATGCATAAAAGATCAGTTTTTCTAGAAAAAAGCAAATTAAAAGTGGTAGATGAGGTATTTGGCTTCAAAAAAAATGCGATTTTAAGATGGCATTTGAAACTAAATGATTGGCAAATTAATGGTAACGAAGCAAATTGTGAAGAATATATAATTAAAATTTCCTCAACATCCAAAATATATGGCTTTGAAATTAAGAAGGGCTTTGAGTCAAAAATTTACTCTAAAATGGATGAAAACAAGATTCTTGAGACAAAGATAAAAAAGCCTGGAAAAATAACCACTATTTTGGAGTATTAAATTGAGAATATTATATTTTCATCAGCATTTCTCAAATACAAAAGGATCAGGCGGAACGAGGTCTTATGAATTCGCAAAATATGCAATTGAAGCCGGTCATGATGTCACTATTGTTTGTGGCAGCAATAAAAGTTCTGATACTGGCTTAAGAAATAATTTCTCATTTGGAAAAAGAGAAGGTCATATTAATGGCATAAAAATAGTTGAATATGATTTATCTTATTCAAATAATGATGGATTCATTAAGCGATCTATAGTTTTTTTATTATTCTCATTAAGAGGTATTAAGATTGCATTGTTTGATGAGTATGATGTCATTTTTGCAACTTCAACTCCTCTAACCGTTTGTATTCCAGGTATTTTTGCAAGATGGATCAGAAATAAAAAATTTATATTTGAAGTAAGAGATTTATGGCCAGAACTCCCAAAACAGATGGGAATAATCACTAACCCCATTATCCTTAAAGCACTTTCTATACTGGAATGGTTAGCTTATAAGTCTGCAAAAAAAATAATAGGACTTTCTCCTGGAATCATAGATGGAATAATTTCTAGAGGCATCCAAAGAGAAAAAACTCTTATGATCCCAAATGGATGTGATAATGAGCTTTTTGAAACGGATGAATTAATAAAATTACCAAACGAAATTAGTGAAGGTGATTTTATTGCAGTTTATTGTGGCACCCATGGTATAGCCAATGGTCTAGAAATATTAATAGAATCAGCTGAAATACTATTACAACAAAAAACTAATAATATAAAAATTTTACTCGTTGGGAGTGGGATGAAAAAAGCTAATCTTATGATTGAAAAAAATAAAAGAAGATTAAGCAACATAATATTCCTTGATCCAATAGAAAAAGATGAGATACCTAAATTGTTAAATTCCTGTGACCTTGGATTACAGATACTTGCCAATATACCAGGCTTCTACTATGGAACTTCTCCAAATAAATTTTTTGATTATTTAGCAGCTGGCATTCCAGTCTTAGTAAATTACCCAGGATGGATGAAAGATCTTATTCAAAAAAACAATTGTGGATATTTTGTAGAACCAGATTCCCCAAAGAATTTTGCTGAAATATTGAAAAAAGCCTCTAATGAAAGAACAAAAAAAGATTTGTTTAAACGTAATTCAAAAAGCCTGGCAAAAAGAAAGTTTGATAGAAAAAAACTAGCATCTTATTGGCTAAATTTCATAGAATCTTAGAATGAAGAGAGTCTTTGATTTTTTAATTTCGCTGATTGGTGTAACATTTTTATTGCCGGTCTTTTTAGTTGTTTCAATTTTGATCATATTGAATTTAGGCCGCCCAGTTTTTTTTAAACAGCAAAGACCTGGCTTAAAAGGCAAGCCATTCACAATGATCAAATTTAGGACAATGAATAACTCTCATGATAAATTCGGTAATTTGTTGCCAGATTCTGAAAGATTAACAAAGTTAGGAAATTTTTTAAGATCAACAAGTATCGATGAATTACCATCTCTTTTTTGTGTTTTGAAAGGTGACATGAGTTTAGTAGGACCTAGACCTCTTCTGATGAAGTATCTTGATCTTTATACACCAGAACAGGCGAAGCGACACAACTGTCTTCCAGGTATTACTGGTTGGGCACAGGTTAAAGGTAGAAATGAAATTAGCTGGGAAAAAAAATTTGAACTTGATTTGTGGTATGTCAACAATCAATCTTTTTATTTAGATTTGAAAATATTATTTTTAACAACCTTTAAAGTTTTAAAAAGAGAAGGCATAAAAAATAAAAATAGTGAGACAATGTATGAATTCAAAGGAAAAGATAATAATCTATAATTGATCTTATGCTGAATACTAAAGTTAATCCTTGGCCATCATTTACTATTGAAGAATCGAATAAAATTAAAAAAATATTGCTTTCAAATAAGGTTAACTATTGGACTGGAAATGAATGCAGACAATTTGAATTAGAATTTGCAAAGTTTGCTGATGCAAAATTTGCAATAAGTCTTGCAAATGGAACATTAGCATTAGATTTAGCACTAAAAGCACTATCTATAGAGAAAGGTGACGAAGTTTTGGTTACGCCAAGATCATATATCGCTTCTGCATCGTCAATTGTTAATTGTGGTGCCAAGCCAGTATTTATAGACGTTTGCAGAGATTCACAAAATATAAATTTAGAAAATATAGAAAAATTTATTAACAAAAAGACTAAAGCTATAATTTGTGTTCATTTAGCTGGATGGCCTTGTGATATGAAAAAAATAAAAAAAATAGCAAAAAAGTTTAATTTATTTGTTATCGAAGATTGTGCCCAAGCACACGGAGCAAAGTGGCATGGCAAATCTGTTGGATCGTATGGTGATATAGGGTGTTGGAGCTTTTGCCAAGATAAAATAATCACAACAGGTGGTGAAGGTGGAATGATAACAACTAATTCCCAAAAACTTTGGAAAAAAATGTGGGAATTTAAAGATCATGGTAAGTCTTATGATGCAATTTATAAGAAAAAACATCCCACGGGTTTCAGATGGCTTCATAATTCTTTTGGCACTAACTGGAGAATGAATGAAATACAAGCAGGCATTGGACGAATTCAATTAAAAAAAATGAAAAGATGGACAAATTTGAGAAATAAAAATGCAAATTTAATTTTACGATCCTGTAAGAAATTTAAGTTATTCAGGGTTCCAGAATTTCCTGATAAAAACCATACTCATGCTTATTATAAATGCTATGTTTTTGTGAATACTGAGCTTTTAAGAAAAGATTGGAATCGAGACAAAATAATGGATAAAATTAACAGTCTTGGAATTCCATGTACTGTTGGTTCTTGTCCAGAGATTTACCTTGAAAAAGCATTTATTGATAAAAAACTAATGCCTAAAAAAAGACTTTCTGTTGCAAAAGAACTTGGAGAAACATCTTTATGCTTCCTAGTGCACCCTACACTATCATCAAAGAATCTAGATAAAACCATTACCATAATATCTAAAGTCGCTGAAATGGCATCCAAGTAACAATTTTTTTGTAATTTTGGTAGTATATTTACACATAATGATCGTCAGAACTTTTTTTTTAGCTTTTTTATTCATAACACTTGATATAAAAGCACAAGATGTTACTGAAATTATTGCAGATTTAGCTGCAGAAGAGTTACAAAACCTTGATATAAGCCAGAATCAGAATTTACTCGAAAACGAATCAGGTGAGCCTTCACTTGAAGAACTTAATGATTTCGATCGATTAGATACATTTAATAGAGCGTATCAAATTTTTGGATTTAGTTATGTGAATACAACTCCTACTTCAATTAGTGCAACCGCCGACTTGCCTGTGCCAAATAATTACAGAATATCATTAGGTGATACATTGACTGTTATACTTTCTGGAACAAAGCAAAAGATAATTACATTAAAGGTTGAATTAAATGGTTCTATTTTGTTTCCTGAAATAGGCTCCATTCAAGTTGTTGGAGATACTTACTCTGAACTTAAGACAAAACTAAGAAATTTAGTTGAAACAGTTTTTGTTGGTGTAAATATTGATATATCCGTATCTTCATTGAGTGCAAAGAAAATATCAATTATTGGTGCAGTAGAAAAGCCCGGAACATATTTGGTTAATCCATTCACAACAATATCAAATGTTTTGGCATATTCAGGTGGGCTAAGAAGTTATTCATCTTTACGAAATATTGAATTAATACGAGCATCTGGAGAATCACTTTCATTCGATTTATATGACTTATTAATAAATGGCGACAGGTCAAGTGATATAAATATTGAGGCGGGCGATACTGTAGTAATCAATTCTACAAAAAATCTGGTTTCTGTAGATGGTCGAATAAATAGACCAGCAATTTATGAGTATAAAGATGGTGAGACAGTCCAAGACATTATCGAATACGCAATGGGGACTATGGAAGATTCTAATTTAGACAAAATAGCACTTAAAGTTTTTGATGAGAAGCTTGACTTGGTGGTTACTAATGAAATAAGTATTGACAAGGTAACTAGTATGCAAAAAATAAGGGCTATTAACGTCTTCAGAAAAGATAACTTTACAAAATTTGATATAGAAGTTGTAGGGCCACTAGTTAACTCTGGCTATTTTTCTCATGAAAAGTACCAAAATTTAGTTGAGCTATTACCTGATTTAGTATTAACAGATAATGTGTATAAATTCGTTGGGATTGTTGAAACAGGTTCAGTTTCAAAATTATTTTCACTGTTTGACTCTGAGACACAAAATATACCTTTAACCACAAACTCAAAAGTCTTTTTCTTTAATTTAAATAATTATGCTGACTTTGATGATCAGCCAATAAGTTTTAACTCAAGAAAGCTTCTTTCTGAATATGCTTTGCGGCTGAATCTTGATGATAGAAATATTGACTTTCCAATTTTTGGAAAATTTTCTCCAGTAAATATTACAAACTTTTTGGGCTTAGATCTTTCTAGCATTGAAAAAACCAAGACCACATATATTTCGCCACTAGAAGATTTAACAGTAGTTGGTGAAATCTTAGAAAATGTTTTTGAAGCTCAAAAATTCAATTCTTTGTCATTTAGATATTTAAAAAGTGATCTCATAAATGTATCAATCAACGGCGAAGTAAATTTACCTGGTGACTATTCATTGCCGCCAAACTCAACTCTTGAGGATCTCTACAAATTAGCTGGTGGTGTAAAAGAAACTGCTGATAATAATGCAGCATTATTTTTTCGAGAAAGTGTTAGGGAGCTTCAATTGAATGCATTCGAAAGATCTAAAGAACAGCTACGAGAATACCTATTGCTTAATGCACAAGAAGGGAATTCTGTTTTAAGTCCAGGTATTGCATCAGTATTGCAAATAAATATAGATGCCAAAAGTCTTGGAAGAATAGCTGGCGACTTTACAGAAAAATCAAACATAAATGATAGCTTTCTACTACAAGGTGGGGATAGTCTTTTTATACCAAAGAAACAATTGACAGTGACAATAATAGGTGAGGTGCTGAATCCCACCACAGTTCTTTTTAATGAAAAATTAAAATTAAAAGATTACATTACAAATTCAGGCGGATATAAACAATATGCACTCAAAAGAGAAATCTATGTTATCAGTTCGGATGGTCGAATTAGGAAAGTACCTAGAAATATTTTTATTAGAAATGTAAATATTCTTCCTGGTGATACTATTGTTGTTCCAAGAGACCTTGTCGTTTCAGATAATTTATCAAGATTACTTCTTCCAATGACATCAATTATTTCTAATATGGCTTTTGCAGCAGCTTCTTTACAAGCCCTAAGAAACAATTAATGCAAAAAATTATTAAATCTAGGGTTTATACGATAATACTATTTTCTTTTATAGCCCTAAGTGATTCATTTAATTACAGCAATGCCAACAATTTTGGTCAACTTGGCCTCATTAATACTCCTTCAGCTAGATTTTTAGATTCACCATCATGGTCTTTTACAGCATATAAAGGAGATCCTGACAGTAGACTAGTTGCAACATTTTACCCTTATGATTGGTTAGAGGGTTCAATCTTTTATAGCAGTATAGAAGGGAAAGAATATGGACAATACTCACAAGACTATAAAGATAAAGGCTTTAATTTAAAAATCAGAATAAAAGATGAAGGAGTTTTCCCTGCAATTGCAATTGGTTTCAATGATTTAGCAGGCACAGGATACTACTCAAGTGAATTTATTGTTGCAACATATGGTATCGATAATTTAGACATCAATATAGGGATGGGATGGGGAAATTTAGCTGGAGGAAAGACATTTAAGAACCCATTTACATATTTAGATAAAAGCTTCAAAAACAGACCAGTTATTCTTGAAGATAAAGGCGGTCAAATTCAATTAGATAGATATTTTTCTGGAGAAAAAACATCTATATTTGGAGGAATAAATTATGTCATTAACGACAAATTAAACTTTTTGGCTGAATATGATTCAACACTCACTCCTGGAAAAGTAGGTTATGAAGAATCAAGAAAGAATATAAGTTACAGCTTAAATTATAAACTTTCAAATAATCTTTCTATTGGAGCAACCCATGAAAGAGGAAATTATTTTGGAATAAGATTTAACTATAAAGATACAAAGAAAAAAACAAAAAATAATTTCAAAAAACCAAAAAAAAAATCAGCTGATAGTTATAGAAATCTTATAAACATACTTCGAGAGAATAATATAGGAGTTTCATCTGTTTCTAAAAACGAAGAAAAACTAATTTTGAACCTAACTCAGTACAAGTACTCAAATTTCAAAGAGGTTGAAGATATTGTTAACAAGTCTATAAATTATTCTGATATTGAAGAAGAAGTAGTTACTTCATACAAAGTTGCAGGCCTAAAGGTGATAGATGCAAAAAAAGATCAAAATTTTCAAAATGAAATTTACAAGCAAAAATATTCTGGTGTTAATAATGGTTTGTCTTTAAGACTAAGACCATTTATAGCCTCACGTGAAGAATTTTTTAAAGCAGCTATTCTTCTTGAGCATGATATGGAGGTAATATTTTCTGAAAATTTCTTTTTTTCCACCAATATGAAAATCTCACTCTTGGATAATTTTGATGATCTAATATATCCGCCAGAAAATACTTACCCTAATCAAGTTAGATCTGACATAAAATTGTATCTAAATAACCTTGGAGAAAAACCATCCATTGGTAGAGCACAATTTGAATATTTTAAAACTCTGAAAAAAAATAACCATTTCTTATTTTCTGCTGGGATATATGAAGATATGTTTTCTGGTTTTGGTATGGAATTTTTAAAATTTAACCCAAAATCAAAATTTTCATGGGGTTTTGAGGCACACCAAGCATATAAAAGAGATTATGATTTTCAGTTTGGGCTATCAGGATATGATAACTTAACTTACTTCTTAAATTTATTTTATCAAAACCCATCTTTGATACCTTTTGACTTGAAGATTTCAGCTGGTGAATATCTTGCTGGAGATAAAGGCACAACTTTTGAATTTTCGAGAAGCTTTCAAGGTGGCATTAGAATGGGCGCATTTTTTTCATTCACTGATGTGACAACAGAACAATTTGGTGAGGGATCATTTGATAAAGGAATCTTTTTTTCAATCCCAATTGGTAAATCAAATAGAATAAGAAGTTTTCAGTGGAGGCCTTTAACCAAAGACCCAGCTGCTAAGTTAATAAGAAAGAATGATATTTACAGCTTAGTGAAAAGATTTAGTTATATTAACTAAGAAGTACCTGTACCTGTTCCTGTTCCTGTTCCTGTACCTGTACCTGTTCCTGTACCTGTTCCAGGATCTGGTGTTGGTTCCGGAGTAGGTTCTGGTGTTGGTTCCGGAGTAGGTTCTGGTGTTGGTTCCGGAGTAGGTTCTGGTGTT
>MDTG01127752.1_pt1 | contig 39591 bp, 49 predicted proteins | sample 811421 | NCBI WGS metagenome assembly MDTG01 (sample SAMN05326645, study PRJNA326480) | marine metagenome | isolation source: seawater | place: Pacific Ocean: South East | collected 2011 | reverse complement strand
CGATCGCCATGGACGAAGGCCTGCGCTTCGCGATCCGCGAAGGCGGCCGTACCGTCGGCGCCGGCGTCGTCGCCAAGGTGATGGGTTGATCGACGGACGACGGCAGCGGGTGCGCCGGGCGGGTTGATCCCGCCTGGCGCACCCGCCGCCTGATATCCTGACGCCACGAGCGCCCGGCCGGTCCGCCCGGCGGGCCGGTCTCATGCAAGGACGCGCGGCGCTGCGGCACCCCGGATTCATCCGGCAGGTCGCACCGCCGAGGCCAAGGTAGAAGCCCATGATGGAAGGCCAGAACATTCGCATCCGCCTGAAGGCGTTCGATCATCGCGTGCTCGATCAGTCGACGCGCGAGATCGTGAACACCGCCAAGCGGACCGGCGCCAGCGTGCGGGGCCCGATCCCGCTGCCGACCGAGATCGAGCGCTTCACGGTGCTCCGTTCGCCGCACATCGACAAGAAGTCGCGCGAACAGTTCGAGATCCGGACGCACAAGCGCCTCCTCGACATTGTCGAGCCCACCCCGCAGACCGTCGACGCGCTGATGAAGCTCGACCTCGCGGCCGGCGTCGACGTCGAGATCAAGCTCTGAGGGGGTAACGCCAGATGCGTACTGGAGTCATCACCCGCAAGCTCGGGATGACCCGCGTTTTCGACTCGGCCGGCATTCACATTCCTGTGACCGTGCTGAAGGTCGACAATGTGCAGGTCGTCGCCCACCGCACCGACGAGACCGACGGTTACACCGCGGTTCAGGTCGGTTACGGCGCGGCCAAGGTTAAGAACGTCTCGAAGGCCCAGCGTGGCCACTTCGCCAAGGCGAAGGTGGAGCCGAAGGCGAAGCTCGCGGAGTTCCGCGTGACCGCCGACGCGCTGCCGGAGATCGGAGCCGAGATCGGTGCCAACCACTTCGTCGTCGGCCAGTTCGTCGACGTCGTCGGCACCTCGATCGGTAAGGGCTTCGCCGGCGCCATGAAGCGCCACAACTTCGGCGGTCTTCGTGCCACCCACGGCGTGTCGGTCTCGCACCGCTCGCATGGTTCGACCGGTAACCGTCAGGATCCGGGCCGTACCTTCAAGGGCAAGAAGATGGCCGGCCACATGGGTGCCCGCCGCGTGACCGTGCAGAACCTGCGCGTGACCGTGGTCGACGCCGACCGTGGCCTGCTGCTCGTCGAGGGCGCCATCCCGGGTGCCGCCGGTTCGTACGTTCTTGTGCGCGACGCCGTGAAGAAGGCGCTGCCCGAGAGCGTGCCGTTCCCGGCCGGCCTCAAGGCGCAGGCCGCCGGGGCGGCCGCCGAGACCACGGAAGGCTGAGGGCCGAGCGATGGATGTGAAGGTCATTACCCTCGATAACGAGGATGCCGGCACGATCGCGCTGGCTGACGAGGTGTTCGGTCTCCCGGCCCGCGTCGACATCCTGCACCGGATGGTGCGCTACCAGCTCGCCAAGCGGCGCGCCGGGACGCACAAGGTGAAGACGATCTCCGAGATCGCCGGCTCGACCGCGAAGATCTACCGCCAGAAGGGCACGGGCCGCGCGCGGCACGGCGCCAAGCGGGCGAACATCTTCCGCGGCGGTGCCACGGTCCACGGTCCCGTGGTCCGCAGCCATGCCCACGACCTGCCGAAGAAGGTGCGTCGTCTGGCCCTGAAGACCGCGCTGTCGGTCAAGGCCCAGGGTGGCAAGCTGGTGGTGGTCGACGAGCTGAAGGCCGACGACGCCAAGACCAAGGCGCTGGTGGCCCGTCTCGAGAAGGCCGGTCTGGGCAGCTCGACGCTGTTCATCGGCGGCACCGAGGTCGACCAGGGCTTCCGCCTCGCCGCCCGCAACCTGATCGGCATCGACGTTCTGCCGAGCCAGGGCGCCAATGTTTACGACATCCTGCGCCGCGACACCCTGGTGCTGTCGCGCGCCGCGGTCGAGAGCCTGGAGGCGCGGCTGAAATGAACCCGGAGCGGATGTACGACATCATCCTGAGCCCGGTCGTCACCGAAAAGTCGACGATGGGTTCGGAGAATGACCAGGTCACCTTCAAGGTGACCCTGGATGCGACCAAGCCCGAGATCAAGCAGGCCGTCGAGAAGCTCTTCGGCGTGAAGGTCAAGGCGGTGAACACCCTGGTGCAGGCCGGCAAGACCAAGCGCTTCCGTGGCCGCCCCGGGCGTCGCTCGGACTTCAAGAAGGCGATCGTGACCCTGGCCGAAGGCCAGCAGATCGATCTGACGGCGGGGATCTGATCCGATGGCTTTGAAGGCATACAAGCCGACTTCGCCCGGCCGGCGTCAGCTGGTTCTGGTCGATCGCTCGGAGCTTTGGAAGGGCAAGCCGGTCAAGTCCCTGACCGAAGGCCTGACCAAGTCGGGTGGCCGCAACAATCTGGGCCGCATCACGGCGTTCCAGGTGGGTGGCGGTCACAAGCGTCGCTACCGTCTGGTCGACTTCAAGCGCCGCAAGTGGGACGTGGAAGCCTCGGTCGTGCGCCTTGAGTACGATCCGAACCGCACCGCGTTCATCGCGCTGATCGAGTACACCGACGGCGAGCAGGCCTATATCCTGGCCCCGCAGCGCCTGAAGGCCGGCGACAAGGTCGTCGCCGGTGCCAAGGTCGACGTGCGGCCCGGCAATGCCATGCCGCTGTCGTCGATCCCGGTCGGCACGATCGTCCACAATGTCGAGCTGAAGCCCGGCAAGGGTGGTCAGATCGCGCGGTCGGCCGGCACCTATGTTCAGGTGGTCGGCAAGGACGGCAACTACGTCATGCTGCGCATGGCGTCCGGCGAGCAGCGCATGGTGCGCGCCGAATGCATGGCCACCATCGGTGCGGTGTCGAACCCCGACCACCAGAACGTTAGCCTGGGTAAGGCCGGCCGTTCCCGGTGGATGGGCCGCCGCCCGGTTGTCCGTGGCGTTGCGATGAACCCGGTCGATCATCCGCATGGTGGTGGCGAAGGCCGCACCTCGGGCGGTCGTCATCCGGTCACTCCGTGGGGCAAGCCGACCAAGGGCAAGCGCACCCGCAATAACAAGGCTACGGACAAGTTCATCGTCCGTCGCCGCAAGCCCTAAGGTCTGAAGGAGGACACCGTGCCCCGTTCGGTTTGGAAAGGCCCGTTTGTCGACGGGTACCTGCTGAAGAAGGCCGACGCGCTGCACACCTCCGGCCGCAAGGAGGTGATTCGCACCTGGTCGCGTCGTTCGACCATCCTGCCCCAGTTTGTGGGCTTGACCTTTGGGGTCTATAACGGGCACAAGTTCCTGCCCGTGCTTGTCTCCGAGGACATGGTCGGGCATAAGTTCGGCGAGTTCGCGCCCACCCGCACGTTCTACGGCCACGCCGCGGACAAGAAGGCCAAGAGGAAATAACCATGGGCAAGCCTAGTGCCGAGCGGCGGGTTGCCGAAAACGAGGCGCGCGCGGTTTCGACGATGCTGCGCGTGAGCCCGCGCAAGCTCAACACCGTCGCCGAGCTGATCCGTGGTCGGAGCGTCGAGTCGGCGCTGGCTGCGCTGACCTTCTCGCGCCGCCGGATCTCGAACGACGTGAAGAAGACCCTGCAGTCGGCGATCGCCAATGCGGAAAACAACCACGAGCTGGACGTGGACCGTCTGTTCGTGGCCGAGGCCTTTGTCGGCAAGGCGCTGGTCATGAAGCGGTTCAGCGCCCGCGCCCGTGGCCGTGTTGGTCGCGTGGAGAAGCCTTTCAGCCAGCTGACCGTGGTGGTCCGCGAGCGTGAGGAGCAGGACTAATGGGTCATAAGGTCAATCCCATCGGGCTCCGGCTCGGGATCATCCGTACCTGGGACAGCCGCTGGTACGCGGATGACAATTATGGCGACCTGCTTCAGGAAGACCTGCGCCTGCGCAAGTACCTGAAGGGCCGCCTGAAGAACGCCGGCGTGTCGGGCATCGTGATCGAGCGGGCTGCGCAGAAGGTGCGCATCACGCTGAACAGCGCGCGTCCCGGCGTGATCATCGGCAAGAAGGGCGCCGACATCGACAAGCTGAAGGCTGATGTCGGCAAGCTGGTCCGCGGCGAGGTTCATCTGAACATCGCCGAGGTCCGCAAGCCCGAACTCGACGCCACCCTGGTGGCCGAGAACATCGCCCAGCAGCTGGAGCGCCGCGTGGCGTTCCGTCGGGCGATGAAGCGTGCCGTGCAGTCGGCGATGCGTCTGGGTGCCGAAGGCATCCGCATCACCTGCAGCGGCCGTCTGGGCGGCGCCGAAATCGCCCGTACGGAATGGTACCGTGAAGGTCGCGTGCCGCTGCATACGCTGCGCGCCGACATCGACTATGGCCAGGCGACCGCCTTCACCACCTACGGCACCTGCGGTGTCAAGGTCTGGGTGTTCAAGGGCGAAGTGCTGAGCCGCGATCCGCTGGCAGCGGAAGCCGAGCGTCGTGAGACGCGGGCTTCGCGCTGATCCGGCGGCGATCAGCTTAGTGAGAAAGGCTGGAACTTATGCTGAGTCCGAAGCGGACGAAATATCGCAAGGCGCATAAGGGCCGCATCCACGGTGATGCCAAGGGTGGTACGGCGCTGAATTTCGGCGCCTACGGCCTGAAGGCGATGGAACCCGGCCGGTTGACGGCGCGGCAGATCGAGGCGACCCGTCGCGCGATCACCCGCCACATCCGCCGTGTCGGCCGCGTGTGGGTGCGTATCTTCCCCGACGTGCCGGTTTCGAAGAAGCCGGCCGAGGTGCGCATGGGTAAGGGCAAGGGCTCTCCGGAATTCTGGATGGCCCGCGTGAAGCCCGGTCGCGTGATGTTCGAACTGGATGGTGTCCCCGCCGACCTGGCCCGCGAGGCCTTCGAGCGTGGCGCCGCCAAGCTGCCGATCCGCACCCGCGTGATCCAGCGCATCGGTGTGGAGGGCTGAGGCCATGAAGGCTGAAGAACTGCGCGCGAAGTCGGCGACCGAGCTGAACACCATGCTGCTCCAGCTGAAGAAGGAGCAGTTCAACCTGCGCTTCCAGCAGGCTGGCGGCCAGCTTGAAAACACCGCGCGCGTGCGCGAGGTGCGGCGCGACATCGCCCGGATCAAGACCGTGATCGGCCAGTCGGCCGGCGCCGCGGCGAAGGAGTGATCAGATGCCCAAGCGTATCCTTCAGGGCGTCGTGGTGAGCGACAAGGGCGACAAGACGATCATCGTCAAGGTCGAACGTCGCTTCCAGCACCCGATCTACAAGAAGTTCATTCGCCGCAGCAAGAAGTATGCCGCGCATGATGAGGACAACCGGTTCAAGGCCGGCGACATCGTCCGCATCATTGAATCGGCTCCGATCTCCAAGCGCAAGCGCTGGACGGTCGTCGCTGACGGCGAATGAAGCCCGGCCCCTGCTGATTAAGGAACGGTCCCGTGATCCAGACCGAAACCAATCTGGAAGTGGCGGACAACAGCGGCGCCCGGCGTGTGATGTGCATCCGCGTTCTCGGCGGTTCGCGTCGCCGCGTCGCGCGTGTCGGCGACGTGATCGTCGTCTCCGTGAAGGAGGCGATTCCGCGTGGTAAGGTGAAGAAGGGCGACGTCCACCGTGCGGTGGTCGTTCGTACCGCCAAGGAGCTGCGTCGTCCGGACGGCACCGCCATCCGCTTCGACCGCAATGCCGCCGTGCTCATCAACAAGCATGGCGAGCCGATCGGTACCCGTATCTTCGGGCCGGTCACCCGCGAGCTCCGCGGCAAGAAGTTCATGAAGATCATCTCTCTGGCCCCCGAGGTCCTCTGATGGCAGCCAAGATCAAGAAAGGCGACAACGTCGTCGTTTTGACCGGGCGTGACAAGGGCAAGGCCGGGACGGTTGCGCAGGTTCTCCCCAAGGAGAACCGCGTCGTCGTTCAGGGCGTTAACCTCGTCAAGCGGCACACCGCTCCCAAGCCGGGCAATCCCGGCGGTATCGTGGAGAAGGAAGCGTCGCTGCACCTGTCGAACGTCGCGATCGCCGACCCCAAGGACGGCAAGCCGACCCGCGTCGGTTTTACCACGCTCGAAGATGGCCGTAAGGTGCGCGTCGCCAAGCGGTCCGGCGAGCAGATCGATCGTTGACGGCGGAGCAGCCCAAAATGGCACGCTTGTACGAGTACTACGTTAACGAGGTTCGCCCGCAGCTGCGCGAGCAGTTCAGCTATGCGAACGTCATGGAGATCCCCCGTCTCGATAAGATCGTCCTGAATGTGGGCGTCGGCGAGGCGGTTGGCGATCAGAAGAAGATCAACGGCGTCGTGACCGATCTGGCCAAGATCACCGGCCAGAAGCCCGTCGTGACCCGCGCCTCGAAGTCGATCGCCGGCTTCAAGCTGCGCGAGGGCATGGCGATCGGCGTCAAGGTGACGCTGCGCCGCGACCGGATGTACGAGTTCCTGGATCGTCTCGTCACCATCGCTCTGCCGCGCGTCCGCGACTTCCGCGGGCTGAACGGCAAGTCGTTCGACGGGCGTGGCAATTATGCCATGGGCCTCAAAGAGCAGATCGTCTTCCCCGAGATCGAGTACGACAAGGTCGATACCGTCCGGGGCATGGACATCGTCTTCGCGACGACGGCCAAGACGGATGCCGAGGCGAAGGCGCTTCTTGCCGCCTTCAAGATGCCCTTCGTGAACTGAGCAACGGCAAGCGAGGCGATTATGGCCAAGACCAGTGCCGTCCAGAAGAACAAGCACCGCGAGCAGCTGGTTGCGCGTTTTGCGAACAAGCGCGCTGCCCTGAAGGCGGTGGTTGACGATCGTGAGCTGTCGCCCGAGGAGCGTTTCGCGGCGACCCTGAAGCTCGCCGCCCTCCCGCGCAACGGCTCGAAGACCCGCATCCGGAACCGGTGCGAGCTGACCGGCCGCCCCCGTGCGGTGTACCGCAAGCTGAAGCTGTGCCGTGTGGCGCTCCGCGACCTGGCGTCGCAGGGGCAGATCCCCGGCATGACGAAGTCGAGCTGGTAAGAGAGGAGGACCGGATATGTCCATGACCGATCCCCTCGGCGATATGATCACCCGTATCCGCAACGCTCAGCTGGCGCGCAAGTCGACGACTCTGTGCCCCGCCTCGAAGCTGCGCGGCTGGGTGCTCGACGTGCTGACCCGCGAGGGCTACATCCGTGGCTACGAGCGCAGCGAGTCGTCTGAAGGCAAGCCGGTGTTCGAGATCGCGCTGAAGTATGTGGACGGCGAGCCCGCCATCCGCGAAATCGGCCGCGTTTCCCGCCCCGGTCGCCGCGTCTATTCGTCGATCAAGGCGCTGCCGAAGCACTATAACGGCCTCGGCATCCAGATCCTCTCGACCCCCCGTGGCGTCATGTCCGACGCGGAGGCCCGCACCGCCAATGTCGGCGGTGAGGTTCTCTGCAAGGTGTTCTGAGGAGACGTCCCATGTCGCGTATCGGTAAGAACCCGGTTGCGGTGCCCCAGGGCGTCGAAGTGGCCGTCGACGGCAACACTGTCCGCGTGAAGGGCAAGCTCGGCGCGCTCGAGCGGACCCTGCCGTCGGACGTGAACGTCGCGCTCGAAGACGGCAAGGTCGTCGTCGCGCCGGCCAACGACGAACGCCGCGGCCGCGCCATGTGGGGCCTGTCCCGCACCCTCGTCGCCAATATGGTGAAGGGCGTGTCGGAAGGCTTCACCGTGAAGCTCGACATCAACGGCGTCGGTTACCGCGCCGCTGTTGACGGCAAGCTGCTGACCCTGCAGCTCGGCTACAGCCACGACATCAAGTACGCCGTTCCGGCGGACATCGAGATCAAGGCTGAAAAGCCGACCGCGCTCGCCATCTCTGGCATCGACAAGCAGCGCGTCGGTCAGATTGCCGCCGAGATCCGGTCCTTCCGGTCGCCCGAGCCCTATAAGGGCAAGGGCGTCAAGTACGAGGACGAGGTCATCGTCCGCAAGGAAGGCAAGAAGAAGTAAGGAGCCGCAGGGGCATGAACGCGAATTCGCTCTTCGAGCGGCGCAAGCGGCGTGTGCGTACGCAGCTGCGCAAGAAGTCGCACGGCCGTCCGCGGCTGAGCGTCTACCGCTCCAATCTGAATATCTACGCCCAGATCATCGACGATGTGCAGGGCGTGACCCTGGCTTCGGCCTCCACCCTCGACGGCGAGCTCAAGGGCCAGCTGAAGAACGGTGCCGGCATCGAAGCCGCCAAGGCGGTCGGCAAGCTGATTGCCTCGCGCGCTGCCGCAAGCGGCGTGACCGAGGTGGTCTTCGACCGCGGTGGCTACATCTATCATGGCCGCGTGAAGGCGCTGGCCGACGCCGCCCGCGAGGGCGGGCTGTCGTTCTGAGGGGGCCGAACGCATGGCACGCACGGAAAACGAGCGCAAGCCTCGCGAGGAAGATGGCGAGTTCATCGACAAGCTCGTCACCATCAATCGCGTCGCGAAGGTGGTGAAGGGCGGTCGCCGGTTCGGCTTTGCCGCGCTGGTGGTTGTCGGTGACGGTCGTGGCCGGGTCGGTTTCGGCCAGGGCAAGGCCCGCGAGGTCCCCGAGGCAATCCGCAAGGCCACCGAGAAGGCGAAGCGCGGCATGATCCGCGTTCCGCTTCGCGAGGGCCGCACGCTCCACCACGACATCGACGGGCATTTCGGTGCCGGCCGGATCCTGATGCGCGCGGCCCCTCCGGGCACCGGCATCATCGCCGGCGGCCCGATGCGCGCGGTGCTGGAGAGCCTGGGTGTCGCGGACGTCGTGGCGAAGAGCCACGGCACCTCGAACCCGTACAATCTCATCAAGGCGACCTTCGACGGCCTCAAGGCCGTGCAGTCGCCGCGTGAGGTTGCCCGCCGCCGCGGCCGCAAGGTCAGCGACATCATCGGGCGCCGCGACGGCCAGGCCGCCGCTGCTGCCGCGGGCAAGGAGTGAGATCCATGTCCGAGGCGAAGAAGCAGGTGAAGGTGACCCAGATCGGCAGCCCGATCGGTCGTCCCGACTACCAGCGCCAGACGCTGATCGGTCTGGGCCTCAACAAGCGGCATCGCAGCCGGGTGCTCGAGGATACCCCCTCGGTGCGCGGCATGATCGCCAAGGTGGCCCATCTCGTGGTGGTGGAGGAGGTGGCCTGAGGGGGTGACCCCGGGCTTCCTTCCCCAGACACACGAACGCAAGGAACAGCCGTGTCATGAAGCTCAACGAGCTCAGGGACAATCCCGGCGCGACCAAGGACCGCAAGCGCATCGGTCGCGGCCCCGGCTCCGGCACCGGCAAGACTGCCGGCAAGGGCCACAAGGGTGCGAAGGCGCGCAGCGGCGTGGCGATCAAGGGCTTCGAGGGCGGTCAGATGCCGCTGCATCGTCGCCTTCCGCGCCGTGGTTTCACCAATGCGCCCTTCCGTAACGATTTCGTCCATGTCAATCTGGGTCGCATCCAGAAGGCGATCGATGCCGGCAAGCTCGGCACCGAGATCACCGAAGCGGCCCTGATCGAGGCGGGTCTCGTGCGTCGCATCCGCGACGGCGTGCGCCTGCTCGCCAAGGGCGAGATCACCGCAGCCGTCACCATCCGCGTCAGCGGCGCCTCTGCGGCGGCCGTGGAAGCGGTGGAGAAGGCCGGCGGCAAGGTCGAGCTGCCGGCGGCGCCGGTGGCCGACGAGGCCCAGGCCTGATCCAGGCCGGGGCTTGCGTCGAGCAGGCTTGACGGGTGACCGTCCGCCGGTCCTGACCGGGGGATGGTTGCCCGCGCTCGCATTCCCGAACCGCGGATGCCGCGGGGCAGGGGCGGCGGGCAGCCCGGGCGACGCCTGAGGACCACTCGACGACCTGTGTGTCCGCGGACGGGGGGCGACCCCGGCCGCGACATTCCTGATCCCCATCTTCAAGCCGGGAGCGCATCCGCGATGGCGTCCTCCGCCGACCAACTTGCGGGCAGCCTGAATTTCGCGGCCTTCGGCAAGGCCACGGAACTGAAGAAGCGGCTCTGGTTCACCCTGGGCGCGCTGCTGGTCTATCGCCTGGGCACCTATATCCCGGTGCCGGGGATCAATCCCGCCGTGCTCGCCGACGTGTTCAATCAGAACGCCGGCGGCATTCTCGGCATGTTCAACGTCTTCGCCGGCGGCGCGCTCGGTCGTATGACCATCTTCGCGCTCACCGTGATGCCCTACATCTCGGCCTCGATCATCGTGCAGCTGCTGACCGCGGTTCTGCCGAGCTTCGCGGCCTTGAAGAAGGAGGGCGAGAGCGGGCGCAAGCTGCTGAACCAGTACACCCGCTACGGCACGGTGGCGCTGGCGATCGTGCAGGCCTACGGCATCTCGGTGGGCCTTGAGGGGCTGCAGGCCGGCGGCATGTCCGCCGTGGCCGACCCCGGCGCCTATTTCCGCGCCGCGACCGTGATCACCCTGGTCGGCGGCACGATGTTCCTGATGTGGCTGGGCGAGCAGATCACCGCCCGCGGCGTCGGCAACGGCATCTCTCTGATCATCTTCACCGGCATCGTGGCCGAGCTGCCCGGCGCGCTGGCCCGCATGCTGGAACTGGGCCGCACCGGCGCGCTGTCGACCGGCTTCATCCTGGCGCTGCTGATCATGTCGGTCGCCGTGATCACCTTCATCGTGTTCATGGAGCGGGCCCAGCGCCGGATCGTGGTGCAGTATCCCAAGCGCCAGGTCGGGAACCGGATCTATGGTGGCGAGAGCTCGCATCTGCCGCTGAAGCTCAACACCGCCGGCGTGATCCCGCCGATCTTCGCCAGCTCGATCCTGCTGCTGCCGACCACCATCGCAAGCTTCAACGCCACGGGCGGCCCCGCATGGCTGACCTGGCTGACGGCGAACCTGGCCCATGGCCAGCCGCTCTACCTGGCGCTTTATGTCGGCGCGATCCTGTTCTTCTGCTTCTTCTACACCGCCATCGTCTTCAACCCGGAAGAGACGGCCGACAACCTGCGCAAGCATGGCGGCTTCATTCCGGGCATCCGGCCGGGCAAGAACACGGCAGATTACCTCGATCACGTCCTCACCCGTCTGACCGTGATCGGCGCGGCCTATATCGCAGCGGTCTGCGCGCTCCCCGAAATTCTGATCAGCGAGTACTCGGTTCCGTTCTATTTCGGCGGCACCAGCCTGCTGATCGTGGTCAACGTCACCATCGACACCGTGGCCCAGATCCAGTCCCACCTGCTGGCACACCAGTATGAAGGGCTGATCAAGAAGGCCCGACTCAAAGGACGGCGGTCGTGATCCTGATCCTCCTCGGACCTCCCGGTGCCGGCAAGGGCACCCAGTCGCAGCGTCTGGTCGACGCCTACGGCATCGTGCAGCTGTCCACCGGCGACATGCTCCGCGCCGAAGTGAAGTCGGGCAGTGCGCTCGGCAACCGCGTGAAGGCGATCATGGATGCCGGCCAGCTGGTGCCGGACCAGGCGATCATCGACATGATCGCCGGCCGCATCGGCCAGGACGATTGCAGCAACGGCTTCATCCTCGACGGTTTCCCGCGCACCGTGGCCCAGGCCGAGGCGCTGGACGGGATGCTCGCCTCTCAGGGCCTGAAGCTCGACCATGTGATCGAGATGAAGGTCGACGATGGTGCGCTGGTCGAGCGCATCACCGGCCGTTTCGCCTGCGCCAAATGCGGCGCCGGCTATCACGACACCTTCCAGAAGCCCAAGGTCGAGGGCGTCTGCGACGTGTGCGGGTCGACCGAGTTCACCCGCCGTAAGGACGACAATGCCGAGACGGTGAAGAGCCGGCTCGAGGCGTATCACGCCCAGACCGCGCCGCTGCTGCCCTATTACGAATCGAAGGGGCTGTTGCGGACGGTGGACGGCATGGCAGACATCGATGATGTGACCCGGGCGCTGAAGGCCATTTTGGACGCCGGATCCTGACATCAGAGTGTTGACTTGAGCGACGGTCATCCTATAATCGCGCCCCTCCGCGCCGAGTGGGCGCGTGCGGGCGCAGACCGTCGGTCGACGAAGGAGAATCAAGCGTGGCGCGTATTGCAGGTGTGAATATCCCGACCGCGAAGCGGGTCGAGATCGCGCTGACCTACATTCACGGCATCGGCCGGGCGAAGTCGCAGGAGATCTGCGGCAAGGTCGGTATCCCCGCCGAGCGGCGTGTGAACGAGCTGTCGGATGCCGAAGTTATCCGCATCCGTGAAGTGATCGACAGCGACTATACGGTCGAGGGTGACCTCCGCCGCGAAGTCGCGATGAACATCAAGCGCCTGATGGACCTCGGCTGCTATCGCGGCCTGCGCCATCGTCGTGGCCTGCCGGTGCGCGGCCAGCGCACCCACACCAACGCGCGGACCCGCAAGGGCCCGGCGAAGCCGATTGCGGGCAAGAAGAAGTAAGGACGCACCATGGCTAAGGATACGGGTGCGCGTCTGCGCCGCCGCGACCGGAAGAACATCACCTCCGGCGTCGCGCACGTGAACGCGAGCTTCAACAACACCATGATCACCATCACCGACGTTCAGGGGAACACCATCTCCTGGTCGTCGTCGGGGACCATGGGCTTCAAGGGCTCGCGCAAGTCGACCCCCTATGCGGCGCAGGTCGCTGCCGAAGACGCCGGCCGCAAGGCCGCCGAGCACGGCATGCGCACCCTCGACGTCGAGGTGAAGGGCCCGGGTTCGGGCCGCGAGTCGGCTCTGCGCGCCCTTCAGGCGGCCGGCTTCGCGATCACGTCGATCCGCGACGTGACCCCCATCCCGCACAACGGCTGCCGCCCGCCCAAGCGGCGCCGCGTCTGACGTCCAGGACCGCACGCGCCCCCGCCGGTCGGACGCGCCAGCCCCGATGAGCGGGGCGCGCACCGGCCGGCGTAAGCCTGTCTGGTTCCGCGTCACCGGCACGGCGGGTGCCATAAGCCCGCCGTATCACCGCAACGCCGGATCCCCGCAACGACCGGCATCCACCACTTGCGGCGCGAGCAACGAGAGGTCGTTCACGTGATCCATAAGAATTGGCAGGACCTGATTAAGCCGAACAAGCTCGAGATCGAGCCCGGCGCCAATCCGGCCCGTCAGGCGACCGTGGTTGCCGAGCCGCTTGAGCGCGGCTTCGGCATGACGCTCGGCAATGCCCTCCGCCGGGTGCTGCTGTCGTCGCTCCAGGGCGCCGCTGTCACCGCCATCAAGATCGACGGCGTTCTGCACGAGTTCTCGTCCGTCCCCGGCGTGCGCGAGGACGTGACCGATATCGTGCTGAACGTGAAGACCATGTCGCTTACCATGCATGCCGATGGCCCGAAGCGGATGACGCTGAAGGCGACCGGCCCCTGCGAGGTGAAGGCGTCGATGATCCAGACCGGGCCCGATATCGGGATCCTGGATCCGGATCTGGTGCTCTGCACCCTCGACGAGGGCGCGGTGCTGAACATGGAATTCGTCGTCAACACGGGTAAGGGCTATGTCCCGGCCTCGGCCAACCGGCCCGAGGACGCGCCGATCGGCCTGATCCCGGTCGACGCCCTGTTCAGCCCGATCAAGAAGGTCTCGTACAAGGTCGAGAACAGCCGTGTCGGTTCCTATACCGACTACGACCGTCTCTCGCTCTATGTCGAGACCAACGGCGCCATCACGCCGGAAGACTCGATCGCGCTGGCCGCGCGCATCCTGCAGGACCAGTTCCAGCTCTTCATCAACTTCGAAGAGCCGGAAATGCCGACGGAGCGCGAGGAGCAGGACGAGCTGCCGTTCAACCCCAACCTCCTCCGCAAGGTCGAGGAGCTGGAGCTGTCGGTGCGTTCGGCGAATTGCCTGAAGAACGACAACATCGTCTACATCGGCGACCTGGTCCAGAAGACCGAGGCCGAGATGCTCCGGACGCCGAATTTTGGTCGCAAGTCGCTGAACGAGATCAAGGAGGTTCTGTCCTCCATGGGTCTCAAGCTCGGCATGCAGATCAGCAACTGGCCGCCGGAGAACATCGAAGAGCTGGCGAAGAAGCTCGAAGAGCCGTACTGAGCCTCTTCGGGCGCCCTCGCGGCACCGGACGACATCCCAGGGGGCGGGTAGTGCCTGCGCACGTCCGCCCCGTCCAGAACAGCATCAAGGCCCGGAGACCGGGCCCCGCACAGCGGATGGCCCCCGCCTGCGGATGATGCCAAGGCAGGAGTACCCCTCATGCGTCATGGCATGAACCAGCGCAAGCTGAACCGCAGCACCGCCCACCGCAAGGCGATGCTCGCCAACATGGCGGTCGCGCTGCTGAAGCACGAGCAGATCAAGACCACGCTGCCGAAGGCGAAGGAACTGCGCCCGGTGGTGGAGCGTCTGATCACCCTCGGCAAGCGCGGCGACCTCCACGCCCGCCGTCAGGCCGCCTCGCGCCTGCCCGACGGCGTGATCGTGCAGAAGCTGTTCGGCGAGCTGGCCGAGCGCTACCAGGCCCGCGCCGGCGGTTATACCCGCGTGCTGAAGGCCGGCTTCCGCTATGGCGATGCGGCCCCGATGGCGATCATCGAGCTGGTCGACCGCAACCTTGCCGCCAAGGGCCAGGATTCGGGCCCGAAGCAGGTTGCCGAGGACGACGCCGAGGATTGATCCGGGCGGCGGTGCCGGTATCGGCATCGCGACGGGACCCTTGGGAACGGGCGGTGTGCCGCAAGGCGCACCGCCCGTTCTGCGTTCGGGGCGCGTGCGTGGCTCTGGTCACTTGTGGTCCGGGCGGCGGGGACTATGCTGTCGGACCTGGACGAGACAACCGGGCGGGAATGAGAGTGATGAACCGACTGCCTGAACGGGATGCAGACCTGGTCGCGGCGATCCGCGGCGGCCTGCGGTCGAGGATGCTGGCGCTGGTGCTGGCCCTGGCGGCATTGCAGGTGCCGCCGGCGGTGGCGGCCGATGCAGAACGGCGGGTGCCGGAAAGCCGGCGCGAAATGCAGCTGTCCTTCGCGCCCGTGGTGCGTCAGGCGGCGCCTGCGGTGGTGAACATCTACACCCGCCGCACGGTGGTGGTGCAGCAGCGTTCCCCGTTCTTCGACGACCCGTTCTTCCGCCGCTTCTTCGGCGACCGGATGGGCATCGGCAAGCCGTCGGAGCGGGTGCAGAACGCGCTCGGATCGGGCGTCATCGTCGACGGCCGCGGCTATATCGTCACCAACAACCATGTGATCGACGGCGCCGACCAGATCACCGTGGTGCTGAACGACCGCCGCGAATTCGCGGCCGAGGTGGTGCGGCTGGACCCGCAGACCGATCTGGCGGTGCTGAAGATCGACACCGAGGGCCAGACCCTGCCGGCGCTGAGCTTCGGCGACAGCGATTCGATCGAGGTCGGCGATCTGGTGCTGGCGATCGGCAACCCCTTCGGCGTGGGGCAGACGGTGACCAGCGGCATCGTCTCGGCGCTTGCCCGCACCATGGTCGGGGTCTCGGACTTCCAGTCCTTCATCCAGACCGATGCGGCGATCAACCCCGGCAATTCGGGCGGCGCGCTGGTGACGGTGAACGGCGAGCTGATCGGCGTGAACACCGCGATCTTCAGCCGCTCCGGCGGCTCCAACGGCATCGGCTTTGCGATCCCCGCCACCCTGGTGAAAACGGTGGTGCAGGCGGCGATCGAGGGCCGGCCGGTGGCCCGCGCCTGGCTGGGCGCCCGCGGCCAGCCGGTGACGCAGGAGATCGCCGAAAGCCTGGGCATGACGCGCCCGACCGGCGTGCTGGTGAGCGATGTGCATCCCGACGGCCCGGCCAAAGGCGTTCTGAAGCGCGGTGACGTGATCCTGGAGATCGGCGGCAAGCCGGTCGACGATCCGCGGGCGCTGAGGTTCCGGCTGGCGGCCGCCGGCATCGGCGGCGAGACCGCGGTCACCATCTGGCGCGAGGGCCGCCGGCAGACCGTGTCGCTGCCGCTGATCGCCGCCCCCGAGACGGTGGCCCGCGACGAGCGTGAGATCACCGGCAGCAACCCGCTTGCCGGCGCGCGGATCGCCAATCTCTCGCCCGCCCTGGCCGAGGAGCTGGGGATCGACGGCTTCGAGGAAGGGGTGATCGTGGTCGACATCACCCGCAATTCCGCCGCGGCCTCGATCGGCCTCAAGCCCGGCGACATGGTGCTGGCGGTGAACGGCAAGCGCCTGTCGCGCACCGCCGATGTCGAGAAGACCCTGAAGCAGATGCAGGGCCAGCGCCGCTGGCAGCTGACCTTGCGCCGCGAGGGCCGCGAACTCACCTTGGATCTGATGGGCTGATCGCGGGCCCTCCCGCGCTCTCTGCCCTTACGTCAGCCACCCGGAGCCCGCCCGACCCCCATGGCCACGCTGTTCGATGCCGCCACCCCGCGCCCGCTTGCCGACCGGCTCCGTCCCGGCCGGATCGGCGAGATCGTCGGCCAGGACCATCTGTTCGGCCCCGACGGGCCGGTGACCCGGATGGTCCAGGCGAAGCGGCTGGCCTCGCTGATCCTGTGGGGGCCGCCGGGCACCGGCAAGACCACGCTGGCGCGGCTGCTGGCCGAGGCGACCGGCATGCGCTTCGCGGCACTTTCGGCCGTGTTCTCGACCGTCGCCGATCTGCGCAAGGCCTTTGCCGAGGCGGCGGCGCTGCGCGATACCGGCCGCCAGACCCTGCTGTTCGTCGACGAGATCCACCGCTTCAACCGCGCCCAGCAGGACAGTTTCCTGCCCTATGTGGAGGACGGGACAGTCACGCTGATCGGTGCTACGACCGAAAACCCGTCTTTCGAGCTGAACGGCGCGCTGTTGTCGCGCACCCAGGTTCTGGTGCTGCGGCGGCTGGACGAGGCGGCGCTGGGCGAGCTTCTGATCCGCGCCGAGGCGGCGGAAGGCCGGCCGCTGCCGGTGGACGACGAGGCCCGGGCCGTACTGGTCGGCATGGCCGACGGCGACGGCCGCTTTCTGCTGAACCTGGCCGACACGCTCTATGCCCTGCCCGAGGGCGAGCGGCTGGATACGGTGCGGCTGGGCCAGCTGCTGCAGAAGCGGCTGCCGCTCTACGACAAGGCGCAGGAAGGCCATTACAACCTGATCAGCGCGCTGCACAAATCGCTGCGCGGATCGGATGTCGATGCGGCGCTCTACTGGTTCGCGCGCATGCTGGATGGCGGTGAGGATCCGCTTTATGTCGTCCGCCGGCTGATCCGCTTCGCGGTCGAGGATATCGGTATGGCCGATCCGCGGGCGGTGGAACAGGCGCTGGCGGCCCAGCGCGCCTACGAGACCCTGGGCAGCCCCGAAGGCGAACTCGCCATCGCCCAGGCGGTCGTCTATCTTGCGACCGCGCCCAAGTCGAACGGGGTCTATATGGCCTACAAGACCGCGCGCCGGCTGGCCAAGGAAACCGGTTCGCTGATGCCGCCGATGCATATCCTGAACGCGCCGACGAAGCTGATGAAGCAACTGGGCTATGGCCATGGCTATGACTATGACCATGACGCGCCGGACGCGTTTTCAGGCCGCGACTACTGGCCCGAGGGCATGGGCGCGCGGGTCATCTATGAACCCCGGCCACGGGGGTTCGAGCGTGACATCGCCAGGCGGCTGGAATATTGGTCGAAGCTGAGAGCCGAGCGCCAGGCGGAGATGCGGGCCGCCGCCCGCAGATCCAGGGACGAAGAGGGAGAGGCATGACCGCATTCGCACCGGCGACGCTGGCGGTGATCGCCATCGGCGGGGCCGCGGGCGCGCTGGCCCGTCACGGCGTCAACACCTGGAGTGCGGCGGCCTTCGGCCTGGGCTTCCCCTGGGGCACGGTGATCGTGAACATCCTGGGTTCGTTCCTGATGGGCGCGATCGCCGGCGCCGCCGCCCATGGCCTGCCGATGTTCCCCCATGCCCGCACCCTGATCGCGACCGGATTTCTGGGGGCGTTCACGACCTTTTCGACCTTCTCGCTGGATGCGGTCTCGCTCTGGCAGCGCGGCGAAACCATGGCCGCGGCGCTTTACGTGCTGGGATCGGTGGTGGCGGGCGCGCTGGCCCTGCTGGCCGGGCTTGCGACCGTCAGGATGATCGCCGGATGAGCGCCGATCCGCTGCATAGGGAAGTTGGGCCCGACGAGGACGGCCAGCGGCTGGACCGCTGGCTGCGCAAACACCTGCCGGCGCTGAGTTTCGGCGAGGCCCAGCGCTGGGCCCGCACCGGCCAGGTGCGGGTGGACGGCAAACGCGCCAAGGCCGATCAGCGGTTGACGGCCGGCGCCGTGGTCCGCCTGCCGCCGCCGGCCCTGCCGATGCTGGAGGCGAAGGCCGAGGGCCGGGCGGGGGCCCGCCAGACCACGGCCGAGGAGGCGGAATTCCTGCGCGGCCGGGTGCTGCTGGAAACCCCCGACCTGATCCTGATCGACAAGCCTTCGGGGCTGGCGGTACAGGGCGGCAGCGGCACCGACCGGCATCTGGACGGCATGCTGGATGCGCTGAAGCGCCACCCGGACGACGAGCGACCGCGGCTGGTGCACCGGCTGGATCGCGACACCTCGGGCGTGCTGGCACTGGCGCGCAATGCCCGCGCCGCCGCCTGGGCGACCCGGGCCTTCCGCGAGCGCACCACCACCAAGATCTATTGGGCGGTGACGCTGGGCGTGCCGCGGCCGGCGCGGGGCGTGATCGACCTGCCGCTGGCCAAGCGCCAGGTGGAACGCGGCGGCGAACGCATGGTGGCGGTGGACGAGGGCGACGGCCAGACGGCGGTCACCGAATACGAGGTGCTGGCGGCGGGCGGACCCTGCGCCCTGGTGGCGCTGAAGCCGCTGACCGGCCGCACCCACCAGATCCGCGCCCATCTGGCGGCGATCGGCACGCCGATCGTGGGCGATCTGAAATATGGCGGACAGGCGGTGGATCTGCGCGGAGAGGGGCTGCCGCGGCGCCTGCATCTGCATGCACGGCGCCTGACCCTGGACGGGCCGGACGGGCGGCGGATTTCGGTCTCTGCCGCGATCCCGCCCCATATGGCGCAGAGTTTCGACCGGCTGGGCTTCGATCCGGAGATGGACGCATGACGACGGGGACGGAGGGTATCGGGCTGGTGGTGTTCGATTGCGACGGCACGCTGGTCGACAGCGCCGGGCATATCGCCGACACCATGGCGGATTGCTTCCTCGCCGCCGGCATCGCGGCCCCGACACCGGCCGAGGTGGCGCGGATCATCGGCCTGTCGCTGCCGATCGCGATCGGCCGGCTGCTGCCGTATCTGGACGATGTCGCCTGCCATGATCTGGCCCGGGGCTATCGCGATGCCTATCGCCGCCGGCTGGCGGCCGGGCTGATGGGCGACGAGCGGCTGTTCGACGGCGTTGATGCGGCGCTGAAGCGGCTGGACGGGGCGGGCTATGTGCTGGGCATGGCGACCGGCAAATCGATCCGCGGCGTGGAGCGCACGGTGGCCCGCTTCGGCTTCGAGCGGCTGTTCGTGACCATACAGACCGCCGACACCCATCCGAGCAAGCCGCATCCGGCGATGATGCTGGCTGCGATGGACGAAACCGGGGCCGATCCGGCGCGCAGCGTGCTGATCGGCGATACCAGCTACGACATGGAAATGGCGCGGGCGGCGGGTGCCAGGGCAATCGGGGTGGCCTGGGGCTGCCATGCCCATCAGGACCTGCTGGATGCGGGCGCCGATCTGGTGGTGACGGCGGCGGCCGAGCTGGATGCCGCGATCGCGACCCTGATCGGGGCGCCGCTTGCGCCGGAACGGAGGATCGGGGCATGAGCGACGCCGTCACGCGCCGCAAGCGTTTCTACAAGGCGGCCGAGGCCGCACCATCGGCAGGGGAGGAGGCCACGGGCGGTGGCTGGACCGTTCTGCTCGACGGCCGCGGCCTGCGCACCCCCGCCAAGGCGCCGCTGGTGGTGCCCGGCCGGGCGCTGGCACAGCTGATTGCCGATGAATGGGCGGCGCAGGAGACCCATATCGCGCCCGAGACCATGCCGGCGACGAAGCTCGCCAATGTGGTGATCGACCGGGTGGTGCCGCATCGGCCGCAGATCGCGGCCGAGCTTGCCGGCTATATCGGCACGGATCTGGTCTGCTATCGCGCCGACAATCCGAAGGAACTGGCGGCCCTTCAGGCCCGGCACTGGGATCCCCTGGTCGACTGGGCCCGCACCCGCTACGATATCCATCTGGTGACCACCACCGGCCTTCTGGCCGTGGACCAGCCACCCGCGACGGTGGAAAGGCTGACGCGCGCGATCGAGGCCGCCGACCCCTGGCGGCTGGCGGTGCTGCATGGCGCGGTGACCACCGCCGGATCGGTGGTGATCGGCCTGGCGCTGGCCGAGGCGGGAATCGATCCCGCGACGGCATATGATGCCGCCTTCGCCGATGAACATTTCCAGATCGCCCGCTGGGGCGAGGATGCCGAGCAGGCCGAGCGCCTGGCGCTGCTGCGCCGCGACCTTGATGATCTGGCACGGATCCGCGACGCGCTCAACGCAGGGTAGGGTCGGTCTAATTCCGCAGCCGCAGATGGCCGTTGCGCAAAGTTGCGCAACCGGGCGTGCGATGTCGCACACCTTTCGCATATGCGGCAAGAATTTGCCAAAGCCTTGCCGCAAAAGCCCTGTTCACGGCAAAGGATGTGGCGCAGCCGGGTTCGTCATGCTATCAGCACAGGCGAACAAGGAAACGCCGTGTAAGGCGCTTTGCGTGCCGCATCCGGTCCGGGGGGGCCGTCCGCGGACGGCGCCCTACCATTCGAGGATGAAGAAGACCGGAGATGCAGGCGATACTCGAAGAGCTTGAGAAGCGTCGTCAGGCTGCCCGGATGGGCGGCGGCGAGCGCCGTATCGACGCCCAGCATGCCAAGGGCAAGCTGACTGCCCGCGAGCGCATCGAACTGCTGCTCGATGCCGGGTCGTTCGAAGAATACGACATGTTCGTCGAACACCGCTGCACCGAATTCGGGATGGAGAACACCAAGGTTCCGGGCGACGGCGTCGTCACCGGCCGCGGCACGATCAACGGCCGCCTGGTCTTCGTGTTCAGCCAGGACTTCACCGTGTTCGGCGGCGCGCTGTCGGAAGCGCATGCAGAGAAGATCTGCAAGATCATGGACCAGGCGGTCCAGGTCGGCGCGCCGGTCATCGGGCTCAACGACTCGGGCGGCGCCCGCATCCAGGAAGGCGTGGCCTCGCTCGCCGGCTATGCCGACGTGTTCCTGCGCAATGTCGAAGCCTCGGGCGTGGTGCCGCAGATCTCCATGATCATGGGCCCCTGCGCCGGCGGCGCGGTATACTCACCCGCCATGACCGACTTCATCTTCATGGTGAAGGACACGTCCTACATGTTCGTGACGGGTCCGGATGTCGTGAAGACCGTGACCCACGAGGTGGTGACGGCCGAAGAACTGGGCGGTGCGGTCACCCACACCACGAAGTCCTCGGTTGCCGACGTCGCCTTCGAGAACGATGTCGATGCGCTGCTGCAGCTGCGCCGCTTCTTCGACTTCCTGCCGCTGTCGAACCGCGAGCCCGCGCCGCTGCGCGAGACCCAGGACCCGGTCGCGCGTCAGGAGCCGTCGCTCGACACCCTGGTTCCGCCGAACCCGAACAAGCCCTACGACATGAAGGAGCTGATCGAGAAGGTGGTCGACGAGGGCGACTTCTTCGAGATCCAGCCCGACTTCGCGAAGAACATCCTGGTCGGCTTCGCGCGCATGGACGGCCAGACCGTCGGCATCGTCGCCAACCAGCCGATGGTGCTGGCCGGCTGCCTGGATATCGACAGCTCGCGCAAGGCCGCCCGCTTCGTGCGGTTCTGCGACTGCTTCAACATCCCGATCGTCACCTTCGTGGACGTGCCGGGCTTCCTGCCGGGCACCAGCCAGGAATTCGGCGGCATCATCAAGCACGGCGCCAAGCTGCTTTATGCCTATGCCGAGGCGACGGTGCCGAAAGTCACCGTCATCACCCGCAAGGCCTATGGCGGCGCCTATGACGTGATGAGCTCCAAGCATCTGCGCGGCGACATGAACTACGCCTGGCCCTCGGCCGAGATCGCGGTCATGGGCCCCAAGGGCGCGGTGGAGATCATCTTCCGTCAGGATATCGGCGACGCGGAGAAGATCGCGGCGCGGACCGAGGAATATCGCGGCCGCTTCGCCAATCCCTTCGTCGCGGCCTCCCGCGGGTTCATCGACGACGTGATCCGTCCGCACAACACCCGCGCCCGCATCTGCGGCGCGCTGGACATGCTGCGGAACAAGCGTCGCGAGAAGCCGTGGAAGAAGCACGGCAACATTCCGCTGTGACCGGGCAGCCGTGAGCGGGCCGGAGCAGGAGACGGATCTGGTGAAGGCGGCGCATGCACGACGCGCGCGGCGCCTGACCGGCTTCTATCTCCACGGCTTCGGCTTCGCGGCGGCGAACGGCCTGATCGCCCTGCTGACGCAGCTGCTGAAGATCGACGACCCCGAAGGTCGGATCGGCTTCGCGCTCGCGATCTGGGCAGGTGCGGTGGTCCTCCACGGCCTCTGGGCCTACGGCGTGCTGTCGTGGGGCCGGGGGCAGACGGGAGGCGGGGCCGAACCGCCGCAACCGCCGTCATCCTCTTCCTGATTTCCAGTCGAGACGCGCTCCCATGTTCGAGAAGATCCTCATCGCCAATCGCGGCGAGATCGCCTGCCGGGTGATCCGGACTGCCCGCCGTATGGGCATCAAGACGGTGGCGGTGTATTCGGATGCCGATGCCGACGCGCTGCATGTCCGCATGGCCGACGAGGCCGTGCATATCGGCCCTAGCCCCAGCAATCAGAGCTATCTGATCGCCGACCGCATCGTCGAGGCCTGCAAGGCCACCGGCGCCCAGGCGGTGCATCCGGGCTATGGCTTCCTGTCCGAGAACCAGAGCTTCGCCAAGGCGCTGGATGCCGCCGGCATCGCCTTCATCGGCCCGAATGTCGAGGCCATCTATGCGATGGGCGACAAGATCGAGTCGAAGAAGCTGGCCAAGAAGGCCGGTGTCTCGACCGTCCCCGGCTATGTGGGCGAGATCAAGGACGCCGACGAGGCGGTGAAGATCGCCGACGAGATCGGCTATCCGGTCATGATCAAGGCCTCGGCCGGCGGCGGCGGCAAGGGCATGCGCCTGGCCCATGACGCGAAGGAGGCCCGCGAAGGCTTCCGCTCGGCGACCTCGGAAGCGAAGTCGAGCTTCGGCGACGACCGCGTCTTCATCGAGAAGTTCATCGAGCAGCCGCGCCATATCGAGATCCAGATCATCGCCGACGCCCATGGCAACATCTGCTATCTGGGCGAGCGCGAATGCTCCATCCAGCGCCGTCACCAGAAGGTGATCGAAGAGGCCCCGAGCCCCTTCCTGGACGAGGCGACCCGCAAGGCGATGGGCGAGCAGGCGGTCGCGCTGGCGCGCGCGGTGAACTATCGTTCGGCCGGTACGGTCGAGTTCATCGTCGGCCCCGATCGCAGCTTCTACTTCCTTGAGATGAACACCCGCCTGCAGGTCGAGCATCCGGTGACCGAGCTGATCACCGGCTACGACCTGGTCGAGCTGATGATTCGGGTGGCGGCGGGCGAGCATCTGCCGTTCTCGCAGGCGGATGTGACCCTGACCGGCTGGGCGATGGAAGCCCGCGTCTATGCCGAGGACCCGTATCGCGGCTTCCTGCCGTCGATCGGCCGTCTGGCGCGCTATGTCGAGCCCAAGGGCCCGGGCGTGCGCGTGGACAGCGGCGTCTATGAAGGCGCCGAGATCAGCATGTTCTACGACCCGATGGTCGCCAAGCTGGTCACTTACGGCGAGACCCGCGCCCAGGCGGCGGAGCGGATGAGCGATGCGCTCGACGCCTATTACATCCGCGGCATCACCCACAACATCCCCTTCCTGACCGCGCTGATGAAGCATCCGCGCTTCCTGGAAGGCCGGCTGTCGACCGGCTTCATCGCCGAGGAATACCCCGACGGCTTCCACGGCGCGCCCCTGGACGCCGAGGCCCGCCGTGCGCTGGCGGCGATCGCCGTGATGGCCGATCTGGCCGACCGGGCGCGCCAGGGCCGGATCACCGGCCAGATGCGCGGCTATGTCCACCATGTCCCCGACGAGCTGGTGGTCATGCTGGATGACGAGCAGGTCGAGGTGAAGGTGGTGCAGCATGCGCCGGCGCTGGTGCTCGACATGGGCGGCAAGCCGGTGACGCTGGACTGCAGCTGGAAGCTGGGCGACCGGCTGCTGTCGGCCACCGTCGACGACCGCACCCGCGTGGTGCAGATCGAGCGCGTGGCCGCGGGCTGGAAGCTGACCCATGGCGGCTCGGTGCTGGTGGCGCGGGTCTATACCCGCCAGGGTGCCGCCTATGCCGCGATGATGCCGGTCAAGCAGGCCCCGGACATGAGCCGGTTCCTGCTCTCGCCGATGCCGGGCCTGGTGCTGTCGGTGGCGGTCGAGGTGGGCCAGGAGGTCCAGGCCGGCGAGGAGCTGGCGGTGATCGAGGCCATGAAGATGGAAAACGTGCTGCGCGCCGAGCGCAATTGCACGGTGAAGGAGATCAAGGCCGGCGCCGGTTCCAGCGTCGCCGCCGATCAGGTGATCATCGAATTCGAGTGATCGCCGGCCTCTCCGGCCGTCTCTTCCAAACCCCGCCGGGCGGCGTGCCCGGCGGGGTTTTTTCTGTCCGGGAGGCGGTTCCGGACCGCAGCCGGTGCATGGCTGCCCCGCCGCCCATGGCCGTTGTCGTGATCGCGAACCGGCGACAGAATCAGTCCCACTCTCGCCCTGAGAGATCCCCGACAGATCCGATCCCATCCCGTCCGACCGGAGTGCCGCATGACCCGTCGTCCGCCGTCCGTCGCCGATCTGGAACGCCATGTCGAACAGCTCGGCAGCCTGGTCGATACGGCCGGTCTGATCACGGATCCGGCGCAGATGGCGGCCTATGAGCGCGACTGGATGGGCAAGTTCCAGGGGCGGGCCTTCGCGGTGCTGCGCCCGCGCGACACGGCCGCCGTCTCGCGGCTGCTGTCTTATCTGAACACCCATCGCCTGGCCGTGGTGCCCCAGGCGGGCAATACCGGCCTGGTCGGCGGCTCGGTGCCCGATGCCGCCGGCGCCTTCGTGCTGAGCGTCGAGCGGATGACCCGCATCCGCGAGGTCGACACGGTCGGCGCCAGCATCACCATGGATGCAGGCGTGGTGCTGGAGACCGCCCAGGCGGCGGCGCGCGAGGCGGGGCTGATGCTGGCGCTGGATCTGGGATCCAAGGGATCCTGCCGAATCGGCGGCAACATCTCGACCAATGCCGGCGGGCTGAAGGTGCTGCGCTACGGCCATATCCGCGACCAGGTGCTGGGGCTGGAGGTGGTGCTGGCCGACGGCACGGTGCTCGACGGGCTGACGACGCTGCGCAAGAACAACACCGGCTACGATCTGAAGCAGATTTTCATCGGCGCCGAGGGCACGCTGGGCGTGGTGACCGCCGCCAGCCTGAAGCTGCACCCGGCCGAAGCCGGGCGCGCCGTCGCCATGGTCGCGGTCGACCGTTTCGAGGACGTGACCCGGGTGCTGGGGGCGGTGCGCAGCACCTTTCCGGGCCGGCTGAATTCCGTGGAGCTGATCGGCGCCGATGCGGTGACGCTGGTCGCCACGGCGCTCGACGGGGCCCGCAGCCCCTTTGCCGACACCCATACCTATGCGGTGCTGATCGAGGTGGGCAGCGACGATGCCGCCGCCGCCGCCGAGCGCGAGCGGCTGGAGACGGTGATCGGCCGGCTGATCGAGGACGAGCATGTGGCCGATGCGATCATCGCGCAGAGCGAGGCCCAGGCCGAAGCGCTCTGGCTGCTGCGCGAAGGCGTGCCCGAGGCGGTGGGCCGCACCGCGCCGGTGCACAAATACGACCTGACCTTTGCGGTGGGCGATATCGGCCATTTCATCGCCGATTGCGATCTGGCGCTGGCCCGGGTCGCCCGCGGGCTGCGGCCGATCTATTTCGGCCATGTCGCCGACGGCAATGTCCATGTCAACGTGATGGCGCCGCAGGGCATGTCGGCCGAGGGCTACCGCGCCCTGCAGGCGCCGATCGACGAGGCGGTGTTCGACCTGGTCGGCCAGTATCGCGGCTCGATTTCCGCCGAACACGGCATCGGCCAGGTGAAGCGGGCCTATCTGGACCGCAACCGCTCTGCCGCCGAGATCCGGACCATGCAGATGCTGAAGGCGGTGCTGGACCCGCACGGCATCCTGAATCCGGGCCGGCTGCTGCCCTGAACCGCTTCCGTGCGGCCGGCGGCTGGGCTAGGCTTAAGGCCGGCCCACGGCACATACGGACGCGCCATGACCGACGATCGATCCCCTGACGAGGACAGGTCCGCCCCCGCGGCCCGGGATGCGCCGGCACCTGTCGCCGGCCCGGCGGCGGGCGACCGGGTGACCATGGCGCTGGCCATCACCGGCCGGGTGCAGGGGGTGGGCTATCGCTGGTGGTTCGAGGGCCAGGCCCGCCGCTACGGGCTGGACGGCTGGGTGCGCAACCGCCGGGACGGATCGGTGGAGGCGCTGATTTCCGGGCCGCGCGCCGCGGTGCAGACCGTGATCCGCCGCGCCCAGGACGGGCCGCCCGCCGCACGGGTCGAAGCCGTGCGGAGCAGCCCGGCCGAGGCACCCGAGGCGCCCGGCTTTCGCCGTAAGTCAACCGTTTGAACCGGGCCGACCGTCTGAAAAATGGGACACCGCCATTCATGGGACGCTGGCTTCTGGGCCGCATAGACCGCCTGGCCGGCAGCATCTGCGCCCTGGTTCTGGGGCTTGGCGCGGCACAGGCACAGGGCTTCGCGCTGGCCTATCTGCAGCGCCTGGGCGGCCATCTGGACGAGGCGCGCCGGCTGCTGGATCAGATCCGCATCGGCGTGGCCCCCTATGACCAGGTGGCCGAGCCGGCCCGGGCGGCGCTGGAGGCGGCCGCCGCGGCGCGGGTGGACGAGCTTGCCGTCGCGCGCGATGCCGTGGCCGCGGCGGACCCCTTCCTCAGGCCGCTGGAGCTGCTGCGGCGGGTCGATCCCGAGATCGCCCGGGCGACCTGGGCCGATTACGTGCCGACCCTGCCGGTGGAGCCGGCCAGCCTGACCTATGGCCTGCTGGGCATGGTGGTGGCGTGGCTGGTCTATGATGCGATCACCGGGCTGATCGCCTGGCCCTTCCGGCGCCGCGCCGGGTGAGATGGCCTGTCGCAGGGGCCCGCGTCATGGGCGATTGACGTAGACTGAAACATAACCGATAAGGGAGTCTGCGCCTTCGGCGTTCCCGTCCTGAAGAGGGGAGACCGGCGGCAGGAGGATCGACCCGATGCACGCCCGTGATGTCTTCCGCATTCTGTTCTTTACGGCGCTGACCGCCGTGCTGGGCCTGTTCCCGCCGCTCGACGTGCCGCTGATCGACGTGCCGATCACCGCCCAGACCCTGGGCGTGATGCTCTCGGGCCTGGTGCTGGGCTCGTGGCGGGCGGCGCTGGCCCAGATGGTGTTCGTGGCGCTGGTGATGGCCGGCGCACCGCTGCTGGCCGGCGGCCGTGGCGGCATGGGCATTCTGACCGGGCCGACCGGCGGCTTTCTGATCGGCTGGATCCCGGCGGCCTTCGTCACCGGGCTGCTGGCGGAAGCGGGGCGCCCCGGCTGGCTGCGCTTCATCCTGGCGACGATCACCGGCGGCATCGGCGTGGTCTATCTGATCGGCGTGCCCTGGGCTGCGATGGTGACCACGCTGTCGCCCTGGCAGGTGCTGACCGGCAGCATGGCCTTCCTGCCCGGCGACCTGATCAAGGCGGTGACGGCAGCCGCGATCGCCGTCACCCTCCGCGACCGCGGCCGGTCGACCGCGATATCCTTCAGGCGATGATCAGCTGCCGCGCTCCGCGGTGACCTCGTCGGTGGTGGGACCAAAGACCTCCTCGAAGGCTTCGCGCAGCGCCATGTCGGCCTCTACCATGCCCACCGGCCGGCCCAGCGCCACCAGCGAGGTGATGCCGTGGCCCTGCACGCCGCAGGGCACGATGCCGGCATAATGGCCGAGATCCGGCTCCACATTCAGCGAAATGCCGTGGAAGCTGACCCAGCGGCGCACGCGCACGCCGATGGCGGCGATCTTGTCGTCGAACCCGTCGCCGCGCTCCACCCAGACCCCCACCCGGTCGTCGCGGGTGAGGCCCTTGACGTTGAAGCGGTCGAGCGCCCGGATCACCCAGTTTTCCAGCCCGTGGACATAGGCGCGGATATCGGCGCCGCGGGCCTTGAGGTCGAGCATGACATAGGCCACGCGCTGGCCGGGGCCGTGATAGGTGATCTGGCCGCCGCGGCCGGTCCGGTAGATCGGGAAACGCGGCGGCACCAGCAGGTCGCGATCCTGCTGCGCGCTGGTGCCGGCGGTCAGGATCGGCGGATGCTCGACCAGCCACACCCGCTCTCCCGCCGTGCCCTCGCGGATCCGGGCGGCGCGCGCCTCCATCTCGGCGACGGCGGCCTCGTAATCGGTCAGGCCGGGGGCGATGACCCATTCGACCGGTCTGATCCCGTCCCCCTGCAGCGTTCCCGCCATCCGTCTCGTCCCTCGTCTTCATCTTCGTCAGCGACAGCTGGCCCCAATCTAGTGCGCCGGGGCCGGTTGCGCCATATCGGGCGACATCCCGCACGATGGTGCGGCGAGGCCCCGCCCATGCGATGGTTGCAAACCGGACCTCCGGCGGCTGCGGCCGGGTGCCGGTGGCCTTTCGGGGCGTGGCGGCTATACTGTGCCCGCACGCGGGAAAAGGGCGCGGATGAAGAGGCCGCAGCCCGGGCCTGCGGCGTAAGATACCGGGGGAGACGACCGCGAATGTCGAAGGAACTGCGCGACGGCGCGCTCGAATATCACCGCCTGCCGAAACCGGGCAAGTTCAGCATCGAGCCGACCAAGCCGCTCGCCAACCAGCGCGACCTTGCGCTCGCCTATTCTCCGGGCGTGGCCTATGCCTGCGAGGCGATCGTTGAGGACCCGCTCAACGCCTCGCTCTATACCACCCGCGGCAACATGGTCGCGGTGGTGACCAACGGCACCGCCGTTCTGGGCCTGGGCGCGATCGGCCCGCTGGCGGCCAAGCCGGTGATGGAAGGCAAGGCGGTCCTGTTCAAGAAGTTCGCCGGCATCGACGCGGTGGACATCGAGATCGACGAGCGCGACCCCGACAAGCTGGTCGAGATCATCGCCAGTCTGGAGCCGTCTTTCGGCGCGATCAACCTTGAGGACATCAAGGCGCCGGAATGCTTCGAGATCGAGGAACGGCTGAAGGACCGGATGAAGATCCCGGTCTTCCACGACGATCAGCACGGCACCGCGATCGTGGTTTCGGCCGCGATGCTGAATGCGCTGCGCGTGGTGGGCAAGCCGCTGGATCAGGTGAAGCTGGTGGCCTCGGGCGCCGGTGCCGCGGCGCTGGCCTGCCTGGACCTGCTGGTCGAGCTGGGCCTGCCGCGCGCCAACATCACCGTCACCGACATCGTCGGCGTGGTCTGGAAGGGCCGCAACGAGCAGATGGATCCGCGCAAGGAGACCTATGCGGTCGAGACCGACGCGCGGACGCTGGCCGAGGTGATTTCCGGCGCCGACATCTTCCTGGGCCTGTCGGCCCCGCGGGTGCTGACGGCCGAGATGGTCAAGACCATGGCGCCGCAGCCGATCATCATGGCGCTGGCCAACCCGACGCCCGAGATCCTGCCCGACGAGGCGCGCCGGGTGCGCCCCGATGCGATCATCGCCACCGGCCGGTCGGACTTCCCCAACCAGGTCAACAACGTCCTCTGCTTCCCCTTCGTGTTCCGCGGCGCGCTGGATGTGGGCGCGACCACGATCAACATCGAGATGAAGAAGGCGGCAGCCCAGGCGATCGCCGATCTGGCCATGGCCGAGCCTTCGTCGGAAGTGGCGCAGGCCTATGGCGGCCAGGAACTGCGCTTCGGCCCGGACTACCTGATCCCCAAGCCGTTCGATCCCCGGCTGGTGGTCGAGGTGTCGTCGGCGGTGGCCCGGGCTGCGATGGAAAGCGGCGTCGCCACCCGGCCGATCGAGGATTTCGACGCCTATCGCCAGGTGCTGTCGTCCTATTTCTTCCGCTCGGGCCTGGTCATGCGGACCGTGTTCGAGCGTGCGAAGGCGCAGCCCAAGCGCGTGGTCTATGCCGATGGCGAGGATGAGCGCGTGCTGCGCGCCGCCCAGATCGTGGTCGACGAGGGTTTCGCCCATCCGATCCTGATCGGCCGCCGTGCGGTGGTGCAGCGGCGCATCGAGCGGCTGGGCCTGCGGCTCAAGCTCGACAAGGATATCGAGCTCTGCGATCCCGAGGATGATCCGCGCTACAACACCTATTGGTCGGAATACCACCGGCTGATGTGCCGCCGCGGCGTGACGCCCGAAAGCGCCCGCACCGTGGTACGCACCCGGGCGACGGTGATCGGCGCGCTGATGGTCCATATCGGCGAGGCCGACGCCCTGATCTGCGGCCCGGTCAGCCGGTTCGTGAAGAACCTGCGCCACCTGAAGGAGATCTTCGGGGTGCGCCGGGGGGTGAGCGAGCCCTGCGCCATGCAGGCGCTGATCCTGCCCACCAAGACCATCTTCGTGGCTGACACCCAGGTGGAGCACAAGCGCAGCCCCGAACAGATCGCCGAGATGACGATCATGTGCGCCGAAGAGGTCCGCCGCTTCGGCATCACGCCCAAGATCGCCCTGCTGTCGTCGTCGAGCTACGGCACCGGCGAGACGCCGTCGGCGCAGATGATGCGCGATGCCTTCGCGATGGTCCGCGAGCAGGCGCCGGAACTGGAGGTCGAGGGCGAGATGCAGGCCGATGCCGCGATCTCGGAAGAGGTACGCCATCGGGTCTTCCCGGGCTCGCTGCTTCAGGGCTCGGCCAATCTGCTGATCACGCCGGACCTTGATTCCGGCAACATCGCCTTTAATCTCGCCAAGGCGCTGACCAGCGGCACCTCGGTCGGGCCGGTGCTGATCGGGCTCAACCATCCGGCCCATATTCTGACCCCCGCGGTGTCGGTGCGCGGTATCGTCAACCTGTCGGCCCTGGTGGTCGTGGACGCGATCGAAAAGTCGCGCGACACGCCCTGGTGCCCGATCCCGGCGGAACCTGCCTGACATGATCTGAGCGGCCGGCTTTCCGGGGACGGGATGCCGGCCGGCATCCCCTGACCCCTCGATCCCCGGAGGCCCGACAGCTTGCGCGACGATGACGACATCCAGGGACGCGAAGGCGAGGTCGCGGCGGCGGGCGAGGCCGAGGCGCTTTACGGTGTCTCGGACGAACTGGTCCGGCGGGTGGCCGATGCCCTGGACGAGGGGGACGCGCCCACGGCGCGCATGCTGGTCGCCGAACTGCATGCCGCCGACATCGCCGATCTGCTGGAACGGCTGTCGGGAGAGGAACGCCGCGCGCTGGTGGAGCTGCAGCGCGACGGCTTCGACCCTGAAATCCTGCCGCATCTGGGCGGCAATGTCCGCGATCAGGTCATCGCCCAGCTGGGCCCACGGGCGCTGGCCGAAGCGCTGTCGGAACTGGACAGCGACGATGCGATCTATCTGATCGAGGATCTGGACGACGACATCCAGGCGGCACTGCTGGCGGCGGTGCCCCCCGCCACAAGGCGGGCGCTGGAGGAAAGCCTCGCCTATCCGGAATATTCCGCCGGCCGCCTGATGCAGCGCGATCTGATCGCGATGCCGGCCTTCTGGACGGTGGGGCGCGCGATCGACTTCCTGCGCGAAACCCCGGATCTGCCCGAGGAATTCTACGAAATCTTCGTGGTCGACCCGCGGCACAAGCCGATCGGATCGGTGCCGCTGGCCCGCATGCTGCGCCATCCGCGCAAGGTGCTGCTGCGCGACATCATGGATCGCGACGTCGATGCCATCGCCGCCGCCACCGACCAGGAAGAGGTGGCCCGGCTGTTCCGGCACTATTCGCTGGCCTCCGCCCCGGTCGTGGACGATCAGGGCCGGCTGATCGGCGTGATCACCTTCGACGACGTGGTCGACGTCATTCAGGAAGAGGCCGAAGAGGACATGGCCCTGATGGCCGGTGTCGGATCCGAGGTCGACGTGAATGCCGGCCTGGTTTCGGTGGTGCGCCAGCGCATTGCCTGGCTGGGGGTCAATCTCGGCACGGCGCTGATGGTCAGCTCGGTGATCTCGCTGTTCGAGGCCACGATCGAACAGATCGTCGCCCTGGCGGTGCTGATGCCGATCGTGGCCTCGATGGGCGGCAATGCCGGCACCCAGACCCTGACCGTGGCGGTCAGGGCGCTGGCGCTGAAGGAGCTGACGCCGTCCAATGCCATGCGCATCCTGACCCGCGAGGTGGGGGTGGGCACGATCAACGGCCTGGTCTTCGGCATCGCGGTCGGCGCCGTGGCGGCGATGATCTTCGATCCCTTTATCGGCGGCGTGCTGTTCTGCGCCCTGCTGGCCAATCTGGTGACGGCGGGCCTGGCCGGCATGCTGATCCCGCTGGCGCTGGACCGGCTGAAGGTCGACCCGGCGGTCTCGGCCGGCGTGTTCCTGACCGCGGTCACCGATGTGGTCGGCTTCTTCGCCTTTCTGGGGCTGGCTCAGCTGGTTCTGCTCTAGACGCCACTTACCTGCATGGAGCGGCTCGACTGCCGGTCCGGTCAGGCAGCGGCACGCCGCGTGGACGGGGCGAGGAAACGCCGGTGCAGCCTGCGCCGGACCGGCCGTTCGAAGGCATGCCAGCACAGCATGGCCCCCAGCACCGAGGCCGACACCATCAGAATCCAGAGCAGCAGCGGGTCGTGACTGATCCTGCGGTCGATCACCAGGCGCGCGACGATGGCGAGCGCGATCGGATGGACCAGATAGAGCGCATAGGAGAGATCACCCAGCCGGTCGGAGAGGCCGTGGAACCGGTCCGGCAACCGGATGGCGGCCGTGCCGGCCACCACCAGAAAGGCGGGGACACCGTAGCCCAGCGGCCGCGGCCCGAAGATCTGGAAGACCGGCTGCAGGGCGAAGAGCCCGAGGCCGGCGAGCAGCAGCCAGGGGGCCGCCCGGTGCAGGACGTCGCCTGCACGGGCATGGAACAGCGCAAGCCCCATCCCTGCGACGAATTCGAGCATCATGGTCGAGCTGTAGAATTGCAGCAGCGGATGGGTGGGCGAGAACACCAGACCGGCCGCCACCACCAGCATCAGAACCAGCATGCAACGCCGTGCCGTGGCCTCGGCCGTGGCGGTCATGCAGAGGGCGAAGACCAGATAGAAGGCCATCTCGTAGATCAGCGTCCAGCCGACCGACAGCACCGGGTGGCGAATGGTGTCGCCCACCACCTGCGGGACGAAGGTCAGCGACGTGACCAGGGCGTAGAGGCTGCCGTCGATGGTGTTCAGCCCGCCCGGCAGCCCGGCCGCCAGGGACCAGAGGAACAGGGTCAGCAGCCAGTAGAGCGGCACGATCCGGAACAGGCGTCGCCGTATGAAGGCCCCACGGCTTCCGCCGTCGACAAAGGCGTAGACCATGATGAAGCCCGACAGCACGAAGAAGATGTCGACGCCCGCATTCAGGGGATGGAGCCCCCGGCTGTCCCGGAGGCCGCGGTCGTAGAGAAGGTTGGCCGTGTGATGCAGCACGATCATCATTGCCGCGACGAAGCGCAGAAGCTGCAGCGGGGCAATGCGTGAAGATGATGTCTGCATGCGGTGCCTTTCACCGGTCGGGGTTCACCTGATCCTCATTTCTGCCAGCTTGCCGCTGCCGGCGCCATCCCGTAGGCTCCGGTTTCGTGACATTGAAACCGGAAGGCAGGTTCAGGCATGACTGGCATGACGTCGATCCGCGGGGTAGTGGTGGCCGCCGCACTGGGCATGATGATGCTGGCGCCGCAGGCGGTGGCCGCGCAACAGATGATCGACGGTTCCGACCCCGACCAGATCCTGAATCTGGCCCGCGGCTACGGCTCTGCCAATCTTGAAAAATCGGACAACGGCGATCCGCTGATCCGCGGCCGCATCGACGGTGTCGGCTATGCGATCTTCTTCAACGACTGCACGAATAACCGCAATTGCGACACGCTGGGCTTCTATGCCGGCTGGACGGACACCAATGTGACCGAGGCCCATGTCGCCGAGTGGAACCGTACCAAGCGGTTCAGCCGGGCCTATATCGACGACGAGGGCGACCCGGTGATCGAGTTCGACGTGAACCTGAAGAGCGGCGTCAGCCGGCGCAATTTCGACGACACGCTGGACTGGTGGAAGACCGTCATGCTCGATTTCCGCGACCAGGTGATCGAGGCGAATTGAGGTGAAAAAAAGACGCCGGCCCCGAGAGGGGCCGGCGTTTTCGGTTCCGCAGGCGAGCGCTGGCTCAGAAGGCCATGGTGGCCTTGATCAGGACCGACCGGCCCGGTTCGTAGATCGGATCGACATTGGAGAATTCCTGGCCATAGGTCGTGCGGTCGGCATAGGCCTGGTCGAAGACGTTGTTGACCTCACCCCGCAGGGTGAGCCCGGGCACGACATCCGGGGTGTATTCCGCATAGAGGTTCAGCGACTGATAGGCTTCGAGCGCCTCATAACCTTCTGAAACCAGGTCGTCGTTCTCGAAGCCGGCTTCGACGGTGGCGCCGACCAGGAGGCCGGTGGTCTCGAAGCGATGGGCGATTTCGGCTGCGATCAACCGTCCGACCGGGCTGCCCAGATAGAGGCCGATGTCCGAATCGCCCGGCTTGCCTTCGATGGTCAACCGGGTGTCGGTGTAAGAGATGCGTGCGAAACCGGGCCCCCAGCCATAGGCGGCCGAGAGGACATAGCCCTCGGTTTCGACGTCGAGATTGCCGGCCGGGCCGTCACGCCAGCTTTCGTTGCGGGCATCTTCGAACCGGCTGCGGAACACGCCGGCACCGAAGGTGAAGCCGTCGAGCCGGTATTCTGCGCCAAGGGTCACGTTGTCGGACCGGACCGGCTTGATGCCGCCGGAATAGTCCCACCCCGAATTCATGACGAAATTCTCGGCCAGAGCGACGCCACCGAAGACGTTCGAATACCCGGCCTTCAGCGTCAGATCATCCCGCACGTCCCAGGCCACCGAGGCATTGCCGCTGAGGCCGGCATGGTCGATCTCGGTGCCGTTGACGCCTTCGAACCACTGCTGGTCGCCGCGCAGGCCGAAGGAGAGGCGCAGCCGGTCGACCGGCTGCAGGCGGGCCTGGGCATAGAGGCCGAGATTGGTCGCGGTCTCGGACATGTCGCTGCTGCGGTCTTTGTACGCGGCCTCGTCGTCGTAGAAATCGACACCGGCGGTGACGCTGTCATCGGGGGTGAAGAACATCCGGTTTTCGATCCGGCCCGACAGGCTGGTCGTCTCGCCATGGCTGTAGACGACCGTGTCGTCGGGGCTGGGGACGCCCAGATCGGTTTCGTTCCAGCCCAGAACCACGCGCGGGTTCCACATCCCCTCGCGGGTTGTGTCTTCGTAGGTCGCGACCAGATTGCGGCGGCGGAGATCGTAGAGCCGGTTGTCCGCGGGGCGGTTGGTCAGACGGCCGATATTGGCGCGGAAGGGGCGAACCGAATCATCCTGCACCTGCTCGCCCGACAGCTCCAGGCGGTGGCCGTCGGTGCTTTCCCAGGCGCCCTTCAGCAGGATGCTCTGCAGCCCGGCACCGGTGCCCGAAACCTCGCGGCCATTGCCGGCTTCGTAGTCGTCGCCATCGGCCTGTTTGAAGAAGGCGAGCCCTTCGAAGCCGTCGGTGGTGCGGCCATAGACCGAGCCGCCCTTGGTGAAGGTGTTGCCGTTGCTGTCCCAGCTGGTCGAGACATAGCCGCCGGCCATCTCGCCCGGGTCGAGCAGGTCGGCGGCATCGGCGGTTTCATAAACGATGGCACCACCCAGCGCACCCGGCCCGGCATCGGCGGGTGCGACGCCCGGATCCACCCGCACGGCCTTGAGCAGAGCCGGGTCGATCAGCGTGGTGGCGTTGTGGTGGAAGACCTTGTTGTTCTGGCGGGCGCCGTCGATGGTGACCGCCAGATTGGTCTCCTCGATGCCCTGGACATAGATCTTCTGCGCGACCGGCTGGCCGCCGCCGACGGAGACCGTGGCCTCGCCCGCGAAGACGTCCTTGAGGGTGGCCGGGTTGCGCCGTTCCAGATCCTCGCGGGTGACGGTCAGCGATCCGGCGCGGTCGGCGGCATTGGCGAAGGCATCGGCGCTGCGCGCAGCCTGGACCATCAGCGGGTCGAGGGTGGTGTTGCCGGCGGCGGTGCCGCCGCCCGGGGCTGCCTCGGAGATCACCACCCCGCCGGCATCCAGCCGATGGCCGAGCCCCGTGCCGGCGAGCAGACGATCGAGCGCTGCCGCCACGGTCAGGCGGCCGGAAACGCCGCCGGTCATGGCCTCGCGGACGAGATCGCCATGGGCCGAAACCTGGATGCCGGCCTGGCGGCCGAAAGCCGGCAGGGCATCGGCCAGTTTCTGGGCCGGAATGTCGAAATCGTGCCGGGCTGCCTCGGCCGCCGTCTGTGCCCGTGCCGCGGCCGTCCAGGCGGTACCGGTCGCGAGCGCCGTTCCCAGCATCAGCGCCGCCGCGACGGCCCGCCCGGCCGACATGTTCTTCACCATCGTCATAGCCCGACCCTTCGGATGCGTTCTTCAGCGTCGCGCACCATGTGCCCCATGGTGTTTTGCATGTGCGACGCAGTTGCAGATATCGATCCGTTGACGACGGTGCCGGGGCGGGTGTTCAGATTTTTTTCGAGAGCAGCAGGATCCAGGGCGTGATCTCGATGACGCGGGCGCCCTGTGCGGCCGCGATGGCGTCGAGTGCGGCGCGCGGCCGGCGGAGGTCGTAGATGCCTGTGAGCGGCTGACGGGCAAGGCTGTCGTCGGTCAGCAGGATCATCTCCGGCGCATAGGGGCGCAGCGCATCGACCACCCGGGCGACGGGCCGGTCGCGCACGATCAGCTGACCTTCGGTCCAGGCGGCGACCTCGTCGGGGCGCAACCGGTCCTGGACAAGATCCCCATCCGCGCCCAGGGTCAGCCGGTCGCCGGGGCCCAGAAGCCGGGGTTCGGAACCGCCCGCCACCTCCACCCGGCCGTGACGGACCGCCACCACCACGCCCTCTGCCGTATCGGCCACTTCGAAGCCGGTGCCGTGGACGGTGACCGTCGCCGTGCCGGCCGTGACGACGAAGGGGCGGGCGGGATCGGCGACCACCTCGAAATAGGCCCGGCCGTCGATCAGACGGATCCGGCGGCCGGTGGCATCGATCACGACATCGGCGGCGCTTTGCGGTGCCAGATCCATGCGGCTGCCATCGGCCAGCGCGATCTGACGGGTCTGGCCATGGCCGGTGGACTGGTCGGCCAGCCAGGCCGGCAACCGGACCGGCAGGATGGCGAGCGCGATACCGGCCGCCAGGGCCAGCCCGGCCCCCGCCATCCGCATCCGCCGTCGCGGAAGACGGCGATGGGCCCGGGCGGTGCGCTGCGGGGCAGCGGCGGCCGGCGCCGGCAGAACCTGCCCCAGCAGCGCATAGGTCTGCGCCATCTCTTCCCAGTCGCGCCGATGATCCGGATCGGCGGCAAGCCAGGCATCGAAGCGCCGCCGTAACCCGGCATCGCCGGGTGCGTCGAGCAGGCGCACCAGCCCGTCCGAGGCCCGGACCGGTGTTTCTTCTCCGCGCATCGGCGCCTTCCCGTTCATCTGCGGCTCCCTGAGCAGAAGACGTCCGGCGCGCCGGTTCTGTTCAGATGAAAGGTCATCGATCCCGCTCCTGCAAGCGCTGCCGGCAGTGCTCCAGCCCGTCGGTCACCAGGGCATGGGCAAGGCCGGTGGAGATGCCGAGCCGCGCGGCGATCTCGCGGATGGTCAGCCCCTGAAGGCGATGCAGCTCCAGCGCCTGACGGGTGCGGGCCGGCAATTCGGCCATCGCCGCGGACAGGCGTCGGAGATCCGATCGCGCCTCGGCTTCGGTCTCGGGAGAGGGGTCGTCGGTGGCGAGCCCGGCCAGCGCTGCGCCCGCATCCGCCGCGCGGCGCAGATGGTCGCGGCCGATGCGCCGGCGCAGATCCAGCGCCAGATTGCGGACGATCCGGAACAGATAGGCGCGGGGCTCGTCGAGCCGCCGCTCGGGCTCGGCCGCTTCGAAGCGCAGATAGGCATCCTGGACGACATCCTCGGCATCGGCGCGCTCGCCGACGATGCGCGTGGCATAGCTGACCAGCGCGCCGCGATGGGCCAGAAAGGTGTCGAGCCGGTCGGGGTTCTGATCCAAGCCGAAGCCTGTGGCAAGAAGGACGATCGGCATCCCATAGCACGACTTGCGGCCATATTGCGACTGATTCTCAATTCCATGTCTCAGCGCGGGATCAGCTTCAGACAGGCGAGGGCGGCAAGGGCGCAGGCGGCGAGGGCGAGGCCGAGGCCGGCGGCATCGTCATGGGGCAGCAGGGCGGCGGTGGCCGCGATCACCGCCGATCCGCCCAGCTGAAACAGGCCGAGCAGAGAGGATGCGGTGCCGGCCAGCATCGGTTCCAGCTGCACCGCCCGGGTCATGACATTGGGCACCTGAATGCCGAGCCCGGCGCCGAACAGCGCCATGGGGGCCATAAGGGTGATGGCGGAAAGCGGCAGCAGCAGGGCGGCCGCGGCCATGGCGATGCCGGCCGCGACCAGCACCAGCGTGCCGATCCGGATCATCCGGCGGCCGCCCAGCCGCAGCCCCGCCCGGCGCACCACCTGGGTGCCGGCCAGGAAGCCCAGAGAGGGCAGCAGCGACCAGAAGCCGTAGTGATCGGCACGGATGCCGAGCGTGCCGATCAGCAGAACCGGGGCAAGGCCCACGAAGATGAACAGCCCGCCGAAGGTGAAGGTCAGCACCAGCCCATAGCCCCAGAAGGCCGGCATGCGCAGGAAGACGCCATAGCCCGAGAGCACGCCGGTATGGCGGGCGCGGCTGCGGTCGGCGGCAGACAGGGTTTCCGGCAGATGCAGCCGGCAGGTGATCCAGGCGGCGACGGCGGCAAGGGCGATCAGGCCGAAACTCCACCGCCAGCCGCCCAGACGTTCGATCACCCCGCCGATCACCGGGGCGCTGCCGGGGGCGAGTGCCAGCGCCAGGCCCAGCGACGACATCGCCACCACCAGGCGATCGGGCGGCACGGCATCGCGCAGCACGCCGCGGCCGACCACCGGCCCGGCGGCGGCCCCCAGGCCCTGGATGAAGCGGCAGACGAGCAGCTGGCCGGCATCGGCGGCGAAAGTGGCGCCGACCGAGCCGAGCGTCAGCAGGCCCAGGCCGATGAGCAGCGCCGGCCGCCGGCCCGCGCGGTCGGCGATCGGGCCGTAGAGCAGCTGGCCGGCGCCATTGCCGATCAGGCAGATGGCGAGGGTCAGCTGGGCGGTGGCGGTATCGGTGCCCAGATCGGCGGCGAGGGCCGCCAGCGACGGCAGGTGGATCGTCCCGGCGCCCTGGCCGACGATCACGGCGCCGATCACGATCCAGAAGGCCCAGCTGGCGGCGCGGTCGGGGGAGGGCGGCATCGGGGCTCCGGCGATGAGGTCCGGCGGGGCGATCCCGCCGGGGCCCCCGACGATAGCCGCAGCCATCCCCGGCCGACAAGCCGCGGGCCAATGTTCAGGTGAGACGTGGGTTCAGGTGAGGCGTGGGTTCAGGCGAGGCGGG